>Ga0181530_10005198_pt1 | contig 13381 bp, 8 predicted proteins | sample PEATcosm2014_Bin_42_FD_119769 | JGI IMG/M metagenome (GOLD analysis project Ga0181530, IMG submission 119769) | Peatland microbial communities from MTU Mesocosm Facility, Houghton, MI, USA - PEATcosm2014_Bin10_60_metaG | ecosystem: Environmental > Terrestrial > Soil > Wetlands > Peat | place... | reverse complement strand
TCCCAAGCCGAACATTACCAGCGGCCCGAATTTGGGGTCGTGCGTCATGCCCACAATGACCTCGCGCCCGCCGCGCACATACTCCTGCACCAGAAAGCCCAAATGATCCTCGGGGACAGCCGAGGGCGGGAGACGCCGCTTCACTTCGTCCGTCATTTTCTGAGCGGCGTCTACCAACTCCTCCGGCGTATGAATGTCCAGCCTCACGCCGCCCGCCTCCGTCTTGTGCACGAGGCCGGGTGCAACGGCTTTCAGCACGACTGGGTAGCGCACCTGTTGCGCAACTCCACCAAGCTTTTCCACATCCATTGCGAACGTCGATCGGGCCGCGCAAATGCCATAGCACTCGACGAGCCTTTGCGCTTCCAAAGGAGTCAATTCGGAACGCCCTTGGCGGCCGGCCTCGTTGAGCAGCTCCAAGGCCGCCTCGCGGTCCACGTCGAACCTCCGAACCTTGCCGAGAGGCTTCTCGCGCCACTGCCGATGGCGGTCCAGCGCCGCCAAAGCGTGCACCGCCGACTCGGGGAACAAGTAGATGGCCATGTGGCCGGGATGCTTCTCGTTCAGCTTCTGGAAGAATTCGTCGGGGGCCATGAACACGCCAAAGATCGGCTTGTCACACTTTTTTCGCACCGCCTCGAGGCCTTCGACGATTTCCATCGCATCGATCATCATGGGAGGAACGAACACCACCAGGAGCGAGTCAATCCCTTCGTCCTCAAGGAGTATCTGTGCGCAAGCATCATATTTGCTGCGGTCGGATCGAGGAGTCATGTCGATGGGGTTCTGCACGATCGCCTCGGGCGGCAAAAGGCGGCGAAGCTCCTGGCGAGTCCTCGGGGAAAGCTCACCAATCCGCAGTCCAAGGTTAACGGCCCGATCCGTAGCCATGATCGCCGGGCCCCCCGCGTTGGTCAAAATCCCCAGGCGGTTGCCGCGCGGCAGCGGGTTCTTCGAAAAACCCATAGCCAAGTCGAAAAGCTCTTCCACAGTATTCACCCGGATAACTCCGGATTGTTCCAAAAGCGCGTCCGCAGCGAGGTCGAGTCCCTGGAGCGCCGAAAGCGCTCCGGTGTGCGACATGGCTGCCTTTGCTCCCGCGGCGGTCCGGCCCGACTTGACCGCCAGGATGGGCTTCCGTTTCGAGATCCGGCGAGCGATCTGCATAAAGCTCTTGATATCGCCGATCGACTCCAGGTACATCAGGATGAGGTCAGTGTTGGGATCGTCTTCCCAGTAACGCAGCAGCTCATTGGGCGAGACATCAGTTCGGTTGCCCAGGCTTACAAAGTAGGAGAAGCCGAGGTCGAGCTGATGGGCGATGTTCAGGATGGCTACTCCGAGCGCTCCGCTCTGCGACATGAACGCGATCCGCCCGGAAAGCGGAAGCGTGGGCGCAAACGTGCAGTCCATGTGAACCGCCGCCTCGGTGTTGATCAACCCCATGCAGTTGGGTCCGATCATGCGCATTCCATAACGCCCGATCTGCGCGCCCAGTTCGGCCTCCATCCTCCTGCCTTCTTCACCAGTCTCAGAAAACCCCGCCGTGATCACCACCAGGCCTTTCACGCCCTTCTTCCCGCAATCGTCCACAACCTCCGCCACAGAGTCGCGCGGCACCACGATAATCGCCAAATCCACGGGGTCAGGTATGGCGCTGACGGAGGCATAGGCTTTCATCGAGTGAATGAAATCCGCCTGGAAGTTCACCGGAAACAGCATGCCTCGGAAATCGAATTCAACCAGTTGGTGCAGAATCTGTCGGCCGATCGAGCCCGGCTTGCGCGACGCGCCGACCACCGCGATAGACTGTGGTTTGAGGAGTGGGTCGAGGGGATGCATAGGGACTCCTTTCGCGCCCTCTCTTTTACTCATACTGGAGGGGTTTGCCAAGCGAAGAAAAAGCGAATTGAAGATGATCCGCAGATTGCTCAGATTTCACAGACCAGGTGAATTCAGGCAGATGGGCAGGTAGGCAGATCGGCTGCGGGCGGCGGCAGCATTCCTTCGCATGCCTCCCTAATCCGTCGATAACCCGCCGGTGTAGCGGCGAGGCGCCGCCGCCTCGGCCCTACCAGCCCAGCCCGTCGTTACCGATGGATTAGGGACGCCTTGCTTGATCGGTGAAATCTGAGTAATCTGTGGACCATGTCGAATCGGACAGCCACTCGGTACTTGATGGGAACAGCCTGCGCAGGACTATTCACCTTTGGCGTTATGACCTCCTTCCTGGGCGCTACTTTTCCTGAACTGAGCGCCCGGCTGAACTTTGATTTGGCGCGCGGCGGCGCACTTTTCAGCTTCCTCTATTTCCCCCAGATTCCCATGGTGTTTCTGGCCGGACCGCTGATTGACCGCTTCGGCAAGAAACCCATCCTGGCCGGAGGCTTCCTGCTTTGTGCCGCGGCACTGGTTGGAATCGCCTATGCTCCCAGCTATGCGGTGTTGGCTGCACTCCTCATTGCGCTCGGTTTGGGTGGCGCCTCTGCCATGAGCGCTTCCAACACCCTCATCCCCGATCTTTACCCTGAGAATCCGTCCTCCCCCTTGAATCTAGCAGGCGTCTTCTTTGGCGTCGGCGCCATATTTTTCCCGTGGCTGGTCGCCTTCCTGGCGGCACGGCTGGGCCTGGTTCTTACCATTTGGCTGATCACCGTAATGGTGGCTGGAGTTGCGTTGGTTGCCATTTCGCAGACCTTCCCGCCTGCCAGTTCGGGCGGGGGGTTTGATTGGCGGGAGGTGCGCCGCCTAGCCTGTGACCCTGCGGTGATAATTCTGGCTCTCGTCCTGTTCTTCTATTCCGCCGTGGAAATCTCAACCGCCGGGTGGAGCCGGACCTTTCTCGAGCGAGACCTCCACGCTCTGCCGCAGAGATCCGCAGTCATCCTGACGATGTTCTGGGTTGCCATGATGGTGGGGCGCCTTGCTGCCAGCCAGGTGGTGAAGCGGGTGCGCGGGCCCAAGCTGTTGCTGGGCGCGGCGCTGGGCGCGGTGTGTGGGCTGTGTGTGGTCGTCCTCGCAAACTCGGTCGTCGTGGCCAGCGTGGGCATCGTAATCTGCGGTCTGACTTATGCGCCGGTATTCCCCACCACGGCGGGAACTGCCAGCACCTACTTCCCCAAGCTGTTCGCCACAGTCTTCGGCATCCTCATGGCCGTGGGCTTGTCCGCAGGAGTAATCCTCCCTCCTGCCATTGGCTATGTGGCCAAGGTCGCAACCGTAAGGGCAGGTATTTGCCTGGTGCTTGCTTTCGCGGTTCTCTTGACCGCCGTGCAGGCGATTTTCCTGGCCTACGAACGCCGGCGACTGATAGGGCAGATGGGCAGGTAGGCTGGTGGGCAGATCGGCAGATAGGGAGGGCTACTGAGACATTTCCCTCTCCCCCTTGGGGGAGAGGGTGGCTCGAGACGTCGTTGTCGTCAGACGGCTCGGGTCGGGTGAGGGGGCTCTCAGTTGCGTCCTGCACGCGGTGAAGAGACGGCGAGGACAATCATTTCTTCGGATGCGAGCTGCTGAGCCGAAATGAGGCAACCAGATATCGTCCCTCGTCGGGATTGACCGGCTCCAAATCGAGGTCCATGTTGGCAGACCCGCCGCCGTAAGTCGAATACGTGATGCGTGCCCGGAAATAGTAGACGTCTCCAGACCGAGCTGTGAAACCAGAAAACGCTGCCAGTCTCGACAGGCGCTTCAAACTCGACTGCCAGCTTGTGCAGAGATGATGCTCGCCCGGATCAACGGAGAAGAAGAGATAGGAGTCGGAGCGGGTTGCACCCATCCAAGCGCCGTCGAGCCCGACACGGATGGTGGGGTCGAGGCCCGGAGCTTTTCTGAAATCTTCTACCACATAGACCAAGGCCTTGCCGCGCTCCGGTCCTGCAGTGGGTAAACTTTGGAAGGTTTGTGCGTCGAATCGGACGTTGAGCGGGCCGCAGGCGCCCTCAGCCTGGGAAACAATCGGATTGATCTGAGCGAAAGCAGACGCCGCAAAAAGCAAAATGACGAGAGGCGTTTTCATGATTATTCCTCCGGTTGGAGTTGCGCCGCGAGCCGGCGTGCCAGTCCGTCGCGCAGGATTCGCTTGCTCTATGATAGACGATTCTTCCTCCTCGGAGGTTATCGGCGCTACGTCGATTATTAGACTTTTATGAATCGCCGCGACTTCATACTATATTCGGCCTCCGTGCTTGCAATCGGCGGTTCCCAGGCCGAAGCGCGAGAACTCGAGTGTGAGATCGCCGTGATCGGAGGCGGCACGGGAGGGTACGCGGCTGCACTCGCTGCCCTGCGAAACGGCAGGCGCGTCATCTTGACGGAAGAGACTCGATGGATCGGAGGACAACTCACGGCCCAAGCAGTCCCCCCGGATGAGCATCCCTGGATCGAGCAGTTCGGGTGCACACGCAGTTACCGAGCCTATCGAGAGTCGGTCCGCGAATACTACCGGCGGAACTATCCCTTGACGGCGCAAGCTCGCGCCCGCGCCGGCCTGAATCCGGGAAACAGTTCGGTCTCGCGATTGACCCATGAGTTTCGCGTCTCCGTCGCGGTGCTGGAAGCGGCTCTGGCTCCTTACGTGGGCAGCGGCCAACTACTTATTCTCCTGGAGCACGTTCCGCAGAGCGCCGAAACGGACCGGGACCGGGTAAGGAGCGTTGCCGTGCGCGACACGCGCAGCGGACTTATCCGCGCCATCAGCGCGAAGTACTTTCTCGATGCCACCGAACTCGGAGACCTGGCTGCCTTGACGAAGACGGAATGCGTCACCGGGGCGGAATCCCAAGCAGACACCGGCGAGTTGCACGCTCCGGCGAAATCCCAGCCGGCCAACAGCCAGTCCTTCACCTACTGCTTTGCCATGGACTACCTCGAGGGTGAGGATCACACCATCGAGCGGCCGCGGGACTACGACTTTTGGCGCGGATACGTGCCCAACTTGGCGCCGCCCTGGCCTGGGCCGTTGCTGAGCTGGACGTATTGCGAGCCAACCAGCTTGCGGCCGATCAAAGCTGACTTCACTCCCAATCCGCAACCGGACGCCGATGGTGATCACAATCTGTGGGTCTATCGCCGCATTGCGGATCGCTCCAATTTCACCCCCGGCGCCTACCTCAGCGACATCACGCTTGTGAACTGGCCTCAGAACGATTATTGGGGCGGAGATCTGGTGACTGCCTCGGCAGGCCGGCGCCTCGAGCTACTCGGTAGGGCAAAGCAGCTCAGCCTTTCATTGCTCTATTGGATGCAAACCGAGTCTCCGCTTCCCCACGGCGGGTACGGCTGGAAAGGGCTTCGACTTCGCAACGACGTGGTGGGAACGGAGGACGGCCTTGCCGCCGCGCCTTACGTCCGCGAGTCACGCAAGATCCGCGCTGAATTCACGGTTCTCGAGCAGCATGTGGGGACGGAAATGCGGATGAAGCTAACCGGGAAATCTCTCCGCGAGGTCACGCCAGAGAAATTCCAGGACTCTGTGGGCGTGGGCGCGTACCGGATTGATCTGCACCCTTCAGCGGGAGGCACCAACTACATCGACATCAGTTCGCTGCCCTACCAGATTCCTCTCGGAGCGCTGTTGCCGCAACGCACAGAAAACTTGCTGGCGGCGGCGAAGAACATTGGAACGACGCACATCACGAATGGTTGTTACCGCTTGCACCCGACAGAATGGAATATCGGAGAGGCCGCCGGTGCGCTGGCCGCACAGGCGCTGAAGCTGGGCGAACCGCCTCGCGCCCTTCGCAACAGCCGCAAGCTTCTGGAGGACTTTCAGAACGGCCTGGTGTCTCAAGGCTTCGAGCTTGATTGGCCGCGCGTTCGACCGCTCTGATCGAAGCTCGGTGTAGGGGCGGTTCGCGAACCGCCCCTACTGTATCACCAGTCTCATTCCAGCCGAATCACAACGATCTCAGGATGGTTCCCGGTGCGCATAGCAGGGCCCCAAGTGCCCGCCCCGCTCGACGTGTACAGAGTGTAGTCTCGTTCGATGTGCAGCCCGTGGTAGTACTTCCCATAGACTAACCGCGAAATAAACTGGATCGGAAAGATCTGTCCGTGGTGGGCGTGGCCCGAAAGCTGCAGGTTGATTCCCACTTCCTTCGCTTGCGCGACGTGGGTAGGGCTGTGGTAGAGCAGGATCGAGGGGAGGGCTGGATTGAAGCCCGGAAGCTCCGCGACCGTCCGCCTCATATCCAAGGAATGCCCTCTCTCGGGATAACTTATACCGATCAACTGAAGGCCTTCGATCTCCACGCGTTGGTCGGCCAGGATTTGGACTTGAGTTGTGCGCAGTGCGGCATATGCGCGCTCCACCCCCAGGTACGTTTCATGGTTTCCGGTCACGAAAAAGGTCCCCAGCGGCGCTCGAAGAGCATTGAGCGGGGCAACGAACTGCTCGAGAGTTCCATCTCCTCCGTCAAAGAGGTCGCCGGTGATGGCCACCAAGTCCGGGCCTTCAGCATTGGACATCGCCACCAACCGCGCGGCGAAACCGGAGCGCAGGATCTGCCCCAAGTGAACGTCGGTAAGCTGCACCAGTTTTCTTCCCCGCCAGGCGGGCGGCAGGTTGTTGATTCGCACCGTGAGGCGTCGAACGCGGGGATGGTAGGCGTTCCAAACGCCGTAGGCGGAGTACACGCCGGCCAGCGCCACTGCGGCCCAACCGAAGATGACTCGGCTTGGTGAGTCCGTTAAGAGCTTCACCGTTCCCCAGCTTCCCCAAGCGAGCGCAAAAGTCAGAATCAGCGTCAATCCAACTCCCAGCCACAATCCCGAGCAGAAGTAGACCGCGCGTAATAGCAGGTTGTCGCCCCAGTGCGCAAGGATGGACGAGGCAATGAAGATCGAGGGCAGGAGAAGAAGCATCGCCGCCAACGCGTTTCTGCGGGCCGCTGAGGCCATGCCGAAGAAATGGACGAGAGAGAAGTATACGAAGTAGTGGCTGAAGAACAGGATCGAAAAGGCGATCAGGACGAACACCGGAATGGCGATGTAGCCTCGTGACATGAGATTTCACCGTAAAACAGCCCAACCGCCATTCTACACAGGCAGATCTAGAATGGAAAGGGCCGAAGACCACACCCCACTCCATCGATAACGGCAGCTGAAGATCGGAGCGGCGCGTAGCCATGCGCCTTTTCGCCTCACCTGGATGTACCCAGGCGGTGTAGGGGTAGGGCTTGCCCTACCCTCGTCGGCCTAGTGACCCTCAGGGGACGGCAAGCCGTCCCCCTACATGGCGGGTCGTTATCGAGAGCATTCCGCAAATGAAATAGGTGTTGACAGGAGTATATACCTTTTGTTAAACATTAGTCGGTGGCTCGCGTCGAGTGCATTGCTCCGCGCCGAGCGCGACAGGGCGAAAATCCGAGAAACTCTCCTAACTTAAGGGCACTCTTAGAACTTACCGAGAAGGAAGGTGAGGCCCGGCCGGTTTGGTTTGTGGCCGCATTGTGAAACTGGGCTTGCAGGGATCAGGAGTGCGGGAAGAAAGCCTGCGCGGCTTCTGAGATTGAACGCCTTGACGGCTTCGCAAGCTGCGGGCGTAACGGAGGGAATCCTATGAAGATAAGTATCGATCCCGTAATTGCCGGCCGCATCAAGGCAGCCTGGAACAAACTAACCTCCGACCAACGAGGTCAGCTCGCTCCGCTGGTCCTGGACGCGAACCAGCAGGCGGTAACGGTGACGCAGACAGGCAAGGCTCCGGCGGACCCGGCCGCGGCCCACTACCTTGTCCTGGCGCACAGCGTGTTGAACAACGACTCGGACGGTGTCGTGGCGGGCCTCGAATCAGGCGTCGTCATCGACGTCGGCCCGGACGGCGTGATGTGGGGCACCGGAAAGTACCAGCAATTCGATCCTGGCTGGACTGAAGCCTTGGCGTTTTATCTGGAAACGCTGGCTTCTGGTGGCAATCACCCCTTCATGGACGGTCCGCAGGTGATTCCCATTCCGGATGACGTGCAGATCGGGCTTGTGGGCGACTGGGGCACCGGCGACTGGAGGCCGGCTCCCAACCTGGCGCCGAGCACCGACGTGGGCCACCATCTGGCGTTTCTCCAGCCGGATCTCACCATTCACCTCGGTGATGTCTACTACGCCGGCACAAGCGATCAGGAGCAGCATCTGCTGATTAACATCTGGCCCAAGGGCTCGCTTGGGTCACTGGCCCTGAACTCAAATCACGAGATGTATTCCGGAGCGCAGCCTTATTTTACCGCCATCAGCAACCCGGACTCTCCATTCGCGATGCAGAAAGGATGCAGCTATTTTGCGCTGGAGAACACGAACTGGGTAATCGTGGGTCTCGACTCCGCGTACTTCTCGCCGGCAAGCGGCCTCTATATCGATGGCTCGCTGGGTTCAGCCGAGGGGCCCCAGCTGCAGTTTCTGCGACAACAAGTGGCCAAGGGCAAGCGGGTGATCGTCCTGACCCATCACAACGGTTTAGAGCAGGATGGTTCGAGCACCACCGGATTGTGGGCGGAAGTGATGAGCGGCTTCCCGGCCGGTTCGGGCCCCGCGTATTGGTACTGGGGTCATGCCCATGCTGGGGTGGTGTATCAACCCAAGCCCTCGCGAGAGGGTGATCCGGCGAGCGTTCTCTGCCGCTGTTGCGGCCACGGCGCCTTGCCTTGGGGCCACGCCACGGAACTTGACAACAACCCAAATGTCGTCTGGTACGAAAACCGCCCTGCGCGCGACCCCGACATCCCGCAGCGCGTGCTGAACGGCTTTGCCATGCTCTATTTGGACGGAGGGAACATTGAAGAGGTCTTTTATGATGAAAACGGTGGTGGAGCGTGGGACGGTGGCGGGGCGTAACCGGAGCGAACCCACGATCGTCCGCGGCCGCCGATAGTTCAATCCATTACCCCGGCAATGACGAGAGGAGATTTGAATGTGAGTCCGCGCATGCATCTATGGATACTCTGGGTCATGGTTGCCTGAGGAGCTGCGGGAGGATTTGTGAACGTCTTCATCGCCAATTCGATGCTCATCGGCTTCGGCGGCGCCCAATGGTGGAAAAGTGAAACCGAGAAGGACATCCTGCAAAGAACCGCCGCCGTGGCAGCGAACAAGAACGCAGATCCTGCCGCCGCTGCCGTAATCGCCACTGCGTTGCCCCTCAACGCCCTGAGGGCAGCTATCAATATGCAGTAGGCTTAATAAAGAACAGTCACTTTCCTTCCAGCAATTCAGTGCGGACGTTTTTGAGCACAAAGGCGGCGCGCTCGACACCAACCTCGCCGGGCAGGATGAGATCCTCGTTTTCGATGCTCATGATGCCGTCGAAGCCGATATCCATATAAGCTTTCACGACATCCTTCCAAAGCTCTGCGCCGTGTCCGTACCCGACGGCGCGGAAGATGACCGAGCCTTCGGCGAATTTGGCGGTGTCGGCTGAGAAATTGAGGACGCCGGTTTTAGCAGCCGTATCCTTGAAGATGACAGTGTCCTTCATGTGCGCGTGGTAGATGGCGTTTTGCTTTCCGAGGAAGTGGATGACCTCGACGGGGTCGCAGCCCTGCCAGAAGAGGTGGCTGAGGTCGCAGTTGGCGCCGATTTCCTCGCCCACCGCCCGGCGTAGTTCGACCAGCGTGAACGGGTTGTAAACCACGAAGCCAGGGTGCATTTCGAGCGCGATCCGCTTCATGCCGTGCTGGCGCGCAAACTTCACCGCCTCTTGCCAGTAAGGGATTACGACTTCCTTCCATTGCCACGTGACCACTTCCTCGTAGTCAGGCGGCCAGCGGTAGGTGACCCAGTTGGGATGCTTCGCTCCCGGTCCGTCGCCCGGGCAGCCCGAGAAGGTGACAATCGTAGGGACCTCGAGCATTTCCGCCAGGCGCACGGTGCGACGGAACGATTCATCATCCCGCTTCGCCATCTCGGGGTTGGGATGGATGGGGTTGCCATGACAACTCAGTGTAGCCACTCGGATGTTCCGGTCCTCGAATTTGCGTTTCCAGGCTTTGGCTTTCGCAGGGTCGGCAAGGAGCTCAGCCACTGGGCAGTGCTTCGTACCCGGAAATCCGCCGGTGCCCATTTCGACGGCTTCAATACCTAAGGCGCTGATCTTCTCAAGCATTTCGTCAAGCGAGAGATGATCGTAAACGGGGTCAAATACGCCGATCGGTATCTTGCGCCTCGGCGTCTCCGCCTCTGACGTGGCGCGCGGAGCCCCCGCCGCTTCCGTTGGCTTTGAGGACGCACTGCGGACGACTGGCGCCGCCGCCAGCACGCCGCCCGTGGTGGCAAGAAAACTCCTTCGACTTACCGAGCCGGAACCCGTTCTGTCAGTCATGAAACCCTCCCAGACGCTGAAGTTGTAGCGGCGAGTTGATCTCCCCATGCTCGCCTGGCCCGCGGCCACGCAAAACGATGGAGGCTAGAGCCGCCACACGATGAGATGAGAAAAGTATACGCCATTTCCTAACGTGCGAGAACGGTGCGGAGCACCTTGGAGTGCGGCAGATTCCAGTATCTGTCATCCTGAGCGTAGCGAAGGATCCCCGCAGTTGAATCGAGGTTCAACGTTTTCCGGACAACCGCCGAGATCCTTCGCTGCGCTCAGGATGACAGGCCTAATGGCGGTCGGCGCGGGCAGAAGGGGGCACCTACAGCCCGGAATTGTGTTACCTTCTATGGCTGCCCGCAGTTTCGACAGTGGCGTGGCGTCCTCCGGCCTGTACGACACGGTGCAGCGCTCTACCCCCCGAACATCACGTCCTGGGTTCGGCCCGACCCCGTTAATGCCCTTGGGAGGCATATCTATGGCGCGCAACTTCAAGGACCTGTCCGAACGCGAAATCCTTGCCCTCGCCATCGCTTTGGAGGAGGAAGACGGCCGCATCTATGGCGACTTCGTCGATGGATTGCGGGAGACTTACCCTGGCACGGCGAAAATGTTTGAAGAAATGCAGCAGGAGGAATCGGGGCATCGTCGCGCCCTGATTGAAATATTCCGGCAGCGCTTTGGTGAGCATATTCCCCTGATCCGCCGCCAGGACGTAAAAGGGTTCGTAGATCGCCGCCCCGTCTGGCTGATTCGGCCGCTCGGGATTGATGTCGTACGGAAACAGGCAGAGATCATGGAACTGGAGACCCGGCGCTTTTACGAACGCGCCATGGAAAGAGTGACGGATGCTTCCGTGCGGAAGCTGCTGGGCGACTTGGCGGAGGTGGAGCGGAAGCATTCTGCCCTTGCCCAATCCCTCGAGATCCAGCACCTCACACCGGAGACGCGCGCACAGGAGGAAGCTGCGCAACGCCGCCTCTTCGTGCTCCAAATCGTCCAACCGGGCTTGGCGGGCTTGATGGATGGCTCGGTGTCCACTCTCGCCCCGCTCTTCGCCGCCGCCTTCGCCACGCACCAAAGTTGGGACGCTTTTCTGGTGGGCCTTGCCGCTTCCGTGGGGGCGGGGATTTCCATGGGTTTCGCCGAGGCCCTCTCTGACGATGGGTCGCTGACCGGGCGCGGCCACCCTTGGGTGCGGGGTATTGTGTGCGGGATTATGACGACCGCCGGTGGGATTGGACACACTCTGCCCTTTCTTATTTCTAATTTTAAAATCGCCATCAGCGCCGCAGTTGCCATCGTGGCTGTGGAACTCGCGGTCATCAGCTTCGTCCGTCATCGTTACATGGACACCCCTTTTCTCAACGCCGCGTTTCAGGTGGTCGTGGGCGGGGTGCTGGTGTTCCTCGCCGGAATTTTGATCGGGAGTTCGTGAACTCCCGCGGCTGTCATTCCGGTGGTTTCGACCCACGCACAGGGACGAAAATCGCACGTATTGTCACCCCCGCGAAAGCGGGGGTCCATTGTTGTCTCGGAGTACCATGGATTCCCGCTTTCGCGGGAATGACGTCCTTGGATTGATTCTTTTGGAGTGAAATCATGTGGATTGTCAGGCTTGCTCTGCGCCGTCCTTATACTTTCGTCGTGATGTCGATCCTCATCCTTATTCTAGGTGTTGTCTCGATCCTCACCATGCCCACCGATATCTTTCCGAACATTGATATCCCGGTAGTGAGCGTGATCTGGAGCTACTCCGGTGTCTCGCCGGATGACATGGAGAAGCGCGTCGTGACCATCTGCGAGCGCGCCATGACCACCACCGTCAACGACATCGAGCACATCGAGTCGCAGTCCTATTACGGCCTCTCCGTCATCAAGGTTTTTCTCCAGCCCAAAGCGAAACCCGAGATGGCCATCGCCCAAATAACCTCTCTCACTCAATCCATCCTGCGCGTCATGCCGCCCGGCATCTTCCCTCCCGGTGTGATCAAGTACGACGCCTCGAGCGTCCCCATCCTGCAACTCGGGCTGAGCAGCAACACTCTGACTGAGCAGCAGCTTTTCGACTACGGAACGAATTTTATCCGCACTCAACTTGCCACGGTGCAGGGCGCCTCGGTGCCGCTCCCCTACGGTGGAAAATACCGGCAGATTATGGTGGACCTGGACCCCGATGCGCTTTATGCGAACCATCTCTCCGCTACGGATGTTTCTAATGCTGTTAATCTGCAGAGCTTGATCCTGCCTGCGGGCACCGCCAAAGTGGGCGACCGCGAATTCTTGGTGATGCTCAACAGCAGTCCGACCATCGTTACGGCTCTGAATGACTTGCCCATCAAGAGCGAAAAGGGAGCGACGGTTTACATTAAGGATGTAGGCCACGTTCGCGACGGGTTCGCCGTGCAGACCAACATTGTGCGCGAGGACGGCCGACGCGGGGCGCTGCTTACCGTCATTAAGAATGGCAACGCCTCCACCCTCGACATCGTCAGCAGGGTCAGGGCAACGCTGCCCCGTATCCTTTCCGCCTTGCCTCCCGAGCTGAAAGTTAAGCAGCTCTTTGATCAATCCCTCTTTGTGCGGGCCGCCGTGAACGGCGTGGTGCGTGAAGCGGTCATTGCCGCCTTGCTCACGGGGTTGATGATCCTGCTTTTTATCGGAAGCTGGCGCAGTACCCTCGTGGTATGCATCTCGATCCCACTTTCGATTCTGACCTCGCTGGTGATTCTGGGTTTTCTAGGCAAGACCATCAACGTGATGACGCTCGGCGGCATGGCCTTGGCGGTGGGTATTCTCGTGGACGACGCTACCGTGGAGATCGAGAACATCAATCGCAACCTGGCTATGAAGAAGCCGATCACGCGCGGCATCCTGGACGGCGCCCAGCAGATCGCGGTGCCCGCCTTCGTCTCGACCCTCTGCATCTGCATTGTGTTTGTTCCCGTGCTGTTTCTCAGTGGGGCGGCCAAATATCTTTTCACGCCCTTAGCCATGGCGGTGGTTTTTGCGATGCTGGCCTCTTACCTGCTGTCGCGGACGCTGGTGCCCACCATGGTCAAGTACCTGCTGAGATCCGAG
>Ga0181530_10005197_pt1 | contig 13382 bp, 13 predicted proteins | sample PEATcosm2014_Bin_42_FD_119769 | JGI IMG/M metagenome (GOLD analysis project Ga0181530, IMG submission 119769) | Peatland microbial communities from MTU Mesocosm Facility, Houghton, MI, USA - PEATcosm2014_Bin10_60_metaG | ecosystem: Environmental > Terrestrial > Soil > Wetlands > Peat | place... | reverse complement strand
CGCCGTGCAGCATCGCGGCGATGTCGCCCCACTGGAGATAGATGAGATGAAGGGGGAACGGGCGGCCGATACCTTTGGGTGCAGGCGCCTCCAAGTTTTCCGTGGCCGATTCTTCTCCGGAGGCCAGATTCGGGTCCACCCAAACGCCCAAGTAGACGCCGGTTGCCGGCACGGGCAGGGCGCTGGCCGCCCACGTCGGCTGAAGCAGCGAAAGCGCCGCAACGAGCAATGAAGATCGAAGGACTATCGTGCACTTAGGCTAACAAATTCCCGAGGGGGCGCGGTGGAGTTCGTCGAAGACGATGATTCCCGGTCTTGTGAACCTTCACATCGAGTATCTTCTGCCGCGTGCGACCAGATACGGCGTTTGGAGGAAACGTGGCACTAGATTAGTCCGGTGAAGTCCCCCGTCACGTCAACCAGCCGCGTAAACGTCCAAACCGCTGAGCAGCCGTCAATACCCGTTGAAAACGGACGTCGCGTCACGCGGCGGGGATTACTTCTGCTTCGCGGCGTTCAGGAATGTTCCCTCGTCGAGTTCCTTGAACGCTTCCCGAAGCTGCTCCTGCGTGTTCATCACAATCGGGCCGTACCAGGCGACGGGCTCCTGGAGCGGCTGGCCGGAACAGAGCAGGAAACGAATGCCATCTTCGCCGGCTTGAACGGCCACTTCGTCGCCGCGGTCAAAGACTACCAGCGAACGGTTGTCGGCGCTCGACGGAGGCGAGGTGTCGGCCCAACCGACGCCTTCGGTGGGGACGGCGAGCGGCCCGGAGGCATTGCAAAACTTGCCGCTGCCGGAGAAGACGTAAGCGAAGGCGTGGCGGGTGGTCTCCACGGGGAGGGTCTTGCGGCGGCCGGCAGGAACCGTGACATCGAGGTAGATGGGGTTGGCGGCGATGCCGTCCACGGGGCCGGACTTGCCCCAGAAGGTTCCGCAGACGATGCGTACCTGGGTGCCGTCGTCGTCCGTGACCTCCGGGATGTCGGGAGATTTCACCTCCTGGTAGCGCGGCGGTGTCATCTTGAGCGCGGCGGGCAGGTTGGCCCACAACTGGAAGCCGTGCATGCGGCCGGACTGGTCGCCTTTGGGCATCTCCTGGTGGATGATGCCGCTGCCGGCGGTCATCCATTGGACATCGCCGGCGGCGATGGCGCCATGGTTGCCCATGCTGTCACCGTGCTCCACGGTGCCGGCGAGGACGTAGGTGACGGTCTCGATGCCGCGGTGGGGGTGCCAGGGGAAGCCGGCCAGGTAATCCTCGGGAACGTCATTGCGGAAGTCGTCGAGGAGGAGGAAAGGATCGAATTCGGACGTCGAGCCGAAGCCGAACGCGCGGCGCAGGTGCACTCCGGCGCCTTCGAGGGTCGGCTTAGCCTTGATGAGACGTTTGACTGGACGAATGGACATATCGCTCCTATACCCGGAATCTATCGTACTTTGGATGCAGCGCAGCGATGATTCGATGCGAGCTCAGATGGACTAGGCGCCGGGTTGAATTTCGGGGGGCATTTCCAGAAGTTGGCGCACGCGCTCCAGGAGCGCCTGCTCGGTGAAGGGTTTGAGGAGGACCGTCTGGGGCGATCGCCGGGCAATGACATTCATGGCGACACTGTCCACGTACCCGGAAGTGTAGAGGATCTTGATGCCGGGGTATTCCCGGATGAGATCGGTGGCCAGGTCGAGGCCACTTACGCCGGGCATGACCATGTCGAGGATGGCCAGATCGATCCTGCCGGCGCGTTGGTGGACTATCGACAGTCCCTGGCCGGCGTCGGCCGCATCGAAGGCCTGGATGCCGTGGCGGCTGAGAAACTTGACGATGAGACGGCGAACGAGTTCCTGGTCCTCGACGACCAGCACAGCCGGATGAGCGCTGGATTTCGGCATCGAGTCTGCCTCACTCAACAGAGTGCTTCGTCATATTATGCGCGCTTTTTGAATTCCGTGCATTAAAATTGTCCGGGGCTGACTCAGGGACCGACCTGGCGGATTAGCGGCGGGGCTCGAAAAAATCGCGCAGGAGGGTAACGCACTCGGCGGCCAGCAGGCCTTCTTCGACTTGCACCTGGTGGTTGAGGAGCGGGGAATCGGCGGCTTGGAATTTGCTGCGGACGCCGCCGAAACGGAGGTCGCGGGCGCCGAAAACCAGGCGGGCGACGCGCGCGGCCACCAGGGCGCCGGCGCACATGACGCAGGGTTCCAGCGTGCAGAAGAGGGTCGCGCCTTCCAGGCGGTAATTGCGGGCGATGGCGGCGGCTTCGCGGAGGGCCAGGATTTCGGCGTGCGCGGTGGGGTCGTGACGGGAGACCGGCGAGTTGGAGCCGCGTCCGCTGATTTCGCCGGTGGCAGCCACCAGCACGGCGCCGACGGGGACCTCGCCGGAGAGCGCGGCCTGGCGGGCCAGCCGGAGCGCTTCGCGCATGAACTCTTCGTCGGAGGGCACTGATTTCAATTTATAATACGGGAACCATGGCTGAACTGGAGATCCATCACGAAGGCAACGAATCGGACCCGACCGGCAAGATGGTGGGGGTTCTGGCGGCGGTGCTGGCGGTGCTGCTGGCGGTGGTGACGATTCAGGCGCACCGCACGCACACGGCGGCCATCATGCACAAGTCGACGGCCAACGACCAATGGTCGTATTACCAGGCGAACAGCATCAAGTTGCACACGGTGGAAATTGGCGAGAGCCTGATGGCGGCGGTGGACGCCAAGGGAGACGCGGCGGAAAAGGCGCGCGAGCGCTTCGCGGAGCAACGGAAGAAATATGAAGCGCAGAAGGACGAGCAGCAGGAGAAGGCCAAGCAATCCGACGAAGCCGCGGAAGCCGACGAGCACCGGGCGCTGCGCTACGACGTGGGCGAAGGGCTGCTGGAAATCGGGCTGGTGCTGAGCTCGCTGTACTTCATTTCGCGGAAGAAGATGTTTCCGGTGATGGGAGTGCTGGCGGGCGTGGCGGGAACGGCGATCGCGATCAGCGGCGTGTTGATCTAGGGGGTAGGAGGGCGGACCACCGGTCCGCGGCCGGCCCCCGGGCCGACCTGCTTCGCGCTGGAATCAGGTTGAGCTCACTGCGGGAATGCGGGTCCAGGGGGACCCGCGCAGACCAGGGGGTCTGCCCCACTGCGGGGTCAGGCTTTCCAGTCCATCGCCAAGCGCACCAGGGTTCGCACGGGAACCCCCGACGGCCCTTTCGCCAGATAGGGCTTCGAGTCGTCGAGCCAGGCCGTGCCGGCGATATCCAGGTGGACCCACGGTGTATCTTCGGCAAACTCCTTCAGGAATATCGCCGCGGTGATGGCGCCTCCCCAACGGCCGCCCACATTGGCCAGATCGGCGAAGGCACTCTTCAGGTACTCCTTGTAATCATCCTCGAGGGGCATGGCCCACATGCGTTCGCCCTCGGCTTTGGCGGCCGCCAGCACGCGGTCGCGCAGGCCGTCGTCGTTGGCGAACAACCCGATATTCAGATGGCCCAGGGCCACCACGATGGCTCCGGTGAGCGTGGCCGCATCCACCAGGTGAGTGCAGCCCTGGCGCCGCGCGTAGGTCAGGGCATCGGCCAGAATCAAGCGGCCCTCGGCGTCGGTGTTGACGACCTCGATACTCTTGCCGGACATGGCGGTCACAATATCGCCGGGGCGCTGAGCCCGGCTGCCCGGCATGTTCTCGACGCACGGGACGAAGGCCGTCACGGCGATCGGCGGCCGCAGTTGCGCGATGGCCCGCATGGCGCCCAACATGGCCGCGCCGCCCGCCATGTCGTACTTCATTTTCTCCATGCCATCGGCCGGTTTGATGGAGATGCCCCCGGTATCGAAGGTCACTCCTTTGCCCACCAGGCCGAGATGCGCCGCGCCGCCGGGGGTTTCCGGCCGGTACCGCACCACAATCAGTGCAGGCGGCTCCGCGCTGCCCTGCGCCACGCCCAGCAGCGCGCCCATGCCGAGCGCCTGCATTTGCGCGGTCTCCAGAACTTCACACTCGAGGTGGAATTCGGAGGCCATCCGGCGCGCGGCTTCCGCCATTTTTGCGGGCGTCAGCCGGTTGGCCGGTTCGTTTACCAGGCTGCGCGTGAAATTCTGGGCCTCGCCGAGGATCTGTCCGCGCCGGGCGGCAGCTTCCAGGCCGGGTGCCGGCTGTGCCACCACCGCAAATGAATCGGCGGCCTTCTTGTCGTCGCCGGTCTTGTAGCGGTCCGGTTCGTAATCGCCCAGGATGGCGCCCTCAAGCGCAGCGCTGACGTAATCCTCCCCGGAGTGTCCGGGGTCAAGAGCCAGAGCGATCCGCTTCAGCGACTTGGCCTTCAGGTAGCGGACCGCGCCGCCCGCCACCCTGCGGAGCTCGGCGGAATCGAACTTTTCCGGCTTCCCAGCGCCGGCCATGAGCACCCGGGCAGCAGCCACCCCTACCGGGTGGTGTAATAGGGTAAATTCCTGTACCTTGCCGGTGAGTTCTCCTGCGTCAAACAATTCACCGGCGCCGAAGCGGGTCTCCTTCCGGCCTTCAAAAACCAGCACAATCACTGCATCGGCTTCAATCTGTTCCAACGGCTTGCTTTCGATAGTAGTCTGCATCACTCTTGATTGTCCCGAACCTTGGGTCCTCCCGCAACGGCCCAGCCTTCCATTTTACGGATTGCGGCTTTGTTGATGCCTGGCAAGACGATAAAAGTGTGGTACACTCGTGCTTGAGGGCTCCCTGGGGACAGAGTTTCCCAAAACCTGTAACTACGCGCTGGCGAGAATCGTCCAATAGGCGTAGCGAAGCGAGCGGTTCTCTGATAGGGAGGGCTGGTGGACGAAAATGGCTGATTTGTCGCAACCCAACAATCCGGCACCTGGAAGCGCGGAAGATCATCTGGCGCACCTTCTGGTGGAGGGAGTGGAGGAGCCGTGGTATAGCTCTTTCTTCCGCAACCTTAAAGAGACCTTTAATCCCCCCAAGCTCCCACCTCTGGAGATCACGTCGAAGCCTGTCGCGGTGAAAGATATCTGGGGCCTTTATGGGCGCCAGAAGAAATCTTTCATGATGTCGACCGGTTTTCAGGTGGGCCTCCTGGCGGTCGTGTTGGTTCTGGGAACAAACAAGAAGGTTCAGGATGCGGTCAAGCAGAACATCTTGTTCATGCCCATCACCGACACTACTCTCGATCAAGCCAAAATGCAGCCCAAGAAAGACATGGGCGGCGGTGGCGGCGGCGACCGTTCTCCTCTGCCGGCAAGCCGCGGCAAGTTGCCCCCCAGAGCGCTTCGTCAATTCACGCCGGCGGTTGCGGTGTATAACAATTTGAATCCCAAACTGGCGATGGATCCCACCATCATCGCTCCGCCGGATGCCAAGTTGCCCGACTGCCCCGGCTGCCTGAACTATGGCGACCCGCTCTCCAAATACACCACGCCTTCGAATGGTACTGGTTCGGGCGGCGGTATCGGTTCGGGCCATGGCGGCGGCATCGGCTCGGGCAATGGCGAAGGTTACGGCCCCGGTTCCGGCGGCGGCGTGGGCGGTGGCGCTTTCCGCGTCGGCAACGGCGTGACGGCGCCGGTTCTGCTCTACAAGAAAGAGCCCGAGTATTCCGAAGAAGCCCGCAAGGCGAAGTATCAGGGCACGGTGGTTCTCTATGTGCAGGTGGACCCCTCCGGTAAAGCGATCAACATGAAGGTTCTGCGCAGCCTCGGCCTGGGTCTCGACGAAAAGGCCATGGAAGCTGTGAAGCAGTGGAAGTTCAAGCCCGGCTACAAGGACGGCAAGCCGGTGACGGTGGAAGCCCAGATCGAAGTCAACTTCCGGCTGCTGTAAGAAAAACCATTCGCAACGCCGGCGGCCTGAAGGCCGCCGGTTTTTTATTTTGTCGCGCCGTTGCACTGCTGGCACGGGCAGATGCTGCGAAAATGCTCGTACGAATAAATCCCCGAATTGTGTCCGTCGCTCCAATCGATGCGGATGGCGTAGTTGCCGACCGCTTCGACCGCGAGCATCTTGAGAGACGGTTTAAACATCGGGAAGGGCGTCGCGGGCGCGCCGGCCTCGGGCTTCCGCGGCTCCGTACCATGCGCGCCGGTGCAAGCCGCGCAGGGGCACTTGTCGCGCAACCAGGTGAGGCCATAATCGCTGTGGTGCCCGTCTTTCCAGTCGATCTGGATTCCCTTGGACTTGGAAATGGCTATGTGTTCGGGGTCGGTTGAAAGAGACATGGTCAGTTGAAAAGCCGTTCGACGTCGCGCACACCGGAAATGCGCCGCATGGCGGCCACCAGCTTCTCCAGTTGCTTCTTGTCGCGGACGTCGACGGTCATCTCGACAATCCCGCCGTCGTGGTCGGTTTCGGTCTTGGCCTCCAGGCTGCGGATGTTGGAGCTCTCGTCGGAGAGCACCGAGGTCAGTTGCATCAGCATGCCCGGACGGTCGTCGGTGTGGATGACGATGCGCACCGGAAACGCGTCTTCGGCGGCGCGCGCCCACTCCACCTCGATCTTGCGCTCGACATCGTACATCAGGCTCTGCACGTTGGGGCACATGCGCGAATGCACGGCCACGCCCTTGCCGCGCGTCACGTAGCCGACAATGGCTTCGCCGCGGATCGGGTTGCAGCACTTGGCGCGGTAGACCATCAGATCGTCCATGCCGCGCACCTTGATGACGGCATCGCCATCGTGGGGCTGGCCGGGCACCGGCGCGCCGGCCGGCGGCGCTGCGCTCGCGCCCCCATCTACGCCGGGACCCTTCTCGTCGGCATCCTCCTTCACCACGCCGGGCGCGACCTTGCTGAGGACTTGCCGCGCCGAAAAACGCCCGTACCCGAGCGCCGCGTACAGATCTTCCATCTTGCTGTACCCGTATTCGGAGGCTACGTTCTCCAGTTCGGCGCGCGCCACTCTGCCGAGTTGCACGCCCAGGCGGCGGGCTTCCTTCTCGAGGTACTTCTGCCCGATGTCGATGGCTTTCAGCCGCTCGCTGGCGTTGATGACGTGCTTGATCTTGTTCCGGGCGCGCGAGGTCTTGACGAAAGCCAGCCAGTCCTTGCTGGGCTCGTGGCCCGCCTGGGTCATGATCTCGACGATGTCGCCATTGCGCAGGGTGGAGCGCAGCGGAACGATCCGCCCGTTTACTTTGGCGCCGGTGCAGGTGTGCCCCACATCGGAGTGAATGGCGTAAGCGAAATCGATGGGGGTGGCGTCGCGCGGCAGCACCAGCACCTTGCCCTTGGGCGTAAAGGTATAGACTTCCTCCGGGTAGAGGTCCACTTTCAGGGTGGACATGAACTCGGTGGGATCCTGCACGTCGCGCTGCCATTCCACCAGGTGGCGCAGCCAGGTGATCCGCTGGTCGTCGGCGGCGGGGCCTTTACGGCCCTCCTTGTACTTCCAGTGGGCCGCGATCCCCTCTTCGGCGATGCGGTGCATCTCCTCGGTGCGAATCTGCACTTCGAAGGTCTGGCCGTGCGGCCCCACCACGGAAGTGTGCAGCGATTGGTACAGATTGGGCCGCGGGATGGCGATGAAATCCTTGATGCGGCCGGGAATCGGCCGCCATTTATTGTGGATCACGCCCAGCGCCGCGTAGCAGTTCTTGACCGAATCGGTGATGATGCGGAGCGCCATCAGATCGTACACCTGGTCCACGGTGATCTTTTGCCGGCGCAGTTTCTGGAAGATCGAATAGGGCCGCTTGAGGCGGCCGTCGATGCGCGCGGGGATGACCTCATGACGCAGCTCGGTCTCGACTTCCCGCCGGATCTCGAGAAGAAACTCTTCGTTGGAGTGGCGGCGCGACTCGATGGACGCCAGGATCTCGCGGTAAGCGTCCGGCTCCAGGTGCTGGAACGCAAGGTCCTCGAGCTCACCGCGCACTTTGCCCATTCCCAGGCGGTGAGCGATGGGCGCGTAGATCTCGATGGTCTCGCGCGCGATGCGTTCGCGCCGCTCCGGGTTCAGGTATCCGAGCGTCCGCATGTTGTGCATGCGGTCGGCCAGCTTTACCATGATCACGCGGATGTCTTCCACCATGGCCAGCAACATTTTGCGGAAACTCTCCGCCTGCCGCTCCTCGGCCGAGAAGAAATCCAGCTTGGACAGTTTGGTGACGCCATCCACCGAGCGCGCCACGTCTTCGCCGAACTCCTTCAGGACCTGCTCGACGGTGACGCTGGTATCCTCCACCACGTCGTGAAGCAGGCCGGTCTGCATGGCTACCTGGTCCATGCGCATGTCGGCGAGGATGTGCGCGACCATCAGCGGATGCATCATGTAGGGCTCGCCGGAATCCCGCGTCTGGCCTTCGTGATACTTGCGCGCAAAGCGAAAGGCCTTTTCGACGCCGGTGAGATCGTCCTTGGGCCGGTACTCGCGGATCTTGGCTTCCAACTCGCGGTAGAGATGCTCCACCGGATCGGGAGGCGCTTGCGGGGGCAGACTTTCGGAAAGACTCGCGGGCTCTGATGCCACTGTATCTCGATTGTAGCAGGACCGATTGTGGGGCAGACTCCTGGTCTGCGGCCGACGCTCCGGGTCGGCCTGCTCGCGCTCGGAAGAATGCCAGCCCCGTGGCTGCGGCTGCGGGACGGGGGCGTCCCGCGCAGACCAGGGGGTCTGCCCCACCAAAAGACTGCGGGGAGCCTCTCCGCCCGGAGAGGCTCCCCGCATGAAGAACCGGAATGAGAGCCGGACTACTTGGTCTCGGTAACGATGCCGCCTCCGGTCTTGTTCTTCCTCTCAGCCTTGATCTTCTTGGTCGCCAGGCTCTTGTCCATCCAGGCGTCGGCGACTTTGATCTGCTGTTCGTAGGCTTCTTTGTTGTCCGCCAGATCGGCGCGTTCGCGAATCAGCAGGCTCTCGTAGACCATCGCATCCTCGTACTCTTTGTCGACCTCGAGAGCCTTGTCGAGCGCCTTCAAGCCGTCGTCGATGACCGGGCTGAAACGTGTCTTCAGGTCGTCTTTGACCTTCTTGTCTTTGATGGGCCCCAGATCTTCGAGCTTCATGCCGAGGAGCATGCGGGCTTTCCCGTACTCCGGATACCACTCCGACCAGGCGATGAACCCCAGGCTGTAGTATCCGACGGTGCTGTTGGGATCGACGCTGGTGAGCCGTTGATACCATTCACGCGCTTCGGTCCACTTCTTCTGGTACAGGTACAGCGAAGCGATCGATTGGATAGCCAGCGTGTTCTTCGGGTCCTGTTTGAGCACCTCGCTGAACTGGTCGTAGGCCGCCTTGGCCATATTGTTGTTTTCTTCCGACTCCGCCCCCGGGATGTACTGCTGCAGGTACGCCATGGCCAGGTACAGGCGTGCGGTGGGAAAGTTCGGATCCAGCTCAACGGCCGTCTTGAAGTGCTCCACGGATTCAGGATACTGAGCGTTCTTGAAGGCCGTGACACCCTTATTCAACTGATCGCGGGCCTGCAGTTTCTGGCAGCCCGTTCCCATGACCGGAAGGCTGATCAGCACGGCGGCCAATGCAGCCAGGGGTAGGATAGACGCCAATTTGCGCATTTAGTTACCGGCCTCCGTCTTATCCGTCATCAGGCCGACCTTGTCGATGCCGGCGCCGTGAGCGATATCGATGGCCCTAGCCACCCACAAGAAATCCAGGTCCGTGGCCCCCTTCACAAAGACCACGCGCTCGGCGCGGGTCTTGAAGATCTCCGTGAGGCGCGGCCCCAGATGATCCCAATCGGTATCGTCCCCGTTGATCTGGAGCTTGTGGTTGGAATCGATAATGATGACCACCGTGCGCTGGTCCGATAGAGTCGCCTTTTGACCGGGCGGCGGCGGCTGAGGCACGAGGGCCTCGAGGCCCTTCGGCGTCAACGGGGTGATCACCATGAAAATGATGATGAGCACGAGCAGGACGTCGATCATCGGCGTCATGTTGATGTCGGACTTGGGACCGCCTTGTCCACCGAGTGCCATTCCCATAAAAATGCTCCTTTTATGAATCCCTGTTACTTGGCTTCGGGCGCGGCGCCCTCTGCCGGTTTGCCCTTTTCCTGCAACTGCTCGGTGAGCAGACCCAACTGGTCCACGCCGGCGGCACGCAGGTTGTCCACTACGTCCACCACCTTCTCATAACGAGCCCGCTGGTCGGCCTTCACGAAGACCGTCTTGTCGAGCTTGTTGGTGAGCAGGTCCTTCACCTTGGGCGGAAGATCCTCGGGCAGGATCAGGTTGCTGCCCAGGAAAACATGGCCATCGCGCGTAACGGCCACCAGGACGGCGTCGCTCTTGTCTGCATCGTGCATGGCGATCGGGTTCCTGGTCTTCACCATATCGACGCTCACGCCCTTCGACAACATCGGGGTGATGACCATAAAGATGATCAGCAGCACCAGCATCACGTCCACCATCGGAGTCACGTTGATGTCGGCCACCGGAGGCGGTGAAACCCGCTTCTTCATTTCGCTAGTTGCCATCGTCTTCTCCCTGGGAACCGGCGGAGAGCACGGGAGATCCTCGCGGATCTCCCGCATTTCAACTCGCCAGATTCCCGATTTTCGTACTCGGCACCTGGCAGCGCTACTTGCGCGCGCCGCGCTGCGAACGCTTCAGGAAATAGTCGATCAATTCGGAACTGGAATTCCCCATCTCCACGTCGAAGGCTTCAATCTTGCCGGTGAAGTAGTTGTACATCCAGACCGCCGGGATGGCCACGAACAGACCGATAGCGGTGGTCACCAGGGCTTCCGAAATACCGCCGGCCACGGCGCCCAGACCGGTGGACTTCTCCGTCGAAATGCCGCGGAACGCGTTGATGATGCCGACCACCGTTCCCAACAGTCCTACGAACGGAGCGGTGGAACCGATGGTAGCCAGGCCGCCGATGCCGCGCTTCAATTCGGCGTGCACGATGGCTTCGGCGCGTTCCAGAGCCCGCTTGGAGGCTTCGATCTCTTCGCCCGGAATTTCAGAGCTGATCTGATGAGCCTGGAATTCCTGCAAACCAGCCACCACAACCTTGGCGAGGTGGCTCTTTTTGTAACGGTCCGCTATTTTGACGGCTTCGTCCAGCTTGCCCTCGCGCAATGCGCCGGCCACCGCCGGAGCGAATGCACGCGACTGTTTGCGGGCAGCGCTGTACGCCATCAAGCGGTCAATCATGACGCCAATGGAATAGGCCGACATGAGGAAGAGAAGGATGACGATGATCTTGGCCATCGGACCCATCTGTGCCCACAGCGAGCGCGGATCCCAACCTACCGACGCTTCCTGGAGCAAAAAAAGCGACCAGACTTGCAATTGCAAAAACATTGTTGTGTCTCTCTCCTGCGAGTTGAAATTGTACTCATAACCGACGTTCCAGATGCCGCGCCGGGTTACTACTGGTTCAAGGTAAAGTTCACGTCAATTGTAGTTTCCACCTGCACCGGCTCGCCGTTCAGCAAGGTGGGCCGGTAAACCCACTGTTTCACCGCATCCATGGCGGCCGTGATCAACAAGGCCGGCCCGCCCAGCGAGTGGAGCTCCTGGATGGTCCCGTCCTTGGCAATGATGGCGGCCAGATGCACGACGCCCGAAACACGCGCCGACTTGGCCAATTGCGGATAGACGGGCTGGACTCTTTTCAGCACCATGGCGGCCTGAACATTGCCGCCCACTTTAATGCGCTGCGGAGCGGCTTCTTTCTTGGGCGTCGGAGGAGGAGGCGGCGGAGGAGCCGCGTTCGGAACCGAGCCGATGATGCCGCCGAGCACGCCGCCCATCGAGCCACCGGCCACGCCACCGCTGACGCCGCCGACCACGCCGCCTACACCGGCGGAGGAAGGCGGAAGCTCTTCTTCCTTAATGTTCGCGATTTCTTTGGGAATCACTTTCGGCGCCATCAGTTTCCCGGCATCGAACTGCCGCGGGATGACCTTCACGACTTTCACGGGAGGAGCCTGCGCCGGCGGAGGCGGCGGCGGAGGCGGCGGCGGCGGAGCCACCAGGAAACTGCTCAGCGTGGTTGAGGGAAGCACGTCGGTGTAGATCAAAGGGATAATCACTGCCACCACAATCAGCAAAATCTGCCCGACGAACGAAAGCATCACCGTCCAGGTCTTGTTCGTCTTTCCCACGCCATCTACGAATGTCTGTTCAAACATTTCGACTCCTTTCCGTTCGTGCCGCAACGGCCGCAATCCCCGGCGACCGCAAGCGGTTCCTATTTCATTTCGCCGCCTTGGCCGGACTCTTCCTCGCCGTTCCCGGGCGCGGCGCCGACGGCCCCGGCGATACGGGACCGGACCTCTTCGGCTTGTCCCTGTAGTTGTGCCAGAACAACACAATCGGACTGGCCACGAATACCGAAGAGTACGTACCCACAATGATTCCACAAACCAGCGCGAACGAGAAGCCGCCCAGCACCGGCCCGCCCCAGATGAACAGTGCGATCACCGTCAGGAAGGTGAGTCCCGAAGTCATGATCGTCCGGCTTAGAGTCTGGTTGACGGCCCGGTTCATCACGGTCTCCAGGTTCTCGCGATGCGAGAACTTCAGGTTCTCGCGAATTCGATCGAAGATCACAATCGTATCATTCATCGAGTAGCCAACCAACGTCAGGAGGGCCGCGATGACCGTCATGGAAATTTCTTTATTGAAGAGCGAGAATAACCCGACGGTGATCAGCGTGTCGTGGAAGCACGCAATCACCGCGCCCAGGCCATAGATCCACTCAAAGCGGAACCAGATGTATGCCAGCATGCCCACCATGGCGTAGAGTGTAGCCTTCACCGCCTTCTGCCGCAACTCCTTACCCACCTTCGGACCTACCATCTGAGCGCCCATCACGTGAAAATCCGACAGATAACACTCCTGCCGAAGAGTGTTCATAATACCAGCATTCATCCCCGAAACGGAGGCCACCTGGTTGAAATCGGTAATCAGCCCGGAGTGCCTGGTATTGATCTCGTCCAGGATGTTGGCGACCAACGCCTGCAACTGGTCTTCGCTCATGGCGACGCCGGCCCGCGCCAGCGGTTCCCGCAAGCGGTTGGCAAGAGCGTCGCGCGAAGTGTTGTTGAGATCCAGCTTGCCGCTGTCGGGCTTGCCGAACGTAGCCGTCAACACCCGCTCCATGTCCAGGCGGTTGGTAGCCAGCACTCCTTCACCCTCGCCCTTAGCCTCGGTGGCGATTTCCACTTCGTTCGATACCCCGCCGCCACTGAGGTCTTGCACGCTGACTTCTCCCTTGACCTGTTGCAACATGGCCTGCCGGATTTTGTTATCCGGTGGCGGATAGGCGAACTTCACCTGCATCAGAGCGCCTTCCTTGAAGTCGATGCCATACCTCAGCCCGCCTTTCAAAACGACGCTTGTCAGTCCGGCCACCGAGAGCACCAGCGAAGCAATAATGAAGGGCCACTTCTTGCCCAGAAAGTCATAGTTCGTGTTCTTGAAT
>Ga0181530_10005195_pt1 | contig 13383 bp, 12 predicted proteins | sample PEATcosm2014_Bin_42_FD_119769 | JGI IMG/M metagenome (GOLD analysis project Ga0181530, IMG submission 119769) | Peatland microbial communities from MTU Mesocosm Facility, Houghton, MI, USA - PEATcosm2014_Bin10_60_metaG | ecosystem: Environmental > Terrestrial > Soil > Wetlands > Peat | place... | reverse complement strand
TCAATATTCAGGACCGGAGGCGGGGGCGAAAGCTCCCCGGCCGGTTCCCGCTTTCTGGGTGACCTTAGCGAGAGGGACCCACCCGTTCCCATCCCGAACACGGAAGTTAAGCCTCTCAGCCCCGATGGTACTGCATGCGCAAGTGTGTGGGAGAGTAGGAAGTCGCCCGGTTTATTCCTCAAAAGCCCGATCCACATGGATCGGGCTTTTTGCTTAAATCCCCTCTCCTCGCCGCTTAACGCTGTAATTTCACGCACTTCCTAGCAGGTTTTTCCTGTTTGTGGGGCGCTCCCTCCCGTGGTATATTCGAAGCGCGTTTGATAGCTTCCGCGAATCCGGCCGAGTGTATCTGAGCGACGGCACCGTCGTCCCGCTTGAGTTTCCTCCCCGATGAGCCCGCTTTCAAATAGTTTTGGAGGAGCAGGTAGTGAAAAACATTTTCGTCGGCAACTTGGATTTCAACGCATCCGAGGAATCTGTGCGCAGCCTTTTTGAGAGATACGGCGCGGTGAACAGCGCCAGGATTATGACGGATCGCGACACCGGGCGCTCGCGCGGCTTCGCATTCGTGGAAATGGAAAACGAAACGGAAGCGGATCAAGCCATCCAGGCGCTCAATGGCTATACGCTCGATGGGCGCGCGCTCAACGTGAACGAAGCCCGTCCGAAACCGGACCGCGGCTTCGGCGGCGGGGCGGGTGGGGGACGCGGCGGCGGCGGCGGGGGCCGGCCAGGCGGCGGCGGCGGTGGAGGCGGTGGTGGACGCCGGCCGGGCGGCGGTGGTGGTGGCGGCGGCCGGAGAGAACCTCGCTGGTAGCCGGATAAAAGGATTTACCGGACAAATCATGCCCGGGGTAGACGCTCGTGAGCGCGCTGCCCCGGGCTTTGCATTTTTGGGCCTCAAAATGCCAAAGCGATTTGGCCCCAGATGAACGCGGATCGACACAGATAAAAGCCTTCCATGGTCTGGCTTTTATCCGTGTTCCCCTGTGTTAATCTGCGGCTAAAACGCGTTTTCGGGCAGCCCGCTAGATCCCCCGCGTGCCGTTTTCCAGAAACGCCCGCAGACGGTGGCTGCGGCTGGGGTGGCGCAGTTTGCGCAACGCCTTGGCCTCGATCTGGCGGATGCGCTCGCGCGTGACCGCGAAGTTCTGGCCCACTTCCTCCAGGGTGTGCTCGCTGCCGTCTTCCAGGCCGAAGCGCATTTTGATGATCTTTTCCTCGCGCGGCGTGAGCGTCTTCAGCACCTGCGCGGTCTGCTCGCGCAAGTTGAGGTTGATCACCGCATCGGAAGGCGAGATGCCGTTATGGTCGACAATGAAATCGCCCAGATGCGATTCCTCTTCCTCGCCGATGGGCGTCTCCAGCGAAATCGGCTCCTGCGCCACGCGCAACACCTTGCGCACTTTGGAAACCGGAAGCTGCAGCCGCTTGGCGAGCTCTTCGTTAGTGGGCTCCCGTCCCAGCTCCTGCACCATCTGGCGCGAGGTGCGGATGAGCTTGTTGATGGTTTCGATCATGTGGACGGGAATGCGAATGGTGCGCGCCTGGTCGGCGATGGCGCGCGTGATGGCCTGGCGCACCCACCAGGTGGCGTAGGTGGAAAATTTGTAGCCGCGCCGGTATTCGAATTTGTCGACCGCTTTCATCAACCCGATGTTGCCTTCCTGAATCAGGTCCAGGAATTGCAAGCCGCGATTGGTATAGCGTTTGGCGATGCTCACCACCAGGCGCAGGTTGGCTTCGATGAGCTCCTTCTTGGCGGCTTCGGCTTCGATGTGCGCGTGGGTGATGATTTCGAGCGTGCGCTTGAGCTCCGCCGCGGAGGCTCCGAAGTCCTCTTCGGCCTGCTGCAGGCGCTGCGAGAAACTGCGCTGCTCCTTGCGCAGCTCGCGGATTCCTTCGCTGCGCGCGCCGGCCCAGGTTTCGATTTTCTTCTGCACGCGCGCGATGTTGTTTTCGATGGGTTTGAGCTCGTCCACCGCGCAGCGCAGCCGGTCGATCAAATGCCGGATGACGGGCGACTGAAAACGGATGGTGCGAATGAGCCGCGACGTGCGGACCACCAGCCGGCCCAGCTCCCACAATTGCCGCCGGTATTGTTTGGGCTTCATGCCGCGCGGAATGGCCAGCAGCTTCTGGCGGCATTGCAGGATCTTGCGGTACTGCTTGGAGATTTCCTCGACGCTGCGGAAGAATTCCTGGCGCTTCTCTTCCACCAGCTCGTCGGTGAGAATGGGATCGGCGATCTGGATGGCGTCGCGGGCCGAGAGCAGGTCCTTGCGCATCTCTTCGGTGATGCTGAGGATTTCCTGAATCACCAACGGCGCCCGGGAGAGCGATTTCAAAACGATGTTCTGGCCGCGTTCGATGCGGCGCGCGATTTCGACTTCGCCTTCGCGCGTCAACAGCGGCACCGTCCCCATTTCGCGCAGGTACATGCGAACCGGGTCGTTGATCTTTTCGCCGCCCAGCGCGGCGGGGATTTCCAGGTCGAGAAGCTCTTCGGCTTCTTCGAGCTTTTTCTCGAAATCCTTGGCTTCTTCGAGAATCTCGATGCCCGCGCCATCGAGGCCCGCCAGCACTTCGTCGAGCTCCGAGCCGCCGTTCAGATCGCCGGGCAGAACTTCGCTGACCTCGTCGTACAGGACGTAGCCTTTTTCCTTGCCCATCTGTACGAGCCGCTGCAGCCCGTCGAATTTGTCGTCTAGCGCCACTGAAGCCCCGTTAAACTCCCCGGCGTGTAAGAATCCAGATTATTGTACACCACGGCGCGATTTACAAAAGGGAAGCGAATTGTCATTTTTTCCCCCGCGATTCGCGTTCGAATTCCTTCAATTCTCCGGCCAGCCGCACGGCTTCCTGCCAGTTGCCGGCGCGCTCGGATTCCTGGATGCGGTCTTTCAATTGCTTCTTGCGGTCGGCGGTTGCCGAACGCCGCATGCTGGCGATAGCCGCCAGCACTTCTTCGCGCGAGCTCCGCGCGTCTTCGCGAAACAGCGCCTCGGCCAGCAGGTTCTGATCGGCTTCCTCCAGGCGCGCGTTGACTTCGTCGAACTTGACCGGCCCCTCGAGCGCGAACACGGTTTGAAAAATCCGGCGCGAAGAAAAACGTCCGATGGCTTCGATGTTTTTCAATTCGCCGATCAATTCGCCGCCCATGTCCGGGTCGCAGAAAATCGCGTTGAGAATCATGCGCTCGTCGGGTCGCAGCACGGCCTTGGGCCCCTCGATGGCGCGCTCCTGGCGGCTGGCGACCGACTTGCGGAAATTGTCGAGCACCAGGCCGCGGGCGACCCCGATATAAGCGGCCAAATCGCCGGCAATAGCCGAACGTTCCAGCGGATCGGCGATCCGCTGAACGGATGGAAGCAGCGAGTTCAACACGGCAACGACCCCTTCGCTAGTGTGAACATCATACTTCGTTCTGGCGCGATCCGCCAGCCAGTAAAAATACCCCTTGGCGCCCGTGAGCCTTTCCTGGTAGGCTTCGGCCCCGCGCTGCTTGCAGTATTCGTCCGGGTCCAGGCCGCCATCCAGCTCCATAATCCGCACGTGCATGTTCTCTTCGAGCAGCATGTTGATGGAGCGTTCGGCCGCATTGGCGCCGGGGGCGTCGGGGTCGAAGTTGACCACGATTTTTTGCGAATGCCGTTTCAGCGCCTGCACATGCTGCGCCGTCAACGCCGTTCCGCAGCTCGCCACCACGGCGCGGAAACCGGCCGCCGTCACGCCGATGGCGTCCATGTAGCCTTCCACCAGAATCACGCGGTCCTCTTTGCGAATGGCCTCCTTTGCGCGGTGCAGATTGTAGAGCACGCGGCTCTTCTTATATATCGGCGTTTCCGGGGAATTTAAATACTTGGGTTCGTCGCCGGCCGCCAGGGCGCGTCCGCCGAACCCGATGATTTTGCCGTTTTCGTTGTGGATGGGGAACATCAGGCGGTTGCGGAAACGGTCGTAGAGAGTGCCGTCCTGGCGCTTGCCGGCCAAACCGCTCTGCTCCATCTGGTCCGCCGTAAAAGTTTTCTGCTCGCCAAGGCGCAGCAGGGAGCGGCCGCCGGGCGCGGAATATCCCAGGCCGAACTGCTCGCCGGTTTCCGGCGCCACGCCGCGTTTGGCCAGGTACGCGCGGGCCGTCTCGCCGGCCGCGCTCGCCAGATTCGCGCGAAAGGCTTCCTGGGCGATTTCGTGCAGTTGAAACAGGGTGGCGCGCTGGCGGGAATCCTCGTCGGAATACTGCGAGCGTTTGGGCATGGGGATGCCATTGCGCTCGGCCAGGTATTTCAAAGCCTCGTAAAAACTGAGGCCCTGCGTTTCCATGACGAATTTGAAGGCATCGCCGCCAGCCCCGCAGGAGAAGCATTTATAGATCTGGAGCACGGCATGCACCGAAAAGGAGGGATTCTTTTCGCTGTGAAACGGGCACAAGCCGGTGTAGCGGTTGATCCCGCTGCGGCGCAGACGCACGTGTTCCCCGACGATATCGACGATGTTGAGGGAACTCCTGACCTGCTCTACAAAATCCATGGCGCCCTCCGTTATTATCCCTTACGGATTCGCCCGGAAAAGGGGACAAATGTTCCGGGAAGCGAAGAAAATGTCCCCTTTGTGGAACATGGGTAGCACGAACAACGCTAACCGACGATATCTTGATGGCCGCGGGCCGTGCGCATTAGACTCGGGTTCGATGGCGCCAGGGAGCATTTTCGAGGATTTGACCCCTCACGCGCGGGTCGCCACGGCGCTGCTTCCGTTTCTGGGCGCGCTGGTGTGCCGGCTGATTTTCGGCAAGAACCGCGTCACCCGCTGGCTGCTTTCGCTCAGCACCACCTGGTTCGCCATCAATGTCCTGCTGGCGCCTTATTCCATCCGAATGCAGCAGGACCTGGTGGACATCCGGTCTTTGTTCCGCTAGCCCGGCGGGCAAGCTGAAGCTGACCCCGCGAATCGGGTACAATGACCAGTATAGGAGGCCATGATGGAACCCACTGGTATTCAGCTCGCCGGCTTCGCTGGCCTTGGCTTTCCCGAGATCTGCGTGATTGCGGCCGTGGCGGTTTTATTGTTCGGCGGCAAGAAAGTCGGAGATCTGGGGAAGGGTCTGGGCGAGGGAATTCGCAACTTCAAGGACGCTTTGAAGGGCGAAGAAGAAAAACCGGAAGCCAAGAAGGACGAAGACAAGGTCGAAGCGAAGAAGTAACGAGCTTCCGAAACCGCCCGCAGGTTGGGGTGGGTTCATTCGGCTTCACAGTTCCAGACATAAAAAAACCCCGCGAGCCCGAACGGGTATCGCGGGGTTTAGTGTTTTTTGCAAGTAAGCGGAAATTACTTCTTCTTGGGGGGAACGATCGCGTCCTTGGCGGCTTTGGCCACGCGGAACTTGACCACCTTTTTGGCTGGAATCTTGATGCTCTCGCCAGTGGCGGGGTTGCGGCCCGTGCGGGCTTTGCGGTCGACGCGCACCAGCCGGCCGATGCCCGGCATCACGAATACGCCATTCTTCTTCACTTCCGTGATCGCCATGCTCGCAAGGCAATCCAGAAACATGCGCGCCGTCTTGTTGTTGACTTCGCAGCTTTCCGCGAGCGATCTCACCAGTTGCGTCTGGGTCATTCTCTGATTCGCCATATCTCTCCTTTTTTTGATTCTCCCGTTGATCCATCGAACAGGCGCGGGTAGCGAGGAATCTCGCGAACGCGGCCTGCAAACGATATCAATCATAAGGGAAGGGCATGGTGATGTAAAGGGAAATACGTCAAAAAAGGCCGCTTTTTCGAGGTTTTTTTGCAGTAGGGCGCTTCAACACCCTATTTTTAGGGGGTTTTGGAGAATCCGTGAGGCGCGGCGCGCCGCAGGACCCCTTTGGAGAACGGCTGCGCGACCTTATTCTTCAGTATGCGGAAGGCGGTTTGACCGCCGCCGGCGGGCTCCAGGGCGATGCGAATGGCCGCGTAGAGTTTCAGCGACGGGCCGCCGGCGGTGCTGTCGCTTTCGTCGGGACGCGAGCGCACCTGGTTCAGAAACAGGACGGCGGCGCTGCATTTTCCAACGGCTGCCGCCAGCTTGCGCAATTCCGAACCCAGGACGCGGCTTTGCAGGCCGGGACCGCTATCGCCGAGGCCGGTTTCCAGCTCCACGCGCGGCACTAAGGCGGCGGCCGAATCCACCACCACCAGGTCCACGGCTCCGGAAAGCGCCAGTTCGCGGGCGATTCCCAAAGCCTGCTCCGCCGAATCGGGCCGCGCCAGGAGCAGTTTTTCGAGGGCCACTCCGAGGGCTGCCGCGTAGGCGGGGTCGAAGGCGTGTTCGGCGTCGATCCAGGCAGCCGTCGAGCCGTCCTGCTGGGCTTTCGCGGCGATCTGCAGGGCGAGGGTAGTTTTTCCGCCGGAGGAAGCGCCGAAGAGTTCGACGATTTGGCCCCGCGGCAGCCCGCCCACCCCGAGCGCGGAATCGAGCTGCGGAAAGCCGGTGGCAAGAACTCCCGCGAGGCGCTGGCGCGGGGGGGTCTCCAGGCGTGCGACTTTTTGGCGGATCACGCGCTGGCGGTATTCCTCGGACATGCTCGAATCATGCTGTGGGGGGTGGCACGCCACGCGGCATTGGCCGACTGGCAATCGGCCGCAGGATGCCATCCTGCCCTACAAAGCCTACCGGCGAGCCGGCGCCGGCCGCGGCGAGGGCGAGGGCGCGGGAGCTTCGGCGGCCGCGGCCACCGGCTCGCTTTGAATCAACCCTAGTGCCTTGCGCAACTCGGTATCGATGGCCTGGCGGATATCGGGGTTGTCCTTGAGAAACTGGCGCGCGTTTTCGCGGCCCTGGCCGATGCGCTCGCCTTTATAGCTGAACCAGGAGCCGCTTTTTTCGATCACGTTTTGCGCCACTCCCAAATCCAGCAGGTCGCCTTCCTTGGAAATTCCTTCGCCGTAGATGATGTCGAATTCGGCTTCGCGGAAAGGCGACGCCACCTTGTTCTTCACCACTTTGACCTTGGTCCGGTTGCCCACCACGGTGTCGCCGTCTTTGATGGCGGCGATGCGCCGGATATCCAGCCGCACCGACGCGTAGAACTTCAGCGCGCGCCCGCCGGTGGTGGTTTCCGGATTGCCGAACATCACCCCGATCTTCTCGCGGATCTGGTTGATGAACACCAGGCAGGTACGCGATTTGCTGACCGTGCCGGTGAGTTTGCGCAGCGCCTGCGACATCAGGCGCGCCTGCAGACCCATGTGGCTGTCGCCCATTTCGCCGTCCAGTTCGGCTTTGGGAACCAGCGCCGCCACCGAATCCACCACCAGCACGTCGATTTGCCCCGAGGCCACCAGGTGCCCGGTGATTTCCAGCGCCTGTTCGCCGTAGTCCGGCTGCGACACCAGCAGGTTATCGATATCCACCCCGAGCTTGCGGGCGTAGGCCGGATCGAGCGCGTGCTCCACGTCGATGAACGCCGCGATGCCGCCCTTTTTCTGGGCTTCCGCGATGACTTGCAGGGCGATGGTGGTTTTGCCCGAAGATTCCGGCCCGAAAATCTCGACCACGCGTCCGCGCGGAAAGCCGCCCACGCCCAACGCGCCATCCAGCGAAATGGATCCGGTGGAAATTACGGCGACCGGTACGATGGCGTCCTTCGACCCGAGGCGCAGAATCGAACCTTTGCCAAACTGCTTCTCAATCTGGCCCAGAGCAAGCTCCAGGGCGCGCGCGCGCTCTTTTTCGTCCATGTGGGAAACACTCCTGAAGGTTGGGGTGAAAGCTTCATTGTAACAGTGGGGGCGGAGCACTGGAGTTCTCCCTTTATAATTGGATCAGAGGTATTCTGCATGCCGTCCCGCCTTTGCGCGCTGCTTCTGTTCGCCACGCTCGCGGCGTCCGCGGCTTCCAAGAAGCCGATCGGGACCGCCAGCGGCGAAAACGACGATCTCATCCTGACCGTCACCCTGCACAACGATGCGGAAGAGCTCAAGCAGTTGGTGGGGAGCGATCTGGGCGGCCACTACGTGGTGGCCGAGGTGAAGGTCCAGCCCAAGTACGGCAAAACCGTCACTGTGGATCGCGACGATTTCGTGCTGCGCAGCAACAAGGACTACGACACCAGCCGCCCCTTCGAAGCCAGCCAAGTGGCCGGCGCCGATGCCATTGTGGTGACGCGCACGCGCAACACCTCCACCGCGGATGCGACCCAGCCCGACTACGGGGGCGTGCCCCGCATGGGCGGTCCGCTGGGTTATCCGCGCAATAACCCAGGCGTCGGCGGCGGCGGCGCACCGGGCGATTTCGACGTCAATAAAGCTACCGTCAAAGAATCCGGCAAGACCGGGGAGAGCCCCCTGGAAAAAACCCTGGACGCTAAAATTCTGCCGGACAAAAAGACCGATCAGCCGCTTTCCGGCCTGCTCTACTTCGCCTTGGAGAAGCAGAAGCTCAAGGACCTGGATCTGGTCTATGGCGGCAAGGAGAACCGGATTACGCTGCGCTTCAACGGCAAGTAGGACAGGCGGTCCGGCCAATTGGCCGGGTTTCTTCATTTTCCGCATTGATAACAATTCACTTGCGAAATCAGTCCGGCCAAATTGGCCGGAAAGGCGTAGGGCAGGTTGCATGCGCCACTTCACGCGGCCCAGCCGCCGGGAAGCCTGTCCTACGGCAAATCGCGGGATTCGAAAGTCAAATCCCGGTCGAGCACCATCTCGACCGTGGTCCCGCGCGGCAGCACCGCATCCGGGCGGTGCTTCACATGCGCGAAAATCAAGCCGCCGGCCGCGCCGGCCAGCGCGCCGACGCCCGCTCCCTTGAGGGCGTGCCCCTGTGTGGATCCCGCCACGCCGCCCACCGTGGCGCCGATGCCGGCGCCTTCGGCCGTGGTGCGCGCATCGCCGGACCCATCCCGCGTGCCGGTGACTTTGCCTTCCTTATCGGCCGAGGCCAGGCGCGAGCGGAAATCGCGCGTCGTGCCGTTGGGCAGCACCAGCGAATCGAAGCGGATGTATAGCTCGCCCTTCCCCTTCAGCGCCCCCGCCGGTTTGCTTTGCGTGACCGTGCCATTGACGAAGCTGCCGCGCGGAATCGCCACGCGCCCATTTTCGGCAATGGGGTAAGCGGTCTCCAGATAGATACGGTCGCCCTCGCGCGAGTGCTTGGTATCCACGGGGTTGCGCAGCGTGAGCGGAATGCGGGTCCCGGCCGGAACGGTGAATACTTGCGGAGCCGGCGTGGGAGCGGCGGATGGGGGCGCCTGGCGCGCGGCGGTCAACACCGCGCGCTCGCCGCGCTGCGTATCCGCCGCCCGGATAGGGGACATCGCCAGGATGAGAAGCAGGACACAGCGACGCATACAAATCACCCTTCCGTATCGGTCTTCTCGACCAGCTTATCGACGTGAATGTCGTAGATGGCGGGCTTGCCGTCGCGATCGCTTTGAAAGAAAACTCGCAGGCTGTCCGGCTCGAAAATGGGCGCCACGGCGCGGGGATCGGAAGCTTTGTGCTCGCACAGGGTCAACTCGCGCCGCGTCACGCGCAACAGCAGCAGCACGGTGGGCGAGGCCACATTGCCGCTGGCGCCCACGAACACGGTGGAATCGTGGTTCCAACCGAAGCTGGCGAACTGGCTGGTCTTGGCCACCAGCTTATCCGTGGCGGAATCCGGCGCCATTTCGCGAATGGCGTGCAACTGCGTGCGGTCGTCGGGGATGTTCAGATAAAGGATGGTCTTGCCGCCGGGCCCCCAATCGGCGGTGGCGATCCGGCCGGGAGCCAGTTTGAGCTGGCGATTCTGCTGGCCGTCGGAATTCACCAGCCATAAAGCGTCGTCGCCGCGCCGGTAGAGAATCTGCGCGCGCATGGGGCGGGCGATGGGATGGCTCATGATAAACGGCGCTTCCACCACGGTGCGCGCCGCGCCCTGCGCCAGCGAAACCAGGCGCAGGCGGGAAGCCTCGCCGCGGCGCTCGGCGAAGGCGGCGTGGGTGCCATCCGGGCCCACGCTCATTCCGGGGCAGCGCTCCCATTCTTCCGGCACTGTGTAAAGTTCGCGCTCGCGCAGGGTCGCCAGGCCGGCGATGAACAGCGAACGCCCGGCAAAGTAACAAAACGAACGGTTGTCGGGTGTGAGGGTGAGGGATTCGCCATCCAGGCTTGGGGCGTCGGTCAGTTGGCGCGTCTGGCCGGTTTTGAAATCCAGGCGGAAAGCCTGCGGGGAGCCGGACCGGTCGCAGCAGAACAGCAGGAAGGCGCTGTTGCGGGCGATGGCGCGGTTGTAATACGCGGGCAACGTGCTGGAGTAGGCGGGGCTGGTCAGCCGGAACAGTTCCAATTCGGTGACGGGATCCGCGTAGCGGTAGGAATCGGTGGGAAAGACCGCGCTTCTGCGCGCCTGGGCAAAGGCCCGCGCGGCCAGCCCACAAAGCAGGAATTTTCGGCGCGAAACAGCGCTCACCACCGCCATAATCCCGATGGTAGCAACTCTTCACAATGGCAAGCGCTTGGCATTCGGGTAGGGCGCCGGAGCGGCGAATGGCGAGCGGGGGAAGCGCTGGCGCGGGCGCGGTACACGGCGCGGCGGGTGGAGAAACGCCGGAGAATTACACCGCGGAAGCGCGACAGAAGAAGCAATAGCAAACGAATTGGGTTTCGTGCAACGGGCGATTGTCCAATGAATCACGAAAAATTGTACGTTTTGGACGCGCGGGTCTGTTGAAATCACCTACACTAAGGAGTACCCCACTCGACCGCTTGGAGCCGGTCTCCGCATGAGAAAACTCCGCATTGGGATCATCGACATTGTTTCGAAAGGTCCCACGCGGGCTCTATATGCGCGGGTGATGAATCCCAATCTCGCCAGCATCATGCCGCAAGTGATCGGCGTATGGTGCAGGGAACTGGGGCATGACGTCACTTTCGTCTGCTATACCGGTTTTGAGGATCTGCTGAAGGAATTGCCGTCGCGGGTGGATCTGGTCTTCATCGGCGCCTTCACCGAGGCCGCTCACACGGCGTATGCCCTGAGTAACCTGTTCCGCTCGAAGGGGGCCATCACCGCGCTTGGCGGACCGCACGCCCGTTGTTACCCCGAAGACGCGCAGCGGTATTTCGATTATGTGTTCGGGTTTACCGACCGGGAGACCCTGGACGACGTGTTGCGGGACTGCTCGCGGCACCGGCCGGTGGGCATGCAGGCGGCCGCCCGGCAACAGCCGAAAACCCTTCCCGGGGTGCGCGAGCGCTGGCCGTTTATCGAACCCACGCTTAAGAAAGCGCCCTTCCTCAAGTTTGTTCCGATGCTGGGGAGCCTGGGGTGCCCCTATACGTGCAGCTTCTGCATCGATGCGGCTGTGCCGTATCAGCCCATGGATTTCGACGGGATGGAAGACGACCTGCGATTCCTGCTCACCAAGTTCAAGCGGCCGATGGTAGCCTGGCACGACCCGAATTTTGGAGTGCGGTTCAACGACTCCATGGATGCCATCGAGCGGGCGGCGCCTCCCGGACGAATCGATTTCCTGGCCGAAAGCAGCCTGTCCCTGCTTTCCGAGCCGCACTTGAAGCGCTTGAAGCGCAATGGGTTCCAAGCCCTGTTACCGGGGGTGGAATCCTGGTTCGATCTGGGCAATAAGTCCAAGACCGGCGCGCAACTGGGGATGGGCAAAGTCCGCCAGGTGGCCGAACACGTCAATTTGATTTTGCGTTATGTGCCGTACGTGCAGACCAACTTCGTATTGGGACTGGATAGCGACGAAGGGGCCGAGCCCTTCGAGCTGACGAAACGGTTTCTGGACCTGGCGCCGGGTGCGTTTCCAGGTTATTCGCTGCTGACGGCATTCGGCCGGGCGGCGCCGCTCAACCTGGATTACCAGCGCGCCCACCGCGTGCTGCCGTTTCCCTTCCATTTCCTGAACAACAACCAGGCGATGAACGTCAGGCCGGAGAGTTATTCCTGGCGCGAGTTATACGATCGCCTGATCGATCTGACGGCGTACTCTTTCTCGTGGGAAGCCATCTGGCGGCGTTTCGGCGCGACGCGAGGGATGACTGCGCGGGGCATGAACGTGGTGCGGGCGGTTTCGACGGAGGGGTCCGGGCGGCTGCGGTATTACCGGGAGATTCGCCGGCGGCTGGACACGGACCGGCAATTTCTCCCGTATTTCGAACAGGAAACGAGCGAGCTGCCGCGGTTTTATATGGATCTGGCGCGCGCGGAGTTGGGGCCGCTGTGGGAGTGGCTGCCGGCCGGGGGGATGGAGCACGATCCCAACGCCTATTTAAAGGCGGAGGAAAGCACGCAAACTTCGATCGTCCTGCAGTAGGGTGGGGCAAGTTTCAGCCAACAGCCTGAAGGGCGGCGTTGGGCTGCGCCCGGTTGGCATGCTTCAGCGCATCCACCGGGAGGATGGCGCTGCCAGGCCGTGGTTCCCAAAGCGCCCCGGCAAACCGGCTTGCCGAGGAACGCCCCAGCCAGCGGATGAAGGCGCAGCCATTCGCTATAATCGAGTTTCTTTAAATCAACCGAAGGAGCTTGCTTTGCGAAAAAAGATCACCGTAGTGGGCGCGGGGAACGTGGGTGCGAACTGCGCGTTGCGTGTTGCCGAAAAGGAACTCGCCGATGTGGTGCTGGTGGACGTTGTGGAAGGCGTGCCGCAGGGGAAAGCCCTGGATCTGCTGCAGTCCGGCCCGGTGCAGGGCTATGACGTGATGCTGACGGGCGCCAACGATTACGAACCCACGGCCAATTCGGACATCGCGATTATGACGGCGGGGTTCCCGCGCAAACCGGGGATGAGCCGCGACGATCTGCTGATGGCGAACTACGAAGTAGTGCGCACGGCGACCGAGCAGGTGGCGAAGTTTTCGCCCAACTGCATCATGATCGTGGTGACCAATCCGCTGGACGCCATGGCGCAGGCGGCCTACTGGGTATCCAAGTTCAGCAAGAACCGCGTGGTGGGGATGGCGGGAGTGCTGGACAGCGCGCGCTTCCGCACGTTCATCGCGCAGGAGCTGAAAGTCTCGGTGGATAACGTGACGGCGGTGGTGATGGGCGGACACGGCGACACCATGGTGCCGCTGGTGCGCCTGAGCAACGTTGCGGGAATTCCGCTGACGGAGCTGATGGACCAGGCGGCCATCGACCGGATTGTGAACCGCACGCGCAACGGCGGAGCGGAGATCGTCAAGTACCTGAAGACGGGCAGCGCTTATTATGCCCCGTCGTCGGCGGCGGTCGAGATGGCGGAATCCATTCTGCGGGATAAGAAGAAGGTTCTGCCGTGCGCCGCGTTGCTGGAAGGGGAATACGGGATCGACGGGCTGTTCGTGGGAGTGTCGGTGAAGCTGGGGGCCATGGGGATCGAGCAGATCTACGAAATCAAGCTGTCCGCCGAAGAGCAGG
>Ga0181530_10005192_pt1 | contig 13387 bp, 14 predicted proteins | sample PEATcosm2014_Bin_42_FD_119769 | JGI IMG/M metagenome (GOLD analysis project Ga0181530, IMG submission 119769) | Peatland microbial communities from MTU Mesocosm Facility, Houghton, MI, USA - PEATcosm2014_Bin10_60_metaG | ecosystem: Environmental > Terrestrial > Soil > Wetlands > Peat | place... | reverse complement strand
CCACCGGCGCCATATGAGACGCCCGCACCGCCGCCGCTGCCATCGCCGCAATTGCCGCCCCAAAGCCCGGTGGCCGCCATTCCGCCACTGGAAGTGAGCAGTGAGCCGAAGCTAGATGCGGATCCATTCGAACCTGGTCCAGTAGTCCCGCCTGCCCCTCCCGCACCAATCGTGATGGAGATCGGCCCGGTGATCTGGAAAAATTTGTCCTTGATCACTTGACCTCCGCCACCACCACCGAGATTGACCGTACCGCCGCCGCCGGCGCCACCGCCAACCAAAAAGACTTTGACCCAGCCGCCAGCAAGCAGGAGGGCTGACGATGGCGTGAAGGTTCCGCTGGCCGTGAATTCTTGGGCCTTCTCAACGCTCGACGAAAGGAAACTCATTTTGAATTCTCTCCTAGACTATGATCCAGTTCGTGCCATCCGACAGGAAAGTCAACGCGTTCAGCGGTTTCGAAATCCCAATGGTCGATAGGCCGTCGATTGTTTGACCTGTTTGCGGGACCACGTTTACTGTGGTGAAAATGTTCGAATCGGATTTCTGAATGTTCACCCTGCGGCCGAGATTGCCCACCGCGGTGAATAGCGTGCGGGTAATATTCCCGCCGTTCGAGTTGACCTCTTCCGTCATTTCCCTGTAGCCGCCCAGGACATTGCCGCTGCTGCTCACCTGTACGACCATCGCGTCATCGGAATACAGGAGGCCGCCTGCAGTGGCCCAGAGCATTCGAGACATCGGGAAGACATAGCCGTTCGGCCGAACTCCGAACATCTGGACGCTGATGCTGTTTGCGAGCGGGCACACAAGGCCAACGCCGTTCAGGTTACTCGGCCAAACCATCGTGCGGCCGCCGGTGTTATCCTGCACGACGATGAAAATCAGGAACTGGCCAGGCGTCGTACTGACGAGCGATGAAGCCGCAACATTGCCAGTGAGCAGCAAATCGAACTGAGCGGAAACGGAACCATCGAATACGACGGATGTCGCCCACGGAATCTCGACGATGGAGGCCATGAAGTCCGATGTGAGCCGGACCGCGCTGAGAGCAGTCACCAGATTGGCGAAGTCCGCATCGCTGGTCGAGACGCCCTTGCCCGCCATCATCTGACAGAATGCCGTCACGAACATGGAGAGCTGGTAAAACAGCTTGTTGATCATCACGTGCGGGACGATGGCCTCAGTGGGGATTCCTCCCGTGCGCAGCGTGTCGCCCGCGTAGGCGGCATCGATCTCCATAAACTCGCCGTCGGGGTTAAAGACTAGAAAGTTTGTAACTGCCGGCATGGGTTTCTCCTAAACGAAGTGGCCGCCATCGAAGCCGGCGACGTAAGCGTCATATCGATCGACACCGAACATTGGGAGCACGGCGAACGAAATAATGTAGAGCACACCCTGTGGCCGCGGCAGAATATAGCCCTGGAGGATCAGATCTTGCACGATGGAGGTGAAGGCCCCGCCGACGAACAGATCGACGGTCATATCCTGGTGATCCTCGACCACGATCGGGCCGCCAGGGAATAGCTGTTGCCAGATCTGAATGAGGCTGTCGATCGTACCGTTCCAGTGATTCTGCGCCACGCGCGCCTGAAGCAGCAGACGGTAGGTCGCGTCATCCAAGATCGGGCTGACGCCGTCCGAGGGCTGGAAACCTACCGTGCGCCCCTGCCCGATGATGACGCCCAACACATCGAGTTGCGCGCCGACGGCAGCATCAAGATCGAACGCGGCGCCAAAGGATTGAAGGCAATTCTGCGTGTCCAAAAACAGTTGCAGATTCGCGCGCGCCCAGGCGAGCATGCGCGTGCTCTGCTGATACTCGGACGTGAACAGGTTCAGGTAATACGCCAGCGGGTCCGGGCCGGTGGGTGGCGCGAGCGGCGGTCCGCCAAAGGGTCCGCCGCCAAACGGCGTTTGCCCGAATGCGCTCACTGGGATTGTCCTTCGGCGGCCAGAACGATCTGCTGCACGTCGCCGATACTGCATTGACCATCGCCCACCAGGGCGAGGGCATTGGCGCATGGAATAAGGCCCATCTGCGCTCGCTCCATCAGTTCGACATCGGCCTGCGTCACCGTGCAATTCCCGGCCACCGCGAACACCGAGCAGAGATAGGCCGTCGGCGCGGTTGCAATTTGCACCGGAGCCCCGCTCGCCGATACGCCGACCGGATTCATTAGCGTGACCATCAGCGGCGCCGGCAGACCACTCGTATTCGGCGGTGCGCATGCCACGCTGAATAACTGCCCGTTCCCGAGGACCGCCGCGGCGCTGCCATCCACACCCGCCACACTCGCGATACTCAGCACGCCATTGACCGGGCCGAGGAGTTGCTTGGCCGCCGGGAAGCCGGCCAGCGGCGTTACCGCCTGAATCGTCCACCCCGGCGTGAGTCCGATCGAGACCGACAATCCGGCCACCTGCGCCGATGGCGTCGCATCCAGGAAGTTGACCGTTGCAGCATACCCAGGAAGAGCGCTGCCGGCAGCCGGCGGCGATACCACCGCCGTAAGCAATGGCTCGACGTTCTGCGAGCAGGCCGCCGATGCCGCGATGATTATCAGTGAGATGAAACGCATTACTGCCCCAAGATGTATGAGTAATGCTGAGCTATTCGAGTCGGGCTGAGCGTTGTATTGTACAAAACCAGCGCTTGGATGCTCGCTGGTGTAGCCGTGTCGTTGCGCGTCGTGGTCCACAATCCGCCATAGGATCTTCTAACGGGCGAAACCGTAATTGAAACTGAAGTACTGCTCACGAGTTGCCCATCAAAGTAAAACTTGCATGTGGCCCCATCGTAAGTACCGACGATATGAAACCATTGTCCAAATGGAAGATGTATCGAAAATCCTACCAGTGTTGGGAGTGAACAGCCTGAACCGGATGAATCACCGAGGACGAAGTATGGTTGTGGTAATGACTGCCCTTGAAACAAGTCGATACCAACTCGATCATTGTTACTATTCGATGCTGACCCGATATCGAAGAGAGAGCTGTACTCTCCTTGCTCTGGGCCGTCAACACGGAAAATGGCTTCAATGGACAACGTGTTTCCGATTGGCCATGCGGTTTGGAGGCCGGAAGATAAAGACGCCTGCATACTGCCACCTAACGTAAATTCTCCTCCTGGAACTCCAATGGCGTTCACGAGGGCTCCTTGCAGAACTGGTAGCATGTGTCCGTTAACCGGAGTCAAGTTATAGCCATTCCCGCTGCTGTCCGCATAGATGGATGAATCATAGGCGTCTTGGAATTCGAAAAAGGCTACGGGAAAATCGGTTAGGACTTGGCTATAAAAGCGATTTATCGTCACGTCTTGGCCAGTCTGCTGAGTCCACGTATTGATCGCGGAGCATTCATAAATCTGCTGGCCAGCCGTGGCTCCGGTCACGAAGGCCAACTCGCCAACTGTGCAGGTGCCAGGAAGTCCACCGCTCGTACTGACTACGATCGTCGGCAGTGTATGCGCCGCGCCAGAAAAATTCTGCGTTCCGGCGGTGTATGTGTTGCTCTGGTTTGTCCCTGCCGCATTAGTGACGTTGGCTGGCACGCTGGCGATCTTGCTCCATGCAACTGAAGTGAGCCAAGGGGGGTTCGCATACATCCCCGTCGGCAGCAGGACGTTTTCCAAGGAAGCTCCCAGCGCGCCCTCGATCCCTTCGATTTCCGCCGCAGCTTGGTTGATGTAGCTCTGGTCGATCCAGGCATCCACTGCGGCGCCGACAGAATGTCCGATAGCGGCTCCGTGCACACCGCGGCCGTTAGTACAAACATTCAGCGTGAAGCCCGCCGCCGAGCAGATTTGGATGACCTCGACATTCACCGTGCCGCCATCGATCGTGATCCAGGCTGGAGTGCAGAACTGCGAAGAATTGTTGACGGACAGGCTCGTCGACGTGCTGCCGATGGATGCCAGCAGGGTCGTATGGGCGCTGTTGCAGGCGACTCCCATCGTTTGATCGTTCGCGACAGCGGTGGGGAAAACCGGCCTCAGCGGATTTTGGGCCTGCGCTGCGGGCACGCCGAACAACAAAAGGCCAAAAAGGATCAGTTTCGAGAATCGCATACTCAATCACCATCCTTGGGGGAATCAGGTAGCGGCATCCAGTGCGATGCGCCATGTCCAGGGCACGCTAGCCCGTAGTCATCCAACTCATCAGTATTGGCAAAATAGGCAGGCAGTAATCCTGCTCGCTCTTCCGCGCTTGCACGCGCGATTCGTCCATTGATTTTGTACCAACCGACATCGATAAATGGCGATGGCCGCTCTCCTGTTGCGTTGTATGCGTACTTCGGCCAGAAGACGATAATTCGCGTCCCATCTTTTGGAGCGGTTTCGATTGATTGCCATTTCTGCTGCATAATTTAGGATCTTACAATATAGCAGGTAATTTTTCAAGCCCCATCTACACGATGTTGATAACCACGTTGACCGCCGAACCCTGGGCGGCCTGATTGTAGTCCACGGCGATATCCCCCGTCCCGAGAGAAAAGAAGGAGAGAGCGGCCGTCCCGCTGGCCGTCGCGTTCTGCGAAAGCGTAACGGTCGTTCCAGAGATTCCGCTGACGGTGGTACCCGCCGGCACGCCTGCGCCGGTCACTGCCTGGCCGACCACGATTCCCGCCGCGCTTGTAACTGTTATATCCGCACTGGCCGCCACCGTGATGGCCGAGGTCTGCGCAAAAATACCGCCAGACAGCGCGCCGCGGATGGAGAACATTGGCTGATCGGGATTCGGCCGGGCCTCGAGCGCGGCGCCATAAAGCTCCGAAAACACCACGCTCTCGCCGATTCCGAGGCTGTTCAAATAGTTGACGATGGCGGTTATGATCGCCGCCTCGGTCGCACTCGTAAACCCGGTGAGCCCGTGAACCGTCATGGACACATAGATCGGCTCGTAGCTCAGAACATCGAACCAGACCGGCATGACGATGCCGGGATTCAGCGGGTCTGCTACCTCTTCCATGGTCGTGCCGTTGATCAGACACCCGATGCCGTGATTATCATAGATGGCCTGAGCGATGGCCGCCGGATTGCCGCCTTCCGTCACGCATGTGATCGAGTGCGGCGGCCCGAGTTGCGTCGGCGCATAGGACAGAACCGAGAAATTCGCGCCGTTCTGTACTCCGGCGGAGCTTGATATCGTGAACGACATGCCGTCACCCGCCACCGTGGCGATCGTGTAGCCGACTCCGCTGATTGTCGCCGCATCGCCCACGTTCGCCGCGGGATCGAGCGGATATCCCGTCACGATTGCGACATCGACGCCGGAGGTGTTGCACACCCCATAACTGGCATTGTGGTTCTGATAGTTTTCGTAGGCGGTCGAGCGTGTCACGCCGGGCACGGCCGCGATGGCGCCCACGGTTCCCGCCAGCATGGTCAAACTGGGCTTCGCCTGAGAGATAAGCAGGCGCGCGCGATAGAGCGAATCCGGTTCGACCGCTTCGCCCGCTGTCGCCGCGGCTGAATTCGTGATGCCGGTCCAGCCGGCCGTCGGCGTCGAAATGGTGTTGATGTCCCCGGGGTTCGCGGTGATGACGCCGGGCTGCTGAGCAGTGGCCACAATAGTCACCGTGCCTGATCCGCCGATGGTCGCCGGCGAAGCGAGATTCCAGTAATTGCCGTTGGCATCGCGCGCTACCCCATTGGTGATGGTCGTTCCAGGAGTGCCAGACAGCGTCACTGAAGCTGTGGAATAAGAGAAAGACTTTCGCGCCACGCCAATCAGCCTTCCAATCAGATCGAGGCTCGTCCCGATTGCGGTTTGCGGATTCATCGCAAAGTAGACTGCCTGCATGGCCGCATTGATGTTCCATGCCATCAGCGCGCGGACTGCAATGTCTTGGTAGTCCGGCGAATCCGCGCCCAGGTAGCTCGCCTCACCGAAGATTGCCAAATACTGCGACACCAAGTAGGCCAGGATGTCGTTGTAGAGCGAAATGCTCAGACCCGTGGAAGAAATCGCTGGAGGACTGTATGGCATGTTGTTCAGCCTTGGTTGGTGAGCGAGACAACTCCGAATTGAGTTTGAATGGTTGCGGCGAAAGCGAAGTTGCGGCCGGCCGGCGCGTAACTCACAGACAGCGACACGATGCCAGTCACGTAGGGAGTTCCCAGAATCCGCTGGTGCAACATGAGCGTCACGGCCTGAACGGTGGTCGGGACGCCAAGTAACTGCTGAAAGATCGGCGTGCCGTCAGTTAAACTCTCGAACCATTCTCCTTGCAGAAAAAGCAGGCGGCTCCTGATGATCTGTGCGACGGCGTTCAGATCGGTCAGGAAATTGGACATGCCGGCGCCGCGGAGCGTGTCCCATGACGCATCGAGCGCGCGCACCTGGATCTGGCTCATATAACTCCGCTCGTCGGTCCACCGCCGGCCGGAGCGATATGGTAATGGTTCATAAAGATGCGATTGTCGATCTCGGTGATGGACCCGATTTTCACTTGCGTTGGCGCGTTGATTGTGACCTTGTCGGTGGCATTGACGGTCACATCGGGTGCCGTCACCGTGATGCCACTGGCGGCCAGATCGATCATCACCGTTTGATCGTCACTGCGGATCTGCATCGAGCTTTGCGAATAGCTGGCCAGTCCGCGCGGAGTTGAGCGAAGCCCGCAGATGGCAAACGCGTCGGATAGATCGTGGCGCCGCTGGGTGATCGGATTGTTTGCCGTCCCGCCATTTTGCAGCCATATATCGATGGCTGAATCGGCGAAGAGTAGAATGCATTCGTCGCCCTCCACTATCGGCGCGGTGACACTCCAGCCGCCGCCAGTCAGAAAAAACACCGGCACATCCTCGAGCAGCGGCAGGTCGACGGCTTGAGTCTGCATCGACAGTTCACTCTGGCTTGAGCTTTTCAAAACAAAGCTGCGGAGCGCCGGCTGAACCTTGACCTTCGCTGGCGGCCCGGGATTAAACGATTTCACAACCGCCGGCAACGCGACGTGCAGCCCTTCGAAGATCCGCTCCGCGAGTTGCAGAAATCGCTCGATGGACGGCGCGAGTCTTTGATCTGGCGAAAGCCCGAAATTCTGTGGCTGAGATCCCATTGGATTGAGTTATGCCGCCCCCGCTGCGGCGCCGGCCGCAGATTGAATCGCCGCGACCTGACCCGGCGTAAGCGCCCCGAGCCAGTTTGCAAAGAAGTCCATCGTGAGCGCGTTCACTTCGGTGTACCAGTCATCGCCGCCGCCGCGCGTATCGCCAAAATGCCGCACGCCCACCACGACGTAGGTCCCGGTTTGATTCGGCACGGCCGGCAGTCCGGAACCGTATTGGAACTGATACGCGTTAATGATCGTGCCCGGCGCCAACTTCACGATGCTACCAATTTTGACATCGCTGTCGAGCAGCACGCGGAACAGGACGCCCTGCTGAGTCTGCTCTGGCACGCCAATGAGAGTCGTTCTGATCGTCCCAGCGTTGGCGCTTTGGTTCGCATTCGATCCCGGAAGATTCGGCGGCCCATATGAGAAATCAGGTGGCGCGGCGTTCGCGACGCTGAAGCTGCGGATATTGAGTCCATTCGGCGAGATCCACCAGAGCAGGTTCTGCTGTTTGACGGTCTGCCGAATAATATCGCCCGGCCGTCCGTGAATTCCCTGCGCGCGCGGAAGCGTCGCCTGACTCAATTTCTGCTGCGCCTGGGCGTCGATGTTTTCGATTGGGATATTCGCTTTGGCGGGCGAACAGAGTTGAGTCAGAATATCGAAAGCAGTAGAGCCTCCGGCCACCGGAAACGACGCGAAGTTGAACATGTCCGAAAAGAGCGCCGTCACGCAACGCAGGATCAACTTATAATCCACCACATTCTCGCGCGTCCAGATCGGTTGAAAAACGGTTCCGGTGTAAATGAGACTGGGCCCAGGATCGAAAGCCCCGTCGGCCGACTGTTTGTAGCCGGCCGAAATCCTGACGGTGTTGCCCGCTGTGACGTCTTGGTTGAACTTCCACAGGTTGCCGACGTTCGGCGCGCCCGCGGCTACCTGGCCGGCAATCGAGTTGTCGAGGTTGTAGAGCGTGACCGTCGCGCGGCCGTAAGCCTGGAGCGCGTACATCTCAACCGTGAAGGTGGCGCGCAGCGCTTCACTGAACTGGTCGCTCGACACGACATACTGGCTGCCATCGGCGGTGTCGAGCTCGATTCGCCACGCACGCCCAAAGTATTGCAAGGGAGACTGTGCAGCCGCGCTCATCAGTTATCGCTCCACACCATGCAAAACCCCGTGCCGAGGTTCGTATCGTCCGGCCAGTCGGTGACCGCGCCAGACTGATTGATGAGATAGGCCGAACCGATCTGCATGTAATCATAGGGCGCCAGAATATTCGCGCCTGGCCAGACTCCGGTGAGCAGCGGAACTGAGGTCACGATCGGGTTTCCCGACTTATCCGCGATATCCATCACCCAAAATCCACCTTGGCTGTTGTAATGGAACGCGAGATTGAGAGTCAGGATCGTGCCGTTCACCGCCAGCGAGATCGTCATTGACTGGTTCGGCAGGACCGAGACTGGAATCAATTGATCCATTTCAGAGTAAACCAATCGAACCGAGCCCGGAGCTGGTGAACGATCCAGATCCACTGACCGCCGGGAACCCGCTCAGGCTTCCGGTGTAGTTCCCCATGTTGTTCTGAGTCTCGACCGAGGGCGGAACGGGGAGAATCTGAGTCTGACCGCCGGTCGTTTTCCCGGTGGTCTGCGGAATCGAAGAAGTCGCCGGTGATACCGACGATCCGACGCCGGAGGTCTGCTGAACAACGGCCAATAGCACCTCGGTGAATGTGATATGGATCGCCGCGGAGTACCGCGTTTCTTTCGACTCTTCCACGCGTAGGCTCGAAATCACCATCTGCGTATAGGAGTTCATGCGCGTCGCGATCTGAACGACGCTCTTCGCGCGCTGGAGTTTTAGCAAGGTCTGGTAGGCTGACACTGAGCGCGATCCACTGTCGCTGAACTGGCCGAGCGTGAAAGACAGCATGGAATCGCTCATGCTGATTTCGGCTTCCACCGTCCGCGGCAGCATGTAGATGTGATCGGTGATCGACGAGCCGGTCTGAACGGGATTCCTGGTGAGTTCGGCGCGCTGCTCGTGGCCGGCGCGGAGAACCGCGTCGAAGACATAGGCGGTGGTTTGGCCGCTGGCTGGATCGGTGGCCGTCAGCGTGAGCGTGTAGGGCTGCGACGCGGGCCACTGCGGCGGGCTCCAGGGCAGAGAGGAGCCGGGCGCGGCCGATTCGTTGGCGGCCAGACCGGTCTGAATCTGGATGCTGGCCAGGGATGCCAGCGAGATGAGGGAAAGCGCGCTCATCCCCACTGCCCCTGAAGTTGCAAAAGATCGTGCATCACCTGTTCATCTAGCGCCGCTTTCACGCCCTGTTGGACGGCGCGGCTGATCTGGTGGGCGTCGGCGCCGGGCTGCATGATGTTGATTCCGCCTACATTGACTTCAAATCGCGGCGAACTGTTGACGGTGGCCGCGCCAGCCGGCGGCATGACAGCCTGCTGCTGCATCTGCCCCATCATATCCGATCCAGCAGGCGGCGCCGCCGGCATCGGAACCGATTCCCCACTGTCCGATTGCATTCTGAGCGTGCGCAGCCATTCCGGTGCCTTGTCCGCCCAGGAGGGCGGCGCCTGAATGATTGGCAAAGACTCTGGGATAGGGCTGGCTGGCGATTCCCTCCCCGTCACAGCGTCGCGGGCGGGAGCCGCCCCGTACCACTGCGGAGGTTGCGCCAACCAATCCCTTTGCCGCGCGGGCTGCGCGGCAGCGCCATCCCAGCCGGCGGGCTGGAGCCACGCGGCGCCATGCGCGGGCGTGGGCGGCGTCGCGGCGGCGGAAGCGGGCGCGGCAATTTGCGCCAGCGGGACGTCCACCGGGATATTCAGTGCCTTCCCAACTTGCTCCGCGTAGGTCGGAAGGGTCTTATCGTAGCCGGGGTAGATCACCTTACCCTCGGGAGTATTTTTGCCGCCAAAGAACTCCTGCAAATCCAACCCGAGCGCTATGTTCTTCCGAATCTGTTCGCGAAGCGCGCGCATGCCGGTGTCCCAATCAGGGAAGGCCGCGAAACCGTTCACGATAGGCCGGTCTCCCCAAGAGTGGAGGTTGCCGGGATTGTTATTCGGCGCCGTCTTTGGGTTGCTAAGTGTGTTCTCTTGCTTGGTGATGGCGGCGGCGATGCGGTCGATGAGGTCCGCCTGGGACTGAACCGGCGCGCCGGATTGCGCGGCGGCTGCCGCGGAAGCCTCCTGCGGGCTCGGCAAATATCCGGCCGCGTGCTGCGCCCACCGGCCCGGCGCCAGCATAATCTGCTGGGCCGGGCCGGCGGCGGCGGCGGCGGTGGGCACGGCCGGCGTGGGCGTTCCCAACGGGATCCAGCCCGACGCGCGCGCGAAGGCGGCATATCCCGCCTTGGTCGCGGCGTCGCCGGATGCCCAGATCTTCGCCCACGTATCGACGGGCGGCGCGGACGGGATGGCGTATAGCCCGTATTGCCCGGCCTTGTGTCGGCGCTCTCGCTCCCGCGGACTAAAGTCTGACTCTTCGGCCGCCAGCGCCGCGGAAGCCTCCTGCGGGCTCGGCAAATATCCGCCCGCGTGCTGCGCCCCCCGGCCCAGCCCGCCCAGCCAGCCAGTGAAGCCGCCCAGCGCCTCTTTGGCATAACCAGGTTTTTGAAGATTTCCGGTGGTTCTCGCGGCTCCACCAGCACCAGCTCCGATTGTGGCACCAACAGCCGCGCCGGGCGGCCCGCCGACTACGCCGCCGATGGCTGCGCCCAGCACCGCGCCAGTTCCCATTCCGCCAGCGCCGAGGTCCGCCAATCCAGCCTTGAACTCCGCGCCCGCCTTCTCCCATTCACCGTGGACTAAAAAGCTGGTGGCGGTCGCGAAATGGGCCAGAAGCATTTCGGCATGCGTTATCCAATCGAAAAACTTTACCATCCACTCGCCGATGTGAGAAATGGCTTTCGCGACGTTCTCGAACGAAAAGGCCGCTCCCTGGATCGACTCATCGCCGGACAGTAGCCCGATGAAGTTCGAGAATGCGACGCCAGCCGATTTGCCGACTTCCCACAACTCCGTCATTATGTGCCAGGTCTCTTTGAGCACAGGCACAAACCTCTTTGCCCACTCCTCGCCAAGCCGCGACGCGTTGTTCTGGAACCAAGTAACCCAATCATGGATTTTCTTTCCAGCGTCTCCGGGCATCAAATTCTTGAACAACCCGCCGGCAAAGCTCATCGTGAAAAATTCAAGGCCCATTTGCAGCCGGGAAAATTCGAAGCGGATATCGCGGATGCCCTTCATGTTCCCTTCGAAGCCGCCGCCCATCGATGCGCTCATGCGCTTGAAATCCTGGTCGAGGATTATCGCGCGCTGGTGAAGCTCCTTGTCCCAAACTATCTCTCCCAGGTCCGCACCAAGAGCCTTGGTGATCATGTCCAGTTCGCGGGCCGACCTGGTCGTCATCATCATCTTCTCGCCCATCAGGCGATAGCGCTGATCGGACATGGCGACATGATCAGCCATGCCGATGATGGCGGCCGAGATCGAAGTGAAGGCGCCGACGATGGCGCCCTGGGCTTCGAGGATGTGCTTCGCCATCCCGCCGACACTGCCGGTGACCGTCGCCTCGGCACCCGCCATCATACCGACGAGCTTGCGGTACGAGGCTTCGTCGGGCGGGGAAATCCCTATTCGGATCAAATATTCCTGGAGAACATCGATCATACGGCTGGCCTCCTATGCCGCCACGTGTCTCGCGAAGGAGCTTCCGTCAAAGCCCTTTCGGCAGACCAGCCATGAAAGAACCTGCTCTCTAAACAGGATGGAGATATTCCAACAGATTTAACGCGCGAATCTTGCGCCCATGCGGTCAGATGCTTTGTCTCTCCGTAGAAGCTGATAAGATGGGCATCTCTGCGCAACCGCCGATTGTTGGCCTGCTGTTTCGGGGTGGCCCATCGGCAGTTGCCCGGCTCGTAGTTCCCATCGTTGTTCGGGAACCGATCAATACTCATGCCGGTAGGGCACTCACCCATATCGGCAAGGAAATTCGCGAACGATTCAAGCCATCGCACGCAAACAGAAATGCCGCGTCCGCCGTAATCCGCATATGCTGGATTGTTGGGATTGGTGCAACGGGCAAGCATATGATTCCAACTATGGAAAGTGCGTGTGCCTCCGCGCGCGGCCGCTCCGTGCGTCGTGTTTAAGCGGATGCGATCCCCAATGCATTCACGCATCCGACAGCCGCAGCTTACAGTGACTCCCTTTTTGAGCGATCCGGCGTTAATCCATTTCCGATTTCCGCATTCGCACTGGCAATCGCAATATAGCAGTCCGTTGCGCCGCTCAACAGAAACCACCACCAGACGCCCAAAAGTCTTGCCGATCAATTCCGCTGGAATAGTTTTTGCCATCAGAGCCCTCTCCCAAGGGCGGGCCGGATGGCGCGACGTGGGAGCGTCGCGCCGGGACTCCGGCCATCCAAGTTGAGCGGCTTGGAACCGCTCAAAGGAGAGTATACGTCGATTCCTGAATGGCGTCAACATTTGCCTTCATTGGATGGTGACCGACAGCGGCAGAACAGTGGACAGGCCGACAGCGTTACCGGCGGCATCGGCTGCGGCAAGGATGTGAGGTTTGACTGGCGTCATGACGTTCCTGATCTTGACAGATACTTGACCGCCGCCTCGGTTCGCGACCGGACGCCCAGCCGTTCGAAGATCTTCGCGACGTACTCTTTGACTGTGCCATGGCTGAGCCCGAGCGCGGCGGCGATCTCCTTATTGCGCTTACCCTCCACCAGCAGTCGCGCGACGGCGTCGAGACGCGGTGGCAATATCACCGCCGCTGCCTCTCCGCCGCCTGCCGCTTCGCTGCCTGGGATGCTCGCCATCGATTCTCCTCAACCACATCGAGCACGCGGTTGACCTCGACTAACTCCGCGAAGGTGTACTGGCTGAGATCGCTCTGCCTCCAGAGCCCGGCCAGTACGGGGCGCCAGAGATACCCGCTCACCTCTTCGGGGAGCGCGGCTATTTGGTAGCCGGCGTCGGCCGAGTGATTAGGCCGCGGGCTTCGAGCTTCTCGAAAAAACCGTCGAAGTTGAATGACATCGCTTCGCGGGTCAGTTCGCTCACGGTGTCGAGGTCGTATTCGAGTTCCAATTTCGGAACGAGCCATTTTCCATCGGCGTAGATCTTGACCGCGACCGGCTCGCCGCCGCCACCTTCCGCCATGAGCACCCGGCAATGCGCCAGCAGGTACCCCTGAATGGCCCGAAAGGTGTCGAATGTCGCGGACTTCCCGGACAGCATCTGTGTCGCGCACCAGTTGCCAATATCGGCCGGAATGAGACCGAT
>Ga0181530_10005189_pt1 | contig 13402 bp, 10 predicted proteins | sample PEATcosm2014_Bin_42_FD_119769 | JGI IMG/M metagenome (GOLD analysis project Ga0181530, IMG submission 119769) | Peatland microbial communities from MTU Mesocosm Facility, Houghton, MI, USA - PEATcosm2014_Bin10_60_metaG | ecosystem: Environmental > Terrestrial > Soil > Wetlands > Peat | place... | reverse complement strand
TGCCGGACCACGACTCGGTGGCCGCCGGGGCCGCCGCCGCCGTGGACCGCCTGGTCAGCCAGGCCGACCTAATGGTCTGGGTGGTCGATCCGCAGAAGTACGCGGACGCGGCCGTGCACAACCGCTTTCTGGCCCCGCTGGCGCGGCACGCGACCGTGACCGCGGTCGCGCTCAACCAGTGCGACCTGCTCACCCCCCAGCAGGCCAAGGACTGCGAGGAAGACCTGCGCAGGCTGCTGGATTCCGAGGGGTACAGCGAGGCGCATGTCCTGCTGGTGTCCGCCGCCACCGGCGCCGGCCTGGAGGACCTGCGCCAGCTCCTGGCCGAGGCGGTCTCCGCCCGGCGGACCGCGACCGACCGGATCGCGGCCGACATCGACAGCATCATCGCCAAGTTCGGCGCCTACGCCACCGATCCCGCCGCGGTCGCCCGCCGCGCAGCGGGCGCCGGCCCCGACGGGGCCGCCGACCAGGCCGTGACCGCCGGGGCGGCCATGGCCGGCGGGACAGTTGGGACCGCCGGGGCTTTTGGGACCGCCGGGGCGCCGGGAGCCGCGGCCTCCGCGATGACCACCACCGCCGGAGCCAGCCGCCCCGATGCCCCCGATGCCTTCAATGGCGACCTGGCGCCGTCCGCCCCCGCCTCCGCCCGGCCGCCGTGGGAGCTCGACCCGGACGCCTCGATCGCCACCGCGGCGCAATCCCGCCAGACCGCGACCGCGATCGAGAGCGTGCCCGCCGGGCCGGCCCTCAGCCTGGCGGACGCGCTGGCGCGCGCCGCCGGGCTGGCCGCCGTCACCGAAGCGCTGGAAGACGTCCGCGAGATCCACGCTGCCCGATACCTGAACTGGCCATTCGCCCGGCTCGCGGGGTGGCCCCCCGGCCGTGACCCGGTCCGCCTGGGCCGGGTCAGTGGCGACGCCCGGGTCGCGCTGAGCGCCGGCACCGACGCGCAGCAGTCCGAGATGGATAGCGCCATCACTGCCTTCGCCGACGCGATCGGCGCGACCCTCCCGGACCCCTGGCTGCGCACGGTTCGGGCCGCGGCCCGGTCCCGCGCCGCGGAGGTCGGCGGCGCGCTCAGCGCGGCGATCAGTGAGAGCATGCCCGTGGGCGCGCGGATTCCCACCTGGTGGCGCGTGGTCTGCGCCTGGCAGTGGCTGCTGGTCGCCTTGGTGATCGCCGGCATCGGATGGATCGGCGTCATCATCACGGTCGGGGCCTTCCACGCGACAGGGCCGCACCCGCCGGAACTCATCGGCAGCCTCGCGGTCGTGCCGTGGCTGGCCGCCATGGTCGTGGCGATGCTCCTGCTCGGCGTTCTGACGGCCTCCAGCAGCCAGAACGCGGTGATGCTGTCCTCGGACCGGGAACGCGAGCACATGGCGGCCGCCATGCGGAACCGGATCGACGGCGTGGCCCGCGACCTGGTGCTCCTCCCGGCCGGCACCGAGCTCACCGAATACGCCAGGTTCTGCACCGCCCTCACCGCCGCCGCCCACCCCTGACCGCGCCCCCGGCCCCGGCCCCCGCCCCGGATACAGCGAACGTGCTCAAAGGCGCGTCATCGGGCACATTGTCACAGAGCCGCTCTGGCTTGCCGGGCCTTGCGGATGGCTAGCTCCTTCGCTTTCTCGGCCTGCCGTTTATCCCAGGCGGCCAGGCGCGCGACCGAGCGTTGCTGGTTCTCCCGAAGCGCGGTCACCGCCGCCGCGGCCATGATCACGGCCATGATCACGGCCCTTTGGGTGCGGGGATCGCGCGCGATACCAACCGCGACAGCCAGCCCGACCATCACTGTGGTCGGGCGACTCCGGCTCTTTGGTTTCTTCGGGTGACGCGCTGGCCCGGTGGCCCGCGCGGTCACGGCGTTCCGTCCGGTATGCGGATGCCCCGCGGTTCGCTGCTGACCGACATTTTGTCTCACTTCCCAAGGCGCACGTGCGGCGCGCAGACCCCGCCTGGCTGCATCTGCGCGTTGCCGCCGCCGCCGCGTTGCCGCACCCAATCAGGATCGGCGGGCGCGCGGTTCCGCGCCTCACCCCGTCCGGGTGAAACCGTCTGCGCCACCCCGTCCGGGTGAAACCGTCTGCGCCCGGGACCGGGTCGCCGGGGCCCGTTCGGCATTCTGCTGAGGGCATAACAGCGGCCGGAAGGTTGGCACGGACCGACCCGTTGCCTTGTAATACTGTAATCACCGCATATGGAGGCGGTCATGGCAGCAGACCGTCCGCTGGACGCGTACTCGCTCATTGTTTCTAGCGTGGCCGAGAAGCTCACGCCCAAGGTGGCCAGCCTGCGCGTGCCCCGCGGGGGACCCGGGGGCTCGTCGGGTGAGAGCCTCGGCTCGGGTGTCGTCTTCACCGGCGACGGTTTCCTGCTCACCAACGCGCACGTCGTCGGGCGGGCTCAGGGCGGCACGGTCTCGTTCTCCGACGGGACGACGGTCCCGTTCCGCGTGGTCGGCGCCGACCCGCTGTCCGATCTGGCTGTACTCCGCGCGACCGGCCCCACCCCACCGCCCGCCGAGCTCGGCGAGGCCGATGATCTCGTGGTGGGGCAGATGGTCGTGGCGGTCGGCAACCCGCTGGGCCTGGCGGGTTCGGTGACGGCGGGCGTGGTCAGCGCGCTGGGCCGGTCGATGCCCGCCGGCGGGCGCGCCGGGACGCGGCTCATCGAGGACGTCATCCAGACCGATGCCGCGCTCAACCCCGGCAATTCCGGCGGCGCGCTGGCCGACGCCAGCGCCCGGGTGGTCGGCATCAACACCGCCGTGGCCGGGGTCGGGCTGGGCATGGCCGTCCCCGTCAACACCACCACCCGCCGGATCGTGTCCACGCTGATGCGCGACGGACGCGTCCGGCGCGCCTACCTGGGCCTGGTCACGGTGCCGGCGCCGGTGGCGGCCCCGTGGCGCGAGCGCATCGGCCGTGCTAGCGGGCTGCGCGTGGCGGAAGTCGTCCCCGGCGGCCCGGCCGACCGCGCCGGGCTGCGGTCCGGTGACCTGCTCCTGTCGGCGGCCGGGAACCCAGTCGCTGCGGCTCAGGACCTGCAGCGACTGATGTTCGCGGAGGCGATCGGCAGGCCCCTGGCGATCACGGTCGTGCGCAACGGCGCCCTCGTGGACGTCATCGCCGAACCGTCCGAACTGGTCGCCGCCTAACCCAATGACCGTTCTCGCCCACCCCTCGCGAGGTCCCCGCTGAGGCTTACGCGGCCTTCCTCGCGAGGGACCGGACGGGGTCACGTATCCAGCGGGATGCCGGCAGAGCCCGGGCTCGTCCCGGCGAGGAAGCGCCGGACGGCCGGCCGGCTCCGCAACCGCACGAAGCGGAGGTGCGCGCAGGCCGGGTCCTGCATCGCCGAGCCGTACCGCTGCCGGTAGACCGCGTGCCGGTGCCACGCCCACGAGATAACCGACCGCTCCGGGTCCCAGGTGAAGAAGTTCGCCCACCGTTCCCGGTTGCCGTTCCACAGTTCGACACGGAAGGCGGCGCGGCGGAGCGTGCGGCAGATGAGCCGGCGCATCACCACCATCCGCGGCAGGTCGATCCAGAGGACGGTATCCGCGCGCGCCCAGACCAGAGGCCGGACGTCGCTGTAGTTCCCGTCGATAACCCAGGCGTCGCCCGCGGTCACCTCCGCGACCCGGCGGCGGAACTCGTCGGCGGCCAGCGGAGCCCAGTCCGGCTGGTGGAAGATCCCATCGAGCTCCACGAACGGCACGCCGAGGTTGCGCGCGAGCTCACGGGCGACGGTGGATTTTCCCGCCCCCGGGGTCCCGACCACGGAGATTCGCCGCACGGTCGGTGAACGTATCAGCCGGGCGCGAATGTGCCCAGTGGATTCCAGCCGCCCGGCCAGCAGCAGCAGCAGCCAGCCAGCCTGGGACAATAGGCGTTGGCCTGGGTGAAGCCTGTCCTGGCCTGCTCGGCGTGGTATCGCTGGTGACGCCATGCGAGGGTCCGGTTCCACACGACGCGGACGCAGCCGAACGTGCGGTTGAGCACGCTGGCCTGCTCCGGTGCCGGATACGCCCGGCACTTGTACGCCGTCCGCACAACAACCAAGCTTCTCCGACCGAACCGTTTCGGATAAGCGCGACACGCGGAAGGGGGGAGCGGCGTTTCCTCCCCGGCCCGACGTCCGGGATTTCCACGCCGCAACCTTGATGAGAGACGCGGAACAGGGCACCGGAGTGGACCTGGGCCACGGGGTGACGATGCCGACGGTGGGCTTCGGCACGTGGCGGCTGCGCGGATCCCGCGCGTACGAGGCCGTCCGGTACGCGCTCGACGTCGGGTACCGCCACCTCGATACGGCGACCATGTACCAGAACGAGGCGGAGGTGGGCCGCGCAGTACGCGACAGCGGCCTGGACCGCCACGAGGTGTTCATTACGACGAAGCTCCCGCCGGAGAACGCCGGCCGCGAGCGGTCGACGATCGACGCCAGCCTGCGGGCGCTCGGTACCGGGTACGTAGACCTGTGGCTGGTGCACTGGCCGCCGAGACGCTCAGCGTCCGTGCGCGGGTGGGAGCAGTTCCTCATGATCCGCGACGAGGGACTGGCCCGGGCCGTGGGCGTCAGCAACTACGACGTCGTGCAGGTTGATGAACTGATCCGCGCCACCGGTGAGCACCCCGCCGTCAACCAGCTCCCGTGGAGCCTGCCCGGGCACGACCCGGAGCGGCTGGCGGCGATGCGGGAACGCGGCGTGGTCGTGGAGGGCTACAGCTCGCTCAAGGGCACGAACCTCCGCGACCAGACCCTGACGCACATCGCCCAACGGCACCATGTGACCCCCGCGCAAGTCGTGCTGCGCTGGCACATCCAGCACGGCATTCCGGTGATCCCGAAATCGGCCCAGCCGGACCGGATCGCGTCCAACTTCGCGCTGTTCGGCTTCTCGCTGAGCGCCGACGAAATGGGTGCTCTGGACGCCCTGTCCCGCCACTGACCGGAAGGCGCATTGTTCCCCTCATGCGCCACCGGCGGAAGCGGCATTCGCCGGCCTGTGGATAACCGGACCGGTTATCCACAGGCCGGCGCCGGGGCTCCCGCTTGCCCCTGGCGGTCAGCCACCGTGGAAGTAGCCCCGGCGAAGCGGATGCCGGGGAACCCATGGCAGCGGCGGCACGATGCCGCCCGACCGCAGGAGGATCAAGATGAGTCAAGGCGGATATGTGACGTTGATCGGCTTCGTGGCTACCGAGCCGAGAATCAACCAGTTCAGCGACGGCACCGATGTCGCGAACCTGCGTATCGGGTCGAGCAGCCGCAAGCTCGATCGTGAGACGGGGGAGTGGCGCGACGGCGAGCTGTCGTTCTATTCGGTACGGTGCCGGAAGTCGCTGGCCCGCAACGCGAAGATCTGCTTGCGCAAGGGGCAGCCCGTCGTCGTCGCCGGGAAGCTGCACACCCGCTACTACCAGGACCGGAGCGGGCAGCAGCGGGCCGATGTCGAGGTGTGGGCCGACACCATCGGCTACGACCTGGCCCGCGGTGTCGCGCATTTCAGCTGGAATCAGCGTTCCTCGGCCGACAGCTCCGCCCTGGCCCGCGGCGAGGCGATCAGGGCCGGCCTGGAAGGCGAGGATGACCCGGGCGCGCTCGCGGACGGCCAGCTGGCCGGGATCGGCGCCAGCACCGGCGGCGAGATGTTCGACGAGCAGGCCATTGCCGACCTGGACCACGAACTGGACGAATCGGCGGCCGAGCCGGCCGCCAGCTAGCTGCCGGGACGGGGCCGGTTGGGGGCGGCGGAGTCCGGCCGAAACGGCCGGACTCAGCCCCAGACGACCCCTCGCCCGGAATCCACTCTTTCCATAGCCATTACCTGCTTTCGGGGCATGCGGTCAGGCGGCCGCACGCGGCGGGTGAGGCTGCGCAGGCACCATCTGTCTGCGTAACCGTCCTGCGGGGGGAAGGACCTAACATACAGCTCTGCCGCGCTTGTCACACCTGTCGTTGCCTCGCTGTTACTGAAAGTGATACAGACGGCGACTCGAACACTTACAGTTGCCAGAAAGACCCAATGAGTGACAGGCGAGAGGCATGTCAGCAGCCGATCAGGTCATGAGTCAGCGGGCATCTTCCCGTGGCGTCCTACGGCGCTTCGGCCGTCCGCGGAGCTGGCAGCTCTTCGCGCTGCCGGCGCCTGTGGTCGGGTACGTGTTCGCGGTCATCGCCGCGGATCTCGGTCTGACCATGCGCGGGATCCTGCGTACCCCGGTCCGGGCGGCGGACGTGGCCCTGTTCGCGGCCCTGCTCATCTGCGGAGCCGTCTGCATCGAGGCGACCCGTCGCCTGGGGCAGCCGACCGGTGTCTCACGTGACCTGCTCTCGGCGTGGTGGCTGCCGATCGCGCTGCTGCTTCCGCCGGTGTACGCCCTGATTGCCCCGATTGTCCTGGGCGCGCTGCTCTACCTGAGGATCCGCCGCACGCCCGCCTACCGGCGGCTGTTCAGCTCGGCCGCGCTCGGCCTGGCCGGCGCGACCGCCTCGGCCGTCTTCCGGCACGTGGGCCCGAGCGCCACGGCCGCGCGGCCGGTGCCGTGGGTGTCCCATCCCGCGGTGAACGCCTGGTTCATGCGGCCCGCGGCCGTGCTGACCGCGATCGGCTGTGCGGTGCTGTTCAACGTCCTCAACACGGGCATCGTCGCGGTCGCGGCTCATGCGGCCCAGCCGCAGGCCCGCTGGGCGGAGGTGCTATGGGACCAGGAGAGCCTGCTCCTGGACGTCACCGAGATCTGCGTGGGTGTGCTCGTGGTGATCGCCTGCGCACTGAGCCCGGCGCTGCTCTGCGTGGCACTGCCCCCGGTCATCGTCCTACAGCGCAGCCTGATGCACCAGCAACTGCAGGCCGCCGCGCGCACCGACGCCAAGACCGGGCTGCTGAACGCGACCGCGTGGCAGCGCGAGGCCGACACAGAGATCGCGCGGGCGCGGCGGGCGGGGGAGACGCTCGCGCTGCTGCTCTGCGACGTCGACCACTTCAAGCGGGTCAACGACACCTACGGGCACCTGACCGGGGATGACGTGCTGCGCGGGCTAGCCGCCGAGCTGCGCCAGCAGGTGCGCGGGTCGGATGTGGTGGGCCGGTTCGGGGGCGAGGAGTTCGTCGTCCTGCTCCCGCGCGCCGACGCCGACGAGGCATGCAAGATCGCCGAACGGCTGCGGCGCCGGGCCAGCGTCATGGGCGTGTACGCGGACCGCGATGCCGTCAACGTGACGATCTCGATCGGCGTCGCGGTCCTGGGGACGCACGGCCGCGACCTGTTCGAACTGCTGGCCGCCGCCGACCTCGCGCTCTACCGGGCCAAGGATGCCGGGCGTGACCAGATCTGCGTGTATTCACCCGGCGCCCCGGCCTGCACGGACGGTCGCAAGGATGAGACCCCGGACCCGGCCGCCTTAGAGCCGGAAGCACCGGACGTGCAGCCCGGCCCTCGGGAGACGGACGGAGGTAGCGGGGATTCGGCGCCGTAGGCCGCCAGCCCGGCGGCTCGGCCGGTCGGCTGGGCCGAATACGCTAGGTGTCATGCCGGAGTTCATCTACCAAATGCGTGCTGTGCGCAAGGCGCACGGCGACAAGGTAATCCTTGACGACGTCACGCTGTCGTTCCTGCCGGGAGCCAAGATCGGCGTCGTGGGGCCGAACGGTACCGGCAAGTCCACGCTGCTGAAGCTGATGGCCGGTGTCGAGCAGCCGTCCAACGGCGAGGCCCGGCTGATGCCCGGGTTCACCGTCGGCCTGCTCTCCCAGGAACCTCAGCTCAACGACGACAAGACGGTCCTCGGCAACGTCGAGGAGGGTGTCGCCGAGACCAAGGCGATGCTGGAGGCGTACAACGAGATCGCCGAGAAGATGGCCACCGACTACTCCGACGAGCTGCTCGAGGAAATGGGCCGGCTTCAGGAGCAGCTCGACCACCGCGACGCCTGGGACCTTGACAGCCAGCTCGAGCAGGCGATGGACGCGCTGCGCTGCCCGCCGCCGGACGCGAGCGTCACCCAGCTCTCTGGCGGGGAGCGCCGCCGGGTCGCGCTCTGCCGGCTTCTGCTGTCCCAGCCGGACCTGCTGCTGCTTGACGAGCCCACCAACCACCTCGACGCCGAAAGCGTCCAGTGGCTGGAGCAGCACCTCGACAATTACCCGGGCACCGTCGTCGCCGTGACCCACGACCGCTATTTCCTGGAAAACGCGGCTCAGTGGATCCTCGAGCTCGACCGCGGCCACGCCTACCCCTACCAGGGCAATTACTCCACCTACCTGGACACCAAGGCGTCCCGGCTGAAGGTCGAGGGCGCCAAGGACGCCAAGCGTCGCAAGCGCCTCGAAGAAGAGCTGGAGTGGGTGCGGTCGAACCCGCGGGCGCGCCAGGCCAAGAGCCGGTCCCGGCTCCAGCGGTATGAGGAGATGGCCGCCGAGGCCGACTCGCGGCGCAAGCTTGACTTCGAGGAGATCCAGATCCCGCCGGGTCCCCGGCTGGGCGCCGTCGTGGTGGAGACCGACGGACTGGTCAAGGGCTTCGGTGACCGGGTGCTGTTCGACGGGCTGAGCTTCTCCCTGCCCCGCAACGGCATCGTCGGCGTGATCGGGCCGAACGGCGTCGGCAAGACCACCTTGTTCAAGATGATCGTGGGCGAGGAGATGCCCGACGCGGGGACCATCCGCATCGGCGAGACGGTGGAGATCTCCTACGTCGACCAGAGCCGGGAGCGGATCGCCCCCGACAAGAACGTCTGGGAAGTGATCTCCGACGGGGAGACGCACATCCACGCCGGAAACACTGAGATCCCGAGCCGTGCCTACGTGGCCGCGTTCGGATTCAAGGGCCCGGACCAGCAGAAGCCAGCCGGCGTGCTTTCCGGCGGTGAGCGCAACCGGGTCAATCTGGCGCTCACCCTGAAGAAGGGCGGCAACCTGCTGCTGCTGGACGAGCCGACCAACGACCTGGACGTGGATACGCTCTCTTCGCTGGAGAACGCGCTGCTCGACTTCCCCGGCTGCGCCGTGATCACCAGCCACGACCGGTGGTTCCTCGACCGGATCGCCACCCACATCCTGGCGTGGGAAGGCGAGGCGAACTGGTTCTGGTTCGAGGGCAACTTCGAGGCCTACGAGAAGAACAAGATCGAGCGCCTCGGCGCCGAGGCCGCCCGCCCCCACCGCGTCACCTACCGCCGCCTCACCAGGACCTAACGACCGCGAGCGCGGGCCCAGCGCCCGGGCGAGCGGCCGGTACCAGCGCGGCTACTATGCGCGGGCTACGGCCAGGCGCTCATACCGGCCCAGCGAGTCCGGGCCTCCGGCCCGGCGAGCGGCCGGTGTGTCGGCGAAGTACCACCGTGCGGGCGCCGAGCGCAGCGGGGGGTTCCAGGGGGGTCGTCCCCCCGGGCCAGTACAGCGAATCCCGGGCTTTAGCCCGGGTTCGCTCCCATGCTTTAGCCCGGGTTCGCTCCCATAGGGGACAACAAAATCCCTACCCAGCCCGCGCCACACGCCGACTAGTCATCGAGTGGACGGCTTCTCTCTGACACACGAACCTAACGCGGCCAAACCAGCCGCAAAGGCCGGTCAAGAGGCATCAAGATAAGGGCAAATCGTCTGCCGGGAAGGAGGTAGCTACCCCACTCCTTCCCGGCCGCGTCCCGTCCACGGAACCAGCAGCAACAGGGGAGGTGGCCCGCCCACCCTCCGCCAGGCGCCGGCCCCGCGACCCGGAACGCCCACCCGCCGCACGCGGACCGGGCGCCAGGGCAAACCGGAAAGGTATCTCCGCTCGTGTGAGCGATCCGGACAGCCGGCCCGGAAAGGCTGAAATTAGCGGTGAGGCTCGGCAAGGTGAATTTGAGGCTAGATTCGCCGCCGACCCACCCTGGGTGTGACGGCCGCGGCCACGACCGCTGTCTTGGCCACCGGCGCAGGCCCGGGTGTCACGGCTTTGGCTACGACTGCGGTCTTCGCGACTGGCGCGCGGATGACGCCGACCCTTCCGGCGCGTGCTGGCCTGACCGGCATTTCAGTCTCCCGTCTTCGCGGTTACCTCGTCCGCCTCGATCGAGGCAATGATCGCCTGAATGGGAATCCGCCCGTCGGCGATCAGCTGCCCACCCGAACGCCGCGCCGCTGCTGCGAAGGGCGCGGCCCACAGGTTCTCCCAGACGAGCACCCCGGCGATGCTGCCCGGCTCCATCGCAGCGGCAAGGTGCTCGACGTCCTCTTCGGCCAGCAGTTCAGCCAGCTCAGCCTCGATGGCCTGCAGCTCCCCGAGTTCACCGACGTCAGACAGTTCCGTCGCCTCGACGGTACCGTCCGCGTCCTTAGTGAGGATCAGTACATCGATCACGCGGATGGTGCCGGAATCGACCAATGCCCGCAGCTCCGCTACCATCTCGCCGGTGAAGTTACTCGCTCCCGCCGGGAACTCGACGACGACGTAGTCGACGGGACCCAGTTCATCCAGGGATACCTCGGTCATCATCATTCCGTTCACTGGCGTGAGCTGAGCCGTCTCGACCTGGAAGGCTCGCGGGCCCTCCTGACCCTAGACGGACTGCGACCCCGCAACAAGGGCGGGTAATCGGGCGCTGCCACATGACCAGGCCCGGCAGGCGCACCGGAACTGCCCACGGTGAGAGACCGCTTGACCGCTCGCGGGCCTAGCTGAGGGAACGGCATGCGGGACAGGGGCAGATGATCTTCGCGGCGGTTGCTGCCGAGGCATCGGCCGGCCGCTCCTGACACGGGTTGGCAGACTCAGAACCGTACCCGACCTGGATGCCGCAGCCTGCTCAGATGCGGTGTTGATTACCAACCAGGCGAAGATCGTTCCGCGTATGTTCCGGGATCATTGCGGGCGGTCAGTGAAGCGCCGCTACCACCCGGTACTGGTGATCCCCCATCGGCCTGGTCAATCGAAGCTTGAAGGAAACGATGCACGATCACGCCGAGAGGACACGCCCATGAGCACCGCCCTGTACGGGCTATGCGCCTACGGCAGGCGCGCAAACCTGGCCGGCGCCAAACCGGACCCGCATCGTGGCGACGGCCGCTATCAGCTGCCCTTCACGCAGTCGCACTGAGATACTTGCTCTATTCCGAGGTGCGCCTCATAGGCGGCAATACCCTCAGCGATCGCAAAGGGCCCGCGGACCTTCTGCAGGCGAGCCGAGACGTGGGAGTAATCCAGGAACGGATTGTCGCCGCAGTCGCAGCAGACGATCTCGAACACGCCGGTATACCCGCCTTCGACCCGCCCGTCCACGAGGCGGGCGGGCTGCCTCCGCAGCACGGCGGTACAGCCATGACCAAGCTGGCCCGCCGGAGGGAACGCGGCGGCAGCCGCAGCGTCCACCCGCCGCCGCCATTCGGCACGGAGATCAGACGGTCCCGGCGATGCGGGGACGCCATCCCAGCGGTTCGCAGCCCCAGTTTGACCACTGTCAGAGAGATTCACGTGATGCATCGGGGCCCCAGACCACGCAGTGGTGGATACTACCGGCAGCACTCTCATTTGAACTGCTCATAGCTTAGGCATGGTCGTCAACTGACGATTATGGCCGCAAGGTGAAAACATGGCAAAAAGCAGTCACCCTGCGTGCTGGTGAGCTGGCGGCGCACCGCAAGTGCCAGCCGCACAGCCATCACACGCCAGCCATGCAGCGCGTGCACACCGCCCCGCCCGTGCCGGCAATGTCCACGCACACCAGGTACCCGCCATAGCCGATGAACGAGGAAACAGCGTGGCTCCCCGGTACCGGTCCAACCAAGTGCTAATGACGTTGGTCCCTTGGGAATGTCCGGCCGGCCCTGGAAGCCTGGCTGACGGAGCGGGCCGCGGATTAGCTGCCCAGCCATTGTCTGGTTTGGGGGAGTGAGATGTCTGAGCAGGCCGCGAGGGCCGGGCTGGTCGCCGCTGATTTTAGCGACCGGAGTGACTTCGTTAACGCCGACCGGGGGTTCATCGGCACGCTGGAGCCAATGCTCATCAAGGCTGCGGACGGCCGCGTGGTCTGGGACATGGACTCCTGGGGTTTCCTGGACAGCGACTGCCCGGACACCGTGAACCCGAGCCTGTGGCGGCAGGCTCAGCTCACTGCCAAGCACGGCTTGTATGAGGTGAGCGACGGGATTTACCAGGTCCGCGGTTTCGAGATGTCGAACATGACGCTGGTCGAAAGCGACCATGGCGTCATCGTGATCGACCCACTGATCTCGGCGGAGGTCGCCGCCGCAGCGCTCGCCCTGTATCGCGCTCATCGGGGCGACCGCGCCGTTACTGCGGTGATCTATACGCACGCTCACCTGGACCACTTCGGCGGGGTACTGGGCGTGGTCGATGCCGGCACCGAGGTTCCGATCCTCGCGCCGGAGCATTTCCTGGAGCACGCGGTGTCGGAGAACGTCTACGCCGGGACGGCGATGCTGCGCCGCAGCTACTACTACGCCGCTATCGGCCTGCCCAAAAGCGCGACCGGCACCCTGGGCATCGGCCTGGGAGCGGGCGGGTCCACCGGCACCCCCGGCCTGATCGCGCCGACCCGCTCCATCACCCGCACCGGGCAGCAGGAAGTCCTGGACGGGGTCCGCATTGTCTTCCAGCTCACGCCCGGCACCGAATGCCCGGCCGAGATGAACTTCTGCTTCCCGGACAAGCGGGCGCTGTGCATGGCGGAGAACGCCACCCACAACCTGCACAACCTGCTGACCCTGCGCGGGGCGCAGGTCCGCGACCCGCGAATCTGGTCCCGTTACCTGGCCGAGGCGATCGAGCTGTTCGCCAGCGACTGCGACGTGGCATTCGCCTCCCACCACTGGCCCACTTGGGGCACCGACCAGATCATCACCTACCTGACCCAGCAGCGGGACCTGTACGCCTACCTGCACGACCAGACCCTGCGGCTGATCAACCAGGGCTACATCCACAGCGAAATCGCCGAAATGATCGAGCTGCCGCCCGAGCTGGACCGGGCCTGGCATGCCCGCGGCTACTACGGATCAGCCAATCACAACGTCAAGGCGATCTACCAGCGCTACCTCGGCTGGTTCGACGCCAACCCGGCGCACCTATGGCAGCATCCCCCGGAGGCGGCCGGGGCACGGTACGCGCAGGCCTTCGGCGGCGTAGCCGCGACAGTGGCCAAGGCGAGGGAGTTCTTCGAGCAGGGTGACCTGCGGTTCGCCGTCGAGCTGGCCAGCCACGCCGTCTTCGCCGAGCCCGGCAATGACGCCGCGCGGGAGATGCTCGCCTCGGCCCTGGAGCGCCTGGGCTATGGGGCGGAGAACGCGACCTGGCGCAACAGTTACCTCACCGGCGCACGCGAGCTCCGGACGAACACGATCGAGCACACCGAGCTCAGCAGCGCTGGTCTGGCCCCGGCACTGACCATCACC
>Ga0181530_10005188_pt1 | contig 13405 bp, 11 predicted proteins | sample PEATcosm2014_Bin_42_FD_119769 | JGI IMG/M metagenome (GOLD analysis project Ga0181530, IMG submission 119769) | Peatland microbial communities from MTU Mesocosm Facility, Houghton, MI, USA - PEATcosm2014_Bin10_60_metaG | ecosystem: Environmental > Terrestrial > Soil > Wetlands > Peat | place... | reverse complement strand
CGATCCGCAAGGGCCTGGTGTTCCACATGCGCATGCAGGAGGGCACGCGCGCCTGGGACATCGAATAGCCCCGATCTTCGTCTCCGGCGCTCGGTGGGAGAGGGCAGGATGAGGTTGCCGGAGAGGCCCCCCGCTGCGCCGTATCGTCTAACTGGGTCCAACCCGCAACCTGATCACATTCCACGACGCCGGCGCGAGCGTCGCCTGCACCAGGTGCTGCGACACGCCCACACCTTGCAGTGCGCCGGGCTGCACCCGATCCGGATTCTCCTTCGTATTCACCGCATGCAGATCGGCGTGGCACAACTGCGTCGCTGCGTCCAATTCCAGCGTACCGAACCCACTTGCGGTGACTTCCAATGGCATCTCCTCCGTCGTAGCCCGGTTCAACGCGAACAGCGTCAGCGCGCCGGCCGCCGCGTCGTGCACTGCGGCGAGGCTGAGATACGGCGCGGTCAGCGGGAACCACAGATCCGCCGCGCCGCGCGGGTCGTAGTATCGCACGCTGTACTCCGGCGAATCGCTGTCGGCGCGCAGCACGGCCCCGCGCCCGAACCGACTGAACTGCGCGAACGGATGGAAAATCGTTTGCCGCCACGCCGGGCCACCGGTCTCGGTCATGATCGGCGCGATCACGTTGACCAACTGCGCCAGGCACGCGACCTTCACCCGGTCAGCGTGATTCAGCAGCGATATGCACATGCCGCCGAACGCCAGCGCGTCCTGCATCGAGTAGTGCTCTTCGATGATCGGCGGCGCGACTGGCCAGCCGGGACGCGTGCGGTCCTGTTGCCGTCGCCGCGTGCGGTACCACACATTCCATTCGTCGAAGCTGAGCATGATACGCTTCGCCGCGCCGCGTCGCGCGGCCACCCCGTCGGCGATCGCCACGACACGCTCGATGAAACCGTCCATCAGCACGCCGGTAGCAAGCAAGGCCGCGGTGTCGCTTGCGTAGTCGTTGATGTAGAGGTGCAGCGAAATCGCGTCCACCTGCTCGAAGCAGTGCTCCAGCACCGTCTGCTCCCAGGCGCCGAAGGTCGGCATGTTGGGACCCGACGAACCGCAGGCGACCAGTTCCACCCCCGGATCGACCCAGCGCATCAGCTTCGCCGTTTCGGTAGCGATGCGACCGTATTCCTCGGCGGTCTTCGCCTGCATCTGCCACGGGCCGTCCATTTCGTTGCCGAGGCACCACAGTTTCACCCCATGCGGCGTGTCCCAGCCATGCGCGCGCCGTTGTTCCGATAGCGCGGTGCCCCCGGCGTGGTTGCAATATTCGAGCAATCGCCGCGCCGCGTCGCCGTCCCGGGTGCCGAGGTTGACCGCGAGCATCGGCTCGACTTCCGCCGTGCGACACCAGTCGATGAACTCGTTGGTGCCGAACGCGTTGGTTTCGGTGGACAGCCAGGCAAGATCGAGCCGGCGTGGCCGTCTCTCCGCCGGACCGACGCCATCTTCCCAGTTGTAGCCTGAGACGAAATTGCCGCCAGGATAGCGTATTACGGTCGGCGCCAGTTCGCGCACAAGCGCCAACACGTCGCGCCGGAAGCCGCGTTCGTCGGCTTGCGGATGGCCCGGTTCGTAGATGCCGCCATACACGCAGCGGCCGAGATGCTCCACGAACGCACCGAACAGCCGGCGATCCGTGGTGCCGATGACAGAGTCCGGCCGTAGCCTGACGTTGACAGTGCGCATGCGATGTTCCTGTCCCCTCTCCCATTTGCGGGACAGGGTAGGGTGAGGGGACCGCGAGCGCGACAGGATAAGGTGAGGGTGCCGCCCGCGTTAAGTCCCGCTAGTCTGCTGGCAACAATGACCCGAGAGGAGACGCCGAAATGAGCGATACCCTGCCGACGGCCACGCGCGTATCAGACCCTGGCATCCGCGCATTGTATCGCCTGGAGAATCGCTGGCAGGCCTGGTTGGATGTCGAGGTCGCGCTGGCCCGCGCGCAGGCCGAACTCGGCATCATTCCGCAGGACGCCGCCGAGGCGATTGCCGGCGCCGCCCGCCTGGAATTGCTCGACCGCGCCCGTATCGACGAGGGCTTCGCCCGCACCGGCCACACCATCGTGCCGCTGGTCTGGGAACTCAGCCGCGTGGTCGGCGAAAAACATGGCGGCTGGGTGCACTGGGGCGCCACCACGCAGAACATCACCCAGACCGGCGATCTGCTGGTGCTGCGCCAGGCGCATGGCGTGTTCCTGAACCTGATCGGCGGGGCGCTGGCCGCGATGGCCGACCTGGCGGAGCGTGGCGCCGACATGCCGATCCCCGGACGCACGCATGGCCAGCACGCGGTGCCGGCGACGTTCGGCTACAAGGTGGCGGTGTGGATCGACGAGCTGATCCGCCACGTCGAGCGATTCCGCCAGGCGGCGCCTCGGATTTTCGTCGCTATGCTGGGTGGCGGCGCCGGCACGTTCGCTTCGCTGGGAGAGCAGGGGCCGCCGGTGCAGGCGGGGATCGGGCGGCAGCTTGGGATGCTGCCGATGACTATTCCGTCGCGCGCCCTCGGCGATCACCTCGCCGAGAACATCTGTCTGCTCGGCCTGCTGGCGGCGACCTGCGGCAAGATCGGTCGCGAGGTTTACACGCTGATGAAGACCGAGTTCGGCGAAGTGGAGGAGCCGGTGCCGCCCGGCACTGTCGGCAGCTCCACCATGCCGCAGAAGCGCAACCCGAAACTGTGTCAGGACATCATTGCCGCGTCGGCGGAGGTGCGCGCGCTGGTGCCGCTCGCGCTGGAGGCGATGCAGACGGAACACGAAGCGGATCGCACCACCAGCCTGATGATGGACTCCGCCGAAGCGCGCGCCTGCATCGCGACCGGCGACATGCTTAGCCGACTGGGCGAGATCATGCGTGGGCTGCGGCTGGATCCGGCGCGGATGCGCGCCAATCTTGATCTCGGCGGCGGGCTGATCATGGCCGAGGCGGTGATGCTGCAACTCGGCGCCGTCATCGGACGGCAGCACGCGCATGACGTGGTTTATGACGCGGCGCAAAATGCCTTCACGGAGAACCGGTCGTTTGCCGGATTGCTGGAGGCGGACCCCCGAGTCACCGCGCACCTGGACGCGGGAGCGATCGAGGCCCTGCTCGATCCGACCGCCTACACCGGACTGTGCGCGAACATGGCGCGCACAGCGGCGACGCGGGCGCGCGCATCGGCGGCCGGGATCGGCAAGACGTAAGGCCGCCATCACCCGTCATTGCGAGGCGCGTAGCGGTGCCCGGGTCAAGCCCGGGCACCGCTGCGCTCCTCGCAATGACACAAGAGAACGGGCAACCAACGTCAGGATCACAACACCAGCGTGCGCCCCGCTACGCAACGGCGCCGGCTCGGTTGAAGCCGCCACGAACGACCGGCACAGTGCCGCGTTCGCCGGTTGCGACAGTCATTTCGGGAGTGTCCAATATGCAGATCACCGCCGTCCGCGTGCTGCGCCTGCGCGGCACGATGCACACCACCGGCCCGTTCTGGGAGGAACGCCTGGTGCGGCCGATCGACATCTATCCGGAATACCGGATGCGCGACGACTTCGAAGGCGGCGTGCAAAGCGATGCGACGCATTTCCGCATGGAACAATACTTTGTGCGGATCGAAACCGACGAGGGTCCGCATGGCATCGCCGGGCCGCTGCCGGAGATGGTCGCGTTGTTCGTGGCGAAACGGCTCCGCCCGATCCTGCTGGAGCAGGACCCGATCGCGCATGAAATGCTGTGGGACCAGATGCACCGCATCATGGTGCATGGCCGCCAGGGCGACGCGATGCTGGCGATCAGCGCGATCGACTGCGCGCTTTGGGATTTGAAAGGCAATTGGCTCGGCCAACCGGTGTTCCGCTTGCTCGGTGGACCCACGCGCGATGCGATGCCGTGCTACGCGTCGATGCTCGGCTTCGCGGTGCGCGACCTGGAACGGGTGAAGGAACGTGCCGCGGAATACCGGGCGCTCGGTTATCGCGCACAGAAATGGTTCTTCCGTCACGGACCAATGAGCGGGCCTGAAGGCATGCGCGACAACGTCGCCCTGGTTCGCACGCTGCGTGAGACGCTGGGCGAGGACGCCGACATCATGCTCGACTGCTGGCAGGCATTCGACCCGATCTACGCGGTGGAACTCGCCGAGCGTATCGCCGAATTTCGCCCACGCTGGCTGGAGGAATGCGTGATGCCAGACCGCATCGACAGCTACCGCCGGGTGAAGCAGGCAACACGGATTCCGCTGTCGGGGGCAGAGCATGAATACACCCGTTGGGGCTTCAAACGCTTCATCGATGCTGGCGCGCTGGATGTGTTGCAGCCGGATATCTACTGGGCCGGCGGATTGTCGGAGACACTGAAGATCGCGGCGTATGCCAGCGTGCACGACCTGATGGTGATCCCGCATGGCCATTCAACGCCAGCAGGGTTGCACTTCTCATTGGCGCAGTCGCCGCTACTGACTCCATTGCAGGAGTATCTGGTGAAGTGGAACGCCATCAATCAGCATTTCCTGGCATATCCGCTGGTGCCGGAGGGCGGCGTGTTGCGCGTGCCGACACAACCGGGACTGGGAATGGCGCTCGATCCGGCGAAGATCGAGGCACAGGAAGAGGTGTAGGGGGCGGGCCTGTCATCGCTGCGCGCCTCGCAATGACAGGCCGATGTCACCGATGCAGCGTCCGCAGCCGCTACTGTACTCTCCGCAGCGGATCGAACGGCCGCAGATCCATCGCAATTTCCCGGTCCAATACCAGCTCCGCCAGCAGCTTGCCGGCGAGTGGCCCGATCGTCAGCCCGGCCGCGCCGAGTCCATTGCCGACGTAAAGTCCGTCCACACCGCGCACGCGTCCAAGCGATGGCAAACCATCGGCCGACACTGGACGAAAGCCGACGCGTGTCTCGATGACCGTCGCCGCCGCCAATCCCGGCGCGACGTGCAACGCTTCCTGCAAGACTTCGGCTTGCCCCGCGGCAGTAACCCGATAGTCGAATCCCGCACCGCTTTCGCGCGTCGCGCCGGCGACCACACGAGGGTCTTCGAACGCCAGCAGGTAGTGCGCGCTTTGCGGCAGCACGACGGGCCACCCTGCGGTGTCGCTGCCCGGCAGCCGCAAATGCACGATCTGGCCGCGCATGGGTGCAACCGGCAGCGCGATGCCGACCGGGCGCAGCAGCGCCGGTGCCCAGGCGCCGGCGGCGACAACCACCGCATCGGCGGTCAGCGTTTCGCCGGCAACCCGCACGCCGAACCCGTGCTCGTCCGAAATCGCCAGTTCCGCTATGCCTTCGCGCAAATCGGCGCCGAGTCCCTGTGCGGCGCGCCACAGCGCGGCGGTCAGCCGCCTGCCATCCACACGCGCACCGCCGCTGACCAGCACGCCCGCAAGGCCGGCCCGCAACGGCGGAAACAGCGCGCGCGCTTCCGTGGTGGAGAGACGGCGCACCTCGCCGGCTTCTGGTGCCTCCGCCGCCCGCGCGCGCACATAATCCGCGATGAAGTCCAGCTCTGCCGCGTCATCCGACACGCACAGGCCGCCGACGCGCGCGTAGCCCAGGTCATACTCACCGCACCCACCCAGCAACCGGACCAGTTCGGGATAATAACGAGCGCCGGCCGCGTACAGCCGGTAGAACGCGCCGTCATCGGCACCTGAGACCCACGGGCAGACAATGCCGGCGCCAGCCGCGGTGGCGCGCCCGGCATGCGCCGCATCGACCAGCACGGCATCCACGCCCGCGCGCGCCAGATGCAGCGCGGTGCTCGCTCCCAACACACCGCCGCCAACGATCACCACACGCATCGTGCGCCCCGCGTCAGCTCACCGCGCCGCCGGCGCGCAACGCCGCGATCTGCTCTTGCGTGTAGCCCAGCGCGCGCAATACCTCCTCGGTGTGCTCGCCCGCCGCGGGTGGCTGGCGGCGCAATCCGGGTGCCTCGTCGTCGAAACAGATCGGCGTGGTCGGCAGCTTCGCCACGTTGCCCTTCGGCATGCGGATCGGCAGCATCCGCCCGTGCGCATTCATCTGCGGGTCGTCGAACAGATCGGACGGTGTGCGCACCGGCGAAAACGGGATATTCGCTGCGTCCATCATGCGCTCAAGCGTCGCGATGTCGTATTCCAGCGCGATCGCCGCGATGTATTCGCGCAGCGCCGGACGGTTGGCCACCCGGTCGGCGTTGGAGGTGAAGCGCGGATCGGCGAACAGATCCGGCCGAGCGAAGTCCTTGCAGAAGCTGCGCCAATGGTTGTCCGACGTGATACCGATGAACAGCTTCTCGCCGTTCTTGGTGGGAAACGTCTCGTAGATTCCCCAGGCGCCGCGGCGGATCGGCATTGGTGGCACCGGCGTGCCGGTCGCCGCCTCACCCGCCATGTGCTGCGCCACGAAAAACGCCGACGATTCGAACAGCGAGCTGGTGACCTTGCGGCCGATACCGTCGCGGTCACGCTGCCGCAGCGCCGCCAGCAGGCCGATCACGCCCATCACCCCGCCCATGATGTCAACCACCGACGCGCCGGCGCGTAGCGGCTGTCCGGGCGGTCCGGTCATGTAGGCAAGCCCGGTCATGAACTGCGCCAACTCGTCGAGCGACGGCCGATGTTCGTAGGGGCCGGGCAGGAAGCCCTTCATCGCCAGATACACCAACCGCGGATTCAACGCGTGCACCGTGTCCCAGCCAAGGCCCAGCCGATCCATCGTGCCGGGACCGAAATTCTCGATCAACGCGTCGGCGTTGCGCGCCATGTCCTTGGCGACGGCGAGGCCCTGCGGCGATTTCAGGTCGATGCAGATGCAGCGCTTGTTGCGGTTGAAATAGACAAAGAACCCAGTGGCAAAACCGTGCAACCGGCGGGTGCGGTCGCCATCCGGTGCCGGTTCGATCCGGATCACGTCGGCGCCGAGATCGGCCAGCACCATACCGCAAGACGGACCCATGACGGTGTGGGTGAATTCGAGGATCGTCAGGTCCTCGAGCGGCAGGATCGACATGCGCTGACTTTCCTCTATTCCCACCCGTCCGGCGGCTTGAATCCCAGCCACGCCTGTTCGAGCATGCCCGCCACCGCGATCGTCGTGCGGTCGCCGTAGATCGGTCCGACAATCTGCACACCCAGCGGCAGGCCGGCACGGGTAAACCCCAACGGCGCGATCGATGCCGGCAAGTGATAGGCGCCGGTCAGGCCCGGCCAGAACAGCAGGTCATTGTACGCGATCGTGCGGCCGTTCACCGTCAGCTTGCGTTCCCACGTGTTGCCGTCTTGCCTGTGCGGCAACGCGGCGGTGGCGATCGGCGGGCACAGCAGCACGTCCCACTCCTGGAAGAACGCGCTCCACGCCCGGCGATACTTCGCCCGCTTCTCGTTGAGCCCGAGCCAGGTGCGATGCGGCATGTCCACGCAACGCAGCATGATCGCATCCGCGCTCATGTCATCCGGCGGGCGTCGGGCGGCGCCGGCCCGCCGGTCGGCAAGCTGTTGCTCTGTCAGCCGCCCGCTCCAGGCGGTATCGAGCAATTTGAGATAAAGATGATACGCGTCAAGTGCGTCGAAGGGCGGCCGCGCCGTACGACTGACCGTGGCGCCTTCACGTTCCAGAAACGCCGCGAGATCGTCCAGTTTCGCCACCAGCTCGGCGTCGGTCTCCTGCCCCTGCGCTTGCGACCACACCGCGACACGCAACTCGCGCAACGTCGTCGTGCGTGGCGCCGGCAGGTTGAACGTCAAGCCGGTCTCCGCGGGATCGGGGCCGGCCAGTACATCCAGCGATAGCGCGAGATCGGCAGCGGATCTCGCGATCGGGCCCAGCACCGAGATATCCGTCGGTGCCGCGGGGCTGGTCGCCGGGTCGCCCGTCATCGGGCACAATGCCCAGGTCGGCTTATGGCCGAACACGCCGCAGAAATGCGCCGGCACGCGCACCGAACCGCCGATGTCGGTGCCGACCTCCAGACCCGCAAGACCCGCGGCCATCGACGCCGCCGACCCGCCGGACGATCCGCCTGGCGTATGCGCAACGTTCCACGGATTGGAGGTGCTGCCGTACACCGGATTATAACTTTGCCAGTCGGCCAGATCGACCGGCACGTTGGTCTTGCCGAACACCACGACGCCCGCGGCCTCCAGCCGGCGGATCGCCAAGGACGAGGCGCCGGCACGATGCGCAGCCAATGCGACGTGGCCGCGCGTGGTGGGCAGGCCGGCGACGTCGAAGCTTTCCTTCACCGTCATCGGCACGCCGAACAGCGGTGCATGGCGATCGCCCTTGGCATCCAGTGCGCGTGCGCGGTCGCGCGCGCGGTCGAAATCGCGCACCACCACGGCATTGATGCGCGGATCAAGCCGTTCGACACGTGCGATGTAATGGTCGAGCAATTCGCAGGCGGACAATTCGCCGGCGCGCAAGCGGGAAACGAGGCTGGTGGCCGGTTGGAACGACAAATCCATGTCTTTCACTCCCATCCCGGTGGCGGCACGAAGCCCTGCCACGCGACTTCCAATAGTTTCGCGACTTCGATCGTGGTGCGGTCGGCGTATTGCGCGCCGACGATCTGCACGCCGATCGGCAGCCCGTCCGGCGAAAAGCCGAGTGGGGCTGCCGTCGCCGGCAGCAGGTAGAAGCACGAGATGCCGGCCCAGAACATCTGGTCGGTCGTCGGCACGCGATGGCCGTTCACCGTGATGCTGCGTTCCCAACGCTCGCCGGCGTGGTCGTGCGGCTGCGCCGGGCTGGCGCCGACCGGGCACAAGAACACGTCGTAATCCTGGAAGAACGCGGCCCACCTGCGGCGCATGCGCTGGCGGGTCTCGTTGGAAACCAGAAAGTCGCGATGCGTCATGCTGACGCCGCGTGCCATCATCGCGTAGTAGCTGGTGTCGTCCGGCGAGCAGCGCTCGGCTTCGGCGCGCCAGTGCTGCATCGCCGCGGCATCGGTGCGCGCGCTGGTGGTGGCGCGCAGCAGCTCGATATACAGCCGATGGCCGAGCGTCAGATCGAAATCTGGCCGCGCCGTCATGCTGACGATGGCGCCTTCGCGGCGCAGGAAATCGGCGAGCTCGGTCAGTTTGATGGCGATCGACGCGTCAACTTCGGAGAGCGGATGGTCGATCATGACTGCGACGCGCAGGCCCTTGAATGACGAGGCGCGTGGCGGCGGCAGCTCAAGCTTCCAGCCGGCTTCGATCGGTTCGGCGCCAGCCATGACGTCGAGTGCGGGCATCAAGTCGGCAGCGGAACGGGCCAGCGGGCCGATCACCGAGATGTCGGCTTGCGCAACGTTGCCGCCAAGCGACTGGCCGAGCGGCGGACAGATGCCCCAGGTCGGCTTGTGTCCCCAGACGCCGCAATAATGCGCGGGATTGCGAATGGAGGAGCCGATGTCGCTGCCGGTCTCGATCCCGGTCAGCCCGGCGGCGAGCGCCGCGGCGGACCCGCCGGATGAACCGCCCGGTGACAGCGCGAGGTTCCACGGGTTGTTGGTGGCGCCGTAAACGGCGTTGTAGCTCTGCCAGTCGGCCAGCATCAGCGGCACGTTGGTCTTGCCGAACAGCACCACACCGGCGTCGAGCAAGCGATCCACGGCGAGCGCATTGCCGGTGGCGATGTTGTCGCGCCAGGCGGGCGCGCCCCAGGTGGTGGGCAGTCCGGCGACGTTGAAGCTCTCCTTGATGGTCATCGGCACGCCGAACAGCGGCGCGCCGCGGTCGTGCTGCTGGTCCAGCGCGCGCGCGCGGGTGCGGGCTCGGTCGAAGTCGCGCACCACCACGGCATTGATGCGCGGATCGAGGCGTTCGACGCGCGCGATGTAATGGTCGAGCAATTCGAGGCAGCCGATGTCGCGCAAGCGCAGGGCTTCGGCGAGGCGTGTAGCGGAAAGGAACGTTGGGTCCATGGGTTTTCGTCTTTCCCCGGAGACTCCCCCTCCCCTTGTGGGAGGGGGTTGGGGGGAGGGGTGCGTACATCCGGGAACCGTGGTTGTTCGCACCCCTCCCCCCAACCCCCTCCCTCAAGGGGAGGGGGAGTTCCTTGGCTTTACGCGATCGATGAGTTGAAGGTGCCGCCGTCGAGAATCAGGTTGTGGCCGACGATGAACCCGATCTTTGCCGAGCACAGGAATGCGCAGGCATCGCCGAATTCCGCCGGATCGCCGACGCGGCCGGCGGGAGAATTCCTCGCGCGTTCCTGCGCCAGCTCGTCGACCGGGCGGTTGGACGTCCGCGCGGCTTCGGCGAAGCCCGCGCGCAGCCGGTCCGTCAGAAACGGTCCGGGCAGGATGTTGTTGATCACCACGTTGTGCCGCGCCACCTGCCGCGCCAGGCCGGCGACGAAACCGGTCAGGCCGGCGCGCGCGCCATTGCTCATACCCAGCTCGGGAATCGGCGACTTCACCGATGCCGAGGTGATGTTGACGATGCGGCCGAACTTGCGCTCGATCATGCCGTCGATCACCGCCTTGATCAGGAAGATCGGTGTCAGCATGTTGGCATCCACCGCCTTGATCCAGTCGTCGCGCGTCCAGTCGCGGAAGTCGCCGCGCGGCGGGCCGCCGGCGTTGTTCACCAGGATATCGGGCGCCGGGCAAGCGGCGAGTGCCGCGGCACGGCCGGCATCGGTGGTGATGTCGCCGGGCACCGCAGTGACTTTTACCCCCGTCTCCTTGCGGATTTCGTCGGCGGTACGTTCCAGGTCCGCCGCGGTGCGCGCGGTAATCACCAGGTCGACGCCCTCGCGCGCGAGCGACAACGCGCAGGCGCGGCCGAGGCCCTTGCTGGCGGCGCAGACGATGGCCTTCTTGCCTTTGAGTCCGAGATCCATGGGGTTTCCTCCGCCCTGAGTTGGTTCGTCAGGCGGTATCCGGGGTCTGCGTTGCCCGGTCAAGCGTAAGCGCGCCGGCGGTGCGTCGGCCGCACCGCCGGCGCCGATCCATTCAGTCCTCCAGCGACGCTCCGAGCGCGTCGAGCAGATGGCCGGTACCTTGCTCGCGCGATCCTGCATCATCGTAGCCGTCGAGGAATGCGCCTTGCTCGGTGACCGTAACCCGCGTCTTCGTGCCAACAGCCTGCAACCGCATCGTTGCCAGCGATACGGAAATCTTCTTGTCGTCGAGGTGCATGACGTAGCTATAAACCAGCCGCTGGTTCGGAACCACGTCGTGGTAAGTGGCATCGAAGGTCGACACCACGCCGCCTTCCCAACGCCCGTTCAACCGCTCGCTGCCGCCGACGCGCACGTCCATATGACGTTCGATCAATTCCCAGCGGCCGGGTGGGCCGCTAAACCACTTCTGCTTGGCATCCGCGTCGGTCAGCACCTGCCACACCCGCGCGGCCGGCGCATCATAGGTGCGCTCCACATCGAAGGTCGCATGCACCACCGAACGCGTGCCAGTGTCTTTCCCGCCCTGCATCCTCACAACCTCCTGCTCCAATTTGTCGAGTGTGGAGCGCCATCCATCCGGTGCCCCGGCCATCATCCACGCCACTGACGGATCGCGCAGCGTGTAGCTCTGCGTTATGTCCACGCGGGTTCCGCCCAGCGCGTCCGCGAAATCGACTTCCGTATAAGCGCTGAACAATGGCTTGCCGGCGCTGTCGCTGACCTGCATGTCGATGACCAGCCTGGTATTCGGTGTGACTTCGATGATTTTGCCGCGGATCCAGTGTGCTTCGCCGCTGGGTGAGCGCATGCAGACATCGAACGCACCATCGACCCGCATTTCCACCGTGCTGTCCGGAACGGTGAATGTTTCCGGACTGAACCAACGCTTGACATGATCGGCGGAACTCCAGGCGCGGAACACCGTCTCCCGCCGCGCGTGAAACACCCGGGACAATCGTAGCGGCGGCTGTTGCGGGGCGGCTTCCTGGTTTGCTTCAAGCGCCTGAGGCATCGCTCTTTCCTTCGTTCTCCAGGGTTTTCAGGTAGTCGCCCAGGCGGTCGAGCCGGTGCTCCCACTCGGCGCGCCGGGCGTTGATCCATTGTTCGGCCTGGCTGAGCGCTTTGGGCTCGATGCGGCAGGTGCGCACCCGGCCAATCTTGTCCGAGCGCACCAGGCCCGCCGCCTCCAGCACGTCGAGATGCTGCATGGCCGCGGGCAGCGACATGGGCAGCGGCCTCGCCAATTCACTGACCGGGGCTGGCCCGCGGCTCAGCCGCTCGACGATGGCGCGGCGAGCCGGGTCAGCCAGGGCGTGGAACAGGCGATCCAGTCCGGGCGATTGGTTAAGCATGTTCTTTAGTATGAGCGCCCAGACAGTAAGGCAATTACTTTAGTGTTGCGGCGGCACACGTTCTCGTGATCGGCGCTAACCGACCCGACGGGACGCTTAGGCGAGGTGCTCCGCCTCGGCTGGCAGTCCGCCGTCTTTCGAAGCAGCGCGCGACGTGCAAATGATCGATGGGCATTGGTGAGGAGGGCATGCACATGGACGTCCGTCCCGTAACGCCGGACTTCGCCGCGGAAATCGCCGGCATCGACCTCAGGGAGCCGATCGACGCGGCCGGAGCGCGCGCGATCTGGGATGCGATCGACCGCTATTCGGTACTGGTATTCCACGACCAGCGGCTGACCGACGCGCAGTTGCGCGACTTTGCCGCGTTGTTCGGTCCGCTGGAGATCGGCCGGGGTGCGTTGCAAGGCGGCAGGCGGCGGCTGGCAATTCCGCAGATCGGCGACATTTCCAATCTCGACGAAGACAACCAGGTGCGAGGCCGCGAGGATCGGCGGCGGCTCGACAGCCTCGGCAACCGGCTGTGGCACACCGATGCGTCGTACATGCCGGTGCCGGTGGTGCTGGGCATGCTGCACGCGGTCGCCGTGCCGCCGCCGAGCGCGCTGGGCGGCGGCGAGACCGAGTTCGCCGACATGCGGGCGGCGTACGACGCATTGCCGGAGGCGACCCGGGCCGAAATCGACGGGCTGGTGGTGGAGCATGACATCTTCTGGTCGCGCGGCCAGATCGGCTTCACCGCGTTTCAGCCGGGGGAGCGGGATAAGTATCCGCCCTCGCCGCAACGCCTGGTGCGGCGGCATCCGGGATCGGGACGGAAGACGCTGTATCTGTCGGCGCACGCCTCGCACATCGTCGGCTGGCCGATCGCGGATGGGCGGCTGCTATTGCTCGACCTGAACACGCACGCGACGCAGCGGCAGTTCGTCTACAGCCATCGGTGGCGGGTGGGCGACCTGGTGATCTGGGACAATCGTTGCACCATGCATCGCGGCCGGCCGCACGATGAGTCGCAGCCGCGCGACCTGCGGCGGGCGACGACGCTGGATACCAGTTCCACGCTGGAGCAGGCGGCGTAAGGTCAGCCGCTCCCGCTGGCTGGTCTATGGAGAGCGCTCGTTCAACAGGGCGAACCGGTGCAGCGATCTTGCGCGAAAAAACGACGGGCGATCCGCCCGGAT
>Ga0181530_10005182_pt1 | contig 13411 bp, 11 predicted proteins | sample PEATcosm2014_Bin_42_FD_119769 | JGI IMG/M metagenome (GOLD analysis project Ga0181530, IMG submission 119769) | Peatland microbial communities from MTU Mesocosm Facility, Houghton, MI, USA - PEATcosm2014_Bin10_60_metaG | ecosystem: Environmental > Terrestrial > Soil > Wetlands > Peat | place... | reverse complement strand
TCATCCGCACGGCTCTCGCCTGGGCGCGGCGCCAGCACAACGCGGCCGGCGCGCGGGAATGAAAAAAGGCTCCGGCCGTTATGCGACCGCCGCCGCTCGCCCGGACAGCGGCGCCCACCGGGCAGCCGTCAAGGGAGCCGCACAAGGAACTCGATGAGCACGCTTATCGAAGACGCCATCGCGCGGCCCGCCGCGGAGCCCCCGCCCGACCTGCCGATCCGCGTCGACGGCAAGTTTTTCCGCGCCGGCCTCGGCGAGCAGGCATCCAAGCACTACGTCAAGGGCGTGACCTACGGGCCGTTCGGCCCCGGCAGCCACGGCGCGCAATTCCCGGAAACCGACATCGTCGATCGCGACTTCGGGCTGATGACGACCGCCGGGATCAACACGGTGCGGGTGTTCACCGTGCCGCCGGTCTGGCTGCTCGACGCTGCAGCGCGGCACGGGCTGCAGGTCCTGGTCGGACTGCCGTGGTCCGAGCACGTCACGTTTCTCGACAGCAAGGCGGTGCAGGACGGCATCCGCGACGCGATCGTCGGCGGCGTGCGCGCCTGCGCGCGGCACCGGGCGGTCTTCGCCTATCTGGTCGGCAACGAAATCCCGCCCGACATCATCCGCTGGCATGGGCCGCGCCGCATCGAGCGGTTTGTCAAAAGCCTCGTCGCGCTTGCCAAGCGTGAGCATCCCGGCGCGCTCGTCAGCTACGCCAATTTCCCGTCGACCGAGTATCTCGACGTCGCCGGGTTCTGTGATTTTCTCTGCTTCAACGTTTATCTGCACGACGAGACGGCGTTCCGCCGCTACGTCGCCCGGCTGCAGAATCTGTGCGTGACCAAGCCGCTGGTGCTGACCGAATTCGGCGCCGATTCGATGCGCGGCAGCGAGGCCGAGCAGCGCGACATCCTCTCCTGGCACATCAAGGCGGCATTCTCGGCCGGGGTTGCCGGTACGTTTGTCTTTGCCTGGACCGACGAGTGGTTCACCGGCGGTCATCCGATCGAGGATTGGGCGTTCGGGCTGGTCGATCGCGCGCGCAAAAAGAAGCCGGCGTTCGAGGCGGTCGCGGCGCAGTACCTGGGTCGGTTGCCGCCGCCGCTCCAGCGCTACCCGCGCGTCTCGGTCGTCGTCTGCGCCTACAATGCCGAGCGCACGATGGACCGGTGCCTCGCCTCGCTCGAGCGCCTGAGCTATCCAAATTACGAGGTCATCGTCGTCAATGACGGCTCGACTGACCGCACCCTGGCGATCTCGGAGAGCTACCCCTATTGCCGGATCATCAGCCAGGAAAACCGGGGCCTCAGCGCCGCGCGCAACGTCGGCGCCGAGGCGGCGAGCGGCGAGATTGTCGCCTACACCGACAGCGATTGCGTCGCCGATCCCGATTGGCTGAACTACCTGGTCGGGACGATGGAGGCAAAGGGCGTCGTCGCCTGCGGCGGCCCGAATTTTCCACCGTCCGAGGATGATCTGGTGCCGGAGGCGGTCGCCGTGTCGCCGGGGGCGCCCTGCCATGTGCTGCTCGACGACGAGATCGCCGAGCACATCGCCGGGTGCAACATGGCGTTTCGCCGCGATGTGCTGCTCGGGATCGGCGGGTTCGACCCGATCTTCCGCGCCGCCGGCGACGACGTCGACATCTGCTGGCGGCTGCAGGATGCCGGGTACCCGATCGGCTACAGTGCGGCGGCGACGGTCTGGCATTTCCGGCGCAACACGGTGCAGGCCTATATCGGCCAGCAGAAAGGCTACGGCAAGGCCGAGGCGCTGGTGTTCGGCAAGCATCCGGCGCGGTTCAACGCGTTCGGCCAGGCCAAGTGGAGCGGCCGCATCTATGGAGATCTGTCGTCGGCGATGCTGTTGTGGCGTCGGCCGGTGATCTATTCGGGCACGTTCGGCCGCGGCCTGTTTCAGACCCTCTACCAGCCTCCCGCCGGGCTCCTGCAATACTTGCCGCTGACCTTCGAATGGAGCCTCGCCGCGCTGCCTTTGGCGTTGATCGGCCTTATCGGCGAAATCGCCCGCGGGGGCTGGTGGTGGCTGTTGATCGTGCCGCTGCTGGTGACCTGGGCGATGTGTCTCAAGGGCGGGCTCTCGGCGCCGCTCGACCCGCGCTTCGAAGGTGCAAAGGCGCGCGCCCTCGTCGCGTTGCTGATCTATCTTGGCCCGCTGTTGCGCGGCTGGGAGCGGATCAGATGGCGGCTCAAGACCCTGCCGCCGCTCTTGCCGCTCGACCCGACCGCGCCCGAACTGCGCGGCCTCGTCGACTGGCGCGGGCGCGCCTTTGTCCTGTCCTATTGGAGCGAGATCGGTACTGAGAAGGAGGCGGTCATCGGCGCATTGATGCGCGGCCTTGCCGCCGCCAACCTGCCGCTCGCGCTCGATAGCGGGTGGAGCGACTGGGATCTGGCGGTCGATGGCAATCTCGCCGCGACCGCCCGCGTCACCGTCGCCGAGGAGAACCATGGCGCAGAGAAACGTCTGCTGCGCGTGCGCTGCTCGCTGCGCCCGACCTTGTTGACCCGCTGGATGCTCGGCGGGCTCGCCGCGATGTTTCTGGCCAGCCTTATCGCCCATCGGCCCGCGGCGGCGGCGATCTGCATCGCCGCGATCGCCGCCGCCGGCGGGCTGCTGTTTTGGCAGGGGGTGGTATTCGGCGGCCGGTTGCATCGCCTGATCGAGGCGGCGGCGCGCGAAGCCGGGCTGCTGCCAGTCGATCCGCTGGCCCGTGCGGCGGCGCCGGTCGGCCCGCCGCGGACGGTGTGACCCGATGACCGTGTTCGCCAAGATCTGGCCGTATCTGCGGACCTATCGCTGGCAAGTCGTCTGGGCGTTGGCGCAGGTGTTCCTCATCGCCGGCTTCGAGCTGTTGAAGCCGTGGCCGCTGCAGATCGTCATCGACTATGTGCTCGGCGGCAAGAAACCGGCGGTCGGCGGGATGATCGGCGCGGCGCTGTCGCTGCCGCCGGGACAGTTGCTCCTGCTCGCCTGTCTCGGCCTGGTGATCGTCACGCTCGGCAGCGGCGGACTGACCCAGCTGCACTACTACACGACGATCCGGGTCGGCCAGAACATGGTCAACGATTTGCGGGGCGCGCTCTACGCGCATCTGCAGCGCCAGTCGCTCGCCTATCACGGCCGCCAGCGCGTCGGTGATCTGCTCTACCGCATCACCGCCGACAGTTTCGCCGTGCAGACGATGATCATGAACGGGCTTTTGCCGATCCTTTCGGCGGTGATCCTCTTGATCGGCATGCTGTTCGTGCTCCTGCCGATGGACCCGTCGCTGACCCTCCTGGCGCTCAGCATCGTGCCGGTGCTGTTCGTGCTGATCGCGAGCTTCAACAGGAAAATCGTCGCGATCTCGACCGAGGCCCGCGAGCGCGAGAGCCAGGTCTATTCGCTGGTCCAGTGGACGATGAGCGCGATCAAGCTCGTCCAGGCCTTCACCAAGGAGGACGAGGAACATCGCCGCTTCATGGGTGCGAGCCGCGAAAGCCTGCGCGCCTCGCTGCGGCTCTATAATTGGCAGACGCTATATTCGGGTGCGGTCAACCTCATCATCGCCGCCGGCACCGCGATGGTCATCTATACGGGGGCACGGGCGGTGATGACCGGCCAGCTGACGCTCGGCCAGCTGCTCGTCTTCATCTCGTATCTCGCGCAGCTCTACACGCCGATCAACCAGATCACCCAGAGTTGGGGGATGATCGCCGGTGCGCGGGTCGGCGCGCGGCGGGTTTTCGAGGTGCTCGACACCGAGCCCGATTTGGAGAGCGGTAGCCGGCAATTTCCGGCGCAAGGGGCGCGCGGCGAGATCGCCTGGCGCGGGGTCGGGTTCCGCTACCTGCCCGAGACGCCGGTGCTGGCCGATATCGACCTTACCGTCACGCCTGGCATGAAGGTCGCGATTGTCGGCCCGACCGGAGCGGGGAAATCGACCCTGCTCGGGCTGCTGCCTCGGTTCTACGACCCGACTGTAGGGCGTGTGGAGATCGACGGGATCGACGCGCGCGCCTATGACCTCAAATCGCTGCGCGGGCAGATCGGCATGGTATTGCAGCCGCCGCTGATCTTCCCGCTGTCGGTGCGCGACAACATCGCCTATGGCCGCCCCGGCGCCGACGATGCCGCGATCGAAGCGGCGGCGCGCGGCGCGCGTATTCACGATCGCATCATGGAAATGTCGGAAGGGTACGAGACGTTGGTCGGCGAGTCCGGTGTCGCGCTGTCCGAGGGCGAGAAGCAGCGCCTCACGATCGCCCGCGCGCTGCTGCGCGATGCGCCGATCCTGATCCTCGACGAGCCGACCTCGGCCCTCGATGTCGAGACCGAGGCGCTGGTAATGGCGGCGATCGAGCGGCTGATGCGCGGCCGCACCACGTTCATCATCGCCCACCGGCTGTCGACCGTGCGCGGCTGCGACTGCATAGTGGTCTTGCGCGATGGCGGCATCGTCGAACAGGGCACGCTGGGCGAATTGCTGCGACGCAAGGGCGTTTTTGCCAATTATTACCGCACCCAGTTCATCGACGGGCAGGAACGGCCGGCGGAGCTGCCGTTACCAGTTTGACTGCCGTTGCTGAATTGCAACAGTTGTTGCGATGATGTCGCGAGAGAAATAGCAATCGCTGAATGTGCCTCGGTAATGCCGCTGCTTGGTGGCAGGTTTTCCAATACTGGCTGTCACATTTTATAGAAACTTTATGTTGGGGCTAAGCCCCGTACGGAGATGCGGTTTCTGTGTTATCACTGCCACTGTGGATTAATTGTGAGAAAATGGGGAGCGAGCGTTTCCTTGAAAAGAATAGTGGAAATGCTTGCTCTCAAGGAAAGAATTGCTGTTGCAATACCTGAATCGAGTGGTTACCGTGCCGGACGTGCGGGGGTTGGCTGGACGCCTGGGGTTTCGGCGGCGCTCGCAAGAAGCTTTCCGACACCAGCCCGTTCCGGGTGCTCGCAAAGCGGGGGAGAATGATCGGTAATTTGTGGGAAAGGGGAACCTTGCGGCTCCCTGAGGTGCGATCGGTAATCCTGCGATCGGTAATCCAAGGCGCCCGTCGTGTTCTGGGGTTGATCCAGACGCAGCGCGCCTACGCCGTCGCCGCCTCGGCCGTCGGGATCACCGTGGTCGCCGTGACCTTTGCCGGCATCGGTTACGTCCGGCATGCGCGGCATGCCGATGATGCCGAGCTGGCCGTGAACCGTGTCGAGACTGCTAATATCGATCTGCAAGACGAGCTGGCCCGGCTGCGCGACAAGGTCGCCGCCTCCAACCGCGATCTGGCGGCGGCGCAAGGTCGGGTCGTGGCCCTGGCCGAGGAAGAGCGGGCTCGGGCGCAGCATGACGATCACCAGGCCGGCGCGACCGAGCAGACCGTGACTGCCAAGGGCGACAAGCTTGCCCAGATGACCACCGCGCTGCACCAGGCCGAGGCGCAGCGCGCGACGCTGGCGGCTCGCCTAAGCAAGGCCGAGGCCGACCTCTCCGAGCAGCAGGCAAAGCAGAGCGAGCTGCAGGCCGAGCTCGACCAATGGCAGAAAAAGCTGCAGCAGCTCACCGCCGATCACGACAAGGCGGTCAGCGAGCGCGATCGCCTGCGTGCCCGTGTCGGCGAGCTCGAGAAACAGTCGCAGCTGCGCCATTCGGCGCCAAGCGTCGCGTCGGCGGCGCCGGTGACAGCGCCGTCAGCCGCCCCGGTGGTGGTATCGACAGCTGCCCCGGCGCCCGCCGCCGAGTCGCCGCAGCGCGTCGCCGGCATCCTCAACGCGCCGGCTCCTGCCGCGACCACGCAGTCGGCCACCGTCGCCGCACAGCCGGTCGCCGCGATCGTCGGCGTGTCGTCGGTCGCGCATGGCGCGGTCGATCAGTTTGCACGCGTGCTCGCTTCGGCCGGGGTCGATGTGCGGCATCTGTTCGACGAGTTCGGCGTCAACCGCGATACCGGCGGCCCGTTCGTCCCGGCGCCGCGCGGCCAGACCGTTACGACCGCGCTGAACCCCGATAAGCTCGCGGCGATGATCAAGTCGCTGCCCGTAGCGGCGCCGCTGACAAACTTTGAGGTCAGCAGCCCGTTCGGCGTGCGCGAGGATCCGGAAAACGGCCGCGGCGCCTTTCATACCGGCATCGATTTGCGCGCGCCCTACGATACGCCGGTCTACGCTACCGCGCCGGGCACCGTGACCTTCGCCGGCTGGCGCGACGATTACGGCAAGATCGTTGAGATCGACCATGGTAACGGGATCGCCACCCGCTACGCCCATCTCCATGCCTTCACCGTCTCAGTGGGGCAGCGGGTGGCGGCGCATCAGCAGGTCGGTTATCTCGGCTCGAGCGGCCGGGCGACTGGACCGCATGTCCATTACGAGGTGGTCGTCAATGGCGAGCCGCAGGATCCGGAGAAATTCTTCGGCCTGGCCCGTTACGTGCCGTCGATGGCGATTCCGGTCGCCGCGCGCAATTAGCCGGGTTATCTCGCGAGATCTGCGGCGAGCGAGAAGGCGGCGGCATTGCCGGTGTCCTGGCCGCGATATATCTGCAGGCTTTCGAGAACACGCTGCGTATAGAGCCGGGTCTCGCTGAACGGGATCGCCTCGATCCAGTCGACCATGTCGATCTCGCGGCCGCGCGGGTCGCCGTAATCGTGCAGCCACTGGCGGATGCGCCCCGGCCCGGCATTATAGGCGGCGATCGCGAGCGGGTAGGAGCCGCCGAAATCTTCGAGCAGCTTTTCAATATAGGCGCGGCCGAGAGTGAGGTTGTAGACGCCGTCGCTCGTCAGCCGGTCGAGCGAGTACGGCAATTGCTGTTGGCGCGCGATCAGCTGCGCGGTGCCCGGCATCAGCTGCATCAGCCCGCGCGCGCCGGCCCCACTCATCGCCTCCTGATCGAACGCACTTTCGGTCCGCACGATCGCCAGCAGCAGGGCGCGCTCGGGACCCGTGCCGGCCGGCAGCGTCGTGACCGGATAGCCGTGGATCATCAGCGGCATCCCGGCGTCGATCGAGCGGCGGGCGACGGCGATCGCGACATCGACCCGCCCGTGCTGCTCGGCAAAACCGGCGATCATCGCGAATTGGATCGGCGTCTTCGCCAGATCGGCTTGCTGCATGAGGAATACTTTGACGTGATCGCGGTCGCCGGCGGCGGCGAACAGCGCCGCGGCTTGGACCAGTTCGTGTGAATTGAAGTCCGCCAGCTCGGCGGCGGTCGCGCGCGGCTCCGGCTGCGGTGGCGGCGGCGCGTCATTGCCGAGCTGGTGCGCCGCGAGCTGCCCGTAGAACGTCACCATGTGCTCGGCGCCCGCGGCATACCATTTGGCGGCGAGGTCGGTCTTGCCGTCCGCCGCGGCGGAGCGGCCGCTCCAGTAAGCGGCGCGCGACTTTGCCCAGGGCGTCGTGACCCGCGCCAGCACGCGCGAGAAATGCTCGAAAGCCAGCGTTGGGTTCTTCATAAAGCGAAGCGTGATGTAGCCGGACAGGAACTCGGCCTCGGAATAGGCGTTGCCGTCCGTTCCGGCGTTCTGCTGCACCACCTTGAAGGCGAGGTCGGAATTGCCGGCGGCGAGCAGGCGGCGCGCGACGATCTGACGCTCGCCGGCCCAGGCCGCCGGCCGCACCGGGTTGTCGAGGTGCGCGAGCAGCAGTTGCGCCGCGGCATCGTTGTCGTCGTTGTGGCGCTCCCAGTGGATGGTGTCGAAGATCAGACCCGGGTCGGCACGCCGCCCCTCGGGGACCTGGGCAAGCAGCGAGGCGGCATTGGACGCACGGTCGACCAGCGCCAGCCGCGCCTCAGCCGCGGCGCGATAATCCGCCGGCACCAAGGCCAGCATGCGCCGCGCCGGATCGCCCTGGCGGTCCCACAGCAGCCGGTCGAGCCGCTTGAAATTGTCCTCGGGACCGATATTTGCGCCAAAGCGCGCCAAGAAATCGTGCTCGTCAGTTGGCGAGAAATCGCCGTCGATCCACGCGGCGCGCAGCGCCGCCAGCCCGGCGTCGCTCTGGCCGTGCGCGATCATGATCATCGCCGAGCGCGCCTTGCCGGCCGGGCTTACCGGCGGGAAGCGCTTGAACCAGGCGCTGGCGGCATCGTCGCTTTCGCTGGCGAGCGCCTGCTCCGCCTGACGGCGCAGGATCTTCTGGCCGGGCCAATCGGGGTTCTTTTCGACGAAGGCGGCGAGGTCGGAGAAACGGCCCGTGACATTGGAGCGGGTGTAATCGAGCCAGCGGACGATCTTGAGCGGCAGCGGGTCGCCGCTTCGCCCCGCCGCGGCATAGGCTTGCGACCAGTCGCCGCCGCGCGCCGCGGCGATCGCCGACGCTGCGGCGGCGCGGTCCGCATCCGACAAATTCTGCGCCGCCGCTGGTAGCGCTAGCGCAAACGCGGCGGCGACCAGCAACAATCGAATTACCGGAGCCAATGCCGGCCGCTCCCTATCATGTCGAGGCTGAGGCCGACACTGTTTACGGATTTTTGTCGAGGTCGCAAGCTGAACACGGGATTTCTCGTTCGCCGCACGGTGTTGTTGATGCAGGAGCCGGCGAAGACTATCGTTGCCGGCGAGTCGCGGTACTGGACCGGGAGGACGCCAATGTTCAAGGGATCACTGGTCGCGCTGATCACCCCGTTCCGCGACGGCAAGGTCGACGAGACCGCCTTTCAGGAACATGTCGCCTGGCAGATCGGGCAGGGCACCCACGGGCTGGTGCCGATCGGCACGACCGGCGAGTGCCCGGCGCTCGAAGAGGACGAACAGGAGCGCCTCATCGCGCTGTGCGTCGAAGTCGCCAAGGGCCGCGCGCCGGTCATTCCGGGCACCGGCTTCAACTCGACGGCGCACACCATCGCGGCGACGCGCGCGGCCAAGGAAGCCGGCGCCGACGCGGCACTGGTCGTCTGCCCCTATTACAACAAGCCGACCCAGGAGGGTCTCTACCAGCATTTCAAGGCGGTGCACGACGCGGTCGACCTGCCGATCGTCATCTACAACATTCCCGGGCGCAGCGCCGTCGACATGTCGAACGCGACGATGGCGCGGCTCGCCAAGCTGCCCAATATCGTCGGGGTCAAGGACGCGACCAACGACCTAGCCCGCCCGCTCAGGATGCGGGTCGAGATCGAGCGCGAATTTTCGCTGCTGTCGGGCGAGGACGCGACCGCGGTCGCCTATCTGGCGCAGGGCGGCGACGGCTGCATCTCGGTCACCGCCAATGTTGCGCCGCGGCTTTGCTCCGAGATGCATGTAGCTTGGCAGAAAGGCGACATCGCGACGGTGCGGACGATCAACGAGCGGCTGATCCCGCTGCACGACGCACTGTTCGTCGAAACCAGCCCGGCGCCGGTCAAGTATGCCGCCTCGCTGCTCGGCCGCTGCACGCCGGACGTGCGCCAGCCGCTGTGGGAAACCACGCCGGCGACCCAGGAAAAGGTCCGCGACGCGATGCGCGGCGCCGGCCTGATCAACTGACCCGGATCTATCGGTAGGAGCCGATGCGTGCCGGCGATCGCTACGCCGCGCAGAACCGGCGCGCCCGCTACGACTATCTGATCGAGGAGAAGCTCGAGGCCGGGCTCGTCCTGCTGGGCAGCGAGGTCAAGGTGCTGCGCCAAGGTCAGGCGAGCATCGCCGAGGCCTACGCAAATGAGAGCGGCGGCGAGCTCTTTCTGGTCAATGCCAACATCCCGGAATACAGCGCGGCCAAGAATTTCAGTCATCTGCCGCGCCGCCCGCGCAAGCTCCTCCTGCACCGCAGGGAGATGGCCCGTCTGTTGAGCGCGATCCGCCGCGAGGGCGTGACGATCGTGCCGCTGTCGATCTATTTCAACGAACGCGGCCGCGCCAAGGTTGAGCTCGGACTCGCCCACGGCAAGAAAAAGGCCGACAAGCGTCAAGCCGAGAAGGCCCGCGACTGGCAGCGCGACAAGGCCCGTATCATGCGGGGGCGGAACGGTTAGTCGTTCGTCAATGGCGGTATTCGACTGGCATAGGGGCCCGATAACGCGGACAACCGCGATCACGAAATCCTATCGCAATACTCAGAATGTTCGTCGTTTCTTCAAAGCCGAATGCGGCGACCACTTCAAGTTCGACCGCGCCTTCCTGGCCTGGCTCAAGGACGGTTCGGAAAAGACGATGGGCGCCGCCGCCGATGAATGGCTGCGACGAGAGGCGGTCAAACGGCGCCTATAGGGCGGTCGAGCGCTTTGGAAAGCGTGGCGAACACCGCTTCGAACATCTCCGTCGTCAGGGTGCCGGTGCTGGTGTTGAGCCGCGAGCAGTGATAGCTGTCGGCGAGCAGCGTGCCATCGGGCAGTCGGTGCATGGCGGCGTGGCCGAACGGGTGGGCGGCGCGGCGTAATCCTTTCGCCCCGAGCACGGCGTTATGCGCGATCGTGCCCAGCGCGAGGATGACGCGCACATTCGGCGAAGCGGCGAGCTCCGCCGCGAGAAATTGCCGGCAAGCGGCAATTTCGCCGGTTTCCGGTTTGTTTTGCGGCGGTACGCAACGCACCGCGTTGGTGATGCGGGCGCCGCGCAGCGCGAACCCATCGTCACGATGGCCGCCATAGTCGCCTGTCGTCAAACCGAATTTCCGCAGCGTCGCGTAAAGCAGGTCGCCGGCGAAGTCGCCGGTGAACGGCCGGCCGGTCCGGTTCGCGCCCCGCAGCCCGGGCGCGAGCCCGACGATCAGCAGCTCGGCCTCCGGGTCGCCGAACGGCGGCACCGGCGCGTTATGCCAGTCGGGGTGGGCGTTGCGCTGAAGGTCACGGAACCCGGCGAGGCGGGGGCAGAGAGGGCAGTCGCGGTCGGGTAGCGGAAGCGGCTGGGCCAGACTCACTCTTCGTCGACCGGCTCGGGACGCATCCGCGCCATTTCGTCGCGTGGCACGTGCGCACGGGCAATGCTCGGTCCCAATTCCTGCAGCTCGACGAAGCTGTCGGCCTGGCGGCGCAGATCGTCTGACGCCATCGGCGGACTGGAGCGAATCGTCGAGATCACGGACACCCGCACGCCCCGCCGTTGCACTGCCTCGACCAGCCGGCGAAAATCGCCGTCGCCGGAGAACAGCACCGCGTGGTCGATGTATTGAGCCATTTCCAGCATGTCGATCGCCAGCTCGATGTCCATGTTTCCCTTGATCCGCCGCCGGCCCATCGCGTCGGTGAATTCCTTTGTCGGTTTGGTGACCATTGTGTAGCCGTTGTAATCGAGCCAATCGACCAGCGGCCGGATCGGCGAGTACTCTTGTTCTTCCATCAATGCGGTATAATAAAACGCCCGAATCAGTCTCCCTTTCGAGCGAAACAGATCGAGCAAGCGTTTGTAGTCGATATCGAACCCTAGTCCTCGCGCGGCGGAGTATAGGTTGGCGCCGTCGATAAATATGGCAATGCGCTCTTGTGGATAGAAAATCATTGGACACTCCAAAAATCTTGCAAAAAAAAGTGAGTGAGTGTCGTCCGCGAGCAGAATTGCGTCAAGCCAACTCTGCGCCGGGGCAATCGCGGTGATCCTCATAGGAATCGGCAGTAACCTGGCATTTGCGCCCGCCAATTCGCCGCGCGCGACGGCGGAGGCGGCGGTTGCTGTCCTGCCCGGAATCGGCGTCCGGGTGCTCGTGCGATCCGGGTGGTATCTGTCGGAACCGGTGCCAGCGTCGGATCAGCCGTGGTTCGTCAATGGCGTCGCGCTGGTGGCGAGCGATCTGGCGCCGGAAGCGCTGCTCGACGGGCTGCTGCGGCTCGAAACCCAATTCGGTCGTACACGCAGCACGCCGAACGCGGCGCGCACCCTCGATCTCGACCTGCTCGACTACGATTCGCGGCAACGCGAATCGCCAACGCTGATCTTGCCGCATCCGCGGCTGAATCAGCGCCGCTTCGTCCTCGAACCGCTACGTGAGATCGTCCCGGATTGGCGACATCCCCGCCTCGGTCTCAGCGTCGCCGAGCTGATCGACCGCCTGCCGCCGGGGCAGCCGGTCCGCCGGATCGATTGCTGAGACGCGGTACGCGGCCCAACCGAACCGCGAATGCGCCATGTGCTGGCGGCAATTGTGATTGAACGGCGAGGCCGATATAACGCGTTCGGCACCGGCCGCCCGCCGGCCCGCCGCTCCCTGTTCCCGGTGAGGTGATGACCGGCTACGCAGCAGCCCGCGCCAATATGATCGAGCGTCAGCTCCGGCCCAACACGATCACCGACGAGCGGGTGATTGCCGCTTTCGCCCATCTCCGCCGCGAAGTGTTCGTGCCCGAGAAGCTGCGCGCGATCGCCTACGCGGATGAAGATTTGCCGCTCGGCGGCGGCCGCTATTTGATGGCGCCAATGGTCGCCGCGCGGCTGTTGCAGGCGCTCGATATCGCGCGCGGCGACGCCGCGCTCGTGGTGGGCGCCGGGGTTGGTTACGAGGCGGCGTTGATCGCCTCGCTTTGCCGCAGCGTCGTCGCCGTCGAAGAGAATGGCGATCTCGCTCGGCTGGGGCGGGCCGCACTCGTCGAGCATCGCATCGCGACGGTCAAGTTCGTCGAGGGACCGGCGATGCAAGGCAGCCGGGCGCGGCCGGCCTATGACGCGATCCTGTTCGCCGGTGCGGTCGCCGAGATCCCCGCCGAAATCGCCGAGCAGCTCGCCGAGGGCGGGCGATTGGCGGCCGTGGTCAAGCCGGCTGACGGACCCGGCCGCGCTACATTGGCTACGCGGACTGGCGGAATACTTGCACATCGCGTTATGTTTGACGCGGCAACGCCGTTGCTTCCGGGTTATGCCCGCAAGCCGGCTTTCGTGTTTTGAGGGGTTTGATGACCGCGCCGACCCGGCAGGTTCTCGCGATGTTGGCTCGACCAGCCCGTACAATCGCCGCGTTTGCCGCGACGCTGTGTTTGGCGGCCTTCGTTGGCAACGCCCCCGCCGCCGGACAAACGCTGACCGAGGCACTCTCCTACTCATACAACAACAATCCGCAGCTGTTGGCTCAGCGCGCCTTGTTGCGGGCGACCGACGAGCAAGTGCCGCAGGCGCTATCGGGCTGGCGCCCGACCGTCAATTTCACCGGTGAAGCGGGCACCAACCGCGCCGGGTTCGCCGAGGGGGGCGTCGTTGAGTGCGCGGGGAACCGGCCGGGGCAGACCTGTCTTTCGAGTTACCAGACGCGTGAGCTCAATCTGGCGATCACCCAGCAGGTCTACAACGGTGGCCGTACCGAGGCGCTGACAAAGCAGGCGGTCAACACGGTCGAGTCGACGCGAGCGCAGACCCTCGCGGTCGAAACCACGGTGTTCCAGGCGGTCATGCAGGCTTTTTTCGACACTTATCGCGATCAAACGCTGGTCGAGGTCAACCGCAACAACGAGCAGGTGCTGAAAAAGCAGCTCGAGGCGACCCGCGACCGCTTCCGCGTCGGTGAGGTCACC
>Ga0181530_10005170_pt1 | contig 13435 bp, 11 predicted proteins | sample PEATcosm2014_Bin_42_FD_119769 | JGI IMG/M metagenome (GOLD analysis project Ga0181530, IMG submission 119769) | Peatland microbial communities from MTU Mesocosm Facility, Houghton, MI, USA - PEATcosm2014_Bin10_60_metaG | ecosystem: Environmental > Terrestrial > Soil > Wetlands > Peat | place... | reverse complement strand
GGCGTCTTTCTTTGGCGGCTGGATGTTCTGTTTCTGGTGCGGCGAGATGGTCCAGATGCTTTCGGGCGACCTCATCACTTACTGGCGGCTGCTCCCCGCTTACTTCTGGGTGCTGGCAATGGCCGTGCGGGAGTCCGGCGATTGAATATCCTCTTTCTCGATCAGTTCAGCGATCCGGGGGGCGCTCAATTGTGCCTCATGGACCTGATGCCGGAGATCGTACGGCGAGGATGGCGTCCGCGAATTATGGCTCCGGGCGCCGGCGAGCTCGTGAGGTGGAGCGGACGGGCGGGCATACCCGTGGACCCTATGCCGCTGAGGGCGTATTCGAACGGGAGAAAGGCGGTGCGGGATTTTCTCCGGTTCAGCGTAGACGGGCCGCGCATGGTTGCCGCCGTTCGCCGGGTAATTCGGCGGGAGCGGGTGGACCTGGTTTACGTGAATGGACCACGGGTTCTGCCCGCAATGGTTGGCGTACGCTGTCCGATGGTGTTCCACGCGCACAGCCGTGTCCGTGCGGGGTACGCCCGGAGACTCGTCGAATGGACGCTGCGCACCGGGAATGCGACAGTGATCGCCGCATCGAGGTATATTGCGGAAAATCACCTGCCGGTGCTCGGTTCACGAAAGGTGCAGGTAATCTATAACGGGATCGGAGATTTCGAGGGCCCGGCGCGAAGGTTCCACAGGCGGCCGGTACGTGTCGGAATTGTTGGAAGAATAGCGGTCGAAAAAGGCCAGATGGATTTTGTGCGCGCCGCCAGGCAGATCGCGGAAACCGGCGGAGACGTCGAGTTTTTCGTATACGGAGAGCGGCTGTTTGCCGGCGCAGGGTACGACGCTCAGGTGCGCGCGCTGGCCCTGAACGCGCCGGTAACGTTTTGCGGCTGGACGAACGACGTCGCGGAGGCGCTTCAAAGAATGGAAATACTCGCGGTACCGTCCGGTCCGGACGAAGCGGCCACAAGAGTCGTCATGGAAGCTTTCTCAGCCGGGACTCCGGTGGTGGCATATCGCTCCGGCGGCATTCCGGAACTTGTGGAACATGGCCGGACCGGAATCCTGACGGAGACACCGGATTTCGCGGCGCTGGCGAACAGCATCCGGATTCTTATCGGGGATCCCGGATTGATGGAGCGGTTGTCGGCGGCGGGGCGGAAGGAGTGGCAGCAGCGTTTTCGGGTTGAGCCGTTCCGGAAGGGCGTTTGCGATCTGATCCAGAACTGGGCGCGAAGCGCCACAAGTATGCGCCGCGGATAGTGGGAGCAAGGGCCCGGAGGTGGTGAAGGACACGCCCCGCCAGGAACGAGACTTCGCCGGCGGCCCTCCCGATGCGCAGGACTGCGCCCGCCTTCGCCGGCGGCACGTGCGCATCCACGACGACGCGCGCCCGGCGAATGGGAAACAACCGGCGGACGGCAATCGCACGGCGGTCGCTCCCGTTGTTCAAGAAGCAGAAATGCAGCCATAGTTCGTTCTTGTCCGGATTGCCGATCCCCAGGGCGGGCGACAAAGCGAAAAGCGAGAACCAGCGTTTCACCGCCGCGGGCAGTCGCTCGACGGCTTCCCGAGCGCGGGCGTGCAGGTTGCAATGAAACCATTCGGCAGCCAGGCGGAATGCGATTCCTTCCATGACGCGGCAGGACGGCAATCCCGTTTCCCGCCATCGAGACCAGAAAGAATCGTCGTCAGCCGATCTTTCAAGGAAGTGGGCGATCTCGTAAACGTGGCGGAGACGCAAGTCGCCTCCAAGAAGATGGCGCACGAGGTGCAACGCGGAGTAGGACAAACCGTCCGCCGGATCGAGCGCGGAGAATTCGAGCCCACCCACCTGGCGCACCGTGCGTCTTCGCCGGAATTGCGTTACGTCTCCCGCATCGAATCGCATCGTGTGCCGATTCCAGAAGCGGAAGTGCAATTCCAGAGAAGGCGGCATTTCAGGATCGTAATAGTCGCCGCGCCAAGTCCAGCCGGTCTTGCGGATCATCACGGGCAGATGGTCCGCTCCTGGATCGGGCGTGTCGCTCACGGGCTCGTATCCCAGATCGCGCACTGCTGTCACTGCAGCGGAGATCGACTCATCCGGAACGTATATATCGATGTCGTACTGAGGCCGCTGACGGGGATCGTCGCTGTAATAAGGCCACTGAGAGAGGCCTTTTAGAACGACATGCTCGATTCCGCGCGGGGAAAAAGCGCCGGTGATCTGAGAGTGCAGGACAACCAGCCGGTCGTAACGCGCGGCGTTTCCCGCCAGATTGCGGTCGATCCGCGAGCGGATAGACTCCGGGAGTGAGTTCCGGCAGCTCACTCCCAGCGCCAGGGTGAGATGGGAGCTGTCGGTTGCTTTGAGCAGGGCGGGCCAGGCGTTTTCGGGAATCGTTGCCAGACCCTGCTCGGACCGGTTGTGAAAACGCAGGGCCTCCAGCACGGCGAGGAAGTGCGTCCGCAACTGTCAGTCCTCACTTTCGGCAAGTGAGCGAAGCGCGCTTTCCGCGGCTTCGAGATCGCCGTAAGTCAGTTCCATGGTCGGCAACTGCAGAAACTCCATGAGTGCCCGGCTCTGTTCGGAACGGACCCTTTCGTCGCCGTAACAGGTCAGGGCCCGGAGACGGCGCGCGGCCTCGGTTCGCGCGAAAGGCTCCACGCTCGCACGCGCGGATTCGCTTTGCCGGTTCAGGAAAACGACGTGAGAAGCATTACCTTCCAGGGCCACCGATATCCCCAGGGCTCTGGTTTCGACTTCGATATCGAGTTTGCCGTTGGGGCGGCGCTCCGGAGTGAACTGTTTCAACTCCGGGAAAAGGCGGCTGGCCGACTCGCGGAAGCGGATTTGGAACGGACGTCCCACGACCGAGCGATCGGCACGGGCGCGCACGATGTGCGTGGCGTCGTCGGACAAGTACGTCCACCCCTTCCGGGCACATGCGTAGGCGAGGGATGTTTTTCCAGCGCCGGCATCGCCGCAGAGCAATACGGCGCGGCCGTTCAGAGCGACGCACGAGGCGTGAACCGGGCTGAGATGAAGAGCATCGATCATCATGTAGCCGGCGGGCTCGATAAAGTGGTACAGGATGTAGGGCTGATTCTGCGCGACGTCCCGCGTCAGACAGGCAAACGTGAAGGACCGCGCAAGATCGCATACGGCGAAGTTGTCCGGACCATGAACCATGGATACCAGATGATTCTGGCCCCGCGGCATGGAAGGCAGAGGAGCGGCGCGAGCGTCACGATTTTCCACAACCACCCGGAGAGTCGCGGCCAGTTCACGGCAGGTGGCTGGAAATTGCCCCCAGATCCGATCGACCGCGGCGAGAATGTCTTCCGAGTTCGTCGCGAGGTCAAGCGGAAAGCCCATGGGGAAATAGCGCGATCTCAGCGGCAACGGGAGATCGAATCCCAACGGATCCTGAACAGCGTGGCTCACGCGGCGGTTCTGGAGAACGAATTTGCGCGGCGTTTCATAACCAGGTTCAGCTTTCTTCTCGCGTTGACCACGTAGGCTTTCGCGCCGCTTGGATTGGTAAGCGCGAGTTGTCGCGTGATTGCCGCGAGCGGCAACTCGTACCCGTAGTGAAGCGCCATTACCCGAGCCTCCATCGGTTCCAGCGCCGAGTCGATCATTCGCCAGGCTTCCCGCCGACGTTCCTTTTTTTCGATCGCGATATCGGGACGGACCATTGAACAATCCGGTAAACGGACCGGGACGATTTCCCCCGCATCGACCGGATCGGCAATTTTCTTGAGCGAACTGAGGCAATGGTTGCGTGTAATTGCGTACAGCCAGGTGGAAAATCTCGAATCGCCGCGGAAACCGTGCCGGTGCCGGTAGGCTTTGAAGAAAACTTCCTGCGCCAGATCGAGCGCCCGGCCGCGGTTGCGCGTGAGGCGGAAGCACCAGGACGTAACGCGGGCGTGGTAGCGCCGGAAAAGCTCGCTGAAAAGATGGTCGCCGCAACCTGCATTCGAGTCACAGAGAACGAGCATCACTTCCTCATCCGTGAGGCCTTCCGGACAGTCCTGAGCCATGCGATGGAGCTCCGGATGAACGGTGGCTTGAGTTGGCATGCCCGAATCATAGTGGCCGCGCGCTTCTTGTGTCGTGAGGGACTTGTAAAGAGGTTGTAAATTCGGTTTTCGGCGTGGATTTGATTCCGAGTCCCGGCATTCCGCTGAGAACGCTGCTGAATTTTCGCTCGAAAACCGATTCCGAAAAGTCCGCCGCCGCCGTTCGGAGGAAGAGGGGATTGAACGAGGGCTCGATGCGGTCGAAAGTTCGCAGAGCCTCGGAAAGTCCGGCTTCAGTGGAATCTTCAAAGAGCACACCGCATTTTTCGCGAACGATCTCGACTGCGCCTCCGCGGCCGAGCGCCACGACAGGCTTGCCGCTCGCCAGCGATTCCACCATCGTGATTCCGAAATCCTCGATGCCGGGTATGACGAGCGCCGCGGAGCGGGCGTACAGCTCGCGCAGTTCTTCGCCGGATACACGTCCGCAGAATTCAATGTTGGGCGCGGCGAGTTTTCTCAGAGTGCGGTATTCCGGGCCATCGCCAATGATTTTGAGCCTGCGTCCGTTGCCCGCAAAGGTCCGGACCGCATAGTCGAGCCGTTTGTACGCCACCATTTCCGCCACTATCAGGAAGTAGCCGTCCGAACGATCGTTATGGAAGGATTCGACGGCGACCGGCGGATACACTACTTTGGCTCTGCGCCGGTAGGTCTTCCAAATACGACGCCTGACATTCCAGCTGTTGGCCATGAAGTGGTCGACGCGGGCGGCTGTCGAATAATCCCAGGTGCGAAGATAGCTCGCAACCGGGGACATGAGCGCGCGCGTGAGAGCGTTTTGGCGGAAATCGTTGAGGTACGCCGGGTAGAGCTCCCAGAGATAGCGCATCGGCGTGTGACAGTAACACAGATGCCTGCAGGTGGAGGAGGTCAGGACGCCTTTGGCCGGGCCGGATTCACTGCTGATGACAAGGTCGTAAGAACGCAGGTCGAATGCTTCGAGCGCGAGCGGCATCAGCGGCAGCAATCCGCGATGGAAATGTCTAAGAGGGTTCAGGAAAGACGCTTGTACGTTCTTTGAGCGGATGAGAGGGGAGACGCGCGCGGGGTCGTAGAACAAGGTGAAGATATCGGCTTCGGGGAGGATGCGGCAGATAGCTTCGAGGACGTTCTCGCCTCCTCGCGAACCCAGCAGCCAATAATGCACCAGGGCAATGCGCATCAATTCCTGAGACATGTGTTTCGCCGCGCACAGAACAAGCTTGTGGGGCAGGATGGCATCCTGCGCGGCGGTTGGCAACCGCCGCTGTTCGGGCGCAGAGCGGGACTGCCAGTCCCGCGCAGACTGCCAGTCTGGGTTAATATGCGTCGCGGCCGCTGAGGACGGAAGGGATGGAGCGGAGAAGAATCTGAAGGTAGAGGCTGGCCGACGCGCGCCGGACCAGCAGGAGGTCGAGGCGCTTTCTTCTGGCGTAACTGAGCCGGTTGCGGCCTTTGACTTGCCACAGTCCGGTCAACCCGGGGCGCACCGAGAGGACCTCGTCCGCCGACGATCCGTAATGCTCCTGAAGTTCTTCGCGCGTTACGGGGCGCGGTCCGACAAGCGACATCTCCCCGCGCACAACGTGATAGAGCTGCGGAAGTTCGTCCAGTGAATGGCGTCTGCAGAAGGCGGCAAAACGGCTGTTTACCCGTGCGTCGGGAAAGAGTTTCGAGGCGGGAACGGGACCGGAAACATTCTCGATGGCGAAGCGTCCTGGCGGGGGGCTTCCCGCATCCCACATGGTTCGAAACTTCAGCATGGGTAACGGCCGTCCCCGCCAGCCGATTCTGCTGTGGCGTATCAGCGGGTTCCGGCGAGACAGGGCGAGAATCGCGATCGCGATCACAATGGCGATGGGCGCAAGAACGAGCAATCCCATCGCCGCGACGATTCGTTCCACGCTATGGAGAAAGTCGGATTGAACGCGGCCGGTGTCCGCGTATTGTCTTTGCTTAAGCTGCTCAAGGCAGGTCGGAGTCACCGCTGCTCAGTTAGACGGCGGTCGGCGTTACGCGGGAACAACTGCGCGGGAACAAATCTGTTCTGTCGCACGGTCTTGCCTTGTCCCACTAATTGACGCGGATGTCTGTCCCCTCCAGGAAAGTCGTATTCTTTTTCCCCGCTTTCTCCAGCCAGGAGGCAACGGCGCCGCTGGGGATTCTGGCCGTTTCCACACCGCTGTTGCGGGCCGGCTACCAGGTTCGCATCGTCGACTCGACCATCACGCCGAATTTCCATAAGCGCACGCTGGACGAACTCGACGACGCTCTCTGCCTTGCCATCTCGCTCGTCACCGGGCCGATGATCCGCGAAACCGTTCAGATCGCACGGGCGGCAAAGAAGCGTTACCCGGACAAACCTGTAATCCTCGGCGGCTGGCATCCCTCGCTGTTGCCGGATCAGACGCTTGCGGCTGAGTGCGTCGACATCGTCGTGAAAGGCCAGGGAGAAGACGCACTGCTCGAAATCGTACAGCGCATCGAAGCGGGCGATTCGATGAAAGGCGTCGCGGGCGTGGGATACAAGGATGGCGGGAAACTCGTCTTCAATGTTCCGCGAGCCCTCAGGCCCATTCGCGAGCTGCCGCCGAAAGCGTATCACTTGGGCGATTTCGACGCCTACGAACGCGTCTGCGGCCGGCGTTGGGCGATGTACACATCAAGCCTCGCGTGCCCTTACAATTGCGCCTACTGCACCAACGACGGAGTCTATGGACGCAAATGGAATGCGCTCGAGCCCGGCCAGGTGGTGGAAGAGACCAGCGATCTGGTGGAGCGTTACGGGCTCTCGCTGCTCTGGATCGTCGATGACAATTTCCTGGTGGATCGCGAGCGCGCCATCGGGATTGCCGAAGGTCTGGTGCGCCGCGGCGTTAAGTTCGACTGGAGCATTCAGTCCTCGACAAATCTTGTTTCGCGGTTCAGCGTGGACGAGTTGAAGTTGCTGCGGCGGTCCGGACTTTCGCAGGTATCGCAGGGCGCCGACAGCGGCTCGCCAAAAGTAATGCGCCTGATGAACAAGGATTTCCAGAAGATCGAAACCATTTACACGGCGGCCGACAAGCTCTCGCAGGCGGGAATTCGCCCGTCGTTCAACATGATCTTCGGCTTTCCGGGCGAGGGCGAGAGCGAACGGCGGCAATCGATTGCGCTCATCATGGATGTCTGCCGGCGGTTTCCGGGGGCCGAGTTCTGGACCAACATATTCACGCCGTATCCGGGATCGCCAATCATGCAGCGCGCTTTTGAGTTGGGGATCCACGTTCCGAAAACGCTGGAGGGGTGGGCGGACTTTTTCCCGCGCTACACGATGCTGCCGTGGCTGCAGGGACGCAAGCATCGGGAAGTACAGACGATGCGCGAATACCTGCGAATAGCGTTCCACCGCGTGCCGATCGGCGTCGAGCGGAAGAACACGCTGCAGAGAGTGATCCACGGGATGATCGGCGTGCCGGCGCGCTGGCGTCTGGATCACAGTTTTTATTCGCTGCCCTTCGAGTTGTGGCTGAAAGAGATGGCGAACCGGTTGATGCAGCCGCCGAAAGCGAAAGTGGATGCGCATCGGCTGGAGGCCGAGGCGGTGTCGTGCTAGACGTGGGGCAGGTTGGCAACCTGCAGCCGATTGGCAATCGGCCTTCAAGAATAGTGCTGTTTTCGCCCCCCTATGCGGGCAAGGTTCTGGGCCCTCCATTAGGCTTGTTGAGTCTGGCTGCGTCGTTGCGCGAGAACGGATACCAACCCTGCATCATCGACGGCGCGCTCGATCGCAACTATCTGGCGCGAATTGCGCGGGAGATCGAAGACTGCCTTTGCTTCGGCGTCTCGCTGCTCACCGGCCCCATGATCCGGGATGCGATCGAGATCAGCCGGCTGGTCCGCAAGGCAAGGCCGGATCTGCCGATCGTCTTCGGCGGATGGCATCCGAGTCTGCTTCCGGCGCAGACTATCGCCGAGAACTTCGTCGACATCGTCGTGCGGCATCAGGGCGAGAAGACGCTGGTCGAGATCCTCCAGCGGCTTGAGGCAGGCAAACCGCTGGACATGGTGCAGGGTTGCTGGTTCAAACGAGAAGGGCGCGTGCTCCGGAATCCCGACCGGCCCGCTTCGCCAATCTCGGCTCTGCCGTCTCCCGCATACGATCTGGTCGATTTCGACGATTATGAGCGCGCGGGCGGCAAGCGCAAACTTCCCTATGCCACCAGCATCGGCTGCCCCTATGCGTGCAATTACTGCACCGACATGGTGTTCTACAATCGGCGGTTCAATCCTTACGAGGTTACGCGGGTAGTCGACGAAGTGACCGGTCTGGTGCGGCGGCATCGGCTCGATGAAGTGGCCCTGGTGGATTCCAATTTTCTGGTCGACGTGCATCGCGCCGTTGAAATTGCGCGCGGTTTTCTCAACTCCGGCGTCCGGTTCCAATGGACTTTCCAGGCATCCACCGACCTGCTCTGCAGGATGAGCGACGAAGACGTGGAGCTGCTGGGCGCGAGCGGCGTGAGCCACATCGGATTCGGCACGGAATCGGCTTCGCCGGAGGTGCTCGATCGGATGAACAAGCGGCACCAGCAGATTCCCGATATCGCTGAAGCAGCCCGCAAGTGCGCCCGCGCGGGAATCCGCGTGACGTTGAACCTGATTTTCGGTTATCCGGGTGAGGAAGAACGCCATCGCCGCGAGACGCTGCGCGTCATGGGCGATATCGCCGCGCGATTTGACAACGTCACTTTTTCGCCCAACGTTTTCGTGCCTTATCCGGGCATTCCGATCTGGAAGGAATTGCGGGAGCGCGGCCTCGCGGAGCCTGCAAGCCTCGCTGCATGGGCAGGCATCGACTTGGGGAGTAACAGTTTGCCGTGGCTGCGCGGCCAGGCATACGAGACTCTCCAGCGGGGCATCTCCTATTTCCTGCTGGACAACCAACTCAACAAGGCTCGGAGGAGGTCGAAATCGGCGGCTCTTCAATCGCTGATTGGCGTGCTGCGGGAGCCCTTGCACTGGCGATTGCGGCATCACTTCTTCGGCTGGCCGGTGGAACTGTGGCTTTCGATGGCGAAGCAGTGGCTGGTGGTGCGGCGCTCTCTGCTGACCGGACAGGCGCTGGGTCACGGACTTACTCGTACCGGCTGAAACCGCCATGGCCGAAGTTCTTCTCACGCACAGCAACAACCTCTTCGCCGACCGCAAGCAGGTGGAGAAAATGCAGCCGTATCCGCCGCTGCAGACGATCCTCGCCGCGTCCGTGCTGCGGCAGCACGGAATCGACGCTGCGTTGTTCGATCCGACGTTTGAGTCGCCGGGCCGTTCGCTTCTGAATGCGTTTGAACGAGCTGTTGAGTTTCACCGTCCCCGCCTGGTAGTGGTTTGTGAGGACGATTTCAACTTCCTCTCGAAGATGTGCCTGATTCGTAACCGCGAGTTGGCATACCAGATGGCGGATATCGTGCGCCGCCGGGGGATTCCGATCGCGGCGCACGGTTCGGACGCTTCCGACCGCGCAAGGGAATACGCAGCCGCGGGATTCTCTTTCGTGATCGTCGGAGAGGTGGAATCGACGCTGCTCGAACTGGCGCAGGGCAGACGGCCGGATGCGATTCGCGGCCTTGCGTTTGGCGAAGGGGGCTCGGTGCACCGCAATCCGCCGCGCGAGGTAAGGGCCGACCTCGACGCGCTTCCCTGGCCTGCTTGGGATCTGGTTGACATCGAACGATACCGGCGGGCATGGTTGAGGGCGCACGGCTCGTTCTCACTCAATATGGCATCGAGCCGCGGATGCCCCTACCGCTGCAACTGGTGCGCGAAGCCGATCTACGGTCGGAAATTCCACTTCCGGTCGGCGCGATCTGTGGCGGCCGAGGTGCTGCATTTGAAGACTGCGTTCCGCCCGGACCGGATCTGGTTTGCGGACGACATCTTCGCGCTTTCCCCCAGATGGACCGTCGAGTTCGCCGATGCGGTCGAAAATCTTGGCGCGCGACTTCCGTTCAAGATGCAATCGCGGTGCGATCTGATGACGAGGAACACAGTCGCCGCGCTGAAGCGGGCGGGTTGCGCGGAAGTCTGGATGGGATGCGAATCCGGCTCGCAGAAGATCCTCGATGCCATGGACAAAGGTATTCGAGTCGAGCAGGTGTATGAAGCCCGCGAACTTCTGCGGCAGTACGGAATTCGCGCCGGTTTCTTCCTGCAGTTCGGCTATCCGGGTGAAGGATGGACTGAGATCGAAGCGACCATCCGAATGGTCCGGGAAACTGCGCCGGACGATATCGGCATCTCGGTTTCCTATCCGCTGCCCGGAACCCGGTTTCATAAGAGCGTGTACACGCAGATCGGGGCCGGATCGAACTGGTCCGACAGCGCCGATCTGGCAATGGTTTTCCAGGGAGCTTATCCCAGCGAGTTTTATCGCGCGCTGGCGGATGCGCTGCATCTGGAAGTTCGTGGCGGAGCGTATCCCGCCGCCGCGTGGGAGCGTGTCTCTCTGCTCAAACACGGGCAGCTTGAACACGTACGGCTCGAACAGGTTAGCCTGACGGAGGCGGTTGCCTGATGGAGCTGCTGTTGACCCACGCGTATTTTTTGCACGCGGACGCGAAGGAGCGGCAGATCATGAAGCCCTATGCGCCGCTGGGAATCCTCTATCTCTCCTCATACCTGCGCGCGCGCGGGTTCGATGTCGAGATTTACGATTCCACCTTTGGCTCGCGTGAGGAGTTGTTCCGGATTCTGCAAAATGGTCCTCCGGCCGCGCTCGGAATCTATGCCAATTTGATGACGCGCGGCAATGTGATCGACACCATCGCGACGGCGCGGGCCGCGGGGTGGCGTGTAATTGTGGGAGGCCCTGAGCCGTCGAATTACGCCGAAGAATATCTCGATGCCGGAGCTGATGTCGTGGTCCCCGGTGAAGCGGAACCGGCTATGGAACAGTTGATGGCAACCCGGTTCGATCCAGCTGCCTGGCCGCGAATCGACGGGATCGTTTTTCGCAACGCCGGCGGTTACGTCGTGCGGAACAATGCGGCGAGTCTGCTGCGGGACCTGGACGCGCAGCCGTGGCCCGACCGGGAGCGGATCGATATTCCCCGCTATATGCGGACGTGGCGCGAGCATCACGGAAAATCGTCGATCTCCGTGATTACCGCCCGCGGATGTCCATACAAATGCAACTGGTGCAGTCACTCGGTGTACGGACACACGCACCGCCGACGGTCGCCGCGGGCAGTGGCCGAAGAGGTGGAATGGCTGCTGGGCCGCTACGAACCGGACATGCTCTGGATCGCGGACGATGTGTTTACGATCCACCACGGCTGGATTTTCGAATACGCCGCCGAGCTGAAGCGGCGCGGGATTCGCATCCCGTTCGAGTGCATCACGCGCGCGGACCGGGTGAATGAACGGATTGCCGGAACCCTGAAGGAACTGGGCTGCATGCGCGTTTGGATCGGATCGGAAAGCGGCTCGCAGCGCATTCTGAACGCCATGGACCGGGGCGTAACCGTCGAGCAGGTGCGGCGTGCGGTGGGGCTTTGCAGGACAAACGGAATTGAGACGGGCATGTTCCTCATGTGGGGTTATGATGGCGAAGACATCGGCGACGTGGAAGCCACGATCGATCATGTCAAGCAATGCCGCCCGGATATCTTCTTCACAACGGTTTCTTATCCGATCAAAGGTACGCCTTATTTCGAGAAGGCCGCCGCGCGGCTTGTGAGCATCAAGCCGTGGAACAGTTCGACGGACCGGGAGTTTCAGATCCGGGGGCGGCATTCGCGGCGGTTCTATAAATTCGCCGACGAATTGCTGCGCGGTGAAATGTCCCCGCAGCCCGACGAAGGCGTCATCGTCGCGGCGCGGAACGGCCTTCGCGAGAGTTACGCGGAGGTAGAAGGTTGATGGCATCCTGCCCCACAGATCAAATTAGTTCGGTGGCGTTCGATCGCGTGGCATCCCGATATGACGAACTCTGGACGAACACGGACGTTGGGCGTTTGCAGCGCGAAGCGGTGTGGCGTCATGTCGATTCGCTTTTCCGGGAAGGCGCCCGGGTTATCGATCTCGGATGCGGTACCGGTGAGGACGCCGTGCATTTGTCCGAGGCCGGGGTTTGCGTTTCCGGTTTTGACGTTTCGCCCGAAATGGTGCGGGCGTCGCGCGACCGCGGCGTTGACGCGAATGTACTCGCTATCGAGGAACTGAAGAATCATGATGGAATCTACGACGGCGCGATTTCCAATTTCGGGCCGCTGAATTGCGTTTTCGATCCGGCCAGGCTGCGATGTCCGCTGGCCCGGCTGATTCGCCCTGGCGGGCATCTGGCAATTTGCGTGATGGGGCGATTCTGTCTTTGGGAAACAATTCATTTCCTGTCGCGACGGCAGATACGCAAGGCTTCGCGCCGCTGGGGCGGCATAAGCGACAGCGCTTCCCTGGGTGTTCCTGTTTGCTATCCGTCCGTTCGACGGCTCCGGCGAGCGCTTGCTCCCGACTTTTTCCTCCGTGGAATGGCGGGCATCGGCGTCTGCGTCCCGCCGTCGTATATATCGACGCTCACTCCGAAGTTCCTCGCTCACTGCGACGCGATCGACCGGCGCATCGCACATCGGCGTTTCTTCCGGGCGCTTTCCGATCACCGGCTTCTCGTGTTCGTCAGGAAATGAATATGGATCGCGAGATGCGGCAGCGGTTCCTCGGGGATTATTCCCATATTCGGCACGCTGAAGGCCGTGGCTCCGACGATCCTGAGTACTTCCGCGCTCTGCCCTATCGCGACTTGACGGGCAGGAATTCCAGGCAGTGGTCGATTCGCGCCCGGACCTGGCAACATTTCGAAAAGTTCGTTCTGGCGGAGATCGAGAATGGCGCCCGCCGTCCTCTCGACATTCTCGATTTGGGGGCCGGGAACGGCTGGATGTCCCATCGCCTCACTCTGCGCGAGCATAAGCCAGTGGCGCTGGACGTGTTCTCAGACTGCAAAGACGGTCTTCGCTCCACTTGTCATTACCCGCGGCGGTTTCCGTGCATCGAAGCCGAGTTCGATGATTTGCCTTTTCGAGATGCCGCGTTCGACCTGGCGATTTACAATTCTTCGATTCATTATTCGACCGATTACCGGCGCACGTTGAGTGAGGCCCGAAGATGTCTTCGCAGCTCGGGCCGGGTCGTCATCATGGACTCTCCCGTTTACAAACTGCCCGAGCACGGAGAACAGATGCGGGCTGAGCGCCATGAGCTGTTCGGACGCCAATACGGTTTTCGGTCGGATTCCGTCCCGAGCATTGAATATTTCGACGAGGCGATGCTGGACCGGCTCGCCCGCGAGCTGAAGATCGAATGGCGCCGCAGCCGGCCCTGGTACGGGCTCGGTTGGGCCCTTCGTCCG
>Ga0181530_10005168_pt1 | contig 13441 bp, 18 predicted proteins | sample PEATcosm2014_Bin_42_FD_119769 | JGI IMG/M metagenome (GOLD analysis project Ga0181530, IMG submission 119769) | Peatland microbial communities from MTU Mesocosm Facility, Houghton, MI, USA - PEATcosm2014_Bin10_60_metaG | ecosystem: Environmental > Terrestrial > Soil > Wetlands > Peat | place... | reverse complement strand
CGTCTGGGAGGCGACTTCCGGCGTTCCAGTCGAGTCACCCGCAAGCTTTGCTAACCACTCGTTTGACGCTCTGTCTCTTCTTCGCCGTCGATGATGCTCGGTTGCCCCAGTACGCAGTTGCCTGGCGGCACAGCGATAAGCCCAGTGGCGGCACACAGTAGCATCCAGCAATGTCTCCTCGTTTGTGATTCCTATTGGACCGTTGCGGTCGGGGCAAAGAACGCCGTCAACATATCGCCCTGCGCGGTCATTCGGGACTCACTATGGGAGTGAGCGTAGATTCCGAGTGTGGTCGCAACGTCTGCATGGCGAAGCAATGTCTGAACCGTCTTGGGGTCCGTACCTTGGCCAACAAGGAAGCTCGCCAGCCAGTGACGGAGATTGTGGAAGCCAAAGCGGACCGATTCCCCGTCGTTGAGAACTCCCGCCGCGATGGCCGCTGGCCGCAGATGATCCTCAACCAGCATATTTGCGACACGTGGTTCCTTGCCCTCGAGAGTGAGACTGGGGAACACCCAATCCTGTTCACCGGAGTACGGCGTGGACCGCGCTCTTGTTGCCCGCGAGAACGAGAACAGGTGGATGGAACTGTCCCCAGAAGCCTCCGCCGACGGCGAGAGGATGGCACAGTGGGCCAGCGTAGCCAAACTTCGGCGGATCGAGGTCGAGCGGATCGAGGCGCTGCTGCGGGAGATGGGCGCATCCATCCAACAAAAGGCTGCGGGCTTTGAGCCATAACCCCAGTTTGCCGGGGGGACAAGGCCCAGGACCTCTTGGAGAGGATTGGAGGGGTTGCTGCCGAGAAACCCGAATTGGTGCACCTTATTCTTCTATGGCTTGCGAAGGATGCTCGGCAAGCCATCGTTTAACTCGCTGCCGCGCCCTCGACAGCTCCGTCGGCTTGAGCTGAGAGGCGGCGTGATCACGTTCTTTCACGACCTGCTCCTGTTGCGTCCGATCCAGGCCTGTCGCGCTCAGATCCAGCCAAAAACAGGCCTCGGCATGGCTCCGCTTCACGCCCTCGCCTTCACTGTAAAGCCATCCGAGTGAGCGTTGTGCCTCGGCATGGCCCTGCTCGGCTGCTTTGCGCAACCAAACCGCCGCTCGCGCGTAATCCTGGCGCACGCCCTCGCCATAGGCGTAAGCAACGCCGAGATTGAACTGTGCGTCGGCATAGCCCTGCTCGGCCGCCTTGCGATAGCAAGCCGCCGCTTGTCTGTTGTCTTGTGTCACGCCTTGGCCCAGGTCGGACGCAATGCCGAGGTTGAACTGTGCCCTGGGATGACCCTGGTCAGGTGCCCTGCGCCACCAGACCATCGCTTGCGCATAGTCCTGTTGTACGCCTTGGCCATCGGCGTAGAGAGAGGCGAGAAAGGATTGGGCAGGGCCTCCTCGATCCGGCCTTCCGCACACAACGCCTGCACACCGAACTTGCGGTAGGACCAGTATGGAAAGCGCTGCAGGGCAAGCAGGTCGAAGAGTTCTTCGTGACGGCCCGCCGCCAGCAGGCTCGACAGGCACATGCAAGTCTCACGCACATAGCCTCCTGGCCGTGGATCGGTCCAGGCTGCTTTGAGTAGGGGGAGGATTTCATTTACCCATTGCGAGGACACCTCGACCGAACCGCACAATTGACCCCAACGCTCCTGCGGCAGCCAAAGAAAATCTACGCCATCTTCCAAAATGGCTTGATATAGCCGATCAAGCCATAGGTCTCGCGTCTTGCGGTCCGCTGGAGCATCGATCACGATGGGCAGCAACTCGGTCAGAGTCCAGCCCGCGGTCGAACCGATGGCTCCAGAGGAAGAGTCTACGCATTCCAGCGCAGGCCAGATTCTCTCCATCAAGATCACTGCTCCGTCGGCGGCTGATACAGGGTCCACCTTGGCAACTTTCTTGATCTCCTTCACCGCATCCTTCAAGCGCTGACAGGCAAGACGAGAACCATGCCAGCCGCATGCGCGGGAACGAAGGTACGCTCTAAATGTCCATCTGTGCTTTGGTGGAAGCGTCTTCACAAAACATTTGTGGCACGAGGGATAGCACAAACAGAAGATCGGTTCCCAATAGTTATGCGATACCGTGAGCGCGCTCAGGGTGGTACTCTTCTCAGAACGCGATGAACATAGACCAAATCCCTTTCCTGCTGCAACGCAATGAGGGACATTTCCCCGAGGATGCCGTTTTGGAAGCGGTTGCACATCGCGATGAAATGATTCCCGCATTGCTCAACGTCCTGCGCGACGTGGCCAACAATCCAGGACCATATGCGTTGGATCAGCACAGCATGATCCTGACGTATGCGATGTATTTGCCGGCTCTGTTCCGTGAGAGCCAGGCGTACCCTCTCTTGGTGCAGAGCTTCTCCCAGCTGGGCGAAATGCCGTTTGATCTGGTGGGAGACACCGTGACCGAGGGGTTAGGCAGGATTCTAGCTTGTGTGTCTGATGGTGATATCAGCGGCATGGCCTCGCTGATCGAAAAAGCAAGCTGGCGAACCCATATGTACGCTGGGCAGCGCTAAACGGACTGCTGACACTGGTGATCTGCGTCAAACGTTCTCGGGAAGAAGTCGTGGCGTACTTTCAGCACCTGTTCCAGACACTGGAATGTACCCCCAGCGAGGTGTGGGAAGGGCTGGCTCTTGCCTGCACAAATCTGTGGCCGGACGAGCTGATGGACGACTTGCACAGTGCCTGGAAAGATGGACTTATTGCGCCGGGCATGATCAGCTGGAAGAAAATCAAAGGCCGGCATGCACTTGGCAAAGATGCCTGCATGGGGTATATGAGGGAGAAGTACAGGCTCATCACTGACGTGACCAAGGAAATGGCTTGGCGGGCCTGCTTCGGAAAGGATCGCAAGGTCGCCTATCAGGAGATAGCCGTTGGGTTTCCAGAATCCCCTCTCACCGGAAACATAGGGACAATTACGCGCGCAGGACCCGAAGTCGGACGAAAAGATCCGTGTTCCTGTGGCAGCGGGAAGAAATTCAAGAAATGCTGCGGGCGTTAGCGGCGGCAAAGTGGGTAACCTGCCAGCAACCTGTAATGATGCTATGCACTCCATCCGCACACGTTATGTGGGGCGTCTTCCCATCCATCGCTCCACAAGGCCGGCGATCTCTTCCACTGGGGTACGGGGCTGGGGAGAAGGCGCGCTCATCCTGATCGAAGTCTATGCGGACGGAGTTGACTTTGGCATCCTGTCCGGCGAAATCACCGACACTTCAAGCAGGGCGAGTTCCCTGCCCTGCCGACAATGCCGCCTTGTTGCCCAGGAGGTTGCCGACGAGCCGCCGCACGAAGAAATTTTTCCCGGCGCAGAAGCCTGCGCCCTGGTCACCGGCGGCCAACTCAACGCCGGAAGCGTTGTCGCAGGACATAGCGCCTATTCCAGAGCTCGGTATATCCTGAGGTCGAAGTTCGGGGAGGAACTGGAGTGTCGTCGGATGATGAAAAGAAGCAGCGCCGACGCCTTGGCCGGGCCAGGTCCAAGGTCAGGCAGTTTGAAGCCCAGGCACGCCGGGCGGAGTTGCGCGCGGCCTTCTGGCGCCGGCGCGTCGCTGATATTCAGTTCGAACAGCGCGCCGCCTACCAGCCCCCTCTCTGGCCTGCAGTTGAGTCTGCAGGCGCCAAAGCCGGGGAATTGGACTCTGGGCTACCCGCTGCTGGTTTGAACCCGGAGACGCCCGACTTGTGAATGAGGCTCGCCGCTGGCTAAGAGTTGGAGACGTGCCACTACAGCTCACTTTAGCTGCGCAGCTGTGTGCTTCCGCATGATCGCCGCTGTCAAGGCCCTTCCCTTCTCTTTTCTCAGAGCTTTCGCGCATTTGCTTTCGCCAGCGGCGTTTTTGCTTGAGCTTTTTTTGCGCTCAGGACCGGCTCCTCCACAAGACGTGGCAGAGACGTAGTTTGGCGGAAATCCCTGCCGGTCATCTCGACCTGCTTGCACATCTCAATCAGGCGTGAGCGCATGCGTTCGCCTATCCGATCACCGAGGGTTTCTTCACGGTGGCCGCCTGCGCCAGGTGCCAGCGCCGGGTAATCTGTGGTTGCCAAAAATCGAATGATGAACTGAGCTTCCCTTCTAGGCACTATCTATCTGGAAGCGCCTAACATGAAGGCGCCGCGCGAGGTACTCGCGACATTGGGGCTAAGTAAGTACCGGCGGCAAGGGCATGGATGGGTTGATGGTGGCAGAATTCGGACGGAGGTGCGTGACGCCATAGGGCGCATGAGCTTTTCGGAACGGTCAAAAGTGGAGAGCATAATCGAAATTCTGCAAAAGAAAGGCGGCTTTCCAGCTGATAGTGAAATCCCCGAATTGGTTCGCCAATCGGCACAGCACAGCATCTAACGAACCGCGTTCAAATTGAGCCGGAGCAGTTTGGCGGGGTCCAGATAGGCGCCCTGCCAGCGGACGGCCCAGTGCAGGTGCGGTCCGGTGACGCGGCCGGTGGCGCCGCTGAGACCAATGCGGTCGCCCGTTGCCACGCGCTGGCCCTCCTGCACGTCAACGCGGCTGAGGTGCATGGAGAGCGTGAAGAGGCCGAGGCCGTGGTCGATGACGACGCAGTTGCCCTCGTAGTAGAGCGGCCGGGCGAGCACGACTACGCCGCTGTTGCCGGCACGGACAGGGGTTCCCGCGGCGGCGCGAAAATCCATTCCTTTATGGATGCTGGCCAGCTTGCCGTTGAAGATGCGGCGGGTGCCGAAGCTGTCGGTCGGCGCGGCGGTAACCGGTGCGCGAAAGCCGGCTGACCACAGGGGTTCAGAAGCGCTGGCGGCAAAGACCTTGGCCTTGAGCTGGGCTTCGGCCTCGATCTGCTTGAGCGCGTCGGGGCCGGGCTCGACAAAACCGGGCGCCACGGTGAGCGAGCCGGTGCGGTAATGGGCGGGATGGATTTCGACGGTGCGGCTCAGGTCGCGCACGGCGCCCTGGGCCAGGCGGACGGTAATCTTCAACTGCGAGGGTCCGGCGGGCGCTTCGACGTCCACGCCGGCGAGGGCGAACCAGGCCCGCTGGCGGCGGCCGCGAAAGAACTGGAGCTTGCGGCCCAGCCACTCGCCCTCGATGCTTGCCGAAGGCGGCGCGTCTACGCGAATCAACTCCGGCGAGCCGGATTCGACCAGCGCTGGAGTGATTGTGATGGCAGCAGATTGAGCCAAGTTCTGCCGAGGCGCGAGTGCGAGCAGAGAGGCAAGAGCCAAGGGCGCGCACGACAGGAACAAACGGAAGAATCGCATCCAGGCTAGAATAGCGAACTCAGCCAGGCCGAGGGCCCAATCACTCGGTAGAACCCGCACGGGGATGCTCAGCCAGCCACGTTGCTACCCGCTCCTGAACCTGAGCGAGCTCATCGGCGGTGATTCTGGCGCCGATGTTCTGGCGGTTGGCGGCGTACTGCTCCTGCTTCGGTCCCTTCACGGCGGCAGCCAAGTCGAACCAGAAGTAGGCTTCCACATCGTCATGGGGAACGCCCTGGCCCATGGAGTAAAGCATGCCCAAGGTACCCTGCGCGCCGGCGTCGCCAAGTTCCGCCGCTTTGCGGTACCACCCGGCCGCTTGCGCCATGTCGCGGGCCACGCCCATGCCGTCGCGATAGAGCTCTGCCAGGTGAATCTGGGCTCCCGCGTGACCCTGGTCGGCGGCCTCGCGGTACCACGCGGCTGCCTGCTTGTAATCCGCGGCTAACTGTTTGGAATCGCGCGCGACGCCCTTGCCGGCCGCATAGCTGTCTGCGACCAGGACTTGCGATGCAGCATCGCCGGCGTTGGCTTTGGCGACCAGGGCTGGATCGACGCTCACGGTCTGAGGGGCGGCTGTCTGCGCAGATGCCGGGATCGGCGCCAATGCAGAGAACATTAGCAGGACGAGTTGCTTCCATGGGGATTTCACTGGGGCCTCGATCGATGATCCAAAACGTCGCTAGGTCTCTGACCTCGTGATCTCGTGCTTTGCGATGGAGTGCTGTGGTATCCCACCCTGGGAGCAACAACAATGACGCGCCGTCCAAAGGGCACCCAGGTGGGGCACCCAGTTTTTGGTGCAACAACAGTCGATCAGAGATCTAGTACAAGTTTAATCTTCCAGGGACGAGCGGGGAGGATTGAGGAGACTGAAGTGAATTCGAGGCCGGTTCCAAAGGGGAGAAATCCAGCGCTGATTTCCGGATGTGAACGAAGGCGCGAAAGGGGCTAGAATTCTTGTATGACTGACCGCATTTCTCTCACCCTCGCCCAGGCCGACCCCGATGTGGCCGCCGCTATTGACCATGAAACCCTCCGCCAGCACGAGGGGCTGGAGATGATTGCCAGCGAGAACTTTGTTTCCGAGGCGGTGCTGGAGGCGGCCGGCTCGATCTTTACCAACAAATACGCCGAGGGCTACCCTGGGCGGCGCTACTACGGCGGCTGCGAGTATGCGGACGTGGTGGAGAACCTGGCCCGCGACCGGGCCAGGCAGATCTTCGGCGGAGACCACGTGAACGTGCAGCCGCACTCGGGTTCGCAGGCCAACGCCTCAGCCTACGCGGCGGTTTTGCAGCCAGGGGACACGATTCTGGGACTGGATCTTTCGCATGGTGGGCACCTGACCCACGGACATCGGTTGAGTTTCAGCGGCAAGCTCTACCGGCCCACGTTTTACCAGGTGCGGCGAGACACGGAGCTGATCGACTACGACGAGCTGGAGGCGATTGCGGAACGGGAGAAGCCCAAGGCCATCATCGGCGGCGGCAGCGCCTATCCGCGGCTTTGGGATTTTGCCCGGATGCGGCAGATTGCCGACAAGGTGGGTGCGGTTTATATCTTCGATATGGCGCACATCGCCGGGCTGGTGGCAGGCGGCGTTCATCCTTCGCCCGTGCCCCACGCGCAGATCACCACGACCACCACCCACAAGACGCTGCGCGGGCCGCGCGCGGGTTTGATTCTGTGCGAGCAAGCGCTGGCCGCGGCGGTGGACAAGGCGGTGTTCCCAGGCCAGCAGGGCGGTCCGCTGGTGCACATTGTGGCCGCCAAGGCAGTGGCCTTTGGCGAGGCGCTGCGGCCGGAGTTCCGCACCTATGCGGCGCAAACGGTGGCCAATGCCAAGGTACTGGCCGCGGCTTTGCAGCAAGCCGGCTTCCGGATCGTCTCCGGCGGCACGGATAACCACCTGATGCTGGTGGACGTTTTCGAGAAGGGCATTCTGGGCTCGGAGGCCGAGCTGGCGCTGGGCAAGGCCGGCATTACGGTGAACAAGAACACGATCCCGTACGACACCAATCCGCCGCTCAAGGCGTCGGGGATTCGCGTGGGCACGCCGGCGCTGACCACGCGCGGCATGAAGGAGCCGGAGATGCGGCAGATCGCCGTGTGGATGGCGAAGGCCCTGGACCAGCGCAACGACGACGCGGCCCTGGAACGGATTCGCGGGGAAGTGGCCGAACTGGCCAACCGGTTCCCGCTGTATGCGTGGCGGCGCGCACCGGTTGCCGTGGGGGTTTAGAGCGGCGGCGATCAGGAGTCCCGGCATCCGCATCTCGTATGGAGCGCGGCTGTCAGAATTGCTGGATCGCAACTTGCATTTCTTTACCGTGTTTCATCTAATGTTGTTGGTGATGACCCACAAAAGGGAAAAGAGCAGCAGAGAATAGCTGATCTCCCTGAGGGCATCCGGAGGAATCGATGAAGACCATTCAGCTAGCTTTTGCTACATTGCTCGTTCTTGCTGTTCCAGCGTTTGCCCAGCACCGCGAAGCTGGTGGGGAATCCCATGCCGCGGGGGGCGGCCACCAAGCCGTTCCGGCGCATGGGCCCAAGGCGTACACAGGCACTCCGAAGGCGCCCGACCCCAAGCGTAACTACAGCGACAAGGCAGGCCACCCCAACGTCCCGCACGTGGACGGGAAGACCTGGGTGGGTCATGACACGGGCCGCAACGACGCGAACTATCATTTGGACCATCCCTTTGCGCATGGCAGATTCACCGGCGGCATTGGCCGCGATCATGAATGGCGTCTTGGCGGCGGCGGTCCCGGCCGGTTCTGGTTCAACGGGTGGTACTGGGACGTGGCGGCCTTTGACATTGGGTTTTGTGACGGATGGCTGTGGGACTCCGACCAGATCGTGATATACGAGGACCCCGACCACATCGGCTGGTACCTGGCCTACAACGTGCGGCTCGGCACCTATGTGCATGTGGAGTATCTGGGAATGTAAATCGCTCCATCATCAGACAAGTCCAGGGGGATAGGCTGCGAGGCTTATCCCCTTGGTGTTTGCAGCGCCCTGTTGCGGCGGCTTCAAAGTATACAGGCTGGGCTGCCAGGCGATAAGATTGCGAGTCCGTCCGGAGCAGCCGCTTGCGCGCGTTGAATTGCGGCAATGGCTCCAATCCAATCGCACATTGTCGAGGGTCTGGAATGAAACCACTGTTTGCCCGCCTGTTTGCACGGTGTAGCGCAGTTATGCCCGCCGGGACTGTCCTGGTTGCTGCCACGGGAGCGCTTTTTGCGGCCAGTGCATTGTGGGCCGAGACAGCGCCGGCGCGCGCGCCGATTGTTCTTACCGGAGCGGACCGGCGGCCCGCCACCTCTCTGAATGGGGATTGGGCCACGATCGTCGATCCATACTCGAATGGATTCTCAAGTTACTTCCGCGACCAGAAGCAGCAGCCCGGCGATACCAGGCCGGTGGAGTATGACTTTGCCAAGTCGCCGACGCTGAAGGTGCCGGGCGACTGGAACACGCAGCGCGAGTCGCTTTTCTACTATGAGGGGCCGGTGTGGTATGAGCGCGACTTCACCTATCAGCCCAAGGAACATACGCGGATATTTCTGCATGTGGGCGCGGCGAACTATCGCTCGTCTTTCTGGGTGAATGGGGAAAAGGTCTGCGAACACGAGGGCGGCTTTACGAGCTTCAACTGCGACGTGACGGCGGCGGTGCATGCGGGCGGCAACTTTGTGGTGGCCGCGGTGGATAACACGCGCCTTGCGGACGGCGTTCCCACGCTCAAGACCGATTGGTGGAACTATGGCGGTCTTACCCGTGCGGTTTCGCTGATCGAGGTTCCAGAAGTTTTCATCGATCAGTATGATCTGCACCTGGGCCGCACGGAGGGCTTTTTAATTGACGGATGGGTGCATGTAGAGGGTGGCGAGCAGGGAACAAAGGTCGAGGTGGAAATTCCGGAGTTAGGCGCAAGAACATCCGCCGTTGCAGGCGAGGAAGGCCGCGCGGCGATTCATATGGCAGTGCAGGGGTTGGAGCGGTGGTCGCCGGAGACGCCCAAGCTCTACAAAGTCCAGGTGCGCGCGGGCCAGGACGCAATCGAGGACCTGATCGGCCTTCGCACCGTGGAGACGCGCGGCACCGAGATACTGCTGAATGGGAAGCCGATCTTTCTGCGCGGGGTCAGCATCCACGCCGAGGCGCCTTACCGTACCGGTCGCGCTTACTCAGATAAAGATGCGGAGACGCTGCTGGGCTGGGTCAAAGAACTGGGAGCCAACTTTGTGCGCCTGGCGCATTATCCGCATGATGAAACCATGCTGCGGGCGGCCGACCGGATGGGATTGCTGGTGTGGTCGGAGAATCCGGTGTATTGGGCAATCCAGTTCGACAATCCCAAGGTGCTGGCCAAGGCCGAGCAACAGTTGGACGAGGAGATTGGAACGTCGCGCAATCACGCGGCGATCATTTTATGGTCAATGGCCAACGAAACGCCCAACAACGAAGCGCGGACGCGCTTTATTGAAACCCTGCCCAGTCATGCGCGGGAGCTCGATCCGACGCGGCTGATTACAGCGGCGCTGCTGGTGCGCGGCGAGGGAGATACGAAGATAGTCGACGATCCACTGGGAAAGGCGCTGGATGTTATCGGCGCCAACGAGTATGTGGGCTGGTATGAGCAAACTCCAGAGGGCGCCGACACAACGGAGTGGCGCGTGGACTACCAGAAGCCCCTGATTATGAGCGAATTCGGCGGCGGCGCAAAGGCGGGACTGCACGGCGGAGACAACGACCGCTGGACCGAGGAGTATCAAGCCAATATCTATAGGCATCAACTCGGAATGCTCAACCGGATTCCGCAACTTAGAGGAATGAGCGCGTGGATTCTGATGGATTTCCGTTCTCCGACGCGGAACTTGGCGGGCATCCAGGATGGTTTCAACCGCAAGGGACTTATCTCCGACCAAGGGCAGAAAAAGCTGGCATTTTTCATTCTGCAGAAAGCTTACCAGGAGAAAGCCGTGGGCAAGCCGGAATGAATTGTTGCGGATTATGCGCGCGCAAGTTGGCGAAATCTGCGCGCCAGATTATGCAAAAGCGGAATTCTGAGTTATGCTTGACTTATGGCTATTGACTCTATTCTTGCCCAAATCGATGCAGAGATTGCAAGGCTTTCGCAGGTTCGCTCCCTGCTGGCCAACACCGGCATAGTCGCCGCCAAGGTAACTGAGCCCAAAACGAAGAAGACGCCGGCGAAGGCGACGGCCAAGAAGCGCCGCGTGCTGAGCCCCGAGGCGCGGAAGCGGATTGCCGATGCGCAGCGCAAGCGGTGGGCCGCACAGAAGGCCAAGTCCAAATAAGAAGCGTAAGTAACTAATAGCCTGCCTCTTTTTCACACGCGCAGAAGGCGGCCCAGTGACGGGGCGATAGCGTCCTCGAAAAAGAGGAGCCCGCCGTTTTGAGCAGCGGAAGTTGGCCGGATTGGTGGATGGCGATACCGGGTCATCGCCACCTGGTCGCGCTGGTGCTGCGTCGAGACCAGGCGCAGGGCATGTAGGAACCCATGCGCTCGATCATCGGTTTGTGGAGGCTTTCCTGTCGATTGATGGGCAAGGCAAGCCCGTCCATTGGCTCATTCCTTAAGAGAATTCGGCAAGAAACTACGCATAACCCCCGAGATTTACTTAGAGATTTACTTAAGTTACGGACTGGATGGGGCGGAAGAATTCTACCAAGTCTCAACGGCCAGAATGCCAGGCGGTCCGGGATGCCCCTCGATCACCTGTGTCTCGATGACGGCCTCCATATTCAACTGTTCCCAATTGGACGGGAGCTTGGCCAGCAGCGAGTCGAGATAGACGGGGTTATAAAGAATCTCGCCGGCGGCCTCGGTGCCCTCTTCGGAAATTCCGGCGGCGACGATCACCGGCTGCCCCGTGGTGCTGTCGTGGATGCGGGCCACGATCGCATAATCGCGCGAGAGCTTCTGATAGGGCAGATCCCAGGCGGTTGCCCATGTGGTCTGCTTCTGGCTTTTGCGGTCGACAATCAAGGCCACTCCATCCTTCGACTCGAATCCGAAGCGCAGCTTCTGCGTGACGCGCAGCGTCCAGATGTTGTCGAAGCCTCCAATCAGCACGATGGGGCCTTCGCGGAGTTGGGCGAAGCTGGCCTCGGAGGCGGGAAGCACCCGAAAGGCCTTGTGGCGCGTTTCCAGTGCGGCGGCGGTGCGGGTTAGCGTGATGACGTCGGCGAGGGCCAGGTGGCCGGAGAGGTGCAGGCGGAAGTAAAGCGGTTCCGGCTGGGATCCCTTCACGGGAGCATCGAAAGAATTGATCGATCCTACATCGATGTTCCTGGCCGGCTCGCCCAGGCAGTAAGTGGCCGTCGCGGTGCCATCCGTGATGGGCGCCCAGAAGCGGTCGATGGAGGTCGGGGGCTGGAAGTCGCGGAATTCGCGGTACCGCAACCCGATTCCAAAGCCGGCAGCGAGGGCCAACCCAAACAGAACCGCAACCAGCGCCCAGGGAAGGCGCGGTGCGAGTTTTTTGGGGGTGGGGGGGGTGGCTAGCGCCGCCAACTCAGGCGCGGACGGAGACACTTCGGGCTGCGGGGGAAGCTCAGGTGCATGAAAGACGGGGACATAGGAGCCGGTGGGGAGCTCGATCACCAGCTCCCCAACGTGGGAGGAGTCGTAGTAGTACTGCATCAGGCGCTTGCGCACCTCGCCGGCGGTGATGCGGACCACCGGATCGGCATTGGCGTCATAGGTTGGGGAGCGGCCGAAGACTTCGATGCCGATGTTTCGCTCCTTGAGCTCGGCGGCGTTGCCCTTGAGAGTCTGTTCGACGGTGTAAGCGAGCAGGGCAGGATAGCGCTTGCTGTTGGAAAAGAGCGGGTTAACGAGCAGCCGGTCCAATTGCTGGCGAATGGCGACGGCGTCCGGCACAGGGTTTGGGGCCGCGTTGGGGGGCGCGGCGTCGGGCACGGATTTTGGACCCACGGACATCCCCTGGTTCCTCCGCACGGGGTATCATACGTCCCTCAAAGACGATTGTCCATACTGGAATGAACCGGGTTAAACCGAATGGGAATAGAGATTTAGCCTCGAACCGGGGGACATGGTACCCGATGGAACCTTTCGCGGATGGAAGGCAATCATTACGTTTGAGTTGGTCCAGAAGATGTGCCCAAGGCTGATTCCTGCGAGGCGGTGCGATCCGACTCAGAGGGATCATGCTGGAGAGCGCGTTTTCTTGTGATTGCGGCTCCTCGCCCCTCCGGTTGGCAGACCTGGAAACTTTCCAGGCAAGCGTGACCGGGGGGCGTTTTTTTTGTTTTTCGGGAGTCAAACGTTGGCCTGGATGGTTACGTCCGGAGGCCCAACGGTGGCCTGGAAGGTGAGGGTTGACGGGCAAACGTTGGTTTGGAAGGTTGCGAAAAAGTTCATGACGCACCGTTCATACAACCGGCGGAGGAAAAAGGGCCGAGGGAAAGGTTATGAACGGCAGCCGGAGTTCGTTTGGAGCTACCCTAAAGTGGGCTAAAAACGCGCTAAATAGTGCGTTTCCGAGTGTTTTTGGCATGTTTTTTCTTGGGTTTTGTCTACATAGAAGGCTGCGGTTGTCAGGGGAGGGAGGACAGGGGGCAGCCGTTCCAGCGACGACGTCCTGCCGCCGGAGGGGTGGTTGCGGGCGATGCGGCAGGTGACGGGATTCCGGTGAGGGAGATTGCGGAGTACATGGAGTTCTCGCCGAAGATGGCCCTCCAGATGGAACAGCCGGAGCAGCAGAACACGATCACGCTGAAGCGGCTGGGGGAGTTGGCGTGGGCGATGCAGTGCGACCTGGTTTTACGGGATTGTGCCGTGGCCGCGGTCGCTCGAGGACCGGGCGTTGGAGATTGCGGAGAGGGAGCTGTGGAGGAAGAGGTATTCGAGGTGACGGAAGGCAGGGAACAGGGACCAGGGACTCGGGGTCGGGATGGTCAGCGTCCGGTGGCGTTGGGAGGGTGTCTTCAGGTGATGCCTCGGAATACACGAGATGTAGACCTGGGCGCGGGCTGACGCCGATGCGAGTCCATCGAGTCGGTCGCCACAACGGCGTTTTTCGGGAGTGATCCGTGACTCCTGGGCTTTTCTGCTTTCCCAGGTCCCCAAAAGCGAGGGACCTGGGGCACCCATTCATGACGTTAGAGCCAACCTCCACCCGGCGCCTGGG
>Ga0181530_10005167_pt1 | contig 13445 bp, 12 predicted proteins | sample PEATcosm2014_Bin_42_FD_119769 | JGI IMG/M metagenome (GOLD analysis project Ga0181530, IMG submission 119769) | Peatland microbial communities from MTU Mesocosm Facility, Houghton, MI, USA - PEATcosm2014_Bin10_60_metaG | ecosystem: Environmental > Terrestrial > Soil > Wetlands > Peat | place... | reverse complement strand
GGCTTCACCATATGGCGACGGCGCTGCTCGACTGTATATCGTGTGAGGTATTGAGGGGGTAGTGGCCTCGGACCGACGAGGCTCATATCGCCGCGCAGTACATCCCACAACTGAGGCAGTTCGTCCAGGCTTAGACGCCGAAGCCATGCGCCAAATGGAATCAGGCGCACTGCATCGGGAAGCAAGGCGCCGGAACTGTCTCGCCCGTCATTCATGGTTCGGAATTTATGAAGCACAAAAGGATGACCACCCTTCCCGACACGCATTTGGCGGAACATTACTGGACTTCCGAGTCGGTAGCGGACGAGCAGCCAGACTAACGCGATCACAGGCGAGAGGACCACCAGCCCTGTCAGCGACCCGACGCAGTCAACGAGACGCTTTGAGATAGTGGAGCGGAACGTACCTCTCATTGAACTCTGACTTTCATCGGCCAGTCGAGCGACAACCATCGACTTTCGCGACCAACAAGTTACCCGCCCCACCGCAAGGCACGAGGTGATACTCATCGAGTCCTGCCTCACAGCAGAGAGCTCGCAATTGCTTTGGGCTTTGAAAATAGAGTGGACATCCCTTCATCCAGTACCGGACCTTTCTCTGGGTTCCCCGAATCGGCGTGTAGGCTGGAAACCCCGCAATAACCTTGTGACTAGCCAATTCGGCCATTCTCCGCAGTAGCGCGGCAGGCTCGCCGACGTAATCGAAGACGCCGAGAGCCACGACAATATCGAACTTTCTTTGGAAAGGATATATAAGCGCGTCGCCCAACACAAACTCGCACTGCGAAGCGACTCCGTTTGCGGAGCTGTATTGCTTCGCTAGTCCGACCATACTCTCGGCGAAGTCAATGCCGACGACTTGGCGTGCGCCCGCCCTCACAAATATAACGCTATTCCGGCCGGAGCCGCAGCCGACATCCAGTACGCTGAAATCGTGCAGGCCCTCCATCTCATTGACTGTTAAGTGGACACGTTCGTACAGAGCACGCCGGAAAACGCGATTCACATAATACCAGAGTCTATCTTCTTCTTTATACAGCGAATCGAAGGACACGGCAGTCTTCTCGAAATATCTTTTTGTTGCTTCAGAATCCTGCATTGGCCAAAAACTCCTGACAGGTAGTAAAATCGAATTCGCGCAACAACGTGGATAGTTTCTTAGCCGTGTTGCCCCGTCCGAGGTTGTTTTGCAGGTTTATTCGCCAGCCGCGGAGATGGTTCTTCAGGCCCAGAGGGGGGAGAGTCTCGAATATGTTCAATCGGCACGGGTCGAATTCGTATGGGTGAAAGTAGGTCGTCGCCGGTAATTGGCGCTTGAGCAGACCCTTGAGGCTCTGCCGAAGAGCCCAGAGGGGAAGTAAGCGAAAATACCCTCCACCCGCCACGGGAAGTCGAATTCCCGCCACCGGCAGCGCAGCCAATGGCAATTCGACGATTTGCAGTCCATTCAACAAGCTGTAACGCTTGGGCTGAGGATCGAAATCAGGTATCCCGTACCTCCTGTGGCGGATCGGGAAGATGCTTGAGTCGTAATGAAAGCCGAGTTCCGCCAGGACGTCTAGAGCCCACAAGTTGTTCTTCTGAATTGAAAACTCTGGCGCCCGATAGCCGAATATCGGCGTCTGGACGATCTGCTCGATGATGTCTTTCCCTTTTCGGGTGTCTTCAAGGAAAGCTGATCTCGACAGCCGATCGGCACGCCAGTGCGCGTATCCATGGCATGCAATCTCATGACCCTGCTTGGCCAGATCGCGGACCAGGGAAGGAAACTGCTCCGCGACTAGAGCCAAAACAAAAAATGTGGCTTTCGTGCTGCTCTTATCTAGGACATCCGCAACTGCACCCATCTGGCGCAGGATCGTCTCTCGTGCCGGCAACAGGTCCCCAGTCACACGGCGATGAACGAGTTGATACCAATCTTCCAGGTCGAAAGATACGACATTCATGCCGCCGCTCTTCTTTCCGACAATGTGTCGTCGAGAGAAGCGTAGAAGTTGCGAAGCCGGTCGAGAACCAAGTGGCTGTCAAACTTGGCTTGAATATGCCGCTGGCCCTCTGCGCCGAAGAACTCGCATCTATCGCGGTCCCTCCACAATTCCAGAATGCCATCAGCTAACGCCCTGGGGTTTCGCACGGGCACGAGTAAACCAGTTTCCCGATGCCGAACGACCTCGCGGCAGCCGCGAATATCGGTTGCAATGACTGGCCTTCGCATTGCCGCTGCCTCCATACACGTCCTGGGGATCCCTTCGCGGTGAGACGGTAGAACAAACACATCCATGAGGCGGTACCATGGGCGGAGGTCTTCTTGGAACCCTAAGAGCCGGACATTGCCACGCTTAATAAGTAACTCCAACTGCGAACGTGGCACTGCGTCGTTTTGATCGGCCTCCTCTGGACCGATGATCACAAACCTGATTTGGCCAATGTTATGGAGCAACTCTGCCGCCTCAAACAGTTCCCCAAACCCCTTTTCATAGACAAGCCGCCCCACGCATCCGATCACAAAGTCGCCGGAGTGAATGCCTAGGGCTAACCTGTTCCGCGAGTCGTCTGCGGATGTGATGTCTGGCGAATAATAAGAAGTATCAATTCCATTGCCAATATAAGTGATCTTATCCCGTGGACAAACTCCAGCGCGAACCGCAGTTACAGTATCTTCCTGAGATTGAAACAGGAGAGCATCGCTCAGCACCGCGGTCCATTTTTCTGGCATCCAGTACAGCCATCGTCGCCAACGCGGCATTTGATCATGGAACAAAAAGCCGTGTATGGTATGAACGACAAGTGGAACCCCGGCCAGACGAGCAGCCAACGGCGCCAGGATTCCAGCCTTCGGAGTGTGTGAATGGACCACGTCGAACTTGTTCTTCCGAAAAAGGCGATAAAGCGCCACTAGGGACTGGAGGTCCTTCCACGGATTGAGTTCCCGAGCCATCGGAACGGTTTCCACAGTCAGACCCATGCGCCGCATCTCGTTGACGCGGTCGCCTGGGGCGCACACGGCGACCACATTATGGCCCGCTTCTCTCAGCGCCTGGATGTGATCCAGAAGCAGGAATCGCACGGAAACATCGGCCGTCGCGACCTGAGCGATCTTCAAACTCACTCGACTCCGACCTGAACGGAACTTCCACCCGTCAGCGTCCCCCCAGCTTCGGCGCAAAGCCCCCTCAGGAACCGGTTGTACCATAACTGATAGTTCAGCATGGTCCACAAGTGAATGCCGAAATCACGCTCGCCATTGATATGCTGCCAGAACATGCGTTCCACGAGACGTTTATCGAGCAGATGCCCCCCCGCCCCATTGCTGCCGAGGCATATGTCGCCAAAGAAAGTTCTCAATCGTCCCCGAAACCAATCATCCAGCGGGACGGCGAAGCCGTGCTTGGATTTGTACAACACGCTCGAAGGCAGGACGCCGTTCAACGCCTTCTTCAGGATGTACTTCGTCGTTCTGCGTCGAACCTTGAGGCGCCCGGGAAGGCTGAAGGCGTACTCGACCAGACGGTGGTCGAGGAATGGCACTCGCCCTTCCAGGCTCACCGCCATGGATGCCTTGTCCGTTTTCTCCAAATATGTATCAGGTAACCAGCCCTTCAAATCGGTATAAAGCATTCGATTGACTGTGTCCCACCGGGGAAACCTGTTGTAATAGCTGCGGTAAGATTCGTAGCCATCAAAATGGTCAGGCAAGTCCTGTATGCCGGAGAACAGCTCCGCCTTGGCATCGCCGGAAAAGAGTGACAACCACGTGCCATACCGCTTGTCCTCGTCAGGCACAGAAGCAGTATCTATGAATTTGCAAACTCTCCGCATGCGCCGCGCCGGAATCAGCTTCTTAAGAACGCCGTCACCCAGGAACGAGGGGAGCAGCCGGAAATATGGCGCCGCCAAGTGAGCGTAGTAGCGGCGGTAACCACCGAACAATTCATCTCCACCCTCGCCAGTTAGGACCACCTTTACGTGCTCGCGAGCGAACTCGGAAACGATAAACGTTGGAAGGTTGGCGGCGTCGGCGAAGGGCTCATCGTAGTGGTAGACCAAGCGGTCGATAAGATTCTCGACGTCGAGGTCGGTAACGATCTTTTCGTGGTGCTCTGTTCCGAAGCGCTTCGCCACGGTCCGTGCGTCGTCCAATTCGCTGTAATAACCACCAACATCGAAGCCCACCGCGAAGGTCTTCACCGGATATTGCGACACCTGCGACATGAATGCCACGATCGCGCTCGAGTCGATCCCGCCGCTCAGGAAGGCGCCGACCGGGACGTCGCTCACCATATGGCTGTGCACGGCCTCGGTCAGCAAACGGCGAACTTCCGCAGCAGCTTCGTCGGCTGAGATCGGCCGCTGGTCAGGGGTATCCTTAAGGTCCCAGTACTTTGTGGTGCGCCCGCCGGCGGAGTTACATACGAGAATGTGCCCTGGCAGCAGCTTCTTGATGCCGCGGTAGATGGTCTCGGGTGCAAAGGAGTGACCAAAAGTAAAGTACGTTGCGAATCCTTCGGGGCTGACTTGACGCGGCACCAGGGGACATTGCAGGAGCGCCTTGATCTCCGACGCGAAGACGAGAACACGATCGTCGAGATAGTAGTACAGCGGCTTTATCCCGATTCGGTCTCTCGCCAGGACCAGTATCTCAGCGCTGTCGTCCCAAACCGCGAACGCAAACATGCCGTTGACCTTTTCCAGACAGGCGACGCCAAACTTCTCATAGAGCCTGAGTAAGACTTCCGTATCGGAACTCGAGACGAACCTCTCACCCTCGCGCTCCATGGCGCGCTTCAATTCAGCGTAGTTATAGATTTCTCCATTGAAAACAATCCATTTGGTGCCGTCGAGGCTCGCCATGGGCTGGTTGCCGGCTTGGCTAAGGTCAATGATGCTCAAGCGCCGATGTCCCAAACCGGCGGGGCCGCGAACAAAGACCCCATCGCTGTCCGGCCCGCGATGGCGGATGCTCGCCGTCATACGTTCGATTACCGGCCGGTCAACAGCGTGACCGTTAAGGTTGAACTGTCCGCAGATCCCACACATATTTATAGCCTCGGTCGATTCAGCCGGTTCCAGTGCAGGGGACGGGACAGCCGTGCAAGCATTCCCACAGAACCTCTGTCACACCCCGTCCGCTTCACAGTTCGCGACGCAAGCAGGTCAAGAAGAGCTACGGCCCACTCCCAACGGCGTCACAAGGCGGGACAATATCTCATGGCGATACTGGAGCAATACTTCCGGACCTGACATCAAGCCCCGCGCCAAATAGCGCAGGGCGCTTCGGTACCTGCCGTACCTAAGCGCTATGCTCAGAAGTCCGAATTCCAGCGCAGCGTTCGAGAGTCGGCGAAGATGGGGGGAGTCCGCGCCGAAGTCATTCTCGGCAAATATTTTCGCCTGCACCCGCTTATAAGCCAGCTCCTTCTCTTCGACGTTTGAAGTCTTGCTGCCCGGCGCGATCCGATACTTGACGAGCGGCTGGTCGATATACAAACATTCGCAACGCTGGGAAAGCCGAACCAGCATATCCCAGTCTTCCGATGAGCGGATTGATTCGTCAAAAAGGCCGATCTCCACCAGCAGGTCGCGTCTCAACATGATTGTTGAGAACGGCACGAAGTTCTTGATTGCGAGGTGCCGTGTAACCCTCCCTGATCTATACCGCCCCGTCCCGCGGCGAAGGCGCACTTTGCCGCCGCACGCGTCCATTAGGTATATGTTTCCATAAGCGAGGCCGACGTTGGGCCTACTCTCCATGGCGGCAACTTGGACCTCAAGCCGATTGGGAACGGCGATATCATCACCGTCTAGAAAAGCGATGTATTTACCCTGAGCGGCTCGCACGCCGGCGTTCCGGGCGGCCGCCGACCCGCCATTAGGCTGGCGTAGATATCGCACTCTCGGAACATACGATTTCCCGATCTCTTCCGTCCCGTCCGTGGAGCCGTCGTCAACCAGAATGATTTCGAAGTCCCGAAAACTCTGTAACGCTACACTTTCTACAGATTCGCGTATAGTGCGGTCGTTATTGTAGGCCGTAATCACCGCGGACACTAGGGGTTGTGACATCTCACTCACATTCTCTTCAACACGGAACACGCGTAGCGGTCAAGCCATTACAACTTCGCCGTCCTGTCGAACGTCCGGCTGCGGCTGGCATGGGCTGCAAGAATTTCCTCTGAGACCGGCGAAAGGATCCGCTGGGCGCGCTGCTCCTTCATACTACTTCATGATGGCGCCGCGCAATCAAACTGGGCCACCACTTGACGTTTACCGCGCCAATCCCCACCTCTTAGTGGGGTCCGGGATCCGTCGAGGTTTGCACATGTCCGCACGGCAGCCTCGGAAAGTAACAGCAGAAACCACACGTGTCTGTGCCAAAGTCCCTCCGTGCCAAGGAACCAGAACATACTGCCAATAAGTGCACAGCATACCCCGACAGCGATTGGCCTTTCGGACCCTCGCCTGCGCGCTACTCGCCAGCAGTTCCGAAAAGCCGCCCCTAGAATTGCAAGCAGGGCAAGCAGACCGACCACTCCTAGCTCAACCAGAATCCAAAGAAACGTGTTATGAATCATAATCCCCTTTGTATCATCCCTTTCTCCGGAGCGCTCCAAAAACGTCCCGACACCGATGCCGATATAGATATTGGCAACGGAGTCCGCGACCATGCCTAGCCCTACTTCATTCGCAGTCATGCGTTCATCTATAGTTGTGTCATTATAAACATGTAATCGAAAGTCATTTATAATGCCAGATGCCGTACTGTTTAACATCAACACGATCACGAACCCAACAGCACAGGCGCCGGCGGTTAACAGCATTAATGCGTGCCGAGCCCGCCCGAAGAACATCACTGCAAACACGGCTGCGAGGCACCCTAAGTAGGCGCTTCGTGAAACGGTCATAACCATCGCAACTACTGCAAGAACGAGATTCATCCATTGCAGTTTACGCGACATTCGGACTATATCCGCCGACTGCCCTATTAGAACGGCTGCCTGGAGTGAAACGACACACAACAGCCATCCCCCATAGGAACTGGGGTTCATCATAAAGCCGCAAAGCCGTAGGGATGAGCCCACGCGGATCATCTCGTTCCCTATGCCGAATGCGTAATACAGGGCGCCACCGAACACAGCGAAGCTGTTGAGTACAAGGCCCGACACGAGAAATGCCTCGACAATCCTATACAGCCGTCGGCGGGAGTCCAACAGCCGAAGTCCAACGAAATACGACACCGTCAAGCAGATAAGCCCAATGTCCTTGTTGACCACTGTCCATGACGTGAGCTTACCGACGTTCTGGTACTCCATAGCGTTTCCAAGGGTCAGAAAAAGGAACGCGAAAACCACGATTGCAACGCTAAGATTTCCGGTGCGTAAGGCTGGGCTCTTCGAACGACGACGCGCACGGGGCGCCGCCCCTAGAAGTACCAATGCTGTCATTGGCACTAAGAAGACGTCAGAGATTGCAAAACGGATACCTGGAATGATTACTGCCGGCACCTGAATGCTCAAGGCTCCCACCCAGGCCATTAAGGCTCTCCACGGGTTAGTACACGAGCAGAGCAAAACTAAACCGGCCACGACCAAAACAACCCAGGTTACTGCGCTCAACTCTTCCATGGTAAGCGACCAATACTTATGACAGTATCACAACTCGATACTTAACACGCACCCCAGCATCTGTGAGTCTAGGGGCGATTGGATGCACACGAGACGGCGCTAAAGAACAGGTCACACCGCAAGCTGGGGGCCTCAAAATGTGCTTCGACTACTGGCCAACCGGCGCGGTTGGGCCGAAGTAATTCGATCCGTCCGTCCAAACTTGCATCGTTTTATAACTCGTAAGTGCTGATGCCGAGGTAGACCCGTTGTAGGTCAGGCCATTGGGTGATATTGTGGCTGTTGAAGCGCTGATTGAAAGCACGGAAATTTTCCAAGTGGCTGCGGGCGGAATCGACGGCAGCGTCAAGGTGCATCCAGAGCTGCAGTTCATGATAAGAAGCTTACCCGAATCGCCAGCTACAGCAAGATAATTTCCAACTTGCATGTTGATCCCTGCGAATGGCTGGCCGCAACTGACAGGCCCGTTATAAGTGGCGCTCGGAGACAATCCACCGCCGGTAGAGCATTCTGATGGGAGAGGCGTACCCATGAGATTGGCGCATCCGTAGGCAGCGCCTGCCACCATATTGGTGATGTCATTCAGGGCCACGGACGGCGCCGCGCCACTTGGGCAAGAAATGCCCCAGGTCATCGTCGGTTTCGCTTGCGTGTCAGCAATTGTATTGCCGATGAATTGATTGTCATGGGTCAAGCCGGTTCCCGTCTCCTGCTGGTACGCCCCAATTGCGCCCATAGGAGTTCCTCCCATTTGAATGTTCCTTATGGCATTGCCCATTATCTGATTCCAGCTCGAATTGTTGATACGGAGCCCCGATCGAATCCACCCGGATATTGTATTACCCTCGATCGCGTTATTTCCGTAGCCCGCGGCTTCACCGCTACCGCTGTCGGCACTGCTGTTGTCCACTCCGATTGCCGCCGAATAATTTGATGCGACATAAGGTGATTGAGCGGTAATGACATTGTTCAGCACCCTGATGTCGTGGGACATCACGCTGATTGCGTTGTCCCCCAGGTAACCGATAATGTTGTTTGCGGTAATTTCTGAGTAGGGGTTTCTCATCCACAGAATGCCTCCTCCGCCGGTCAAGGTATTGTCGTGCACGGAATTGTGCGACGTATTAAGTCCATTCCCAACAGGGCTGGTGTCGGAGATACCCTCGCCGCCTAGTAACGTATTATCGTGAATGTCCAGGCTGTAATTCCACTGGCCCACATTGGAGGGCTCCCCGTGGATTCCTCCGAACGCCGGCTGCCCACCAGCGTCGACCCGATTCCAATACACCTCCGTGTCCGCCACGCTGATAAGGCCCACTCCTGCCTGGATCATGTCGTGAAGATAGTTGTCGTAGACTTTGCCGTATTGGCTTGGAGTGGAAGTGCCCCAAATCTCAATCGCGTCACCTAAACAGTCATGAACAGCGTTGCCGTGAATCTTGAATCGAATGCCTTGCTGCACAAAAATGCAGTGAGCCTGGCGCGTCAGGCGGTCAGTGCCGCCGAACTCCCCTTGATTGCCATTTACTTCGATGTTAGCAATCTCGAAGTCCGTAGCCCCCGTGTTGTTTGCAATGGTCCGATACCAGACGTCATTCCAGCCATTCGGAAGCGTGATTATTGTGTAGCTGGGGCCATTGCCGATGATTGTCGTATCGGAAGGAAGACTGATGCAGGCGTTATTGACGATTGGAGCGAAGGGGCAGGCAAATGTTGCGTCCCCCAGGAGGAGCGTGATCGGTCTTCCAACGGACCCCGCGAAAAGATCAACCGAGACATTTTGGATGCCTTTAATTCCCCGTGCGTCCGCCGTCCCGCCTGTCGCCGGCAGCGAAGCAATGCAACCTGCAATCTTCACACTGGCGTCTGCCCCGGGAAACTGGTCACAAAGTGCCACATTACTGGCCCTCGCGGGCGGCCCGTGCTTCTGCCCAAACAGCGATATTGATAACAGTGCCAGAGCAATGATCCGCGCGGTCATAAAAGGGACCTCACTGCTCTTAATTGTACCCGACAACCGGTGCAGTTCGGCTCAAACCTCCGGGCGCCCGATAACCGCCCCGGAATCAAAGACTTGGGCCAACTCGTGAGTTTCCTGATTCGCTGTTCCTTCCACCGAACTATTGCTGGAAGCGCCCGCAAGGTCGCGTGATTGCCGGTCCAGCCAGGAGAAGTCGGTCTATGCCAACAACTTTCGTTTTTGGTCCGATTTGGTATTTCGCCCGTTCCTTCGCGTGTTGGAAGCGACTCGCCCCTTCTATTCGCGATGCCCACGCGGGAGACCTATCTTGCGGAGTCAGACCTGGCAATGGCCTCTCGTGCGGTTACTTGCCGCTTGCACTACGCGACGCCCGCCCTGCTAACATGCACCTCGGCGATAGGATTAAGTGCGTTCCCCGCGTGTGGCAGTAATTTAGCCTGTGTCACAGGATAGCCACATTGTCTAATATAAGAATATAAATTAGCTAGCCTGCCAAGATGCCGCAGACGCAATCGCGCTGCGAGGCCCCTGATTGAATGCGGGTAAAGTTCACTGATAGGCTCAAACAACACCACCGCCTTCAGTGAACAGCTTCGCATTTGCTCAAATACCAAGCTTGAGTCCCGAATGTCCTCCAATGCCTGCACTGAGAAGCACACATCGACAGGTTGCAACCTTAGCGGCTTTGTTATATCGGCTGCTGATACTTCAATCGGTAAACGATAATACTCCGATGCCATGTTGGCCAGCTCAACCGCTGGGGCAGCGAGCTCAACACCGATGCAACGTACTGACGGACGGCATCGCTTAATCGCCAGAAGATTGCGGCCTATGCCGCAACCAAACTCCGCCACAACAGTCGGGTTGTAGCTAAGCACGGATCGCACGACCCTATTAAGGAGCAAGGTTCTCTCCTCGTACATCGCGCCGCTCACGAGATTACCATCGATGATCTGGCGGTGATGAAGACCCCTTGCATCCTCCGCACCAGAAACGAGATAGGCCTGAACCGCGGGCGGGTGCTGCTTCCAAGCTGTTGCGTATTCGGCACTTAGTTCAAGATGCTCCCGGAGGACGGCCTCCACGTCCCGCCGGTACTGACGCATAAGCAACCTCCGTGCGACACTTCGAGATGCATAAGAGGCGAGAGAACGAATGTCGAAAATGGCCTCTGACATTCTTGACACCCTATGGTACGCTATCGGCGCGGCCGGCCCTAAGTCCGGTGACGCCCCCGAACGCGGATTCGCCGACAAGTACTCGGTCGCCGCAGTGGTTTCAGGGTAACTACTGGGGCAACCGGCCGGTTTACAGCTTTTTGTCAACTGCTCCGCCAATGGCCGCCGTTTCACATTTCCCCTTCCGCTTCAGGCGTCGCGTACCTATTCGCTAATGATCGGATGAACAGCTTTTCTGTATCGAAAGACAGAAGTGCACGCATGTGCCGGAAGGCGCCACCCTTGCTGATAACGTACTTCAGTCCGGCGCTCATGCTTAGCGCTGCCGCCGTGGAGATTGCAGCGCCGATATAAGAGTACCTCGGCACCAACATGGCGCTACCTATTATTGCCATGGCTGCCCCTGCTAAATCTGCCACCATGAGACGAAGCATATCGCGCCTGAGCATGAAAGAGTAGCTTGCGAAATGCCCACAGATCATGGCAAGGAATCCCATGGTCAGAATGGCGATTACAGGTCGGCCCCCGGCATAGCTTGGCCTAGCCAGTATCCGGACAATAAGATTCGGCGCCGTCCAAAGCACCGCCGCACCGGCAGTGAAGAGTATCAATGACCATTTCAGCCCCACTCCCAGCATCATTGCACTTCTATCCGCATCTTGCTTGTCGTGAGCCTCACACACATACGGCCATATGGTCAACTCTATCACCTGTGACGTTAGTGAGTACATCATATTGAGGAAGGCAAACGTGAAGGAGTAAATGCCCACCTCAGCGAGGTTTGTGTAGTGCGACAGGAAGAAGCGGTCCGTCAGTTTGGTTCCGTAAAACGATACGCTTACAATCATCAATGGCAAACTGTAGGAAAGAGCCGCTCGCAATGTCGGCAGACGCTCAAGGAGACCCGGTGGCGACGTTGGTAAAGCGAAACTAAAGGATGCCATACTGCAGGCGCCGCTCTTCCGGACGCCGTATACTGCCCCCGCGCAGTAACCCACGCAGTTTGCTATCAATATGGATATGAGAGTAAGTTTGTAGCCAGCAAGCCATGCGATGAGAAGTGGCCACACACAGGCGGACTGGCAGATATAGTCCACAACATTTGCGACTTCGATGCGTTTTTGCCCTGTCAGAAAATATTGAGTTTCAGAGGCAGCTACCATGCCGACCTGGAGAACCAAGCCGACCATGGCCTCTGATCTATATTGGGTCATTTTCAGGATACCCAGGCAGTAATCAAATGCTCCGCTGCCGTAAAGGACCCCGACCCACAGTGATGCCGCGAGTACCTCAAATACGAATGTTGTACGGAATATCGCCACCTGTCTGTCCAGGTTCAACCCCGGTAGGTGACGCACGAGATATGTGTGAACGCTGAAGCCAACGATCGGGGTTCCAAAGGTGAGGGCTGTGAGAATGAGGGCGTAAACACCATACTGCTCTGTTGTGAGACTTTTGCCCAGCACATACACCATTCCTACGCGAGTAGTGAGGTTCAAGCACTTCGTGAGTAGGACGTACCCGCCTTGGCGTACGACGCGGCTTCCGGAAGTCAAAGGAGGCGACCTCTATTTCTTAACGGTCAGTGTTTGGTAGCCAGTAATCGCAGGTAAGCGTACTATTACCGCCCGCGGAGGCTACGGGGTCGGACTGGCAGGCCCGCCCAGACATTCAGGAGACCTACGGTTTCGTGCACGACCGAAGATACGTCATGCGTGTTCCGCCACCAATGGTCGATATCGGCCGGGTCGCCAGGAGCGGCATGAACGAGCAATTGCAGATCTTTTCCCGCAAGCTTATTCCACAGGGCTCTGACACGCCGAGCGTGCAGGGGCGAGGTGACGATAATCACCTTGGTCATCCCGCTCCGTCGCATCCCCTCCACCGCCTCTGCCACTTCCTGTTCCGTGTCCACGACGGTATCCGGCAAAACCTGAATTACCTTAGCAGGAACACCCTCGTGAATCAGGATTTCCGTATTGTATTCCTCTTCTCCGACATAGTGGATTCCCAACTTGATCAGTTTGTCGGATGGGCTCACAGGCCGACTCAACCACACTTCGCGCGCGTAGCCCGTCTTGAACAACGCCGCCGCTTCTTCCGCCCGGTACGACAGACCTCCGCTCAGAACGAAAATCACGTCTGCCTTCGAGAGCGGATCCTCGCGTGCGAGCCACCGGGCCGCGCCACGGAATCCCGCCACCCCCGCCGCCAAAACCAACAGGACGAAGAGGCTCAATAGGCTAAGCTTCGCTTTTTTCATTCGTCCATCGTCTCGCGGCTTGGGTGGCGCTTGCGCAGAAGCACAAGGAACTGCTTGATGCCGCTCGAGCTTGTTGCTAATAAGGAAAGGAAGCGTGCTCAGAATTGTTGAGATGCTCTGACTTCTTTCTAATAAATCTCAGGTAATCTTAGCTGACGTAGTGTCTGCGAGGCCACAGCGGGTGGAATTTTCCTGGACTGATTCGACGATCGCGGTCACACACGAGGGGTAGGGATACTTGATTCCAGGCGTTAAGATCCCACTGATGGGCATTTGCGGGTCGGCTACCCTGAGGAAGACGCCGCGGCGGAGAGCTTTGATTTCGAGTTGGCGTTCGTGCGGTTTTCGCACCGGCACAGGTCGTGTTACTGCTTCGGTAGATCATTTGTATCACGCCGTGGT
>Ga0181530_10005162_pt1 | contig 13467 bp, 10 predicted proteins | sample PEATcosm2014_Bin_42_FD_119769 | JGI IMG/M metagenome (GOLD analysis project Ga0181530, IMG submission 119769) | Peatland microbial communities from MTU Mesocosm Facility, Houghton, MI, USA - PEATcosm2014_Bin10_60_metaG | ecosystem: Environmental > Terrestrial > Soil > Wetlands > Peat | place... | reverse complement strand
CAGTAGGGCAGACGGTCTGCGCAAATAAACTCCACCACCGACGGTCGCAGGTGCGGAGGGAAATCCTGCGTCACCACTTCCGTTCGCGAGCGCATCACCAGATCGCCCGGACCTTCCGCAAAGACGACTTCGGCCATTCGGACGCGAGCCTCGCTGCGCGGGCCCCAACCGGCGCGCCGGCGGAAGGTATTCTCGGGATCGGCGGCGAGATAGACCGAGCCGGTCTCGGCGCCAAAGAGCGAAATGACCTGGCGCAGGGTGAGGTTCAGAATTTCGTCGAGATCGAACGACTGGGTGGCGATGACAGCCATGGCGTTGAGCGCGTTCAACTCGCGATTGCGGCGCCGCATCTCGTCTTCGGAGCGCTTCTTCTCGGTGACGTCGAGAACGAAGCCCTGATAGCGTTCGATCTTCCCGCTGGCATCGCGGGTGGCAAAGCAGCTCTGGGCCACCACCAGCAGGGTGCCATCCTTGCGGCGCACCGTAATCTCGAAGTTGCGCACGTAGTTGTGCGCCTCGATCTCCTGGCGAAAAGCCTCGCCTTCCTCGGGGACGGCTTGCAGCACGCTTCCCATGTCGAGAGCCATGAGTTCATCGCGGCTGCCGTAACCGAGCATGGTGACAAAGGCGTCGTTGCAATCGAGCAAATCGCCTTCGGGGGTCGCCACGAACACGCCTTCCTGGGCCTGTTCGAACAACATGCGGTACTTTTCTTCGGCCGCTTGGCGCGCGGTGGTATCGTGCACCACATGGATGGTGCCCTTCTGCTGGCTTCCCTGCTCGGCATAGGATGAGGTCGAAATCACGGACTGGCCGCCAAAACACGGGTCCATTCCTTCGGTCAGGCCGGGGCCGCATTCGCAATACGGGCATCCGCTCCAGGCGAGTTTTTTTGGCAGGATTTCTTCGCAGAGATTGCCCAACACATCGGCCGGGGCCTTTCCCAGGCGCTGCAGCAGGGCTTGATTGGTCTTGAGGATGCGGAAGTCGGCGTCGTGGGCCAGGATGAGGTCCTGAATGGAATCGAAGGTGTTCATCCACTGACGCTGGGAGCGCAACACTTGCTCCAGCAAGCGGAGGTTCTCCAGGGCAATGCCCAGAGACTGCGCCGCGGTTTCCAGAAATTCCAGTTCTTCGGGAGGTTGACGGCGCATGCGGGAGCATCCCAGGGAGAGCATCCCAATCGCCGACTTTTTGCCCACCAAGGGCAACAGCACGACATGATGAATGCCGCGCTTCCCCAGTTGTTCGCGGTGCAGTTCGGAGAGCTGGGAGAGCTTCATGACGACCGCGCGATTTTCCTGAAGGATGCGGGACTCGGTTGCATCGGTCCCGGCTTGATCCATTCCTGTTTGCCCCAGGGCGCGGAGGGATTCTGGGGAGAGGCCGACGTGCTGGGTGGGCGTGAGACGGCCCTCATCCATTAGCTGGAACCAGGCTGCCTTGGCCCCGACCACGGATTTCAGTTTCTCGAGCGCGGTCTGCATCATGGGAGACTGATTATGGCCGTGGGCAATCATGCCCGCGAACTCGTTCAGCATGGTCAGGCGGCGGGCGCGCAGCCACGCGTTATCGAGCGTGACCAGCAAGATGCTCGAACCGAAGAGGACTTCCGCCAGCAAGTAGCCTTCGCTGGGAATGGAGGCGGTGAAGCGGGCCCAGTGGAGATCCAAGGTGAGCAGGCCGCCGCCGAACAGAAACGGCCCCAACCCCATGCGCCCGAAGCGGTACCAGAGAAGCTCGGCGGCTGCGCCGGCGGCCATCAGGCGGCACGATATTTCCAAGCCCAGCGCGAGGCCTTTCGAATCCGGAAAATAGAGCGAGCGCAGGACGGCGCAAACCATCAACACCCAGGCCACCGCCAGGAGCGCGGTCAGGGCCCGGCGCGCGTGGGAGGCGAGGAGCGCGGCCGCGGCAAACAACGCCACCGCCAGCACAAAATCGGCCTGCTCGAAAGCGGCCATGGCCTTCGAGGCGCCATGCAGCTCGCGCGCGGCGGCCAGCCAAAGAAAGGCCCCGTAGGCGATCCAACCGGCTGCCCACGCCAGCAGACAGCGTTCCCGAAAAACCCGGAAGAATAGCAGACTGGCCGCCACCACCATCAGGGCGGCCGTTTCCCGCGCAGTTAACCATGGGATGGTCACCACGCCAAGCGAATTTCCAAACAGCCCGGCAGGACTCATAAAGAGCGCACGAACACCTACACTTCTTAAATATCACGCTGGCCAGCCCTCGTTACCAGATTTCCGTGTCCAGGTGGTTACTTTCGGAATGTAGGGCATTGGCCTAGAATCAGCGATACACTTACTCAAAGCCATGACTAACGACCGCATCCTGGTGGTGGACGACGAAGAAACCATCCGCGAGATTGTGTCTTCGATGCTTGCCGGGGCGCATTTCCAGGCCCGGCAGGCAGCGAGTGGAAACGAAGCGCTGTCGATTCTGGAATCGAGCGAGGAATTCGACCTGGTGCTCTCGGACCTGATGATGCCAGAGATGGATGGCATTGCCCTTTTGGAGCAGGTCAAGGAACGTTACCCCGACATGCCGATCGTGATGGTGACGGCGGTGCACGACATTTCGGTGGCTCTGCAGGCCCTGCGCAACGGGGCCTACGACTACCTGCTGAAGCCATTCGAGCGAGAGCAACTGCTGGCCACGGTGCGCCGCGCGCTGGAGAACCGGCGGCTCAAGCGCGAAAACGATCTCTATCGCACCAGCCTGGAGGCGCTGGTGGCGGCCCGCACCCAGCAATTGAAGACGGCGCTCTCCGACCTGACGAAGTCCCACGACATGATGCTCGAGGCCCTGGGCGATGCGCTCGACGCCAAGGACGCCGAGACCGAGGGCCATTCCAGACGCGTCACCGCATTCACCATCGCCATCGCGCGCAAAATGGGTCTGTCGAAAGAAGAGATCGACGTGATCGCTCGCGGGGCTTTCCTGCATGACATTGGCAAGATGGCCATTCCCGACTCCATCCTGCGCAAGCCCGGCAAACTCACGGACGAAGAAATGGCGATCATGAGGGAGCACTGCTATCGGGGCTATAAAATCATTTCCCGCATCCCCTTTTTGGCGGAGGCTGCCGAAATCGTTTACTCGCACCAGGAGCGCTTCGACGGAGAGGGCTATCCCCGAGGGCTGAAGGGCGAAGAGATACCCCTCGGCGCGCGCATCTTCTCGATCGCTGACACCTTGGACGCTATGACCGTGAAGCGCCCCTACCGTCCGGCGCAATCGTTCGATGCCGCGCGCACGGAAATTGAAGCTTGGTCGGGCCGCCAGTTCGACCCCGACCTGGTTAAGGTTTTTCTGGAAATGCCCAACCGAATCTGGGAGGACCTGGGGAAGGACATCGACGGATCAGACCCGGCTGGGGCGACTGCAAACGGGGCGAGCGCGGCTTTCCGAAAAATCTGAGCGCGCTCGTGAAGGCTCTGCTGCGTTGAACAGCGGTGGTTGCGGCTAGTCGCTGTTGTGGACAATGACTTCGCGGCGTGAGGCAATGCGGGTCGCATCCACGGTCACTTCGCGCTGGATTTCCATCTCGATCGAAGTTCCCGGTTCGAGCCTCACGTCGGCGCCGCGCGAGAGCATGCCGATGGCCAGCCCGGCGGCTCCTCCGATGCCCGCTCCGATTCCGGCTCCTTTAGCCCCGCGGACGATGCCACCGATAACGGCCCCGGTGGTTGCGGTGCTGGCAGCGGTCTCAGCTTTCTTTCCGGCTTCGCTATCCTGGCGGATGGTCCCCTCGGAATCTTTCATTGACGTCTTGTCCGCGCCAGGCGTGTTTTCGACTGAGCCTCCCAGCATGACGGTATAGCCGTTGGGATAAACCAGGGAGGTGAAGTGGATCAGCAACTCGGCGCGCCCCTTGACGTGGCCGCCGCGCTGCACGCGCTCGATCTTTCCCTGGACGTAAGTTCCCGCGGGAACCACGATGCGCTCGTTGAGCACAAAGGGAAAAGCAGTCTCGGCGTAAACCGGGTCTCCGTCCTTGACCGTCTTGGTCGAAATGGCCTGCTTGAGCGACAGCGGAATCCTGGTTCCGGCCGGAATGGTCAGGGTAGGCTTCTCCGGTTCGGCCGAAGGCGCGGCTGCGTCCGGGGCGGGAGATGATTGTGCCGCCGCGATCCCCGCCAGCAGCACGACCCAAATGGAAGCAGCACGGACCTGCATTGGACACCTGCCTTTTCAGAACAGATTAACAATACGCCTGCCATCTCAGATGCGGCCAGCTGAGTACGCGGTTAGCTGCGAATTTTTCGATGACAACCAGTGGAATACTGATACTTCAACAGTTATAGGCCATTACGCACGCAAGCCCTCAATGAGCGACATCGCGATTTTGCAGCAACTCTCTTGAAAGCTATGATGCAGAACGCTTCGCATGATTCTCGAAAGTGGGTAAAATAGTCTACGGCTATTGCGATGGACCCTACAGGACAAAAGGCACCTTCGTTCGGGACAAGACAGTTCCTGTTTGCAGTCTTCTTGGCAGTCATCCTTTTTTTACTTGGCCACAGCATGGTACGTCACCGCTTCTTTCAAGGCCAACGGGTTCACCGGAACGGCTCCATCGGACAATAGCAGGCGTTGAAAGATGTTAGTCTCGGCTGAGACCCCACCGACCGCCATCGCAAAATGCGGTCAATGAGTGAAATCGGGAGTGGCTGTTGAAAAAGTCTTTTCACTGGGTTTCACGAGCGAAATTCGTTCGCAAGTTATTGAATCTTCGTTTGCCGTAGGCGCTGAAATTCCCAGAAATTACTGCTTTGGTTCCTTTTTCAACAGCCACGGGATGTTACGCCAACTGGCCGCACTCGAGTGCGGCGTTCGGCACCAAAGCAACGGCTTGGTTCTCGGAAATACCTGCTCCGAGAATTTCATGGACATGTCAGTTGCGCTGTACCTGTAGGTTGGCATTCGACGCTGGCTCCGCCGCAAGGGTTCGCAGGGACCTCGCCGTTGTTGCCGCCGCAGGAGTCGGCAGCACTCTCGGCCCAGGCCCAAACTGTATATGTGCCAACCGCGCCGGCCGCGCACTGGGCTAGGCCGTCGGTGTTAACTGAAACGGCGGTAGTTCGTTGGTTCTGATAGCACGCGCCCCAATTGGCCGCAAGGAGTTTCGCCGACGAGGGTTGGTCGTTGAAGTAACCCGTGGCCGTGAACTGGACTGGGCTACCCTGGGCATCTGCGGTCGGGGGGCTGAGGCTTACCGACTGTAAGATACGCGGAGGCGGAGACGAGCCGCACGCCAAGCTAATCGCGATAGCGACAACAGCAGGGAAGAAAACGGAAAGGCCGTACTTTCTCATTGCAGACCTCCTGCCGCTTGGAATTCCGGGCAGGAACCCTAAGATGCCTGCCGGATATTATCCCAAATATTTATTCTTTGCGTAGCTGTCGTAATTGGGCGGTTACACTCAAAACCTCTCAATTAGCGTTATCGCCGATTTTGCGGCAGTAGCGCCGCGCCCGAATGAATGCACCGGCAAACCTTCAGGGGAACTGAGTGAGACTGAGCACGTTGCCGTCAGGATCCTTGAACCACGCGACACGCGCGCCGCTTGGCGATTTCCAAATGCCGTGCTCATCCTGATCAGCCATGCCGTAGTTCTCGAACCGAACCCCGCGCTCGCGCAGACGCGATGCGGCTTCGTTTATATCGGTGACGTCCCACCCCAAGATGGTGAACTGCTGCGGCTTGAAGCTCTGTACCTTGGTCACACGGACCATGGTCCCGTTCGCCTCGAGCACTAAAGCAAAGCCGTCTTCACTGACCACACGCAGGCCTAGGGTCCCCTCGTAAAACGAGCGTGCCTTGGTCGCGTCAACGGTAGGGATGAAAGCCACGACTTTCTCCGCATTTAACATCTGTGCACTCCGCTTTCGCTGTTATTGTATGCCAGAATCAGGAGCTGAATGCGGCGGCCAACTGTTGAGAAGAGGCATTGCGCTCAAAACCCCTGGTCGCTGGGTCAGTGAGTGAGATCGCGATTCTCCGCTATATGTCGCCCGAAGACACCCTTGCCCAACTGAACTAAATTTGCATGCCAAGGTACTCGAATTTGACAAGCTTCGGACCGAGCAGCAAGCGTTTCTTGGTTGTCACGCGGAATCTGTGAAGCTCGCCCCATCCGCTCTCCAGTCGTGACGACGTGACCCAGAGCTCATAGGTAATCGTCTCGAAATGAGTGTCGGATCGAGAGACGATGTCGTATCGAAGGATCTTGACTAGAGGTCCCGGGTAGCCTTCCATCGCGTGGAAAACGTCCGCCCGCTGGCGTAGTTCCTCGTCACTTGCGGAAACATGTGACACTGCGGGAGGCAGGATTCCGATCTCCTTGTAGAACATCTCGCCGTTCAGGACCCCCGAGCGAAAGAGTCGGCCCAGGATCGCCTGAAACTCCTCGTTGTAATCAGTACCGTCGCCGAAAGGACCAAGCGCCCGGGCGAAATCGGCTGAGAAAAACACCCTCACTTTCCCCGATTGGTACCAACTGTAGGCCTCACTGATGAATGACTGCTGTTTACCGATCTGCCCATCTTGTGGCATCCCCGTGCGATGAGTCGTGCCGTTTACCGACTCTACTTTCTCCTCCTGAGCCATACCTGTGACCAGCGCACAGCCAAAAAGTACGAGGGCCAGCATCGCCTTCATAGCTCCCCAATCCTAGCACCAGGAGCAGAACTGGCGTAATCAGCCCGTTGCGCTCAAAACCCTTCAATGAGCGTCATGGGGATTTCTTTCTTCAACCAAGCCCAGCAACGCATTGTCAAGATGGAGAGCCAAAACCCAGCGCCTAAAGGCGCGTTCATCACACGAGTTACGGTATGCGTGAAGACATACCCTGATACACATCGCCATTTCACGGCGGGCTGCTAATGACTGCCCTTTTGGGCGCGGCCGTCGAGCACACTGCCCATGAACTGCGACTGGAGTTTGTGGGCGCAACCCTCTCCGCAAACATGCATTACGCCTTTTCGGGCCGCCAGTTTTTCGTCCCAGGGGGCGAGATGCATCACCGGCACATCGCCCTCTTCCGAGGAACTCCACATGACCCACCAGCGATCGCTTCCGCCCTTTTGCAGGCCGCAATTGGGGCCGGCGCAGCGGTAGAACACACTCGGGATGTGAAGCAGATTCTTGGTCATGACCCACCTACGTGCTTTGGGTCATTGTAGCTGAGGAGTAGTTGCGGGTCACGAGGCGAACGGGCGGGTCGCGAGACCACGGTGAATCCGGGATTGCTGCAACCTCGGAAAGATTCCGAATTGCGTGCGAAGGAGACGGGGCAAGCCCCGTCTCTACACGAGCGGATTACGGCAACGCTGGCATCGCTTTAGGCACCGGCCGCTACGGAAGTGGACTGGCCACCGGCCCGGGCCGTCGAGACTTCTTTGATGCCCGCCTGGATAGCGGGTTCGAGATCGAGATGGGGCACTGGAGATGCGGCCGCGCCGTGGTAGAACTTCAGCGCGTCTTCTGGCCGGTTGAGCCGCTTCAGGCAGATGCGGGCCGCCGCCATCTGCGCCATCAGCGCCTGGCGCTCGGAAGGATAGGATCGAATCAGGCCCTCCAACTCGCCCAGGGCGCGGTCATAGTTTCCCCGTTCTTCGAGGATGCGGCAAAGATCGAACCAGGTGGAAACGGGCAGCGTCTGGCCGCCCGAGTTGAGGAAATCCTCATAGTCCTGCCAGGCCGCGTCGGGATTTTTCGCCTTCAGTTGAAGCCCGCAGGCCTTGGCCGTCGCTTCCTGGTACGCCGGGACTTCGCCTTTGCGCCAAAGGATCTGGCGCAGCAGATTCAATGCGTCGAGGGAGTTCGGCTTGGCGGCAAGATGCTGTTGCAGGACCGCGGCGGCGTCATCCAACTGGTTTTGCTCGAGGAGTTGGTTGGCGCGGTCAATCTCGGGGTCGCATGCCCAGGTCAACTCTTTCTCAACCTTCTGGTGGACCTTCGTCTCGAAGCCTGTGTAACGAATGGCCACGGCGCCAAGCGCGCCAAAGGCAAAACCGCCTACGTGCGCCCAGTGCGCAACCCCGCTCGAAGCGCCGAACAGAGCTCCATAGAAAATTTCCGTCAACAGCCACAACGGCAATAGCCAGTAGGCGGACGCCTTAAAGCGATAGAGGCGGAAGAAGAAGATCCAGGCCAACTTAATCTTCATTTTCGGGAAGCGCACCATGAACGCTCCCATCAACGCGGCAATCGCTCCGGAAGCTCCCAGGCAGTGAGCGGTGCTGCCCGGATTCGTCCAGGCATAAAACTGCAGCGCGGCGGCGCCGGCGATGAGGTAAAACGCGGTAAACAGCGGCCGGCCCCAGACGTCTTCGAGCACAAATCCCGCCAGCCACAGGAACCACATGTTGCCGATCAGGTGCAGCCAACCGCCATGCAAAAAGTTTGCGGTCAGATAGGCGATGGCCCGCGGGTGGGCGGGAACGAATGCGTATTTGTCGGCCAGCGAGTCCGCTGACAACTCGGAAAACTTTGCGCTCAGCGAATCCATTTCCGTCTGCAACGGGGCCGGATCTTCCATCAACCGGACTCTCGCGTCCCATGCGTCGAAGACATCCCGGTTCGGACTCTGAACTTGCTGCCACTCCGCCGGGTTCTCCGATTTGAAGTCGTCCACCAACTGCTGCGCCTGGGGAGGCACGTTCAACTCCGGATGCATCCCGGCCAGCAGAATGATGTGCGCCCTGGTTGTGCCCAACTCCGGCTTCTGCTGTTCCATCGAGCCGTGCGTAATCACGAAGATCAGCGTGTTGAGGACGATCAGGCCAATCGTAATGACCGGCCAGCGCCGTGCGTGCATGTTCTCGTGCCCAATCGGAATCAGCATGCCCCATTCCCCCCGCTCGTCGATGGAGTGACGTTTGGCGTCGCGAATCGCCGGGATTTCTGCCAGCTTACAGAAATGATTGGCGAAAGGGCAGGTAACAACGGAATGCGACTTAAGTAACCAACGTGCTATTTAAGACAGGGCGAGAACCAGGCTCTTAGCGATGCCGTCCAACGATATTCAACAGTCTCTCAGGAGCCATCCCGGCTTGACGTTCTCACTGAATCCGAATCATGGTGGGTTTTTTGAACAGGCAACCTCCGCTACCAATAATGAGGATGTCCATCGGCCCGCAGTAGCGCCCACCATGGCCGGTGATGAGGCCAAGTTGGCGTGCGTCAGATGGGACGCGAAACGTGCGCGAGGTAGTGACGGATTCCCCTGGCTGGAGCAGGACATCGAGGGGCACGGAGGACCGATCTGGATCGGGAGAAAAGCGGCGGCCGCGATCGTCGATAAGATAAATCCAGGCTCCCTTCGCGCGTTGGGTCACGCGCCGGGCCTGACTGGAAATGCGGAGATCGACTTCGTAAGAAACCTGGGGCGGTGCGGGCTTGCGAACCACTTTTTCAACCGACAGACACCAATCGTCAAAACACCACGGGTCGCCCACGAAGATCACTCGCTGGGGTAGCAAGAAGTCAACCGCAACCGCAGTCAGTAAATATCCAGCGGCGCAAATGCCGTAGATGCGAAGAATCTTGAGCGACTGCGCACACCGCCCTCTGGCAGCCGAAACTGCGGCGGCGACCAGGGCCACAACGGACGCCAGAAATGCGAGCATGAAAAGCAGGTCGAAGACCGACATCGTCTTTTACTCCACCAACGCTGCTACTTGTACAACAAATACTTTTCCCGCAGGCGCAGGAATTCTTCAAGTTGCTGCTGCCAGTCCTCGGCGATGCGCCTTGGATCTTCGCCGGCTCCGATCGCCTCGAACACCGACTGATCCACCACCAGCTTCGCAATCCGATCCAGTTTGAAATCGTTGGGATACAGTTTATGCAGCGCCGAGGCCAGTTCAAGGCCCAATTCCGGCGCGTCCAGAGTATTTCGATCCAGAAGGATGAGGTTCACGCCTTGGCACTGTGCTCCTGCAAAGTTACTCGATGACGGAGTGAAAACGATGGGCACAAAGCGCACGCTCTGAATGCCGCGATCGTTTAAGTAGGCGGCGAGTTCCCTGCTCTTGACCCAGGGGGCGCCCACCAGTTCGAAAGGCGTATCCGTCCCCCGCCCTACCGAGACATTCGCCCCTTCGATGAGCGCCACTCCGGGAAGAAGCGCCGCCTCGGTTAGACTCCGCAGATTGGGCGACGGATCGACCCACTGAAGGCCTGTCGAATCGAACCAATCCCCGCGCTGCCAACCTTCCATCGCAACCACGTCGAGGCGCGCTCCGATGTGGCGCTCGGCATTGAACATGTTTGCGAGTTCACCGAGAGTCATTCCGTGACGGACGGGCTCGGGAAAATAGTTCGTAAAACTTTCATGCGCGTATTTGAAATCAGAGTCGAAACCTGAATCGGAAACCGGGCCCTGCACAAACGATCCAGTGATCGGATTCGGGCGATCAAGAATGACGATTTCAATTCCCGCCTTTGCGGCCGCCTCCAGAAAATATCCAGTCGTCGTCTCGAAGGTGTAAAAGCGCGCGCCGGCATCGGCGAGATCGATCACGACCGCGTCGAGCCGCTTCAGCACGTCGAGCGGCGGACGCCGTGCGGCATCGCTGTCGCCATACACGCTGTAAACCGTAATTCCTGTCGCCGCGTCCTTGGCATTCTTGATGTCCGTGGTATCGAGGGTTCCGGTTACGCCGTGTTCCGGACTGAAAATGGCATCCAGCGCAATGCCGGGGACGTTGGCCAGCACGTCGATGGTGCGGCGTCCTTCGGAATCGACGCCGGTCTGGTTGGTCAGCAGGCCGATGCGTCGCGGATCCCAGATGGCGGCGGGATGCAGCGCCGCGAACTTCGTTTCTTCGAGCACGTCGATTCCCGTCTTGACGGTCCCGTTGCGCGCCGCGAGCTTGCGCGCCGCGCTCTGCATTTCGTTGTAGCCGGTGATCGAGGCCACGCGCATTTTTTCCGCCGCGGAGGGATCGAGCGCCAGCGCCGCGGCCACGGCGGTTGCCAGTTTGGTTCTGAGCGCGACGGCGTTCCCCTGGTCTTTTTCCTTCGGCGGCGGCACATTTGTATGCACCACATCCATGTGGACCGCGTTGGTGAGCAGCACGATGTAAGTGTTGGTTGCCGAATCGATCCACAGCGAAGTCCCGGTGAATCCGGTATGTCCGAAACCGCCCACGGGCAGAAGCTCGCCACGGTTGGTGGAGAAAGGAGAATCGATGTCCCAGCCAAATCCCCGCAGCGACGTCCCATTCACGGGCTGCTGTGGCGCGGTCATCTTGGCAATCGTCGGCGGGGTCAGCACGCCCCGTCCACCATCGAGCAGCGCTTGCGCAAAAATCGCCAGATCGCCGGCGGTGGAGAATAATCCCGCATGACCGGCCACGCCGCCCATGCGCCGGGCCGTGGGATCGTGGACCACGCCGCGCAGCAGATGATGGTTCTCATCCTCTTCGGTGGGAGCGATGCGCGGCTCCCACGATGAAGGCGGGAGAAAGCGCGTCTCGTTCATACCGAGCGGGACAAAAATATGCTTAGTGGAATACTCTTCGAGCGGCTCGCCGGAAAGCCGTTCCACGAGCGCTCCGAGCACTACGAAATTGATGTCGCTATAGACGAAGGCCGCGCCTGGAGCCCGCTCTGGAGTGGCCTCGAAGGCCATCCGATACGCCGTATCCTTCCCTTCCCACTTACTCGTCAAATCCAGATCGGGAGCCAGGCCCGAGTAGTGCACCAGCAACTGGCGGATGGTGATGTCCTGCTTGCCGTTTTGCGCAAATTCGGGAAGATACTTGGCGACGGGATCGCTCATGCGAAACTTGCCCTGCTCCCAAAGCTGCATGATTGCGGTGGTGGTGGCGACAACCTTGGTCAGCGACGCGCAATCGAACACGGTATCGACGGTCATCGCCTCCCGGCGAGGCTCAATCGACCGGTTGCCATACGCTTTGCGATAGGCGACTTGCCCGTCGTGGCCGATGATGAGGACGGCGCCCGGGATCTGGCCCTGCGCGATGGCGTCGTTGACGATGGGGTCAAGGACGGCGAGGCGCGAATCGAGCGGAGCCTGAGAGAATGCGACGGCAGAAAACAGGAGAAGGAACGGCAGCAGAGTTTTCGGTAAATGTTTCACGGCTGTTGTGACTGTACATGAGGGCAGCGACGCGGCTCAAGGCTGAACGCCCTGAACAATGCCCTCGAAGTAACTCACCATTTGCCTCCGTCCGCCGCGTTTGTTATAACGCCATCAGTTCATAAAGATCCCTTGAGTCTGAAGCTGCCGAATCGAGAACCCGGTTTTTCCTTCCTCGCGCGCAATTTAGGCGCGCAGGACGCGCGCTTTCGCGGCGCTTTCGGCATTTTGGAAAACGCCATCGTTGCCCGCGCCTTCCCAGGCTGCTCGCTCGCTGTTACTTTTCGCGGGGAGCTTGCCGCACACAAAGCGCTTGGCCGATTTACATACGATCCGGCATCGCCTGAAGTTACTGTCGCCAGCCTGTACGATCTCGCCTCACTCACCAAGGTCGTCGGTACAACCGCGATGGCCATGATTTTGTATGAGCGCGGGCTGCTTGATCTTGAGGCTCCTGTCAGTGGCATTGTGCATGAATTCGCAGATGATGACCCTCGCCGCCGCGAAATCACTCTGCGCATGTTGCTGGCGCACAGCTCTGGGCTGCCTGCTTATGAAAAGCTCTTCCTGCGTGCCAAGACTCGTGACGCTCTGCGGCAGGCCGCTTTCGCCACTCCGCTGACATCCGACCCCGGCAGGCGGGCCGAGTACAGCGACGTTGGATTCATTCTTCTCGGCGTCGCGCTGGAACGGCTGGCCGACGAACGGCTCGACGTCTTCTGCCAGCGCGAAATCTTCGGCCCGCTCGGCATGACGCACACGACCTTTAACCCTGCGCACGCTTTGAAGGACTCGATTCCGCCAACCGCCGACGATCGCAGCTTTCGGCGCCGCATTATCCAAGGCGAAGTGCAGGACGAAAACGCCAGCGTGCTCGGTGGCGTGGCTGGACATGCCGGACTGTTTTCTACCGCCGAAGATCTGGCCATTTTCGCGCACGCTATGATTAACGGCGGACATCCGATACTCCGCCACTCGACTATCGAACTATTTTCGCGGCGAGAATCCGCGCCCGAAGGCACTGCACGCGCGCTGGGATGGGATACGCCATCCGGGCTGTCGCAATCGGGAAAATATTTCTCGCCCCGTTCGTTTGGACACCTCGGCTACACCGGCACCTCGCTTTGGATCGACCCTGAGCGTCAGCTTTCGATAACGATGCTCACGAATCGCACTTGGCCTGACTGCCAGAACCAAGCCATCCAGCAGGTGCGGCCGGCGTTTTATGATGCGGTGATGGAAGCCTTGGAGAAACGAGCTTGAAGCGAAAAGTCTTAGATCGCAAAACGGGGAAAGGCGGAGCGATCCGCAGCGAACTCCGGCGCCTTGGCACCGAGAAAACAAACTT
>Ga0181530_10005161_pt1 | contig 13468 bp, 5 predicted proteins | sample PEATcosm2014_Bin_42_FD_119769 | JGI IMG/M metagenome (GOLD analysis project Ga0181530, IMG submission 119769) | Peatland microbial communities from MTU Mesocosm Facility, Houghton, MI, USA - PEATcosm2014_Bin10_60_metaG | ecosystem: Environmental > Terrestrial > Soil > Wetlands > Peat | place... | reverse complement strand
GGCAGCTTGACCTGTCAACTGCTCGTGCAAGCGGCCGGGCCGCAGCCACCCGTTACCCCGGCAGTGACCATCCGGGCCACCGGCCGCGGCGCGCCTCACCTCTTCCTGCGCGACGGCCAGAAGGTCGCGACGAACAATGTGGGCGACTGGCCACCCAGTCCGGCGGTGCCTCTGGCTCTCGCATCGGCCGATTTCGACGAAGACGGCATGCCCGATCTCGCCAGCGGATACGCCGCCCCGAACGGAGCGGGCGTCATCGCCATCCATCGCGGCAATATAGACGCGCTGTGGCCGTACGGCAAGGCCCCGCGCAATAGCGAGCCGCCGGCGTTTCTGCCGGACGCGCGCGTCTTCGCGCTGCCCGAAGCGCCCGATTTTCTCGGAGCCGGCGACTTCGATGCCGATGGCCACTGGGATCTTGTGGCGGGGCACCGGGGCAGCAAATCGCTCTATTTCCTCCGGGGCGATGGCCATGGCGGTTTCGCGCCGCCGGAGCGCATCGACCTGCCTGACTCGCTGACGGCCCTCACTACGGGAGAGATCAATCGCATTGACGACCGGCTCAACGATCTCGCCGTGGGCGCGGGCAATCAACTGCTCGTCATCCACGGACGCGACCGCAAGCTGACGCTTTCGAAAGCGGATCGAGAGAGGGCGCCGGCGGCTGAGATTACCCGCCAGACGCTGCCATTCGCGGTGCGATCGCTGGCGGCGGGCCGGTTCACCAGCACAATCCTGGATCTGGCGGCGCTGGGTGACGACGGCAAGCTGCATTTCCTGGAGCGCCCGGATGCGGATTATCAGGCTGCACGGGCGGAATTGCCGCTATACTTATCGAGCCCGAACGGACCGCCGAGGCTGATGCGCCGCGGCACGCGCGACGCGCAATCGCTGCCGAAAAAGCCAGAAACCCGGGAACTGGTGCTGCGAAACGACGTGGCGCTGTCCGAAACGCCTGGTGCGGCGGCGCGGCTCGTGACCGCTCACATCTCCATCACCAGGACGGACGACTTGATCCTTGCGGATGGCGCGGCGAACCGGCTGCACATCTTCTCGCGAAGTGTCGCAGGGGAGCGATCCATGCGCCTGGCCGTGTCGCTGGACACTCCGGCGGGCTCGCCGGCCGCGGTGCTGCCGATGCGTCTACACCCTAGCGCTCTGCGCGGGCTGGTGGTGTTGCAGAACGGGCAGGCCGAGCCGACGGTGCTGCTGCCGCGCATCGCCAATTCGTACACGGTAATCAACACGCAGGACCCTGGCCCCAGCGCGTTCGACTCGTCCAACCCGGTGAATACCTCCGTGCCGGGTTCGCTTCGTTGGGCAATCTCCAGCGCGGACGCCGCCGGCGGCCCCGCTGCCATCGACTTCAACATTCCGGTGACCGATCCGAATTACAATCCGGCCAACGGCTCGTTCACCATCACGGTGCTTCCCACGACGAATTGCGGGATCGACCCGTGCCAGGGATTGCCGCCGCTGCCGGCGGGCACGATTATGGATGCCTATACGCAGCCGGGCGCCAGCGCCAACAGCCTGACAAACGGCGACAATGCTGTGATCAAAATAGTGATTAGCGGGGCAGTGGCGGGCATTGGGCCGCATGGGATCTGGCCGATCTTCGGGACTAGCACGATTCGGGGCTTCAATGTCTCCGGATTCGGCTTTCAACCCGGTTTTCAACCCGGTGCGGAGGAACTGAGCGGCAACTACGGCATCAACCTGGAAGGCTCCGGCAACTTCATTGAAGGCAACTTCCTGGGCACTGACCCCACCGGCTCCCAGGCGAATGGAAACGGTGACGGCACCGGAGGATTGGGAGATGCCAACACCGTTGGGGGCACAACGCCGCAGGCGCGCAACCTGTTATCGGGAAATAACGAGAATTTTGGAGCGGTAGTCGACTCCCTCCCCAACACCTATTTCTTCCAGGGAAATTATGTGGGAACGGACCACACTGGCACGGTTCCTTTGTCGATCGATTCCATCGGATACAACACAAACGGCGCCAACATGGTGGTTGGCGGGACCACCGCCGGAGCGGCCAATCTGTTTTCCGGAAACAGCATCGGAGTGCAGACGGCATATCCGCCGACGAACCCGTTCACCCCGGACGCCAATCTCATCCAGGGGAACCTTGTGGGAACCGACCCCACCGGCACGCTATCCGTGTTTAACATCGGCGGTATAGTCATCAACGCCGGAACGGGCAACCTCATCGGCGGGACCACATCGGCGGCGCGCAACATCGTCTCGGGCAATGGACTCGAAGAGGGCATGATCGTCAATGGGACGGCTTCCGAGACCCATGTGGAGGGCAACTATATCGGTGTGGATATCAGCGGGGTCAAGGCTTTGCCGAACCTTGGCGCCGGAATCGATCACTCCCTCATTAAGGACCAGAACGGCAACAACATAGCCAATGCGCTCGGAACGATTATCGGCGGCGAAATCCCGGCGGCTGCCAACGTCATCTCGGGCAATCTCTTCGGAATTGCGTTGGGAGGTTCCGGGTCCAATGGGATGCTGCCCGCCACAATCGTCGGCAATCTGATCGGAACCGACGCCGGCGGCGTCAATCCCATGCCGAACGGGTCAGGGGGCATTGAGGTGATCGAGTCGGGCGCCAACTATGTAATTGGGGGAACGGATGCCGGGGCGGCGAATGTCATCGCGTTCAACCAGGGGTACGGAGTCCTGATCGATCCCGCGGTGGGAATGTTGTTCAGCTTGACGGGGGGATCTAACTCGGTGATCGGCAACAACATTTTCTCCAACACCGGACCGGGGGTGTGGGTCCACACCAGCACGGGAAATGTGGTCAGCCAGAACTCCATTTATTCCAACGGTGGACTCGGCATCGATATCGACGCGCTGGGGCGCCTCGTGAACAGTAACTGCCAATCGAACACCAATGGCGGAAACAGTCTGCAGAACGCGCCCGTGCTGACAGCCGCGCCGGGCGGCGCCACGCTCGTTTCGGCAACCGCTACCGACCCCAACGGGAACACGTCGGAGTTTTCCAACTGCGCGGCGATGGCCAATACCGGCAACACGCTGAATATCGCCGCGACGCTGAACAGCAAGCCCAACACCACATACACCGTGGAGTTCTTTCAGAACGCTTTCTGCGACCCATCCGGCTACGGCCAGGGAAAAACGTTCCTGCACCGCATCAGCGTCACCACTGGATCGAATTGCGCGGCGCCCATCAGCGATAATCCGACCATCACCACCGCCGACGTGGGCGTCTTGCTTACCTACAACCACAACCAGTACAGTTCCACGGTCCATTTTGCGACGCCGTTCGTGTATCAGGGAGTGGTGACGAATGGCGGTGTGGCCAACGCCTCCGGCGTGACGTTCAGCGATTCGCTGCCCTCCAGCCTGATTCTGAATTCCGTTTCCATCACCCAGGGCACGTGCAACACGTCCGGCAATGCGGTGACCTGCAACATCGGCACGCTGCCGGCGGGCGCTACGGCTGAGGTCACCCTGAATGTGACCATCAACGGCAGCGGGACAATTGCCAACACCGCAACGGCGTCCACCGCCACGGCGAATTCCAGTTCCGCCGTCACGACCTCCACGGTGACCCTTACGAGTTCGTATGAGTACGTCTCGATCGATCATTTCGTGCCGGCGGCGGGAACGGCGGGAAACGGCGCGCTGCCGATTACCATCTACGGGGTCTATTTCTATCCCGGTGTGACCACGGTGACGGCCAACGGCACGGCGCTTTCCTTTACGCCGGGCGCCAGCACTACGTGCGAGTTGGATTTTGTGTCGTACACGTGCCAGAGCATAAACGCGACCCTGCCGGCAACGTTAACCGCATCGCCCGGCAACCTCACGATCGTCATCGCCAATCCCTCGCCGGGCGGAACGACTTCGTCGAAAGTTTTCACCATCTATCCCAATCCGGGGAATGTAGCCAGTTTCGGACTCAGCGGCGTGCCGACTTCCGCCGTGCAGAACACGCCGTATAACCTGGTGGTGACGGCCCTGGACATCAACGGCAATGTGGTTCCGAGCTATCGCGGCGTCATCACCCTAGGGGATTCAGCCGGGAGCGAGACCTTCACTCCGGCATCGCCCTATCAATTCACCGCGTCCGACAATGGCGTCCACACGTTCATCACCACGTTCCCGTATACCGAATCGGTGGATCTGCTGACGGTAGCCGACGCGGGCACGCCCAGCATTATGGGGAACGAAACGTTGGTGGTGAACCCGCTGTTGGGCGCGCCGGCGCATCTCAGCGCGGCGATTACGCCGGATTCCATCCCCATCGGCTATCCGTTTCCGCAGCCGGTGACGGCCTTTGTGTCCGACGCAAACTACAACGCGCTGCCGGGAATCACGGTCACGTTCACGGTGACGCCTGCCAGCAACGGGGCCAGCGGCACGTTCAGCAATGGCAAAACCACCATGCAGGCGGTGAGCGATTCCGACGGCAACGCGGCCGTAAATATCACGGCCAATCTGACCGCGGGAGGCTTCGGAGTCACGGCCACGGTCGGATCGCTGAGCGCGCAATTCGGTCTTGGCAGCACGAACCTGACTCCGTCACACCTGACGATTCTCAACGGCGAGCCGACCACGGCCCCCATCGACACGCAGATTAATACCAGTCTCGGAGTCCTGGTTACCGACATCAATAACAACCCGGTGGTGGAAGTCCCGGTCAATTTCTCGGCGCCCACCTCCGGCGCGACGGTGAACCTGGCCAGCACAACGGCGGTAACCGCGTCTCAATCCATATTTTCCATCGTTGCCGGAGGAGCGTACCTGGGACCGGTGGGAGTGACCAACGGGATCGCCGGCTCTTACAAGGTGACGGCGAGCATCGGGGGGCTGAGCGTGCAATTCGATTTGACTAATACGTCCACTCCCAGCACCGTCGCGCAGATGAACACCATCAATACGCCCCAGACTACCCCGGTCAACAAGCCGTTCGGCATGCCCCTGACCGCGCAGGCGGCGGACGTGAACGACAATTGCATCGCGCAGGTGCCGATCACTTTCAGCGTACCGGCATCCGGCCCGAGCGCCACTTTGTCGGCCACCAAGGTGACCTCCGACGTCAACTGCAATGCCACCGTGACGGCAACCGCCAATGGGATCGTGGGAACCTATAACGTCACCGCAACCGCGCCGAACGGTGTTTCCGGAACGTTCGCGATGACCAACAACACCGGAGCGACTACGCTTAACGCCACCTACGGCACGCCGCAGTCCACCCCGATCAACACCGCCTTTGGGGAGAACCTGGAGGCTACGCTGCTGGATCTGAACGGCAATCCGCTGACGGGCCAGACGGTGTACTTTACGGCCCCGGCCACCGGCGCGACCGCGACGCTTTCGGCGCCCAGCGCGATTACCGGCCCTACCGGAACCGCCGTAGTGGGCGCGGCGGCCAACGGAAATCTGGGATCTTACGTCGTGACCGCAAGTTACGGCGCGGCAAAAACGGCCTTCTCGCTGACGAATACTCTGCCGCCGGCGCAGCTCAGCATCCAGGTTTCCCACTCGGGTACCTTTGCCGTGGGTCAGGCACCGGTAACTTATACGGTGACGGTCAGCAACAGCGCCAATGCCGGTCCCACAGTGGGCGCGGTTACGGTGCAGGAGATTGTCCCCACGGGCTTGACTCTGCTTTCGATGGCGGGCACAGGTTGGACGTGCCAGAGCGGCGGCGTAACCTGCGTGCGGAACGATGCCCTCGCGCCCGGCGCCAGTTACCCGGCGATCGCCGTGACGGTGGCTGTGGCGAACAACGCACCGGCGCTGGTGACGAACCAGGCCAGCGTGCTGGGAGGCGGATCGGTCCCGGGCAATTCCACCGACCTTACCTCGATCTCCTCATTCAACCTGTGCGACATCAACATGGATCATGTTGTGAACATCAAGGATGTCCAGCTAGAGATCAACGAAGCGCTCGGCGTTGCGTCCCCGGCTAACGATTTGGACGGCGACGGCGTGGTCAATGTGGTGGATGTGCAAATCGTGAGCAACGGGGCCCTTGGTTTGAGCTGCGCCGCCATAATCTGATAGGACGCGGGCTTGAATTGCAGGCTCTTGGTTTGAAAGGCCGAGATGGACGCTGCCATTTCGGATTTGGCGGGCCTGGCCGGATAGTCGCTATCCGGAAGTTGGCCACTTGGACAAAAATGGATTTATCGTATCTTTGTCCAATCGGCGCCGATCACGCAATCTGGTGGTCGCGGGATTAGAATGGGCTGGAATGCCCGCGGACGCCGGATGGAATCTCTTGAGGGCCGATACGGGAGCAAAGGAAGGATGGCATCCCCCATCATGTCATTGAGCAAGCTATTGGGAACGTGACTACATGCTCTCTTGGGTGGCGATGGAAAGAGCTGTGGAGGAACGCCGGGCGACCGATCCGGCTTACCGCAAGAAGACGGAGGGAAGACCGCTTCGGGAGGATACGAAATACTGCACCGATACGGAACTGCTCGACAAACTCCGGGCCTTCCGGATCAACTTTGACCGGCCGTCACTCAGGCGGCTTTGCGAACAAGCCCTCTCCGCTCAGGAGATCGCCGAGCGTCTCTTGGGTCAACTCGTCGACGCCCCCCGGCAGGGGCAGGAAAAGGACTGGATTTGGATCTGCGTCGCGACCCTGTGGGAGCGATGGTTTCCGGACCAGCCAAATTTCGAAATGCTGGACGACAAGATGCAGGCCGGCTACAAAGCCCGGAAAGTTGGCGGCCCGGTCATGGCTTGCCGCATCTGGCTCGACGCCTGGAGCGGAGTCGTCCGCATCTGCGACAAGAGCGGCATTCGATCCATCCACGAATTCGATGAGCGGTTCGGCGGTACCGAATCGTTGTTCAATTGGATTCAGGACCTGGAAGACGAGCTGAGCAGTGGTGGGGTGTTCGACCGCAGGCTCCTGGCAGAGAGGGTTTCCCTGTGCGAAGAAGCGCAGACGCGATTTGAACCGCAAGACGACCTCACGGTCGAGAACAGGCGGCGCGCCTTGGCGGAGTCTTATTTCGAACTGGGCCAGACAGCGAAAGCCGACGCGCTCTTTCGCGGCTGGCTGGAAGACATTCCGCAGTGGGGGTGGGGCTGGATCGGCTGGTCCGACTGCTACCGGTTTACGAAGACCGAATTCGCCGATTTGAATCGGAGTGAGCAGCTTCTGCGGGAGGGACTTTCGATTACGGGGGTCAGGGACTACTCCGATATCGCGGAGCGCTTGGCGGATCTCTTGCACAGCTTGGGACGGGAACAGGAGGCCGCGGAGTTCAGGCAACAGGATCAAACGGCGGCGAACATTTTCGGTGAACAACCGCTCCATAATCACCTCAGCGTCACCGCGGACAAAAGACCAAAAGTTGGGCGGAACGACCAATGCCCTTGCGGAAGCGGCAGGAAATTCAAGAAATGCTGCGGTGCCCGAAACCAATAGTCGGGGTGCAAATCTCCGGGCGATCAATGATTGAGAGGCGACGCCCAGGATCTGGGACACCGCCGGCCTGCTGAGTGGCCATTTTGAGTGGACCTGGTGTCGGCTTCCGGGTGCGGGCTGCCAATGTACAATAAGCCCACTTGTTGGTCGGCTTGACTAGGTTCTTTGGTTGCAAGGGACCGCACCGATCCGAACGCACTCAGGCTACCGTTCCGGGTGGCTTTGGCCGCAACAGTGTGAAAAACCAGCAGCCTTCATTATTCACAGTTGCGGTGTGGAGAAGGCTCCTCAGCGGCCGTTCGGGCTGGGTGTACACTGAATCGGATCTGGAAGTCCACAATGGAGATTCCGCCTAAATGGGGACATCACTCCCAGAGGAGAAAGAACATGCGTAAAGCTTCGTTGGTTGGATGCTTGGCGCTCGCCGCACTGACTGTAGGCTGCTCGAATGCTCCCGCTCCAACCCCTGACACACGCACCGCCGATGTGCAAGCGGTCAAGGACGTTGAGGCGGCCTGGGTTAAAGACATAGCTGCAAAGGACGTTGACAAGTGGGCCAGCTACTTTGCAGAGGATGCCTGCGGACTATACCCTGGGGCCGGGATACTGAATGGGAAGGCAGCCATTAAAGCGGCGCTGGCGCCGTATTTTGCCGATCCCAATTTTTCGATGACTTTCCAGTTCACGAAGGTGGTGGCTTCCAAGGGTGGTGACATGGTTTATACGCAGGGTACTTACACCATGACCATGACTAACCCGAAGACCAAGAAGCCCATGACGGACAAGGGAAAATATCTTACGATCTACGGCAAGCAGGCCGACGGAAGCTGGAAGGCCGTCGCCGATACATACAATTCCGATTCGTCTATGTAGGCCCTAGAAAGCGCTATTAGGCGACCTGCTCCGACCCATCCGAGTTTCTCGCGACTGAGGTTTTTGAATCGCCAGGGGCTGTGGACAAAAACGGGGTTATCGGTAACTGCAGGTCGCGGCTCATTCAGGCGCGAACCGGACGGCTGGCGCCCTTCGCGGCGTATGCCCGCCGCGGTGATTCGTCCTCCGGCGTCGCGCAGCAAACCGCGTGCGCTCTCGATCCACCGCCGCGCGCGCTCGGCGCCTGTCTCGCCCGGGAGCGAGGCGAGTTCCCGCGCTCGCGCCGGGACGCGCTGGAGGCAGCAGCCTCCGCAGGCTGTCGCACGGGCTGTGCGCGTCCACGATCAGGGCGCACTCGTTTCCCGCTGGCGAAATTCGTCTTGCCTGGTGTGGTTCCGGGCGTAGGGCTAACGCCACCTTCCCTAAATACGCGCTCACGTTCCCATTGAAGCGACCGGAATTCTCGCGGGCCCTCGCCCGCGCGGAGCCCCCCTGGCACGCAAAACGCTGGCCGTCGAATTTCCGCGCTTGGCCATGCGATTTCGCCGCTAAGAGGCCTCAGTGCGTCCGCGCAGATGCCTTGTTCTTACGCCTTCGCTTCCGCGTTCGCCCGGGCCAGCAGCGCTTTCATGTACGCGAACCCGTACGACGTCTGAGCATTATAGCCACCCACCATCGCTGGTGAGTGATCCAGGATCACAATCCCATCGAAGTTCACGTCGCGCAGCGCCTTCATGATCTTGTACATGTCGTAATAGCCGTTATCCATGTAAGTTTCCACGAAGTGCGGCAACGGCGCGGTCACGTTGCGGAAATGTATCTTCCAGATTTTCTGCGCGCCGAAATAGCGGATCATCTCTTCCGGATCTTTGCCCGTAAGCTGCCGTCCGCCTTCCAGCCACGTTCCGCAGCACAGGCAAATTCCCACGTTGGGGCTGTTCGCAATCTCCATGGCGCGGCGGTAGCCGTCGAAGCTCGCGAAGATGCAGCGCGGAACGCCGGCCAGCATTGGCGCGGGCGGATCGTCCGGGTGAATTCCGATGCGCACGCCGGCTTCTTCGGCCACCGGAGCCACCTGCTTGATGAAATAGGCGTAGTTCTCCCAGATTTCTTCCCTGGAAAACTCGCGCCCGTGCGAGAGCGGTTCTTTGAACACCGCGGTCTCCCACACACCCTGCTTGTCGGGGCTGGCCATGTCGAACTCGCGCCCGACCGATCCCCGAATGGTTGCGCGCCCGCTGCTCCAGATACCGTTGCCCATGTGAGCGTAGGTGGTGTAGTAAATCCCCGCTTTGCCAAGATTGCGCAGGTACTGTTTGTACTCCTCAATTTTCTTATCGTGTCCCGGCAGGTTCAATGTTACCTCCGGCATGTTGTGAACGCTGCCGTTGCCTATATTCCACACCGTGATGCCCGCATCGGCATAGCGTTTCTTGATTTGCAGAAAACCTTCGGCGGTGCGAAGGTCGGGTGTGGACTGCACGCTCACATACTCCGCACCGATCTGTTGCAGGTAGAGCAACTCTTCGTCGGTGGGCTTGGCGCCGGACTGGGCACACAGCTTGATTCCCGGCTGCACGGTATGCACGACGGCGGACGCCTTGCCTGCGGAAGCCAGCAGGGCTGCCGTGCCCAGCGCTCCACCCAGTGCCAGTTTTCCGAATTCTCTACGGTCGTGGTCGCTCATTGCCATGGTCTCCCAGAAGAAGAGTAACTCACCGCGTTCGAGTGTTGCACAGTTCCCAGACGAGGCACTTCCTTGCCACCTCCCGGAACGCGCTGTTCTGAAACCCGCAAGGGTCGGCAGCCCTGACTAAATGCGCCGCGCGAAACGAGGTAAAACTGGAAATGTGGATTTAGTGAAATCGGGAGGATCCATGCCGAGGCTCGATCGGAGAGAGCTGCTCAAGTTGGGCGCCGTTGCGAGCGGCGCGGTGCTTTCGCCCGCGGCGGCTGCTCCATTGCAAGGAAGCGAGCAAGTTGCCGTACGGACACCCGCTGCTGCCGCCGCCTGGACCGCGCGCTGGATCTGGCATCCGGGCCAGCTTGCGTACCACCTTCACACCCGGGTTTCGCGCACAGCCTTCGAGCGCGTGGCCAACCTCGGCTACCCCGGCTTCTACCAGCGGCCGGAGTACGGGACGTGGTTCCGGCGGCGGACGACGCTCGCCGCCGATACGCCGGTGCGATGGGCCTGGCCGCGAGGACGCGCACGCGTGCGCGTCAACGGGCGCGAAGGCGATATCACGGTGAACCATCGGGTGCTGCCCGCCGGCCCGGTCGAGATCCTCGTCATTCAGGACATGATGCTCTCACTGCCGTGTTTTCTCATGGAAGGCGAGGGCGTGACCACCGGCGAGGGATGGGACGCAAGCCTCGATGGCGAGCGCTGGACCGCGGCGGAAGTCGCGGAGAGGCCCGGCTTGCCCGGAGCGTTCCCTGACCAGGACATCGACGGCCACAAACGGTTGCTGCCGCGCGCGACCGCACGTCTCTCCCTGGCGACCGAAAGAGCCGGCGGATACGACTTGGCGATGGGAGGGGAAGTGGTGCTCGACTTTCACGACATCGAACTGGGCGCGCTTGAGTTCACGGCCGCGGGTGCGGGCGAGGTGACCGTGGCGGTTGGCGAATCGTTCGAAGAAGCAACAGAGGGGGATGAGTCGAAGTTCGAGCAGTTGCCGCTCGAGCCGGTGCGCCTGGAATCCGCTCCACGCGCCTTCACGGTTCCCGAACGCGCCGTCCGGTTCGTCCGCTTCCACGCAAGCCGGAACTGCCGGATCGATGCGGTCGGCATGAACGCGCGCATCTATCCAGTGGAAAACCGGGGACGGTTCGAATCGAGCGACGTTCGTCTGAACGAAATCTGGAAGGTGGGAGCAGCCACGCTGCACGCGTGCATGCACGACGCGACCATTCTCGACGGGATTAAACGTGACGGTCTTGTGTGGCTGTTCGATCAGAATATCGATTTCGACGCCGTGGATTGCCTCTTCTTCGACACGGCCGTTGTGCGTAATACGCTGCTGACGCAGACCCCGCCTCCGGGAGCGGCGCTGGAGCGCATCGGCGAGTTCGAGCTGCTGATGTACTACGTGATGGGCTTTGGCCAGGACTACCTGACGCGCGGAGACGCTTCGTTTTCGGAGCGCTACCGCACCAACCTGACCGAGGTACTCGACCTGTTTACACGCTTGCAGGACGAGCAAGGATTCATCCCGGCGAGGGCTTTCTCCCCGAAGAAGACCAGCTCCGGCGGCCCGGGAGTTCAGGGCGTCGATTACCTGGGCGAATACTTTCCGGATTGGGCTGGGAAGAGCGACCGCGGCGAGAAGCGCGCCACGGATCTCGATTGCGCGGGCACACCAACCTATAGCCAGATGCTCGTCCTGCTTTCCTTGGAGACCGGCGCGCAACTCGCGCGAGCGTGGGGCGACCCGGCCCTGTCGGCCCGCTATGCCGACGTTGCAGCCCGGCTTCGATCCAGCATCGTCCGCGTCTTCTGGGACGAAGCTCAGGGAGCATTCATCAACGGCCTCGATCGCAGCGGAGCGCGCGATGCGCGCGTTTCCACGTTCGCCCAGACCTGGGGCATCCTACTCGACCTGGTCCCGGAAGGAAAGACGGCGGGCCTGTTCAACGCGGTCTATGACGACCCGCGCAGCCGGGCGCGCAACATTAGCATGCAGGCTTACTACGAGCTGATGGCGTACACAAAAGCCGGCCGTTTCCCGAAAGCGCTCGACTACCTGAAGAAGAATTGGGGCTGGATGCTGGACAACGGCCTCACGCGTTTCATCGAAGACATCCGCACGGATGACGGACCGAGGGAGCGCCTGATGTTCTACGGCCGCCCGTACGGTCTCAGCCTGAACCACGGCTGGACGGGCGCCACCGCCGTCTCGCTGCCGATGCGCGGGACTCTGGGCTTGCGTGTGATTGAGCCCGGCTACCGGCTCTGCGAGTTACGGCCCAACTGGAAGATCTTCGACTGGGTGAAGGTGACCATCCCTACGCCGCACGGCAGGCTAGCGCTCGATTACAGCCGCGAGAAGGGGGCGGAACTCGAAGTGCCGGAAGGGGTCCACATCCGCACGGTGGACGAGCGCGGGGGTGCCACTGAGTTTGGCCCTGGGCGACACAAGGTTTGAGCTGCGCTAAGCAGTTAGCGTGCGCGGCAGACCCCTGGCCTTTTCGCGGCGAGTCACGTCCTGGAAGACGATGACCTCGGTCAGATGATTGTGCAGGTCAGGCGACTTCGGGTGCGGCGATGGTGCGTTCGAAATCACCGATGGCCTGACCGTACCCGACCCGCGAAAAAGGGTCCCACTCCCTAACGGAAGTCACTTTCCGCTAACCCCGTCTTTTGTCCAAAACCGCCACTGCCGGGCCATAGCGAGGCCGAAGCCCCGGCCACCAAAATAACTGCCGGATGCGCCGTAACACAGGACTTGGGCTCCAGCGCGTCACGAAATGGGTATTTCGACGGGACAACTACGCGTCCAAGTGAAGCTTCCCCCAACGCGATTTCTGGCCCGCGGCACCCAATTCCGAGCTTTGTACGAGTGGCGCGTCTTCCAGCCGAACTCCCGGAGGCCACTTCATGTTCAAGTCGCCACGACGAGGCCACCTGCGGCCCGAATGACCTCTCCGGTAATCCAGGCTGATTCGTCCGATGCCAGGAACACTGCCAGCGGCGCTATATCCGTGACGCGACCGAGCCGGCCAAGCGGTGTCTTGTTCGCGAGTACAGCGCCGGCGCCTCCCTCAAAGGTCCCCGCAGTGACATTGCCTTCGGTCTCAGTGTGACCCGGCGCGATGGCGTTGACACGGATCTTGAGCGGCGCCAGTTCGAGCGCCAACCCCTTGGTCAATGTTTCGATCGCCGCCTTCGTGGACGCGTAGAGCAGGGCTCCTGGCACGGGATGAGAGCCGACGATGGAGCTGAGATTGATGATACTCCCGCCCTTGGCGCCGAAACGCTTGATCGCCTCTTGCACCATGAGAACCGCCCCAAGCACGTTGACGTTGTAATGTAACAGTTCAGTCGGGGTTAACGGTGCAGTAGTGAAGCGGCCGGGCGATGGCTGCGATGGCAGGCAATCGCCGCTGAGAGATAGGCCAGTATGTTGAGACGCTGAAGGTCACAAGTCTCGG
>Ga0181530_10005160_pt1 | contig 13472 bp, 14 predicted proteins | sample PEATcosm2014_Bin_42_FD_119769 | JGI IMG/M metagenome (GOLD analysis project Ga0181530, IMG submission 119769) | Peatland microbial communities from MTU Mesocosm Facility, Houghton, MI, USA - PEATcosm2014_Bin10_60_metaG | ecosystem: Environmental > Terrestrial > Soil > Wetlands > Peat | place... | reverse complement strand
CGGATATAAAGTTCGCCGCGGCCTTTGACCCGGCCGGGCTTCTTCACTTCGGTCACGGTTCCCATGACCCAGCTTCCCACGGGAATGACGATCCGTCCGTTCACCAGGATGGGAAAGGCGGTCTCCAGGTACACGCGGTCGCCCAATTCGGTATGTTTCGTGCTCACGCTATTGATCAGGCTGAGCGGCAGCTTGGTCCCGGCCGCGACGGTATACTCGCCAGCGGCGGGCGCCGGCGGCGCCACATCTTGCGCCGCGAGGAGCCCAACGGCGAAGGTGATTGCGATCAATGGGCGTGCGAACATCCACAGTCTCCTGAACCGATTCTAGCCTATATACTGGACGAGACTTAGAACGAGAAGGTTGCGCCGGAGGCGGGACGGGGGGCGTCCCGCGCGGACCAGGGGGTCCACCCTCCTTCCGATCATCATTGGACGTTCAACAGGAGGCCGGCGAGGCTTTCCTGCGCACCCACCGAGACGCGGATCTCGGGGTTGGTGGGCGTATCGCCTGGGAGGAACAGGTTGATCTGGTAGAGGCCTGCGTTATAGGGAGTTACGCCGGCGTAGAAGATGAGCGACGGGTCGATGGCGACGCCGTTCAGATAAACCTGGGGCTTACTGGCGGCGGCGACTGGGTCGGCGGTTAGGGGAATTACCCCGGGGGCGGGATTGGGCTGGGTCTTGCCAAGGCCGGTAGCGTAAACCACCACGACGTCTCCCGCGTTCGCCGGCGCGTCCGCCGTAAGCAGGGTGCCATCGTCGTGTTCGGCGATGGCGTAGCCGGCCCAGGCGAACAAAGCCGGGGCTGCGCCGATCAACTGGACGGTGATTTCCGGGCCAGTGACCCCCTCGCGCACCACGCGCAGGGGAACGCCGCCCGCGATTTCGTTACCCGGGACGATGAAGTTGATCTGCGTGGGGGAGACGTAGATCAGGGGCGCCTGGTAGTTGTCGACGTAGACTGCAACGCTAGCCAGCGTGGTGGGGAGGGTGTCGTCGACGATATCGGATGCCCCCAGTTGCCGGGTGTCCCAAGACAGGTTGGTGCCGAAGATGGTCAGGACGGAGTTGGGCGCGAAGGGGCCGGATGAATAATCGGAGGCGTTGACGATGCCGTCAGGGGTGTAGTTGGGGGCTTGCCCCCAGGCCGCGCCCGCCAAAACGGCGGCCATAACCGGCCAACTGCGTATCATGAGCTTAAGATAGTGGCCCCTCGAGGCAGGACTTCTCATGAAACCTCGCGAGAGCAGGCGCGCTACACTGGTTATTACCCGCGTCCGACTTTTTACGGCCGTAGTGCGTCTTGAGATAAGGAGCCAGAGATTGATCTTTCGGGCGGTTGAAGATGCCGACCTGATTCAGCAGGCTGCCCGGGGTAACGTGGAGAGCTTCAACCTCCTGGTATCCCGCTGGGAGAAGCGCGTGTATAACTATCTGCTGCGAATCACGGGGAACCGGGAAGACGCTCTCGATCTGGCGCAGGATGTATTCTTGAAGGCCTATCAGAATTTGCGCAAACTGGACGATGCGGGGCGGTTCGCTCCCTGGTTGTACCGCATCGCTCACAACGAGGCCTACTCGCTGTTCCGCAAGCGCAAGCCCGAGACGGCGGTGGAGAACCTGGAACGGGAGGCTGCCGGCGCGGGAATCGCGGTGGGCGGCAGCTCAGTTTTTCCGATCGAACTCAGCCTGGCGGTGGCGGGCGCTTTGGACCGGCTTTCGCCCGACCAGCGCGAGGCGGTAGTGCTGAAGATTTACCAGGGCTTCAAGTTCGAGGAAATGGCTGAGATCCTGGAATGTCCGGTTTCCACGGTGAAATCCCGACTGTATACCGCGCTCGATCTCCTGAAGGCAGACCTGGCTCCCATATCGGCACGAGGTGTGTCATGAGTTGCTCGCCATTCGATTTGAAAGACTACTTCCTCAAGGAGCTGACTGAACCGCAGCAGCGCCAGGTGGAAGCGCACGTTCAAGACTGTTCCGGCTGCCGCGAAGAGCTCGACCGGCTGCGCCTGACCGAGGCGGCGTTGTGCTCGTTGCGGGAGGAAGAAATCCCACTGCGCATCGGGTTCGTCTCCGACCCGGTGTTCGAGCGATCCTGGTGGGCGGCATTCTGGGGATCGCCCGCGCGGCTGGGCTTCGCGAGCGCGGCGATGCTCTCGGTTGCGATTCTGGTCTTGGGGTTGGGGCTGACGCACCGCGCGTCCGCGGTGTTTTCGTGGCAGGCCTTTTATAGCCGCGCCGAAGTGGATCAGCGAATTCAGGCGGCTGTTTCCGCCGCCGAATCGCGCCAGGAGCGGAAGACCACGCAACTGGTGCACGAGCTGGTGGAGCGCGCCGATTCCGAGCACAAGTCCCGGCTGATCGCCGAGAATCAAGCGGAATACTTGCAGAAACTGAATTACCGATATCAGCTGGATCGCGGCGATTATGGGAATCCGTCCGCGGAACAGGGAGGACCGAGATGAAATCCGCCGCTTTGCTATTGACTGTTGCTGCTGCCGTGGCTCTGGCGCCTGCGGGGGCCCAGATCCAGACTCCTTCTGCCCCTCCTTCGCCGGTGGCCGCCAAGCCGGCCACCGGCACCGTGGGAAGCGAACGGGGGCCGGTCGGGCTGCAAGCGATGACGGCTCTCGAGAGAGAGCTGGATGGCCGCATCGCGGCGACCGGGGGCGCCGATCCGTGCGTGGTGTTGAGCGGGACGCGGGGCCTTTACGTCACGGGCTTCGGAGCGGTGTTTACAAGCGATGTGGATCTGATCATTTCGCCGGCGATCGGCATTTTCCAAACGAGCATGCCGACGGACCGGAAGGCGGACGTGCACAAGCGCAAGCTGGCGCACCTGGCGCTATTGCAAAGCTCGATGCGGGAGATGCTGACGGCGCTGGCGCAATCGGCTTCCCTGAAGGGCATGGCGGGCACGGACCAGATTGTGGTGGGCGTGCGGCTGATGTACCGGCCGTGGGAAGACACCAGCGGGCTGCCGGGACAGATCGTGATGCGGGCCGACCGGCAGGGCGGCAACATCAGGATGGAACTACAATAAGTGGCCGCCTCCATACCTCCACCGACCGAATTCGAAGCCAGCGGGTTGCCGGGCGAAGCCGGGCCGCGCGGGATGCGGCTGGGCGAGATCCTCATTGCGCGCGGGAAGATTGAAGCCGAGGATCTGGAGCGGGCGCTCGAACTGCAGCGGGAGCGCGGCGACAAGCTGGGCAAGATCGTGGTGGATATGGGCCTGATCGCGCAGCGCGATGTTCTGGCGGCGCTTTCCGATCAGCTTGAAATCCCGCTGGTCACGGTGGAGAACCCGCCGCCTTCGGCGCCGGAGATCGACGGGCTGTCGCATCGATTTCTTCGCCAGTGCCGGGCGTTTCCCATTGAGTTGAAGGATTCCACGCTGACCATCGCGATGGCCGACCCGTTGGATTTCGAGACGGTGGCGGCGGTGCGCACATTCTGCGGGTTCGAGATCCGCACGGCGCTGGCCGCGGAGCAGGAAATTCTGGACGCCATCGAGAAGCACTACGGCGAGGCCGAGCGGCAGACCCTGGCGGAAGGCGCCGATGAGGAGGCGACGGCCGACCTGGAGCATCTGCGCGACATGGCCAGCGAGGCTCCGGTGATCCGGCTGGTGAACGCCATGATCGGCGACGCCATCGAAAAGCGGGCCAGCGACATTCATATCGAGCCGTTCGAGAAGGAATTCCGCATCCGCTTCCGCATCGACGGCGTGCTGTTCAACCAGGACACGCCGCCGCGCGAACTGAAGGCCGCCATTATTTCGCGCCTCAAGTTGATGGCGAAGCTCAACATCGCGGAGCGCCGGCTGCCGCAGGACGGGCGTATCAAGATCAAGGTTTTGGGCCGCGAAGTGGACCTGCGCGTTTCCACTCTGCCGACGCTGTATGGCGAAAGCGTGGTGATGCGGCTGCTGGATCGTTCCTCGGGCGATTTCTACGACCTGCGCCGCCTGGGCTTCGACGACCGGATGCTGAGCCGCATGGAGCACTTCACCAGCCTGCCGCACGGCATCTTCCTGGTGACCGGGCCGACCGGTAGCGGCAAATCCACCACGCTCTATTCGGCGCTCAAGCGGATCAACCTGCCGGACAAGAAGATCATCACCATCGAAGATCCGGTGGAATACCAGATGGATGGGATCAACCAGATCCACGTGAACCCGCAGATCGGCCTCACCTTCGCGGCGGGGCTGCGGCACATTGTGCGCCAGGACCCGGACGTGATCATGGTGGGCGAAATTCGCGACCGGGAGACGGCCGACATCGCGATCCGCGCGGCGCTGACCGGCCACCTGGTGTTTTCGACCTTGCATACCAACGACGCGCCGAGCGCCATCACGCGGCTGGCCGACATGGGGGTGGATAACTACCTGATTGTTTCCTCGCTGGTGGCGGTGCTGGCGCAACGCCTGGTGCGCGTGATCTGCATGCATTGCAAGGAACCGGACGGAACCGCCCTGGCGCCGGACGGCCAGAAGATCCCGGTCTACCGCGGGGCGGGCTGCGCGGAGTGCCGCGGCCTGGGCTACACCTCGCGAGTGGGCATTTTCGAGATGATGGACGTCAACGACGAAATCCGCCGGCTGATCATGAGCAACGCGGACGCTTCCGTGCTGACGCAGGCGGCGCGCCGCAACGGGATGCGGAACCTGCGCGAGGACGGGTGGAAGAAGATCCGCGACGGCGCGACTACGGTGGAAGAAGTGATGCGCGTGACGCAGGAATTCTAGTATGCGGCCGTTTCGATTAGGGCAACTGGTAGCGCCGGCGGTCTTGCCGCCGGTGTTGTGCGGGGCAGACCCCCTGGTCTGCGGCCGACGCCCCCGCCGGCCTGCCCGCGCTTGGCAGAGTGCCGGCACCACGGTTCCGGCAGCGGGACGAGGGCGTCCCGCGCAGACCAGGGGGTCTGCCCCACAATTTGCGCGACTCTCGCCGGAGACCACACTCTAAATGGCTACTTTCTTTTTCCGCGCGGTGGCTTCCGACGGCAAGGTGCGCAACGGGAGTTTGTCCGGCGACGACGAAAAAGTAGTGGCGCGGGAACTGCGCAAGCAGGGGCTGATCCCGGTGTACGTGGGAGCGGCGCCGAAGGGCGGGGCGGTGGAGTTCAAGCTGCCGGTTTTCGGCGCGCGGAAGCGGCGCAACGTTCTCTTTTTCACGCAAGAGCTTTCCACGCTGCTGAGCGCGGGGATACCGCTGGACCGCGCGATCGGCATCACGGCGGAGTTGACGGAGCAGGCTTCGTTCCGGTTCATCGTGCTGGACGTGCTGCGCGTGCTCAAGAGCGGCAAGCCGCTGGCGGAGAGCCTGGCGACGCACCCGGATTATTTTTCCGATCTGTACATCAACATGGTGCGGGCGGGCGAAGCCTCGGGCTCGCTGGCGGCCATCTTTGAGCGCCTGTCGGATTTCGAGCGTTCGCGCGACGACCTGCGCAACTACATCATCTCTTCGATGATCTATCCGGCACTGCTGACGGCGGTCGGTCTGGGCTCCATTTTCATCCTGTTGAACTTCGTGGTGCCGAGGTTCTCGTCGATCTTCAGCGATTCGCATTTGAAGATCCCGGTGCCCACGGCGATGATGCTGGAGGCCAGCCACATCGTGCAGACTTACTGGTGGATGGCGGCATCGGCGCTGGCGGTGCTCATCATCGGGTTCCGGGTTTACACGCGGACGGTGTCCGGCCGGCTGTGGTGGGACGGGGCGCGCCTCAAGATCCCGATGCTGGGCGACGCGTTGCTGAAGGCGGAAACCTCGCGCTTCGCGCGCTCCATGGCCACCCTGGTGGCGAACACCGTGCCGCTGGTGCAATCGCTGGCGATCTCCGCGGCGACCCTGAACAACAGGACGATCTCGGAGGCGCTGAAGGGCGTGGCGCAGGGGGTCAAGCGCGGAGAAGGCATCGCGGCGCCGGTGCGCAAGGCGGGGGTATTTCCGCCGCTGGTGGCGCACCTGCTGACGGTGGGAGAAGAGACCGGGCATCTCGACACGATGTTCGCCCGCATGGCGGACATTTACGAAAGCGACACGCGTTCCGCCATCAAGCGTTTCACTTCGGTTTTCGAGCCCATCGTGATCCTGGTGATGGGCGTAATGGTAGGCACCCTGATTCTCAGCATGCTGCTCGCAATTACGAGCATTAACGACGTGGCGATCCAATGACGAATCAAAATTTGCAACGGAAACGAACCCGCGGACAGGCCGGCATCACGCTGATCGAGATGCTGGTGGTGATGACCATCATCGCCCTGTTCGCCGCGCTGGTAGCCCCCAACATGATGAAGCACGCCGACGCCGCCAAGGTGACCAAGGCGCGCGCCGACATCCACGGCTTCCTGACGGCGCTGGCATCCTACAAGCTGGACACGGGCACTTACCCGACCACGGAGCAGGGATTGGAGGCATTGCGCACCAAGCCGGGCGATGTGGAGCAGTGGGCCGGCCCGTATATCACCCAGGAGCTTCCCAAGGACCCCTGGAACCACGAGTACCTGTACAAATTCCCGGGCGATCACGGCGACGAACCGGATATCGTGTCACTGGGCCAGGATGGCAAGCCGGGGGGAGAAGGATTTGCAGCCGACATCGTCAGTTGGAAAAACCAGTAACGGCGGGGAGCGCGGCATCACGCTGCTGGAGATGCTGGTGGTGATGTGCATCGTGGGCCTGATCATAGGGGTCACGACGCCTTCGATCTCCGCCGGCCTGGATAGCGTGCGCCTGGCGACGGCGACGAGCTCGGTGGCGGGCTTTCTGAATGCCGCGGTGACCAGGGTGGAGCGGCGGCAGCAGCCGATTGAAATCGTAATTCTGCCGCAGGAAAACCGCATCGTGATCTATTCCAACGAGCCGGGCTTTACGCGCGATCTGACCATGCCGGACGGCGTCCGGATCGAGAAGGTGCTGCCGGCGGAGATGTTCGGGGAAGCGGGCGGCGAGCGCCGCATCCTGCTGCTGCCGGGGGCGACCACTCCGGCGATGGGGGTGCAACTCGCCAACCGGCACGGGACGCGGCGGACCGTGCGGCTGGATCCGATGACGGGCTTTCCGCGCGTGGAGAAGGCTGAAGACCAATGACCGGCAAGCGGGGCTTCACGCTGCTCGAGATGATTGTGGCCACCACCGTGATGGGGATCGCGGTGGTGGGGCTGCTATCCGGCATCGCGGGGGCCACGCGGAACGCCGCGCGGCTGCGCGAGTACGAGCGCGTGGTGCAGTTGGCGCGCATGCAGATGGATTTTTTGCTGGCGGACCGAACGGTCTCCGGATCGCGGAGCGGCAGGTTCGAGCCGCAGCAGACCGGGGGTCTCGAGGCCGGATGGCAATCGCGCATCTCCGCCTCCCAGACGCCGCCGAATCCGGCGGCCGGACAGCCGGTGCTGGACCGCATCGAGTTGGAGATCTGGTGGATGCAGGGCGAGCAGCGCCGCACTTTCACCCTGGACGCCTTCCGCACGCGGTTTCTTTCCGGTTCCGACGCGGGGACGCCATGAGACGATCTTCGCGGGCCGGCGTAACGCTGATCGAAATCACCATCGCCATCACGCTGCTCAGCCTGCTTTCGCTGGGCATGGCGATTGCGATCCGGGTGGGCCTTCAGGCATTCGCCAAGACCGACGCCAAGTTGATGGACATCCGCAAGATCACCGGCGCGCAGAACATTCTGCATCAAGAGCTGGAAGGCCTGATTCCGGTGCTGGCGGCCTGCGGCAGCAATACCGTGGACAATGGCTTCAAGGCGGCTTTCTTCCAGGGGGAGCCGGCGGCCTTGCGCATGGTCTCATCGTTCTCGCTGCAGCAGGGTTGGCGCGGCGAGCCGCAAGTGCTGGAGCTGTTCGTGATCCCCGGCGAGCGAGACGGGGGCGTGCGCCTGGTGGTGAACGAGAGCCTTTACACGGGCTACCTGGGTTCGGCGGCCTTCTGCACGGGCGTTACGCCCGACGCGGCGACGGGTGCGCCGCTGCCGAAATTCGTGCCGGTCGCGGCGGGGCCCAAATCATTCGTACTGGCCGACCAACTGGCATATTGCCGTTTCTCGTATTACTACCCAGGCAATGCGCAGGAGAATAAGCAGGCGGGCTGGGTTGCCACCTGGGCGGTCAAGGGATGGCCGGAGGCGATCCGAATCGAAATGGCGCCCTTGCGCCCGGACCCGTCGCGAATCCAGCCGATCACGATGACGGCGCCGATCCATATCCGGCGGGACCCGGAGAAGAAGTATGAAGATGCGTACTAGGGCGGCGGGCGCAGGATTCGGTAGAGGTGGAGAATCGCTCCCTAACGGTCGCGGCTCCGATCAGAGCCACGAGGGCCGCGACGATGCGGGCCGGAGCGCGGACGAGGGATCGCGCGCGGACGAGGGCGTCCGCCCCACCGGACATGGGCAAGCGCTCCCTGACGGTCGCGGCTCCGATCAGAGCCGCGCGCTTAAGCAAGCGGCATTCGTCCCGCGCACCAGGCGCACCAGGCGCACCAGGCGCGGCAGCGGGCTGCTGGCGGTGCTGTGGCTTTCGGCGGCGCTGGCGGCGATCGCGTTTTCCCTTTCGGTCACCGTGCGGGGCGAAATCGAGCGCACTTCCACCGAAGTGGACGGGCTGCGGTGCGGTTACCTGGCTTCGGCGGGCATCGAACGGGCGGCCATGGAACTGCTGTGGTCCGCCACGTCGGCGGAGGGCAAGCTGATTCCCAAGGGTTCCACGTTCGTCGATTATGTCTTCCCGAGCGGCAACGTGCGGGTAGACATCATCCCGGAAACGGCCAAGCTGGACGTCAACAAGACTTCCGTGGAAGACCTCGCCAAACTGGTGATGGCGCTGGGGGTGGACCCGGGGCGGGCGCAAGAAATCGCCGCGGCCATCGGGGACTGGCGCCAGCCGGGCGGCAACCTTACCGACGGCTATTATTCGGGTCTGGGTTCGTCTTTTCGCCCCCCGCATGCGTCTTTTCGAGAGATCGAGGAATTGCTCTTGGTGAGAGGCGTTACTCCCGACATTTTCTACGGAACTTACGTCCCGGCAGAGGGAGGCGTGTTGGTGGCGGCGATCGGCCAAGCCGGGTCGCGGCTGGCGCGCCGCTCGGGCCTGATCGACTGCCTCTCGATCTACGGGACGGACGGTGCGGTGGATGTGAATACGGCCGACCCGGCGGTGCTGGCGGCCATCGGGGTTCCCTTGTACAGCGCGCAGGCGATCGCCGCGCAGCGCGCCAATGCGCCGTTCAGCAATGACAACCTGGGCGAACTGATGGGCAGCGCCGGCGGTGGCGGGGGCCGAATGCGAACGGAAGGAAACAGCATGGTGACGTTCCGGGCCACCGCGCGCCTGCGCCTGGCGGACGGCAAGCTTTCGGACCTCAGGCGCACCTCGGCGGCCCTGGTCAAGTACATGGCGGCGGGGTCGGCAGTGCCTTATCACGTCTTGCGGTGGTATGACACCGCCTGGAGCGATTGAATCCCGCATGCCCATGGAAATTCCTTTTGCCAAGGATGTGCGCAAGCTGTTGGCCTTCGGGTCGGGAGTCGGCATCGAGATTCACGGCGACGACCTGGAAGTGGTGGCGGCGCGGGTGCGTCCTTCGCGGGTGCGGGTGTTGGGGCGGCTGACGATCCAGAATTTCACGGGGCGGCCGGCGGCGGAGTGGGGCGCGGAGTACACGCGGTTTCTCAAGTCGTGGGGCGTGGGCCACCTGAGCGCCACGGTGCTGCTGCCGCGCCGCGAGGTGATCGTGCGGCAAGTGACGCTTCCGGGCGTGGCCGCGAAGGACATCGAAAGCGCCATCCGCTTCCAGTTGGATTCGCTGCACCCGTATGGCGAGGATGAGATTTGCTGGGGCTGGTCGCCGCTGGCATACGGCGCGATCCTGGTGGGCATCGTCCGCCGGACCGAAGTGGAACGTTATATCTCGTTGTTTACGGAAGCGGGCATTCTGGTCTCCAGCTTTACGTTTTCGGCCGCGGCGGTCCACGCAGCCGTGCGGCTCAACGGCGCAAGCCATCTTGCGCAAGGCTTCGTGGCGCTCAGCCGTTCGGCCGCCGGAGCGGTGGAAGTGTATGGCGAAAGCCAGACCCGGCCGGTGTTCTCGGCCGAATTCGACCTGGCGGCGCCGCGCGCGACTTCCCTGGCGCTTTCCGAGTTGCGGTTGCCGCCGGAGACGGCGCCCTTCAACCTGGAAGACGTGCTGCCCAAACCGTCCGTCAACCCGGTGGAGAACGATCTTTCCCGCAACGCGTTACCGTACGCCACGGCGCTGGCGGGGGCTTGTCCCTGGCTGGCGCCGTCGGCCAACGTGCTGCCGCCGGAACGACGGCGGCGGAGTGCGCGCGGCATCTTCATCCCGACGATCGTGCTGGCGGTTGCCGTGCTGATGGTGGCGGGCGGCGTGCTGGTGTATGCGCGTTATAGCGAGCGGCAATACCTGCGCAAGCTTCAGGCGGAAATCAGCGCGCTGGAGCCGACGGCGCGCCACGCCGACGCGCTGGACGCGGAGATCCAGCAGGACCGCGCGCGGATCCAGTTGCTCGACCAGTTCCGCAACCAGACGCGCGCCGATCTCAACGCGTTGAACGAACTGACGCGGCTGGTGGAACCGCCCGCCTGGTTCAACAACATCACGCTGAATCACGATTCGGTGCGAATTTCCGGCGAAGCGCCGCAGGCCGCGTCGCTGGTGAAGATTCTGGATTCTTCGCCGTTGTTCCAGAACTCCACGCTGGACGCGAGCGGCAAAGTGGCCAACGGCGCCGGCGAAATCTACCAGATTCACGTTACCCGGAAGTATCCCAACCCATGAGCGCCCTTCCTCGAGATCGCAAGTCGATTCTGTTTGTGGTAGCGGCCGTGCTGCTGGTGGCCGTGCTGGCCCGCTACGGCGTATTCAGCGGAAGGGACGCAGCGCCGGCGGTGGCGCCGGTGGATTCGGTTCCGCTGGCGGAAAAGCGGCTGGAACTTTTGCGCAAGAAGGCAGCCGCGGCACCGGGCCGCGAGCAGGCGCTCGCCAAGGTGAAGGCCGAGTTGCTGGAGCGGGAGAAAGGGATCGTGCTGGCCGCCACTTCCGAGGAGGCACGCGCCCACCTGCTGGAGACGCTGCATGCGACGGCCGGCGTCAACGGTTTCGACGCGCGGGGCGCCAACACCCTGCCGCAGCCCAAGCCACTGGGCAAGGATTACGGGCAGGTCTCGGTGGGCCAGGATTTCACGTGCGGCATCGACCAGCTGGTGAACTTCCTGGCGGCCATCGCCAACCAGCCGGAGATCCTGGCGACCGAGAGCATTTATATTGGGGCCCGGGGAGACAAGAACAAAACCGTTCTGGTGCGGCTGACGCTTTCCGGCGTGGTGCCCCGCAAGCTGGTGCCGGAAAAGAAAGGACTGGCCGCATTTTGAACCGCAGACTGCTGGCACTCAACCTGTTGCTGGTAGCGGCGCTGATCTACGCCGGCTTCCAGTTCCACGCACGGCGCGCTGCCGCGCAAGCGCGGGAAGCGGCGACTCTGAGCCGCAAGGTGGCGCCGCTGCCGCCGCCCACCCTAGCGCCGCTGCCGACGCCCCCGGCGGTGGCGGCCGCGTCCTATGTGGCCGTGGCGCAGAACGACCTTTTTGACCAGTCGCGCAATCCGAATGTGCCGATCGAGCTGCCGCCGCCGCCGCCGCCACTCAAGGAACCGCCTCCACTGCCGTCTTTTCACGGCATGATGAACCTTGGCGACGGGCCCTTCGCGATCCTGAGCAAGGCCGGTTCGGCAGGACAGGAGGAAGTGCACGCGGGCGGGATGATCGGGGATTTCAAGCTGCTGGATTTCAACTTGAAGGAAATTACGCTGGAATGGGACGGGCGCGTGATCCACAAACGCACCGACGATGCGGCCAAGCAGGAGTCCGGCTTTCGGAGCTCGGCGGCGGATTTCCTGCCGGCCGTGTCCGGGATCATGCCTGGAGTAGCGGCTCCTCCGCAGCCCCCGCCCAGGCTTTCCGAAATGGGTCCTGGCCCGGATAGCGGCAACACCTTTCGCCCCTGCCAGGCCAACGACAACAGTCCCAATGGCGCGATTGCGGACGGCTATCAAAAAGTTGTGAGGCCCACCATATTCGGCAACGAATGCCACTGGGAGCCGGTGAAGTGATGAGTTTGGAATTCTGGAGAGTCGAGATGAAATCGCCGGATCGGAATCAATTCAGACGCTGCAGCATGCTGCTGCTGGCCGTCCTGGCGGCGCAGACCGCCTTCGGCCAGGGCGACGCCGCCACGCCACCGCAACCACCCCAGCAACCACCGCCGATCACCAGGGCTCCTGGCACGTCCGTGCAGACTGCGCCGACACAAGCCGCACCACCACCAACGGCGCCGGGGCAGACGACGCCCGCGCAGACGACGCCCGCGCAGACGACGCCGACACAGACGGCTCCGGCAGCCGCCGGCCCGGCCCCCGTCAGCGGTTTCGACTACATGATCCCCAACGCCTCTTTGACGGAGTTCATCGACATCATGGCGCGGCGGCTCAAGATCAACTACATTCTCGATCCGGCGATCAAGCAGGGTTCGGTGACACTCTACACCTACGGCGAAGTGAAACCGGTCGATTTGATGACACTGCTGCTGACGGTGCTGCGCGTCAACGGGGCCACCATGGTGCAGGTGGGCGATCTCTACCGGGTGGTTCCGATCAACAAAATCTCGTCACTGCCGATGCCGCCGATGACGGATGCCGACCCGAAGACGCTGCCCCAAGACGAGCGCATGATCCTCGACCTGATCTTCCTGAAATACACCACGGCCAAGGAAATCGACTCGCTGATCACGCCGTTTCTGGGCGAAGGGGCCAGCCATTCGACGTACGATCCGGCCAATTTGCTGATCCTGCAGGACAACGCGCGCAACATGAAGCGCACCATGCAACTCATCGATCTGTTCGATTCGGACACGTTCGCGGGACAGCGCGTGCGCCTGTACGATATCACCAACAGCCGGCCATCGGACCTGGTCAAAGATCTGGACACGGTCTTCAAGGCCTTCGCGCTCTCCGACAAGGCTTCCGCGGTGAAGTTCGTTCCGGTGGATCGCATCAACACGATCATCGCGGTGGCGCCGAATCCGGGGATCTTCGCGGAGGTGAAGAAGTGGATCGATAAGTTCGACGTTCCGGTGAAGATCACGGCAGGAGCGACGGGCAACTTCGTTTACCGGCTCAAGTACGCCAGAGCCGAGACGGTAGCGATGGCCATCATGGCGCTCTACACGGGCAATATCAACGCATTGATCAACATGGCGCAACAGATGAACAGCAACATGTTCAACGCCGGAATCGGCATGAACGGCGGCGGCGGCTACGGCGGCATGAACGGCGGCGGCTACGGCGGCATGAACGGGGGCGGCTACGGCGGCGGCGGCGACGGTGGTGGCGGCTACGGTGGCGGCGGCTACGGTGGCGGCTACGGCGGCGGCTACGGTG
>Ga0181530_10005153_pt1 | contig 13478 bp, 12 predicted proteins | sample PEATcosm2014_Bin_42_FD_119769 | JGI IMG/M metagenome (GOLD analysis project Ga0181530, IMG submission 119769) | Peatland microbial communities from MTU Mesocosm Facility, Houghton, MI, USA - PEATcosm2014_Bin10_60_metaG | ecosystem: Environmental > Terrestrial > Soil > Wetlands > Peat | place... | reverse complement strand
CCCGGCATGATCATCAAGCACAACAATGATCTGCATTCCGTTTTCTCGGTCGAGCACCGCACGCCCGGCAACCTGCGCGCCTTCATCCAGGCCAAGCTGCGCAACCTGCGCACCGGCGCCATGTTCGAGCACCGCTTCCGCTCGCCCGACCCCATCGAGAAGGTCAACGTGGACGAAGTCGAAATGCAGTTTCTCTACGCCGACGGCGACAGCTACTACTTCATGGACACCACCAACTACGAGCAGACCCACCTGACCAAGGAAGTTCTGGGCGACGCGGTCGAATACCTCATTCCCAACCTCGAAATCAAGGTGGAGTTTTTCGACGGCAAGGCGGTTGGCATCGAACTGCCCCAGACTGTCATCCTGACCGTGATTGAGACCGAGCCCGGACTGAAGAGCGCCACCGCTTCCAGCGTGACCAAGGCGGCGAAGACCGAAACTGGGCTGGTCGTGCAGGTGCCGCCCTTCATCAACGAAGGCGAGAAGATCAAGGTGGACACGTCAGAAGGCGCCTATTTGTCGCGGGCGTGAGGTTTCAAGGTTTCAGAGTTTCAAAGTTTCAAGGTCGAGCGAACGAGAACTGCCTTTGAAACCTTGAAACTTTGAAACCTTGAAACATGAGTACTTCTGAAAAGCCGACCCAGGCCCGCCGCTTCCTGGTCCGCGGACGCGTCCAGGGGGTCGGCTTCCGCTGGTTTGTGGAGCGCGAGGCGCACATGTTGGGCATTGCCGGATGGGTGCGCAACAACCATGACGGCAGCGTAGAGATTCTGGCCCAGGGCACGCGCGATCAGCTTCTTGGCCTGCATTCCCGCCTGCGCGAGGGACCGCGCGCCGCCCGCGTGGACGCGGTCGAGGTCACCGACGCCAATCCCGTCGCCGGACTCAGTTCATTTCGCATTGAAGGAGCGTGGTAGCGTAGATGCAAAGTTTCAAGGTTTCAGAGTTTCAAAGTTGCAAGGTTTCAAACAAGAAGCTGACTTTGACATTTAAACCTTGAAACTCTGAAACTTTGAAACCTTGCACTTTCGGGAGGATTGTTCGATGCCCGTTGCCCCGTCGCTAAACGCTGACCAGTTGAAGAAACTCATTCGCGAGATTCCCGATTTTCCCAAGCCAGGAATTCTGTTCTACGACATCACCACCCTGCTGAAAGACAAGACCGGCTTCGCCACGCTCATTGACAAATTCTCGGAGTACTACATCTCCCACGACGTTGATCTGGTGCTGGGCATGGAAGCGCGCGGCTTTATCTTCGCCCCGGTGCTGGCCTATCGTCTCAACGCCGGATTCGTTCCCGTGCGCAAGCCGGGGAAACTGCCCGCAGAAGTTGCGAAGTATGACTACGCGCTCGAGTACGGCACCAACTCACTGGAGATCCACAAGGACGCGATCCAGAAAGGCCAGCGCGTGCTGATCGTGGACGATCTGCTCGCCACCGGCGGCACCGCCGAAGCCACCGCGAAACTCGCCGCCTCTCTGGGCGCTGACATCGCCGGGCTGGGATTTGTGGTGGAACTCGAATTCCTGAAAGGGCGGGACAAGCTGAAAGCCTACGACGTGATGTCGCTGCTGCGCTACGACAAGTAGAACAAACGCTGATTGTTGACTTCTTGATTGTTGATTGAGAAACCAGAACCGTGGAGGCTTTTGAGATATTCAATCAGCAATCAAGAATCAATGGGGTTCGACAGCCGCGAGGGAACGAAGCAAGTCTCAATAAGTAAAGGGCCCGGCGCTGTTCGGCGCCCGCCCCGTTTGTGTTATCCGCCCGCTGGAGCATTTTCACAGTTAGCCCATTACGAACTGTCATCCCGAGCGCAGCGAGGGATCTGGGGGTTTGCCCGCGGCGGCGATACCGGTGGTACAAGCTAGAACCTAGATCCCTCGCGACGCTCGGGATGACAAGCGTCTTAAGCCCACGCTATACCTGAAAACGGTCTAGCGTAACAGGCGGGCAATGAGTAATCCGACTCCGGTCCAGAAGCCGCCGCTGACTCCCACGATGACAGCAACTCCCAGGAGTATGTTTCCCAGGCTGTGGCCCCGCTCGCCAACCGGGCAAGCTTCACAGTCGCCCTCGGCCAGGACACACTCCCGCAGATCAGGTTCGATCCAGGCAGGCGCAGGCGCGTCATGAAAAGGTTTGGGGGAGGGACTGTTGAGGCCGCGAGCGACGATCCTCAATCTGGTTTCGCGGGTGCTTGCCGGGGGGGATAGCTGCGATGAACTGTAGCTCACAGAGCACCTCCGATCTCACAATAGCAACTTGCTTGCCAATTTGCGAGTCCCTGCAAATCTCTGAAAACTTAAGGCTCTCCCTCCAGCACCAGAATCACCGCTCTCGGCGCTGCGTCAGAACCCCGAGCGCGTGGGGCGTGTGTGCTTGATTTCCCCCACTTCGTGCGCGGCCTGCTCCCAGGGTCCCTGAAAAGCAGCGGACTCCCTCAGAGTGTGAAACGGCTTTCAGTTCTCCGCTAGTGACAACTTCGACTCTTTGGGCAGGTATCCCTTGCGCCGGAACCAGTCCTCCATCGCTTCCCGGAGTTGATCGAGAGGAACACTTGACCCGACCTCCATCTGGCCGTCGGAAATTGGCAGCGTGTCATCAAAGATGCTGGAGTTGGTGAAGTTGCGCATCGAGAAACTGTCGAGCCATTTCAGCGGGCAGGGGACCATCCTTCCGTTTTTCTCATACACAACGCCGATCTTGCGCGCGAACATAGTTTGATTTAAACACAGGGGTCAGGGGTCAGGGGCAGTCGTCAGATCATCACCTGTCAGAGATCATCATCAGTCGTTAGTCGTTGGTCGCTAGTCGTTAGTCGCTCACATGATCGTCAGGCGTCCGCCTTCACGCTGATCCCATCCACCGACGCCTTCCCTCTGACCCCTGGCCCCTGACCCCTGATTCACGGCAACCCCACACCGCTCTGGCGCACCTACAACTGTCGCACCTACAATAGGACACTTGGAGGACGCCTCATGGTTATGAACCTGATTTGGTGGATGGTCGTCGGCTTGATCGCGGGATGGGCTGCCGGAAGGATCATGAAAGGCGGCGGCTACGGCGTAGTCATGGATATTGTGTTGGGCATTATCGGCGCGGTGGTCGGCGGATGGTTGGTAGGCGTGCTCGGTATCCACGCTGGCGGCTTCATCGGCACCATTATCGTCGCCATCTTCGGGGCAGTGTTCCTGATCTGGATCACACGCCTGCTCAAGCGGGCGTAGTGCGCTCAAATCAGGACACTACCGCCCGGTCGAACCCGGCCATCTTAGGAAGCACGAAGCGCATCCACCGTTCCAGATACCTCGGTTGAGGTGTCTGAGCATTGGTAGAGCTTCGCTTCGTGGCGCAGGAACCGCTATGCCGTTCGTTCTCCGCCGGAGGGGAGACTCTCACCGACGGAGGAGCCATGCGTTTCCTGAAGACGGCAGCATTGTGCCTGGCGGTAAGCTCGCTTTCATTCAGCCAATTCTCTTTTGGCCAAACGTCCCTTAGCCAAGCCTCCCCAGCGGCGGCAGTTCCGGCTGAATCGGCCGCCCGCCTGCCGGTGACCCGTGTAATTCTCTACAAGAACGGCGTCGGCTACTTTGAGCACGCAGGACATGTTCGCGGCAGCCAGGACGTCAATGTGGATTTCACCACCGCTCAACTGAACGATGTACTGAAGTCCCTGACCGTTCTCGATCTGGGCAAGGGACGCATCACCGGCGTCAGCTACAACTCAACCGCGCCGCTGGAGCACCGGCTGGGCTCGCTGCGCCTGCCCGTTGGGGAGAATCCGACCACCGCCCAATTCCTCGACGCGCTCCGCGGCGCGCGCGTGGAAATCCGCAGCGGCTCGGTGTCGGCGTCTTGCCGCCTGCTGAGCATTGAAGAGCGGGAACTGCCGGGAAGAGGCGACGAGGCGAAGGGCGACGAGAGCGACGACGCGACGCCCAGCCGCAAAGTTGCCCGGACACAGATCTCCATCGTGAGTGACACTGGCGAAGTGCGCGTCTTCGATCTGACGCCCTCGACCAGCGTTCGCGTCACGGAAAAAGACGTGAACGAAGAAGTCGGCAAGTATCTCGGGCTGGTCGCTTCCACCCGCGATCAGGACGTCCGCCGCATGACCATCTCCACCGCCGGCAACGGCGAACGCGATCTATTGGTCAGCTACATCAGCGAGGTTCCGGTCTGGAGAAGCACCTACCGCATCGTGATCCCAAACGAGGGCAAACCGCTGCTGCAGGGTTGGGCCATCGTCGACAACACGGTCGGCGAAGACTGGAAGAACGTCGAATTGTCGCTGGTCGCGGGCGCGCCGCAATCGTTTGTGCAGGAACTCTCGCAGCCGTACTACACGCGGCGGCCGGTGGTTCCGCTGCCGGAGAACGCCATGCTTACGCCGCAGACGCATGAGGCGACGATCGAGACGGTGGCGGAAAACGCGCCGCCGCCACCACCACCGCCTCCGCCCCCCTCCTCGAAGGACATTGGGGCTTCTAGCGCTCTCCGGATGCGCCCGAATGCTGGCCTCACAATGTACGAACAGATGGGCATGGCGTCGAAAGCCACTAGAATCTCAGGAGCGGGCGGCGGCTCGGGCAAGGGCGCGGGCCTCGGCCCAGGCGCTGGCGAAGGTGTCGGTGGCGGGGCCTATAAGACATGGGTCGGTCGCCCCGATGCCACGGAAGTAGCCGAATCCCTCGAAGAAGGCACAACGGTCGGCCAATCCCAGGAACTCGGCGACTTGTTCGAATACAAACTCAAAGACCGCGTCACCATCCGCAAGAATCAGTCGGCGCCGGTGCCGATTCTGCAGTCGCGCATCGATGCCGAGAAGGTCTCGGTCTGGAATCCTTCGGAGAGTTCCGTCCTGCGCGCCCTCTGGGTGGATAACACCAGCAACCTGACGCTTGACGGCGGCAGCTTCAACGTGCTCGAGGGCGACGCCTTTGCCGGTGAAGGCCTGCTGGACGCCCTCAAGCCGGGCGAGAAGCGGTTGCTCTCCTATGCTGCCGACCTGGGCGTGCTGGTCGATTCCAAGCAGAAAACCGAGAACCAGCGCGTTACCAGGATCGTAATTGCGCACGGGGCAATGACGCAAAGCACGGAGGAGCGGCAGGAGAACAGTTACACCATCCGCAACCGCGACACTGAGTCCCGTGTCGTTGTGATCGAGCACCCGGCGCGTTCGGGATGGAAGCTCACCGACGGCGAAACTCCGGCGGAGAGTTCCGCTTCCTTCCACCGCTTTCGTATCGTGGTCGAACCCAAGAAGACGGCGACGCTGCTAGTCAAGGAATATCGCCCCATCACAAATCGCTACCAGATCAGCAACGTGACCGACAACGACATCAAGTTCTTCTTTGATCAGAAAATGATCAATGCGGAGGTGGAAAAAGCGTTGCGCAACATCGCGTCACAGAAGAACAACATCTCCCTGATGAACGGCATCATTGCCGATCGCAAGGCGCAGGTGACCGCGATTGGCAACGATCAGCAACGTGTCCGCGAGAACATGAAGGCGCTCAAAGGGAGCGCGGAAGAAAAAGCGCTGCTCGAACGCTATGTCCGCGAGCTGAACGAGCAGGAGGATCGCGTGCAGTCGCTGCAGCGGGACATTGCCGACTGGCAGCAGAAGCGTGACTCGGCGCTAAGCGCGCTCAACGAAATGATCGAAGCGTTGCAGATGGAGGTCACGTTGTAGCGGGGGTCTTCGATAGTCGCCTGGTAGCAGGCGCCATTTCGGTTCGACTCGAGGAGCAGCCCGCCTCGTGGACTGCCCGGCGCGGCGATTCTGCTGCCCGCTGGCGCGGTGGAAGGGTTCGGTCTGAGGGTTGGGATGGGGTGCGTTCGCGAGCGCTCTGGCGGCGAGTTAAATCGGTTTAACTTCAGGAATTAAGTCGCTTGATTTCAATGGTTTACGGGGAATTTTTGTCACAGGGTCGACCCCGCCTAAGCGGCTGAGGAATCAGCCTATTAGAAGGAATTGCACCATCTGCTGTGCATCCCCTCCCAGCACTCTGAATAACTCGAGGAAGGCCATCCCCTGATGACCACAAGCCAACTGCGGAACTCCCTCAGGGGCTAAAGCCCGCGTCTTCTGTGGGCCTGAGCGGCACGGCTGAAGTCGTGCCCTGCCCAAACCCATTTGTGAACCAGTCCGACCCACTGACCACTGACAACTGATCAATGACCTCTAGCCCCTGACCCTGCCTTCGGGCCCGCTGCCCTGACTTCCGGCGGCGCGTCGAACTGCTCGAAATTCTTCGCGAAGCGGCGTCGCAGCTCTTCGGCGGCCTGGTCGTACGCAGCTTTATCCGGCCACGCATTACGCGGGTTCAGCACCTGCGGCGGCACGCCGTGACACGCTTTCGGAATGCTGAACCCGAACGTTGGCTCGATCTCGCATTCCTCTTTCGTCAGTTCGCCCTCGACGGCCGCATCCACCATGGCTCGGGTGAGAGGAATCTCCATGCGCCGGCCCACGCCGTAGGGCCCGCCCTGCCAGCCGGTGTTAACCAGCCAGCATTGCGCGTTGTGCTCGCGCAGCCGGCGCCCGAGCATTTCGGCATAAACCTTGGGCGGCAGCGGCAAGAACGGCGATCCGAAACAGGTCGAGAACGTCGCCGAAGGTTCTTTCACTCCGGCTTCGGTCCCCGCCACCTTCGCCGTATAACCGGAGAGAAAGTGATACATGGCCTGCTCCGGCGTCAGGCGCGAGATCGGGGGCAGAACGCCAAAAGCATCGGCGGTGAGGAACACGACATTTTTCGGATGCCCGGCCACGCCCGGAATCACGGCGTTGTCCATGAAATCCACCGGGTAAGCGGCGCGCGTGTTCTCGGTCTTGCTGTCGTCGTTGTAATCGGGAATGCGCGAGTTGGCGTCGAGCGCCACATTTTCCAGCACGCAGCCGAAGCGCAGCGCGTTCCAGATCTGCGGCTCGTTCTTGCGCGAAAGCTTGATGCACTTGGCGTAGCATCCGCCCTCGAAATTGAAAACGCCATCGGCGCTCCAGCCATGCTCGTCGTCACCCACCAGATCGCGCGAGGGATCGGCCGAGAGCGTGGTCTTGCCCGTTCCCGAAAGCCCGAAAAACAGCGCGCTCACGCCGTCACGTCCCACGTTGGCCGAACAATGCATGGGGAAGACGTTGCGCGGCGGCAGCAAAAAGTTCATAACGCTGAAAATGGATTTCTTCATCTCGCCGGCATACGACGTTCCCCCGATCAGCACCGTGCGGCGGGTGAAATTCAGCAGGATGAAGACTTCGGAATTCACCCCGTCCCGCCGCGGATCGGCTTTGAACTCCGGCGCCGAGATAACGGTGAATTCCGGACGGTGGGTCTTCAGTTCCTCCGCCGTGGGGCGCAGAAATAACTGCCGCACGAACAGGTTGTGCCAGGCGTATTCGTTGACGATGCGCACCGGCAGCCGGTACACCGGATCGGCGCCGCAGAACAGGTCCTGCACGAAGAGTTCCCGCCCCACCAGGTGCTCCATCACCCGGGCGTAGAGAGCGTCAAACTTCTCCGGCTCGAAGGGCGCGTTGACCGCGCCCCAGGCGACGGTGGGAGCGGTCATCTCGTCTTTGACCACGAACTTGTCCTTGGGGGAACGGCCGGTTCGATTGGTGTAACCAACGATCGCGCCGTTCGCCACCAACTGCGCTTCATGGCGCCGGACCGAGTGCTCCACCAGCGCCGCCGGGGAGAGGTTGAAGTGGGTTCTGCCTTCGTTCAGCAACTCGGCCACGTCGCTGACGTGCATCGTTGTAGCCATCAGATCTCCTCAAGAAATGAGCAAAAAGGGGGTTCAAAGCAAAGGCTACTTATTCTCCCTCAAAAACCGGCGCCCTGCCAAACGCGAATCGAGGGCAGGCAGCGGAGCTGTAACGCCGCACATTCGGTGCGGCGAAGGATCACATTGATGAATCCCCACGTTCATTTAGATGCGCGCACGAGCGTCAGGGGCACAGCCGGGAATCGGAGCGTGTCTGACGGTGAACGGACAGAAGAGAATGGCGAAACTGGGGTGGCGGAACTGGGACGCCCGCGCCGGATTTTAGTCGGAGGTCTTGTAATCGCAGGCCGCGCGGCAGGGCTGGCAGTACATCAGGCCGTCGGCGCAGATGCGGACGTCCACCGCTCCCTGGCAGAGGCAGCAGTACTTCTCGCACTCACAGGCGTCTTCGGGTTTCTCGCACTGCGAACAGCGGTATTTTGCGCGTCCGGGTCCGGTAGCCATGGGGCTAATGTAGCGCGCCGTCGGCAGCCTGCGAAACATGACCTTGGTAATGAGAATCCAGTGGTCAGTGGTCAGTGGTCAGGAAACACCGCTGATTCGGGGTCGGTTTTTAACTGACCACTGAACACTGATCACTGACCACTGCTCCCTGGTGTAATCTGATTCCAGGAGCCCTGCTCGCTTGATTCTGGTCCTCGATAATTACGATTCGTTCACCTACAACCTGGTGCAGTACCTGGGCGAACTGGGTGCGGAGGTTGAGGTCCGGCGCAACGATCAAGTAACGGTGGACGAAGTCGTGAAGATGCGGCCGGAGCGGATTGTGATTTCTCCCGGGCCCTGCACACCGAGCGAGGCGGGCATCAGCATTGAACTGATCCGGCGCGTTGCCGGAAAAGTTCCGGTGCTCGGCGTCTGCCTGGGACATCAGGCGATCGGCGAGGCCTTTGGCGGCAAAGTCGTGCGCGCCACTCATCTCATGCACGGCAAGACCAGTTCGGTCATGCACGACAACAAGACGATCTTCCAGGGCCTGCCCATGCCGATGACGGCCACGCGTTACCACTCGCTCATCGTCGAAGAGAAGAGTCTGCCCGCGGAACTGGAAATCAGCGCCTGGACCACGGAAAAAGACGGCGACCGCACCATCATGGGCCTGCGCCACCGGCAGTGCGCCGTCGAGGGCGTGCAGTTCCATCCCGAGAGCGTGCTGACGGACGCGGGGAAAAAGCTGGTGGAGAACTTTCTCAGGGGCCAGGGGCCAGAGGTCAGGGGTCAGTGAACAGGGGCCAGTTCGCTGCCAGTTCCTTTATCGGGAAATCCACAGAGTTCACGTGACGTTCGTCACAGCTCCGCTCAGGACGATGAGGAATAGTCGCATGCATGAACTGTGTTTCGATGAGAGTGCGATCGTATCGCGATCTGGTTGCGTGGCAGAAGTCGCTTGATTTGGTGCTTGAGGTTTACCGCTGTACGCAGACCTTTCCCAAGACGGAAATGTACGGATTGGTTTCGCAATTAAGGCGTGCCGCAGTTTCGGTCCCCAGCAATATTGCGGAAGGCCATGCCAGGCTGTCCACAGGCGAGTTCAAGCAGTTTCTCGGCCACGCGCTCGGCTCGTTGATGGAGGTCGAGACGCAGATTCTCATAGCGCAGGGTCTGGGCTATGTTGAGGCGGGAGCTTCGACCGGTCTGCTGGAACGCACCGCAGAAATTGGCAAGGTTGTGAATGGCCTGCTGCGATCTCTATCGCCCCGAAGATAACTCGGGCCCTGGCCCCTGATCACTGACCACTGATCACTGATCACTGCCCCCTGCCCCTCGCCATTTCTACGGCCCGCAGCACCGCCTGGGCTTTATTCATCGACTCTTCAAACTCACGCGCAGGGTCGGAGTCCGCTACGATGCCGGCTCCCGCCTGCAGATACGCCTTCTTCCCTTGCATGAGCAGGGTGCGGATGCCGATGCAGGAATCGAGATTACCGGCGAAATCCGCGTACAGCACCGATCCGCCGTAGATGCCGCGGCGCGTGGGTTCGAGTTCCTCGATGATCTGCATGGCGCGCACTTTGGGCGCGCCGCTGAGCGTTCCGGCGGGAAAGCATGCGGCAAAGGCGTCGAGCGCGTCGAGATCGGGGCGCAGCGTGCCTTCCAGCGCCGAGACCAAATGCATGACGTGGGAATAGCGCTCTACGTACATCAGATCTTTCACCTTGACCGAGCCGTACTCGCTGACGCGCCCGAGATCGTTGCGGCCGAGGTCCACCAGCATCACGTGCTCGGCCTGCTCTTTTTCGTCGCTGCGCATCTGCTGTTCCAGATGCAGGTCTTCGGCTTCGTCCTGCCCGCGCGGATGCGTGCCCGCGATCGGCCGGTATTCCAGTCTGCGTCCGGTTACCCGCACCAGCATCTCGGGAGAAGAACCGAGAATGTGCGTGTCGCCCATGCGCAGGAAATAGAGATAGGGCGAGGGATTCACCTGGCGCAGCGCGCGGTATAAATCAAAAGGCGCAACCCCAGGAGTGAAATCGAGCCGCTGCGAGAGGACGACCTGAAAAATGTCGCCCGCGGCAATGTATTCCTTGCAACGCTCCACACCGCGCAGAAAATCCTCGCGCCGCGTGCGGGCGTGAACTTTGAGTTTTCCCGCCGTCCGTAATCTCCTTTGGGCCGAGTTGCGCCAGAAGCCCGCGCTCAGTCCTCGCGCCAGCTTCCGCTCCAGCACGGCGATGTCACCCAGGGCGCGGTCATAGGCGCGGCGTGGAGTTTCGCGGGTCACGTCGGCCGCCGCTACGATGTGGATCTGGTGGCGCAGGTGATCAAAGGCCAGCAGGCGGTCAAAGAACATCAGCTCGGCGTCGGGCAGCGAGAGATCATCTTTGGCGTGGTCGCCGATTCTCTCCAGCTGGCGAACCACGTCGTAAGCGAAATATCCGACTGCGCCCGCGGTGAACGGAGGCAATCCGGGGACATGGGCCGGCCGATGCTCCCGCAGCAGCCGCCTCCCTGCCTGAAAAACGTTCTCCCGCAAAGATTCCCGGCGGCGGCCGCGCTCAATCTCAACTTTCCCCTCCCGCGCCTTCAGCCGCATATACGGGCGAGCGCCCAGAAAGGTGTAGCGCCCGATCTGCTCGCCGCGCTCGACCGACTCCAGCAGGAACGCGTGCGGCTCTTTCTCGGCGATGGCGAGAAAGGCGGAAACTGGAGTGAGCAGGTCGGCGCTGACCGACTTCACCACCGGCACGAGCGTGGCTTTGCGGGCCAGTCGGGAGAATTGTTTGTAATCGGGCAGCAGCATCGTTAAGGATCCCCGCGGCTGCGGGGCTCTTCATTATAGAGACTGATCCGCCTCTTCGCCCAAGGCGCCGGGCTGAAACGCAGGCCACCTACTGGGGGTTGGAGGGGTGAAGTGCGATGACGTAGAAGTTGCCCAGGACTACACCGCCCTTTTGCCGCCAATAGTCCACGTCCTGGGACCGATTGGCCTCGGTCGCGATGGTCAGGGCTAAATTGGCAAAATCCCGGGAATGAAACTGTACCGTTATAGGATGCATCGGGTCCTGCGGGCCTTCCGGGTAGGCGGCAAAAAAATCGTCGGCTTTGGAAAGAGCGGTGTCGGTATTTCCTTCCCGGTAGTAGGCGATCACCAGATTATATTGCGCCACGTTCTTAGTACGGCGCGTCGCGTCCGAAATGGTCGGGTTTCCCGCCGGGGGATTCGCCAGGGTCCGGTCGCTCGCTGCAATGGCGAGCAGCAGCGTCTGTTCAAACGCCGGCCAATCCTGTGCCTTCGAGTAGGTCTCAGCCAGACTCTCATAGTTGCTGGGAAAGGCCCAGTCATCGCCGTCGACCGTTGACTTTAGATAGTCGATCATGCGCTGCTGCGCCTGCGCGGCCTCGGGGTAGCGTTGCAGTTCGACGAGCGAACTTGCCGACAAACCGGTGGCGTACTGAAGAGCATCGCGCCTCCCCTCGGTCAAATGCCCGGAGAGATCCTCGGAATCCTGGGCTCGCGCCAGAGCCCGTTCCCATTGCCTGGCCCGAGACTGCGCATACCCCTGCTGCAAAGCGCATTCGGTCAAGACGTGGTAAACGCGCTGCGCTGCGGAGTTGTCTCCGCCTGCTTCGTAGATTCTTGCGAGTTGTAACCGGGAATTCTTGAGAGCTTCGTACTGCTCATCGCTCAACCGCTCCCCAGACCGCTCCGCCTCCAGGAAACGGTCCAGCGCGTCACTATATCGTCCGTCGCGGAGAGCTTGGTTGCCCGCTTCGAGAGCAGCCCGAAACGCCGCTTCGTTCGCGGGAGGCTCTTTGCTTTCAGTTGTTGAAGCCGTTGGCTGCTTCGGCGGCGAGTTCAGGACAAATCGAATCAGATAGTTCGATGCCAAAACAATGATCAGCAGCAGCAAAAGCGCGCGCACAGCTCGCTGCCAGCCCTTTGAGATCTGCATGAGTGCCTCGACGGTTGACCCGACACGACCAGTATATGTGGCCTAACTGCATGTGCCTAAGCGCCTTGCGAGGCGACGGCCAATCCAAAGTAACCGCCCAGTCCACTCAGGGCGACCCTGCTGGCGTCATTTTTCCGAGTCGCGGATGACGACTACGTCGGCTTCCCGGTGGCCGCGGATCACGGCGAGTTGTTTGCCGTCGAAGGAATAGTCGAAATCGCGGACGAGTTCCGACTTGAAGTCAGTGATCTGCTTGCCGGGTGAGCCGTCGAGGTGCTGGAGCCAGAGATTGTCAGTATCGCCGTTGCGCACGGGATAGATGACGCCTTTGCCGTCCGCCGCGAAAACAATCGGCGCCCGTACTTCTATCCACCAATGGATTCTCCCGAAGGGTGGGACCACGACGCTCCTAGATGGATATTCGAGGCGTGGGACTGGATCATACGCGGCGTTCTCGGATTGAAGGGCACGAAACCCGCATGGTTCAACCTTCCGGTAATGATGAAGCTGACTCTCAGCACCCCGCACCACGCGTTGCAATATCTCGCTAAGGGACCTCTCACGCGTCCCAACAATTTCGTGATGATTCCGCAAATATGCCGCTTTGGATGCCCGCAAAATGTTGACCCGAACAAGTTCACGCTGATAACTCCCTTCTCATCCGAGCGGGATGAGTGGATGAACTCGAAGTGCATCAACATCCACGACTACCAATCGCCTGTTTACGAACTCACGGATGATTATGACGGTCGCAGAGCAGTGGTAAAGAATTTCTTCATGCTTCTGGACTCTTACCAGAACCACCCAGAGGCAAAGAGTCTTGGGCCAGACGGAAAGCCGTGTGAGTTGGATACGCGTGGATTGTTGCAGCGGGCGCATATCGTTGCGAACTGGCCACCCATATACATCGGAAAGGAATCCGACCGACATTGGGAAGAGGGCGAAGACTTGAGTTTGCTGGAATTCAAGGCCATCTGCCGCGCCTTCCCCCGCTCTCCACGCTCGCCCCGCGCCCTGCCCTCCACGCGCTCCCCCACTCCGCGCTCACCACACCCCCCCTCCCGCATACCCCCCGGGGGTACAGGTGTAGCAAAATCCCCTCAGTGCGTATACACCCGTCAACAGACTCCGGGGTGAGAGAAGAGGAAGGGCGTTGGTTGAACTGCACCCTTGGGCTGAGACACGGAGTTAAGAGGGTTGTTGCCGTTCGCTGAAAAATCATTGTACGGCGAGGTTTGGTTTTGGAGAATCGTCCGCGGCCGGCGAAGCGGAGGCAGGCT
>Ga0181530_10005148_pt1 | contig 13488 bp, 10 predicted proteins | sample PEATcosm2014_Bin_42_FD_119769 | JGI IMG/M metagenome (GOLD analysis project Ga0181530, IMG submission 119769) | Peatland microbial communities from MTU Mesocosm Facility, Houghton, MI, USA - PEATcosm2014_Bin10_60_metaG | ecosystem: Environmental > Terrestrial > Soil > Wetlands > Peat | place... | reverse complement strand
GCCACGTTCACAGCGCCCGCGCTCAGTTGCATCAAGTCAAATATGTCCCGGCCACTCAGCACCGTGTTGCTGATCTCGGTGCTGCTTACCGTGGAATAGAGCTTGGCATCGTCCGTCTGGACGGTGACCGCAGCGCCCGTCACTTCGATCACTTCCGTGGCTTTGCCGATTTGCAGCTTGAAGTCCACGTGCGCGATGACGCCGGCGTTCAAAACGACGTTAGTGTCGGACTCCGTCTTGAATCCGGAGGCTTCCGCCGTCAGCTTGTAAGTGCCGATCGGAAGTTCCTTCACGATGTAGTTGCCGCTCTGGTTGGTGGTCGCGGAAACGGTTAGGTTGGTGCCTGTGCTTACAACCGTAACCTTGGCGTTGGGAACTGCCGCGCCGGACGGGTCCGTTACGGTGCCGGCAAACTGACCGTTTTGCACCTGTGCGAATGCGCTGAAGGTTAGAGCCAGTACGGCAAATACTGCAAGGCAAAGCTGCAATCTTCTCATTTACCTACCCCCTGGAAAACTGTGGCACGTGGTTTTTGTCGTATGCAACCAATGCACGAAAACTTTGCTGCGAACCTGAGTCGCCAACTCCGGTTGCGGCCCCGGCCTTACCATCCAACAGCCGAAATCACGTTAGTAACGCACCGCAAAACTGCCACTCTGAAGTAGCGCAGAATTCTGCGCCTTGAACTGCTGTCTTGTCAAGGCTATCTTGCTGATTCTGTTGAGTGCAGCCGGTAAGAAGCTCTCAAAGCAACTCCATTTCCGCCAGAAACAGCAATAGATAGTACTTTTGAGGTAGTTTGGCACTTGTCGCACCAAACGACAGGGCCCAATATTTCAAATACTTACGAGTGCGCGGACTAGCGCGCCTATGACTAACTGAAGATAGAAGTGCGCCGAGCTACCAAATTCTGTAGATTTGTCCGAACTCGCGTTGCGGTGGCTGGCGCGGATCACCCGAGGTTCGTTCATCGAGGTTCCTCCAAAGATAACCCCGTCAGCGGTGCGGTCAGCGCCGTTCGGCGTTTCTTGCAATGACACCGCGTCCCTCTTGGACGACGAGTTCCTGATCCGCCGCTTCCGGTCCCAGTTTGTCGATTTGTCCGCTAGGCCAGCGAATGACGATCCCATCGACTCTGGTCGCCGCGCCCAATCCAAAATGAACGCGTGGATCGCTCGAACTCTCAAAGCTGCTCCCGGCGCGCACTTCCGCATAGCGGGTTGAGCCCTCGGCTGTGATCTCGATCTTCGCCCCAAAGCCATCGCGGTTCGACTTGCTGCCAACGGTCTTGATCCGCAGCCAGTGGCCGGGGGACGGAACTTCGTTTCGCAGCAGCACCGGGGAGCCATCGACGGTCGTCATCAGCAGGTCCTGGCGGCCGCGATTCCAGAAGTCCGCTGTTAACGCCGCGCGGCCTACATATTTTTTCGCCAGCGCGCCGCCCGACTTCTGTCCCACTTCTTCGAACTTACCGATCTTCGACTTGTCGGCCGACAGATTGTGAAACAGAAACGGCTGCTCGGCGTAGCCTACGCCGAACGACTGCCCTTCTACCTGCGCATCCACGTGGCCATTGGCGATGAAAATGTCGGGCCAGCCGTCGTTGTCGTAGTCGAGAAACTTCACGCCAAAACCCAGATAGGGATTGCTGATAGCACCTACGCCCGCCGCGCCGGCAAGGTCGGTAAACTCGCCATTGCCATCGTTGTGATAGAGATTGTTGTCATCGTCGGAAAAATTGTTCTTCGCAATGTCGGGCCATCCGTCGCGATCGTAGTCCGCCGAGTCGATGCCCATGCCGGCCTGTTCTCGCCCGTCGGAGCTGTAGGCCACGCCCGCATCGGCGCCGACCTCGGTGAATCCACCCTTGCAGTCGTTGTGATAGAGCAGGCTCGGCGAAGAGTCGTTGGATACGTAAAGATCGAGGCAGCCGTCTTTATCGTAATCCAGCCACAACACGCCGAGGCCGTAGTAGCTTCCGGTGTCGATGCCGAGTTTCTCCGTAACATCAGTAAAGGTGCCGTCGCCGTTGTTGTGGTAGAGACGGTCGCGCCCACCCTTTAATCCGCGCGGCCCGCAATTCACCGGGATGCCCCGATACTGGCAGAACACGCCGTTGCCGAACTGCGGCAGGTTGTTGATATCCAGGTCCACGTAGTTGGCCACATAGAGATCGAGGTTGCCGTCGTTGTCATAATCTCCGAAAGCCGCGCTCGTTCCCCAACCATCGGCGTTGGCGACGCCGGCTTTCGCGGTGACGTCGGTGAACGTGCCGTCGTGGTTGTTGTGGTAAAGGGCGGATCCATGGAAACCGGTAATGTAGACGTCTTCCCAGCCGTCGTTGTCGAAGTCGCCGATGGCCACGCCGTATCCCCAACCGCAAAAATTCAGCCCCGATTTCGCCGACACGTCGGTAAACGTACCGTCATGGTTGTTGTGATAAAGCCGCGGCGGATGGCACTTGCCCGCGCGATAATCTTCGATGGTCGAGCCGTCAATCAGAAGAATATCCATCCAGCCGTCGTTGTCGTAGTCGAACGCGGCCGCGCCACCGCATTGGGTTTCCACGATGTAGAGCTTCTCCCGGCTGCCGCAAGTCACGCGAAAATCAATTCCAGCCGCGCGCGTGACGTCAACGAACAGTGGCGGGTTCGCCGTTGGAGTCTTCGCACCCGGCTTTTGTGCGGCCGCCGCAGGCTTCACCGCCGGAACTTTGCTTGTCGGTGCACTGGTCTTTGGCGCAGTCGTTTGCCCGGGTCCGTGCACTATCAGTGCCACGAGCAGAACGGCCATCGCCACCGTGACGCGCAAGATTTTCATCATCGCTATCGCTGAATCGCTTTCATTGTTCTGGATCGTCACTGGTCGCGTCCGGTGGCCATGCCTGCCGTGGCCGGTTGCGCCTTCTTCAGTTCCGCGAAGCGTTCCCGTTCGCCACGTGCTTCATCCGATCTGCCAAGTTTTTCCAGGACGCGCGCCAGTTGATAGTGCGGGCTCGGATCCTTTGGGTTCAGTTCCGCCGCCTTTCGCAAAGGCGATTCCGACTGAGCCGCGTGCCCCGCGAGCGCCAGCGCCTTGCCCAGGTTGTACCAGACGTCGGGATTCGCCGCGTCCAGTTCCGTGCCCCGCTGCAAGTACGTCACGGCCGCATCGTATTTCCCGCTCTCCAGCAGCGCGCGTCCTAACTCGCACACCACCGCGGGACTCTCTCCCGACCGGCGCAATTCTTCCTTATATTCGCTGATGGCCTCGTCGTTGCGCCCCAGGCTGTAGTAGGCAAACCCCAGATGATAATGTCCGAGCTTGATCGCCGGGTCGAGCCGCAGAGCGGTCTTGAACTCGTCGATCGCTTGCAAGCTGCGATTCGAATTCAGATACGCCCGCCCCAGCAGGATATGTGTAAGGGCGCTCGCGTTCGCATTCGCCTGCGGAGGACTGAGTTTGATCGCCGCTTCCAGTTCATCCGCGGCCCCCGCGTAATCCTGTTGGCTCAATAACACCAGCGCCAGGTCAAAATGGGTGGTGGAATCTTTCGGGTTCAACTCTCGTGCTCGTGTGAGCTGCTCCTGCGCCTGCTTGAGATCGCCGGTTTTGAAGTAGGCCACACCCAGATAATGGCGGAATTGCGCATCGCGCGGCCAACGCGAAACCGCTTGCTGACCAAGCAGGACTGCATCCGGCAACTGGCCCGACTCCAGTTCCTGCAGCAGTTGCTGGCGCGTTTGCGCTTGGGTCTGATTTGGCGTTTGCGCTTGCGCGGACCCACGCAACAGGCACAGTGGGATGGCAAGAACAATAACAACGAAGACGGGCGCCAGATTCTTGGTGGCGCGGCGCTTCGGCGCTGCGGTCAAACTGTGGCAGAGAGAATACCCAGTCGGCGTGCTGTTTAGCCGCATTCGCTCCGCCGTACCAGTCATCGCATCATGTAACATCGTGGCGTCTGTCATCGTACGTCTTTGCGGTTCCTCTGTGAACCCCTGTGTCCCCTGTGGTTGAGACTTCCCCCTCAACCACAGGGAGCACAGAGGGGCACAGGCAAAGCCGCAACCGCAGATCTTCGTCGGCTTCGCTGAGGTTGAGAGATCCTGATGTACATTCACTGCGATGGATCGTGGAACAATACTGCGCGTCTGGCTGCCCTTGGTCGTGGGCCTGTGGGTTCTCGGCCGGCTGTTTTACTTCGTACCGGGGCCTCGTGGACTCGAGCGCTCGATCGGTCTTCTGCTCGGCTTGATTGGCCTCGCGGGCGTGATTCTCTCCCGTTACACGCTGGGACGATCCTTCTCCATCGTTCCTAAGGCGACGGCGCTTGTCACCCGCGGCATCTATTCGCGAATCCGCAATCCTATTTATATTTCGGGAATGGTTTGCGTGTTAGGCATGATTCTCATGGTGCGGCGATTCGAACTTTTGGCAATTTTTCTGATCCTCATTCCGATGCAGATCGTCCGCGCGCGACGCGAAGCCGCGGTTTTGGAGGCAAAGTTCGGCGACGCCTATCGCGAATACTGCAAGCGCACCTGGTTCTGAAGGCTCGTGTGGTGGCGGGGCTTTGCCCCGCGAAGACGGGGCAGAGCCCCGTCCCCACACGATCGAGGCTGCTATTATTCCAGCAATGAAATCAGCGTCGACCAAACTCCTCCCGGCGTGGCTCTGTCTTCTTCTAGTTGCCAGTCTTCAGGCCGCCGACGAACCCAAGCCCGATCCCCTCCCGGCGCCCGTCTCGAACAATGCGGTTGCCATTTCGCATGATGAAGGCGGACCCAGGATTTTTTCCTTCATGGGTATCGGCCCGAAAAAAACCTGGGATGCTATCACCACCAGCGCCTACGAATTGGATCCCGCTACCGGCAAATGGAGGGAAAGGCGCGCGGTGCCGGGCGTAGCCGGGCGACTCGCGGCGTCGGCTGTGGCGCTCCACGACCAGGTCTTCATCTTCGGAGGCTACGTCGTCGACGCGCAGGGCGGGGAAAACACAGTGTCGGACCTGAACGTCTTCATCCCGATTGAAAACCGCTATTATCGCGGCCAGGACATCCCCGTGCCCGTCGCCGACGCCGTGGTCGGCCTCTATCGCGACCGCTACATTTTTCTCATCGGAGGATGGTCGTCGGCGGCGCCTGGGTCACCGCATGGGCCAGGGACTGGGTCAACCAAGGGCGACGCCGTCAGCAACGTCCAGGTATACGACACCGTCAAGGATACCTGGATGCAAGCCACACCGATTCCCGGCACGCCCGTGTTCGGTCATGCCGGCGCCATCATCGGCAACACTATCGTTTACGTGGACGGCGCCTACAAAAACCGCGGCGGCATAGGCCCCAGGTACCTCGCCTCCAACGAGTGCTGGATGGGCGAGATTCCAAATTCGCGGAAGGCTGACATCACAAAAATCAAATGGACGAGACTTCTCGCGCATCCCGGCAACGCGCGCTATCGCATCGCCGCGGGTGCGGGCCCGGTGGAAAAAAGAGCAGGCAGAATTTACTTCTCCGGCGGAACCGACACCCCCTACAATTACGACGGAGTCGGCTATGACGGCCATCCTGCCGAACCTTCCCCACTGACTTTCGCCTTTAACGATTACACCGGCGAATGGGAAACGATCGACCAAGATACTCCCGAGCCCACCATGGATCATCGCGGCCTGTTGGTCACGCGCCATGACCTGGTCATCGTGGGGGGCATGGAAAAAGGTCAGCAGGTAACGGCCAAGGTAACGGTTGTACAACCTCGCTTCAAGCCGTAACCACTGTCGCATTCACGCTAACAGAAAGATTATGCGTGCTTTACTGCATCTAATACATCGCGTTCCATGCCCCAATCCTTGCGCCCGATTATCACGAAATCCAGTGACGCCTGTCACGGCGGAGCTTCCCCTCCCGGCATCTAATTATTACAGCCGCAAATTTCTGCGGCATCCTGTTTGACAATCCGTTCATCACCAAAATTCGGAGGCAAGCCTATGACTGTTATGGAACCGCCCAAGATTAATGCTGCGGCGGAGTACACCAATCAAATTCTCAACCTAGTAAAAGCCAAGAACCCAGCCGAACCGGAATTCCACCAGGCCGTCCTCGAAGTGTTCGAATCCTTGAGGCCCGTGTTGGAGCGCCACCCTGAATATCACGAAGCCAAGATCCTGGAGCGTATTACGGAGCCCGAACGCGTCCTTATGTTCCGCGTGCCCTGGTACGATGACCGCGGAAAAGTGCAAGTCAATCGCGGTTTCCGCATCGAGATGAACAGCGCCATCGGCCCCTACAAGGGCGGACTGCGCTTCCATCCCTCGGTGAATCTAGGCATTCTGAAATTCCTGGCGTTCGAACAAGTCTTCAAAAATTCGCTCACCACGCTGCCCATGGGCGGCGGCAAGGGCGGTTCGGATTTCGATCCCAAAGGCAAGAGCGATGCCGAAGTGATGCGTTTCTGCCAGAGCTTTATGACCGAACTGCAGCGCCACATCGGCCCCGACACGGACGTTCCCGCCGGCGACATCGGCGTGGGCGGACGCGAAATCGGGTTCCTGTTCGGCCAATACAAGCGTCTGCGCAACGAATTCACCGGCGTCCTCACCGGCAAAGGCCTGGCGTGGGGCGGTTCGCTGATTCGTCCCGAAGCCACCGGCTACGGCTGCGTGTACTTCGCCCAGGAAATGCTGAAGACCCGCAGAGACAAGCTGGAAGGCAAAATTTGCCTGGTCTCGGGCAGCGGCAACGTCTCGCAATACACCGTCGAGAAGCTGCTCGATCTCGGCGCGAAGCCGGTCACCCTGTCCGATTCCGACGGCGCCATCTACGATGCCGACGGCATCGACCGCGAAAAGCTGGCGTTTGTCATGGAGCTCAAGAACAATCGCCGCGGCCGCATCAAGGATTACACCGACGAATTCAAGGGCGCCATCTACAACGCCACCGACAAGAAGCTCGACCACAACTGGCTCTGGAACATCAAAGCCGATTGCGCCTTCCCGAGCGCCACGCAGAATGAAATCAACGCCAAAGACGCGGCCAACCTGATCAAGAACGGCGTGAAACTGATCAGCGAGGGAGCAAACATGCCCAGCACCCTCGATGCCACCAAGCTGTTCCTCGACGCCAAAGTCCTCTACGGACCGGCCAAAGCGGCCAATGCCGGCGGCGTTGCCACTTCGGGACTCGAAATGGCGCAGAACAGCGCGCGCATCTCCTGGACCCGCGAAGAGGTCGACGATCGTCTGCACAAGATCATGATCGCCATCCACCAGAACTGCTTCGAAACGGCCGAGAAATACGGCACGCCCGGCAACCTGGTAAACGGCGCCAACATCGCGGGCTTCCTGAAGGTCGCAAACTCGATGCTGGATCAGGGCCTGGTGTAGTTAGCAGGTGCATTTCAAAAAAAAACGGCGCGGGAGGGAGCGATCCCTCCCGCGTTTTGCTGCGCTGATGATGCGCGTACGGTGGAGGGACGGGCGTCTCGCCCGTCCAGCGGGGCGAGGACGCCCGGCTCTCCCCCTCCCTCACCTCGCCCGCGCCAGCACCAGCGTTATGTCGTCGGGCTGTTCGCTGTCGCCGATCCAGTCGGCTACGGCGGTGGTGACAATGTCGGTGATGCGCTCCAGCGGCAAATGGCGATTCGCGCGCACCAGTTGGATCAGCCGCTCCTCGCCGAACTCGCCATAATCGTTTTCCGGCTCGGTCACTCCGTCGCTGTAGGCCACCAGCACGTCGCCGGGGCGAAGTTGCACGGTCGCTTCCGGAAAACTCAAATTGTCGAATAAGCCGACCACGGTTCCGCCGCCGCTCAGCGGGTGCGACGACCCATTTTCTAAAATCAGAATCGGCGGCAAGTGCCCGCCGTTCGCATAGGTGAACCGGCGCGTTGCTCCGTCATAGATTCCCAAAAACAAAGTCGCGTACTTTGCGTCCGGAGTGCTTTCGTAAAGCTGATGGTTCAACAGCGTCAGCAGCGTTGCCGGAGACGCGTCCGCTCGCCTCAATTCAGAAGCCAGCATAAGGCCCGACGCGCCGGTCACAGCGGCGATGGACGGTTCGCGCGGCATCAGTTCGCGAATCGCGGGAACGTCTTCGATGCTATACGCGCGCACCGCCGAATGGATCGTCGCCATCAGCAGCGCCGCCGAAATCCCTTTGCCGCTGATGTCGCCGACCGCCAGCATCAGTTGGTCGGAATTGAGCCCGAGAAAATCGTAGTAGTCCCCGCTCACGGTGCGCGCCGGAAGACAGAACCCGTGCACTTCGAGCGTCTCTAATTGCCTGATCAACTTGGGATAGAGCTGCGCCTGCACTTCCTGCGCAATGGCCAATTCGCCTTCCAGGCGCTGCTTTTCCTTCTGCTCCTCGACCAGTTTCTCGATCGAGGTGGTCATCGAGTTGAAGGAGTTCGCCAGCGTAGACAGTTGATCAGTTGACTGCACCGTAATCCGATGCCTGAAGTCGGCCCGATTGACGTGCGTGGTTGCTTCGTAGAGTTGGTCTACCGCCGAAGTGATGCTGCGTGTCAGTTTCCATCCCACATACAGCGCGAACAGTTCAATGATTGCGAACACAATCTCAATCGAGAGCAAAATATATTCCACGCCCTGAGCGTAATCTCCGCGCGCGGCAAAAAGTCTTGTATAGAGCACGGAGGGCCGCGTTTCGACCTCGGCTACCGCTCCATCGCGCGGCCGTTCTCCCGTGGCCCAGTCCACCACCTCCAGAGGGATTTTTACCAAAGGAATTTCGATATCGAGCGTGCTGATCGCTGGCGGTACCGTTCCCGCAGAAAAAAACTGTTCGCGCGCGAGTCCGTTGTCCAATGTCAGGACGGGCTTTGAGGTATTGTCTGGCACCGGCGCGGTCGAGTTCGGAGTCGGGGTCTCGGTTCCATAGATGGTAATCCGGCCAAGATTCGCGGCAATCTGTTCGACAAAACTCTTGTCCAGCGGCTCACTTACCAGCACGTGCAAAGATTCCGGGCCAACCGCTACGATGGTCGCTGTGCGCAAGTAAAGTTTGCCGCGGTCGCTCACAATGTCACGGAAATCGGCTGCGACAAAAGTTGGAGAAGTGAAGCTTGCCGCGCCCTCCGGCCCGGCGCAGAAAGACTGATTCCGGTACCACGCGCAGACCTGCCGGCGCGACCACTCTGGACGACGCGGCGTTACGCGGCCAAGGATTTCGGCATCCAGTTTTCCGCCATCCGAAACTTGTATGGCCAGGTGATGGGCAATGGCCCGATTGGCCGCTTCCATGTTGCGCAGGTGAGTGGAGATGTCGGACGTGACCACAAAACTGGCGAACTGTCCGGCAAAAAGATAGAGGGTGATGAGTGAGATCATCCCCAGCAGAAGAACCGGAATCACGCCGATAAAAACATAGGTGACGATCAGCCGGTTGCGCAGCCGCCACAGCATCCGCGAGCGCAGCCAGCGGTAGGCGGCAATCGCGAGCAGCACAATCGCCAGCACGCTGAGAAAAGTTACCCAGCCCCCGAGGCTCTGCGACGTTGCCGGACTCGCGCGGCGCGTCAGCCACTGCACCGCAAACAGAAGCAGGTCGAGCGTTATCACGTAGAGCGCCGCCCACGCGATCCAGCTCTGGGGCCAGAGCTTTCTTTCGCGCAGCTTGCTCTCGAATTCGAGAGAGATCAGTCTCATCCCATCGCCTGATTCGCCGCCTGATTATAGGACGCCGCGCCGGCCGTCATATCTCAGGATAGATGTCGAAAAAGGCCGCGAGACTCGTCTTGAGCTGCTTCTCGATCTCGTCCTTGCCGCCCTCGAGAATGTGCATGGCGACGTGAGCATCCCGCCCATTCTTCAATTTGATCGTCGCCGCGCTCACCTCCGCGACCTCATCGGAAGGCAGTAGACGCAGGCCGTACACCAATGTCAGGTTTGCCATCCCACGATTGTAAGCCAGAGATTGGGAGGGAGGACTTCGGAGTGCGACGCATAAATCCACACTGTCATCCTGAGCGAAGCGCAGGACCTGCTTTCTTATAACAGCATGCAACAGAAGATCCTTCGCTTCGCTGGATGACAGCCATTGTCTATAGGACAAGACGTTATCCCGGGGGCCACTTCAGCGGGCGGCCGCCGATCAGGTGTACGTGCAGATGAAAAACCGATTGGCCGGAGCGCGGGCCCACATTCAGGACGGTGCGGTAGCCATCTTCAATCGACCTCTCGCGCGCAATGTGCGCGGCCACCAGGTGACAGCGGCCTACCAACTCCGCGTCTTCCGCCGTGGCTTCCTTCAAGCCGGCAACGTGTTTTTTGGGGATGACCAGCACATGGGTCGGTCCTTGCGGGTTCCGATCTTCAAAGGCAAAAGTGTGTTCGTCTTCGTAGACTTTCGTGGAGGGCACTTCGCCGCGCATGATGCGGCAGAATAAGCAATCCGCCATGAGGCAAGTCTCCTTTCGCCGGGACTGCCATCATCCGGCGAGTAATCGCGGGGATAGGCGCTCATATCTCCGGGAAGAAACAATATCACTCCAGCTAACTGCGTCACGCAGAAAACTTTCAGTCGAGCCGCACTAGAAACACCGAGCCCTCTGCCGTCTCGGTCTCATGGGCGAGCGCGGTTGCGCGTTGGCGGTCGTCGTCGAGCACTCGTACGCGCACCCACCAGTCTCCCACGGGACTCACAAACTTCAGCACTTTGGCCGTCTGGTAACGCTTCTGCAGGTGCTCGGCCAATTTGGCGGCCGCTTTTTGCCCGGTGAAGGAGCCGATCTGAACCGCCCAGCGTCCGCCCGTATCGAGAGGCGCGGGGGCTTGCAGGACCTCCAGCCGAACTTTCGCGGTGCCGGGCAAGTAGACATCGAGCGCCTTTGCGGCGGCCACTGAAAGATCGACGACACGTCCCACCACGAAGGGCCCGCGATCGGTGATCCGCACTATCGCCGAATTCCCGGTCTTCAAGTTCGTGATGCGCACGATCGAGCCCAGCGGCAAAGTAAGATGTGCCGCAGTCATCGCGTTCATGTCGTAAACTTCGCCGTTCGATCCGCGCCGGTTGTGATACGGAGCGCCGTACCAGCTCGCCATCCCGGTTTGCTCGAAGATCGGTTTCGCGCCGGCGGGGACCTCGATCTTCTCGTTATTGACCGTCGTCTCCGCGGGCGTTGGAGTCGCGGCTGGCTTTTCTTTTTCCTGTTCCTGCGGAAGTGACGGTGGTGGTGGAACCTGCGCCTGCGGGGGTTTGTGTCCGCTGCAGCCGCTCAGGAGAGCGCTGAGCACCAATAGCAGGGATAGAACACATGGCAGCGGGCATGGCAGCTTCCATGCCGCCGGCCGCCGCGCGTTCATGGGCGAGTAGCTGGATGGGAGGCAGTTCAAGGATTCTTGTGCTGTGTTTCCAGAAAGTCCGCGAACTCGGAGAGCTTTCCCGCCGCTTTCCGCAGCGCTTTCGAGGAATGAGCGCGCGCCGCTGGGACCACCTCGTCGTTCAGATATGTAACCAGTTCCGCCGTCTCTTTTTCCAGAGTCTCGGCGATATTCGCTACCGAGCGATTGAAGCGCGCGGAAGCCTCCTCCACCTTGCGGTCGAATTCGGTCATACCCATCCTGCCGGGGATTCATCTTCACGCGTGGATCGCGGTTACCGGGCTCCATCATTATCGCGGGCGGTCTGGCAGCGGTCAATCGGGATGAATCTGATCCTGAAAATGCCTGGACGCACCGCAGAAAATTGGGGGCGAGCGGGACTCGCCCCCAGTTGATCTTTAAGTCGTAGCCGCGGGGTCCCTGGATCCGTCAGACGGCGCGGTTCAAGCTGCCTGTTCGAGTTTCCCGGTTAGCGCTGCTAGTAACTGGGCTCCATCGGGGCTGCCGAGTCCGGAGCATGCATCCCATCCCGGTCCTGCGTTAAAGGCACCGTTGTTGCCTTCGGTCACGTCGTGAAATCCGGAGGCTTCGACGGCTTGCGCGTAGATTAACGGGTTCAGGAAACCGACCGGTTTGCCCATCTTTTGATTGATTCGCGCCAATAGTCCAGCCCATAAAGGCGCAACCGCACTGGTGCCACCGATGACAGCGCTCTCGCCATCGACGAGAATGTTATAGCCGGTGTTGGGGTCGGCATCGCCGGAGACGTCGGGCACCCCGCGTCCGCCGTTCGAATCGGATGGCGACGGAACCCCGAAGCCGCTTTGCCAGGTGGGAAGCGGGAACACGTCGCTCACGCCGCCGCCGGTGGCTCCTCCACTCGGTTGGTCGTTCCAGACGGTTTCGCTGACGATGTGTCCATTCGAAGCTTGCAGTGTGGTGCCGCCGCAGCCGAGTACAAACGGATCGGAAGCCGGAAAATCAACGTGGTTGTGGCCATCGTTGACTCCGTCGGAAGAACCATTGTCACCGGAAGCGACGCAGACGGTTACGCCCATGGCTGCGGCCGACTGAAAGGCCTCGTCGAAGTTGGTCAGCGACTGACTAGTCCATCCCGACTCGGCAGAGCCCCAGCTTATGGAAATGACCGAGGGTTGATTGGTGCTGTCGTGCACGGCGGTGGTGATGGCGTCAAGAAAGCCCTGATCGGTGTTGGGGGCGAAATAGACGACAATTTTCGCGGCCGGGGCAACTGCGCCCACCACTTCAATGTCGAGCATCACTTCGCCGTCAGCACCGTTCGGATCGCCCGGGCTGTTGGTGCCTCCATCGACCAAGACGGAGATGACTTGCGGCGGGTTTATATTGAGCGAGCTGAAATAGTTGTTCAGGTCATCGAGTTGAAAGCCTCCGCCTAACTCAATGATCCCGACGCACTGGCCGGTTCCGTCTCCGGTTGGATAGTCATAGATTTGCGCCACTTCGTTGGGATCATGCGAGGCGGAGGCGGTGTGGGCCTTGATTCCGGGGGTGAGCGGCATGCGCCGGAAATGCGGTTCTGCCTGGCGGCGGTTGTCGAGGCCGAACACTCCGGTGACGATGTCCGCATAGTCGGCCGGCACGCTGATGTTGCCGACACGTCCGCGGAAATTTCCCTGCGGGTGGCTGTACTCTTTGAGCTCCACGTGGAAGGCTTTTTGGAGGTTGGCTGCAGTTCCTGACAGAAGCACGGTCCGGCGCGCGAGTTCGGTGCCGGTTTCGTGCACCTTCAGGCCGAATTCCTGGGCGAACCTCCTGATTTGGTTGAGATCGGCAGGATCGGCGCCGTGGGCATTCTCGTACTGGGCGCGCGACATTTGCTTGAAGCCGGGTTTTCCGAGGGCACTCTTCAACTCCTCACGCTTGGCCTCTGATTTGGAGCGAATTCGTACAGAGACTTCAATAGTTTGGTCCGGATGCGTATTGCTGATGAGGCGCGCACCACGGACGGCCTGACGTTCACTGCCTGAAACGACGCTGAATTTTCGTGCGGAAGTCACAATGGCTCCTTCGTTTCGGGGGAACAGAGCGGCTGGGAACTGATCGCGACTGAGAGTCGCACAGGTAGGGAAGTCCGGGGTCGTCCCGCCGCTCAGATGGGGCCCGAAAGCGCCGTGACTATATCG
>Ga0181530_10005140_pt1 | contig 13502 bp, 15 predicted proteins | sample PEATcosm2014_Bin_42_FD_119769 | JGI IMG/M metagenome (GOLD analysis project Ga0181530, IMG submission 119769) | Peatland microbial communities from MTU Mesocosm Facility, Houghton, MI, USA - PEATcosm2014_Bin10_60_metaG | ecosystem: Environmental > Terrestrial > Soil > Wetlands > Peat | place... | reverse complement strand
CAATGGGTCCGCGAGGGGGTCGAGGGCCTCGGGGGCGTAGAGCACCCGGCTCCCCACGGGCAGACGCTCGAGGCGGTAACCCTCTCCGTGCCAGAACAGGGTGGGAGGGGTCGAGCCGTCGACCTCCAATACGAACCCGGGTCTGGGGCTCATCTCTTTGGTCCTCTCTTCTCGAGGTCGAACACGATCTTTACCGCGCCGCGCCGACCCGCAGCTCCTGCGTGGGCGAGTGCTTCTTCGAACCGGTCGATCGGATAGCGCGCCGAGACCAGACGCCCGAGCTTGCACGCAGAGACCACCTCCATCGCCAGCGCAAATGTCTGTCTGGAGGCCCCACCCGACTGCTCGGCGCCGTAGGCGTAGGCCCCGACCAGAGCGACCTCACGGTGCCAGAGCGCGGCGAGGTCCACCCTGACGTCGCCCGGCATTCCGACCAGCACGACCCGCCCGCGCGGCCGCACCATTCCAAGAGACTCTCTCAAGGACTCCGAGCTACCCACGCAGTCGACCACGACGTCCGCGCCCCCCGTGAGTTGTCGAGGACGCTCGGAGTCTGCGAGAGACCGCGACCTCATGCGCACGGCTCGGGCAAGCTGATCTGGCGCAACTGCCGCGTCCGCGCCGAGCTCGGACGCGAAGCGCCGCTGGTGCGGGTGCTTCGCCCCGACGAGAACGGTCGCGGGCTCGATCAGCGACCGCAGCGCTGCAACCGTTGCGAGACCCAAGGTGCCAGCCCCGAGCACTGCGACAGTGTCCGAGGGGCGTACGTTCGCGTTGAGCACTGCGTGCACCGCGCAGGCGGTGGGCTCGACCATCACGGCGTCCTCGTCGCTCAGCTCGTCTGGGACGAGGTGCAGTTGCGTCTCGTGAGCGACGAGCCCAGCGCTCGACCATCCCCCTCCGGTGTCCTTGCAGTAGCCGATCTGCAGCCCGGGGGCGATGTGTCCGAAGGCGACTCGTTCACAACCACCGACTCGTCCTTCGGCACAGGCCTCGCAGGGGGGGTCGATTCCGCGCGGTACGCATCCGATCACTGCCTCGACAACCACACGCGATCCAGCGGCGACTGCGCCCGATCCGTATTCGTCATGCCGCCCTTCGCCGTTGCCCGAGGACTCCTCGACGACCCCCACGACCTCGTGTCCAGGCACGAACGGAAAGCTCACGAGGTGCTCGAAGTACCGCGAGCTGCGCCCGTCGAGCGTGGCGAGGTCCGAACCGCAGATCCCTGCAAGGCGTGGGCGGACCCGGTGCCAGCCCGGGCCCGGCAGCTCGGGCGGGTCGACGTCGGCCAGACGCAACGGACCGAGGCTCACTCCTTTGCCGGAGCCCGCGATGCCCGACGCGAGACGCGATGCGGCGAAACGCGGGAGGTTGCGCTCGAAGATCAGGGCCTTCATCTCTCTTGGAGCGCTCCCTCTATGCGTGCCCACCAGCGCGAGACGCCGAAGTCGACCGGGCCCATGGGCAGGAGCGGTCTCGGCGCGCCTGGGGCCTTGTCCCACTGCTCGGTGTGCCACCCGCGCTTGCGGGCGATGGCAGCGAGGCGTGCCTCGGGGTTGATCGCCACCGGGAACCCGACGCATTCGAGAAGAGGGAGATCCGACGCCGAGTCGGCGTAGGCGACCGACTCCCCGAGGTCGAGCCCTTCTCTGTCGGCATAGTCGGCCAGCACGAGCGCGCGCGCCTCACCGGTTGGCGGCAGCCTCTCCAGGCGTCCCGTGAAGAGCCCGTCGTCGTCCACCCCGAGCGCCGCGCACACCACCTCGTCGAACAAGGGTCGCAGCGGCTCGACGACGAAGTCGAGTGCCCCGGTTATGAGCACCGTGCGGTGACCGAGCGCTCGATGTGCCCGCACCCGAGCGAACCCGGCCGGAAACGACTTCGTGAGCAGCAGGTGGTTGAAGAGCTCGACCGCGTCCTCACGCAGGAGTCGCGCAGGCGCACCCTCGTAGCGCCTGTAGAAGCTGCGCAGGAAGTCCCCCCTGTCGCGCCTGTCGAGTGCCAGAAGGCTCGGTGCTTCGCTAATGATCCGGGCGCCGAGAGCTGCGCGCTCGGCGACCGGCAGGTGTCGACCTGCGAGCCAGGAGTACGACTCGACAACGTTGGATGCCACGAGCGTGTTCTCGAGGTCGAAGGCCGCGATGTGCCGTTGAGGTGACAGGATCGCACGTTTAGAGCGCTCGGAGCGGTTGGGGGTCGTCGAGCGGCCCGGCGTCGACCGCACCCGCGCGTGCTCGACGATCGACGGGAGATGGACCTCGTTCACGTAGTGGGCCCAGTCGATGACCGCGGGATCGAAGCAGAAGCTCTCTCGGTCTTGCGGCGACACACGTTCCCAGAGCGTCAACAGACGGTCGATGCGAAATCGAGCCTCGGTCTCGGTGTACGCACCATAGAGCTCGACGTAGCCGAGAGCGCGCTCGGCGAGCGAGCGCCTTTCCTCCACGCGCGCTGCGAGGTCCGCGCGTTCCCCGCGTACGGGCAGAGCGCTGAGCAGGCACTCGAGAAACGTGAGCGCCTTCGTGGCCCGCTTGAGCTGACGCTCGACTCGGCCGTGGCCGGGGAAGGACCAGTCCGGGACGACGATCGGCTGTCCGTCTGAGTCGTACAGAGGATGGGCCGTGAACCAGGACTGGACGAGCTCCACGAGAAGCCCGTAGGGGAGTGGGTTCTGCACGCTCGAGGCCACGTGGTAGACGCTCGGCCCGTCGCCAGGCGGACCGGTAGCGGCGACGGCGACTATCGCCGCTACGACCAGGTCCACGGGGATCACGTCCACGACGCCTTCGGGGACCCCGGGAAACTCCTTCAGCAACCCGCGCGCGTAGGAGATGATGATCGGCTCCGCCATGCGAAAGCCACGGATCCACCCGGGGCGCGGCTCGGCGAGTGCCGACTCGATTATCGACGGCCTCACTACCGTGATCGGCACGTGGGGATGCCGCGTGACGAGCAGCCGCTCGCCAAGGGCCTTGGTGAAGGCGTAGGAGTCGGGCCAGCCGAGCGCTTGGGCGCGCGAGCGCCCCGACTCGACCAGCTGTCCTCGCACCCACTCGTCGCGCAGCTTCTCGGCGCGCTCGGCGAGGACATGGGTGCCCGCCGATCCGAGCTCGGAACGGGCGGCTTTGATGAAGCGCTCCAGGGGAGCGGGTCGTCTCGACTCGGCCTCCAAGTCGGCGCGAAGCCGCCTGGCGAACCCGACCTCGGCTTCGATGTCGACATCTGTGATGACCGTCGTGTGGGTGCGCGCCCTGGCCCCGGAGCTCTGTGCTTCGGTGGCGAGCGTCTCGGTGGCTTCACCCTGGTGGGTGCCCGCCACGTAGGCGGTCGACACAGCGACGAGGTGGGTCGGCGATCGATCCGGGTGACCAAGCCGCCTCGACTGCGCTGCGCTTTCGATGGCGTCAGCCACCCGCGAGGGCCCGAGGAGGTTCACCTCGACGGCGGTGTCCAGGGGGGCGTCGAAGGCGACCGCCGCAGCGCAGTGCACGACGACGTCACAAGAGGCCAGATGATCAAGCCCCTCCTCGTCGAGGCCAAGACCGTCAGTGCTCACATCGCCCGCCACGGCGACCAGCCGACGTCCGACCGAGTCATCGAAGCCGTCGCCGAGCTCGTCACGAAGTCGGTCGAAGCAGTCGTTTCGAAGGACCTCGCGCTGTGCCCTCGCTCCCGCAGAGGCCCTGCGTCCGGGACGGACCAGGAGGACCACCGAGCAGTCCGGGACGCATCTGAGCAGCCGCTCGACCAGAGCTGTCCCCAAGAAGCCCGTCGCACCGGTCACGAAGATGCGCTTTCCCGCTAGGGCAGTGGCGAGTGGTGGAAGCGAGTCCGGGGCTGTGCGCGCCCGGGCGACCCCGCTGTTAGCGGGCGAGACGTCCTTCCGAGGCAGCGCGTCCTCCCCAGGCACGATTATTTGTCTACCATATGGTAGGTGACCAGGTCGAGCACTGGCAGAGCGTCGAGCACCCGCCGAGGGCGACCGCGAGGTGACACCGCAAACCGAATACTCGATGCGGCGCTCGGTTCCTTCGGTTCGCGTGGGTACGAGGCCACTTCGCTCGACGCCCTGGCCGAGGGGCTGGGTCTGAGAAAGCAGTCGATCCTCTATTGGTTCCCTTCGAAAGAGGCCCTTCTCGAGGTGTTGATCGACCGGTCGGCGGCCGAGCTCGCCGCGGCCCTCGAGGACTCGCTCGCCCGTGCGGGCAGCGGCTGGTCGCGAGTGGAAGCCGTCGTCCGATCGGTGTTCCGCGTCGCAGCCGGGAGGCCCGAGCTGTTGGGGCTCGTACGCGAGGCGAGTCGACTCGGTCCCCCCGCCGCAACGCGGCTCGTGCTGGCTTTGGAGCCGCTCGTCGCTCGGGCCTCTGCGTTCTTGGAGTCCGAGATGGACTCCGGGCACATGCGCAGGCACGAGCCGCGCCTGTTGCTCCTCGCTATCTACTCCACGGTGCTGGGCATGGTCACAGAGGTGGAGGTGCTGCGCGCGCTCGGGGAGGAGCCAACCGCGCGCTCGCTAGTCCGGCGTCGCCAAGAGATCCTCCGGCTGCTTCGCTCCGCGCTTCTCGTCGAGGGCGCGCACGACAAGCCCGGCGCACTCCCGGCTGCTTGAGTCAGCGCCGTCGAGACTCTCTCAGGAGGGAGCGGGAGGTCGCGGGCGCGTGGGCCTGGGAGGGGTGTAGCGCTTCGATGGCGGCGGTCCCGCCGGTTCGGGCGCGCTCTTCCCGCGCCTTCGCTCGCGTGGAGCAGCAGTTCGCGTGCGTGCGCGATCTCTGGCTTCTGACGCCCCGGCACGTGCCGCAGCTCTCGGGGTCTGAGCCGGCCGGCCGCGCTGCGGGCCACCACCTTTGGCCGTGAGCAACTTTTGGAATCGAAATACGCGCCAGATCATCCAGCCACCCAGGCCCCAGAACAACAGGGCGAATGGGAAACCCTCCGCGGTCCCCAGGAACAGCAGCGCGAACGCTACGAGCGAGCGCCTCCGAGTGAACGCGCACGCGAACACGATCGCGCCGAGCACCACGCGGGCTGCGCCGTAGAGCTCGGTGACGCTGTTGGCCACGTGGCCTTTGTGGTGAAGCGCCGGGTTGTAGTGGATCGCGGCAATGGTGAGGATCACGCCGACGACGGCCCCCAGCGGTCCGGCGTACATCGCGTACGTGCGCTCTCGGTCGTCCAGGCGCTTGATGGCGTGAGCGAGCTCCTCCTTCGTCATGTCCGCTGTCGGGTCGACCTTGCGTGCGCTCTTGCCGGCAGCCGGAGGCTTCATGAACGAGTCCCGCAACCGGCTCGGACGGGCTGAGGCGTCGACTTCGGCGCCTTCGGGGGATATAACGGCGTCAGGCTCGATCGCCCGGGCAGACCGGTCGCTGCCTGCGGGGTCGGACCGAGGCTCGTCGTCGGCTTCGGCGTCTGGACGACGTCGGCCTTCGCCGACGGCACCCTTGCGCCCGCGATCGAGGTTGGGCAGGGAGGTGAGGATCCGCTGGGCGATCGTCAGCCTCGGCACAGAGCCGTTGGTCGGCCCGGCCTCCTCGTGGTCCATCGCACCAGGCTAGCCACGGGCCAACGGGGCTCCCGCTAGCCAAAGCTCCAGCGTCACCCGTGCGCGCCGGCGCTGGTGCCGGAGACCCTGCACGAGCAGACCCGGCGTGCTACGCCTTGGCCGTGGATTTCCGCACGATCTCGTTGTCGAAGCTTTCGCGAGAAGTTCGTGGCGGGACACTCTCTGCGCGCGAGGTCGTGACACATGCCCTCGAGCGCATCGAGGCTCTCAATCCCTCGATAAACGCCTTTGTCTCGGTCGACGGCGAGGGCGCGCTCGAGCAAGCCGCTCGCCTCGACGAGGTGGTGGCGGCCGGTGAGGATCCCGGACCGCTTGCCGGCGTGCCGCTCGGCGTGAAGGACCTCGAGGATGCCGCTGGACTTGTGACTTCCCAGGGCTCTGTCCTCTTCGCCGGTGGATTCCCGGCCACGGCGGACTCGGCTCTCGTCGCACGCCTGAAGGCGGCCGGCTGCATAGTGGTCGGCAAGACCAATACCCCTGAGCTGGGTTGGAAGGCGCACACGACCAACGCAGTGTTCGGGACGACTTTGAACCCGTGGAACAGCGCGCATAGCGCCGGCGGATCTTCAGGGGGTAGTGCAGCGGCCCTCGCCTCCGGTATGGTGCCGCTTGCGACGGGCTCGGACGGGGGCGGCTCCGTGCGGATTCCTTCTTCTTGCTGCGGTCTCTCGGGAGTGAAGCCATCACTCGGGCGCGTTCCGTTTGGTGGTTCGGAGCCACCGGGATGGCACTTTCTTTCCACGAAATCGCCCATGGCGCGGCGCATGGAGGACATCGTGAGGGCGTTGGACGTGGTGGTCGGCCCGGACCCCACCGACCTGTGCGCGCTCGCGCGATCAGATGCATCTTGGCCCTCCGCACTTGATGGTGCGAAGGCTCCTGTCAAGGTCGCTTGGTCAGCGACCCTCGGCTACGCGCCTGTAGACAAGGAAGTGCTCGCCCTGTGTCAACAAGCAGTGAAGACCCTCGAGGCACTCGGGATCGAAGTCATAGAGGTCGAGAGCGTTTTCGACGAGGATCCTGTACGCGACTGGCTGAATCTCGTGCTCGCCTACAACCTTCGGACCTTGGGCCCTTACCGCGGAAGCGAGTTGTGGGAAAAGGTGGACCCCCTCCTCGCGGCACAGGTGGAATGGGCTGCGGAGAACCTCTCGCCGGTCGATGTCGTGGAGTCCCTCGATGCTTGTCACCGGCTCAATCTGCGCCTCGTGGAAATTTTCAGAGAGACCCGACTCCTCGTGACTCCGACCTGCGCGGGTGTCCCTCCGCCGCGTGCGCTCGACGGGTCCGGAATCATCAACGGCGAGGTCGACCCGAACTGGGTTCGGTTCACCTATCCCTTCAACATGACGCGGTCTCCAGCGGCATCGGTCTGTGCCGGACTCACGTCTGGTGGGCTACCGGTGGGGATTCAACTGATCGGGCCACAACACGCCGACCAGGTGGTCATCCGGTCGGCAGCTGCATTGGAGGCAGCGATCGGGTTCGAGGAGCTCGCTTCACTACCTGCCTGAGGCCGCTACCATCGCCTGCGCGGGCGCATAGCTCAGTTGGTTAGAGCGCAGCCTTCACACGGCTGAGGTCGAGGGTTCGAGTCCCCCTGCGCCCACCACGTTTGATGCAGGTCAGGGCACAAAAACCCTGCTCTGACTCGGCGAAGGGAAACATCCACTACACGCCTCCCGTGCTGAGCAGTACAACTCCGACTCGATGTCATCCCAATCCTGATTGCCTTCTTGCTGCGATTCACCGGGCATGAACTCCATCTACTTCCCCTCGTGACCCAGACCGGTGATAGTGGTTAGCCGACAACCGATACCGAAATCTGGAACTGGAGAATCAACATAGGGCACGCTCCAGAGCAGTTGGGACTGCCGTCCGCGGTCACCTGCACCTTGCCCTTCGCTATGGCTACGAAAGTGCCGGTCGCCGTGGCTCCAGATGAACCCCCCGTGCGCTGGAGCACCGCTTGGTTCGAGGAGGTCGGCTCGGTCCAGATGAGGCTCGACGGACCTGAGAGTTGGACATCGAGGCCATCGCCCTTGTGAAGACGGTAACGGTGTCCATTGTCGGCCTCTGTCACCTTGATGGTGCGTGAGGGGGTCACAGCGAGTCTGCCGGAGACAGACGGAGGGTGGGTAGGTTGCGCAGCGGTCACCGCGTTCATGGCGATTCCTACGAGCATTGTTCCCAAGATCCCAGATAAGACCAAGTGCTCTGCTCTTCTCCACACCATGACCGACCTCTGGCTTACGAAACTCTCTCCTTAGACCAGCCTCCGCCCGACCGATGCAGATAGCCAGAGCCGATAGGCCCTAACACCTCCCCAGAGTCCAGATACGCCACCGTCCGTCACAAGTAGCGTTCCTGCGGTGCCGATTCCGAGCGCTGACCTTCAAGGAGGATGTGCGGCGGAGAGCCTTACCCAGACTTCTCACCGCCTACATCCCACGGATAGGGGCTAACCCATTCCTTCTAAAAACGCCTCACATGCCTACTCTGGCGCTGAGTTTCCACTGACGGCTTCGGCAACGACCGCCAGCACGCGACCGGGAGGCACGGGCTTTTGCAGGTACGCGAACACCTTTGGCCCGAAGCGCTGACGCATCTCGTTCTCGTTGAAGTACTCGAACGCAGAAAATACGACCACTGGCGGGGGATCATCCAGTAAATCCAACATGTCGGGACCGTCTAGACGCGGCAGGCGAAGGTCGAGAATGACCACATCAAAGGACTCATCACAAAGGCGTTGCAGACCGTCGACGCCATCGACGGCTTCGGTGACGCTGTAGCCCGTCTCACGGAGGAGGGCAGCCGTGCTCTCGCGTACTCCAGGGTCGTCCTCAACGACGAGGACGGAAAAGGTCCTCCCCAGATTTGCCTCCGAGGATGACGACGCCGAGGTACTCGCTTCTGTAGCGCCACTGCTGTCGGCTAGCCCAGATGACTGGCCTTGGCGTCTGTCTGGGTCCACGGGACCCGACGACCGAGGCGCACGGCAATGAGGGCGGACGCGAGTCGTCGCCATAACGTGCCCCCCTTCCCCGTGAACATGGAATCACATGTCCCGTGACCCGCCATCAAAGTAAGCACAACAACTTCAGAGAGGTTCTTGACAGATGTGCCTGTCATGTAGTCAGTCATCTCTGCCGTGTGCTCGCATCTAGTCTTATGCCAAGCATGGGAGAGGGGAGGCGACCATGGCCGAGAGCGCTTCTGTAGAAGAAAACGACATCGAACTCACTACAGCGTCCCAGATCGCAGACGCCGTCGGGCATCTTAGGAAGGCGTTGGCCGTCGTGGATCGCCTCATTCTCGACGCCAGGACCCAGCAGTCCGAGCACGGCTTGTACCACCACCTTGGTGAAGCCAGTCGTTCCACCCACCACGCCCTTATTGCTCTCTCCGAGTGCGGTGAGGTTACGAGGGTAAGTGGACAGCAGTCGTAACACTGTCAACGCCAAGGTGATGCAGGCGATGGGTTGTCGGCACCTGGTACATCGTGCGCCGATACCTCCCTGAGGCAGCGGACGGTTACGGAACGTCCGCTGACGGTGGTGTTTCCGCAGGAAGCTGTTCTGTGCCAGTTCTGCGGCCGAAGAAATGAAGTCCCGGTGGCACGAGGTTCCTATGAGTCCAGAGGATCGTGAGAGATACCGCCCCGACGTATACAGAGGCGATGAGATAACGACCTGCAATAGCTCGGCCTCCAAGTGAGCCGAAGACCCCAGGCCCTGCGAGAGCACAAATCAAGTAGACAGACAGAACGGTGACGACTAGAAGTACAACGACAACCACAAAGGCGACAGCTGCGACGTAGGTCTGCGCAATACGTCGTGAGGGTGTCGTCGACTCTGGATCAGCAAGGGCCAGGGTCAATCCACGCCGAAGGTGCGTGACGAGCAGACCCGTGCTTACCAGGGTGATGAGCCCACCGAGTACAACCGTCCGAGCGACGGAGTCACTAATCGGGTTGGGATGACTACCGATGAACCGCACCAGAGCGGACACGACGACTGTGGATCCGATGATCGAGGTCATGATGGTCACGAAGGAAACAGCAAAAAAGTAGACGCTCTGCGGTCGACGTCCGCTCGGATCGGGATCGGCTCTGTTCGCTACGACGATGATGACAAAGACACCCAGCAGCGCCAACACAGCCAAGAGGGCAACGACAATGAGGATGCCGGCCGACAACCCCACCGCACTCTGGGTCGCATGAAGATTCTGACCACTGGTGATAGTGAAGCCCGACCCCGTGCTGCCGGGGACGGTGACGCTCGGGACGGGAGTGACGTAGGGGGCGGGAGGGATCGTCGGAACGGACGAGCCGACCGTCACTGCTGGAGATGTGGTCGGGACTGCACTCAAGAAGCCGATCATTCGATGGCCACTCCCTCCCCGAGAGTTCTGTGAAACATAACGCTATCGGACATCGTGGTCAGACCCTCGTATCTTCAAAGACCTCCTGGTTGGTCAGTCCGCAGCGAATCGATGATTGTTATGGCGGTAAGTCCCGATACTGCCGCCGGGGTCATGAAGGGCATAGCTTGTGCCCACAATGAGGAGGGCGAGTATCTATGGCGATGCGATTGTGAATGCACTCTTCAGTGCAACTGCGGTGACTTCAACCTTCGGGGTACCGCCGCCCTCGGGGCAGATACTGTTCAAGGTCGCCGTCGTATACAAGGCTGTGTACTGATTCGGTGGCACCGAGGCGACCCGAGCGACGTCGATACAACCCTGCGAAGTGCCATTCACCATGTCGAAGTCTCCCCAACCGACACCGAAGTAGGCCACTTGCCTCGGCGGCAGGACCACGGTGTGCGGACCGGGGTCATTTATCTCGTACGACCCTCCCCGTGACACCTCGGTGGCTTCGACAGCCCCGAAGGGGTCCATTGCCTCAAAGCCGGGGTATCCGTAAAGCGTGCAAGCGGAGCTGGAGATGTTTTTGAATAGAAAGAAGGCGCCAGCCTGTTGCATAGTGCCCGGAAGTTGTTTGTCGAAGCTGAGCCGAAGTTGATCGCTACTACATTCCGTGATCCCGCTACTAACAGCGGGCGCAGCCGTTGTCGTCGTGGTCGAGGGGGTTGAACTCGTCGTGACGGGTGCAGCGGTGGTGGTGGTCGTGGGAATCGTGGATGAAGCCGTCCTTGGAGCACCTCCTCCACATGCCGTCAGTAAGGCCAGCGGCGGGATCACCAGGGCAGTAATAGCCAATCGGCGCACGTCCACGATGTTTTCACGCCCGAGAAGGTGCGTTCGTTGACAGAAGTACGGTGCATGATGCTGGTCATTGAAGCTGTCACCCCGCTCGCAGGGAGTCGAGGATGGTGCGTGCAGTGATTCCCGAACCCGCCAACCCAATCTCGACTGCAACGGGCCGAGTCGCACCGGGTACATGGATCGACAAGACCAGAACGCCGTATGCGTCCGTAGTGGTCGGACAAACCCGAAGCCGGTGGATATGCAAGCACGGCCCAAATGACGCGTCCGCAGGGATTGGTCCGTACGGTCCTGGGTCGATGACGAGACCGTCGTGGTAGGTGGGCAGGCTCAGGTTAGAGGAGGAAAGGTCGGGGCACGAGGGTGCAAGTTCTGTTGTCCCGAGACTCAGCAGCACCTGCTGTTCACTGAGGCTGAGGTTGATCGGAGAACAGCCCAGCGACCAGTCGGCTTGATGTTCGACGGGCCAGCTCCTCGGAACCGCTGCGCTCAGACCGCCGAAGGACACCCGGTACCAGCTTCTTGGGACGCTTGGGGAGGCTCCAGGTGCCAGGGTGACGGCCCTCGGCGAGTAGGTCAGGGTGCCCAGAACTTCGCCCGCTAACGGACCCGTGGCATCGACAGAAGCATCCAGGGACGGGACCTGCATGGCTGTGTCGGAGGGGTTGAGCCACTCGATAGGGATGTGGTTGACCACCCCTGGGGACGCACTTGGAAATGACGCCGACGTGGCAGTAGCCAGGACGACGGTGTTCACGCTGACTTCAAGCGGGCAGAAGTCCTTTGTGGCGCTGCCCAGGTAGACGCTTCCAGGCCCTGTCGGACACCCGAAAGTGATGTCCCACGTCGCTGGCACCGAGATCTGGACGTCGCCGAACGAGACGGGCACCCAGCCGGACGAGGTGGCGTTCCGGTCGACAGCAATGGTCACGGTCGTCGTGGGTCTGGTGACGGGAGGCGGCACGGATGAGGTCAGAGCACCAGAGCAGGCCGCTGCAACAACCGCTACCGCCACCAGACTGAGCACCACCCTTGTCGGCAACATCGTCAATCCATTGTTGGCCACGCTGGATTAGACGAACGGGCTGTTGCTGGTGTTCCCGAGCGCCACGTTCACAAAAGGCACATGCAAGCTCTTCGCTGCCTTCTTCTTCGCCTGCTCACCTCTTCGGTCGTAACGCGCAGTCGTCGTGACGTTGGCGTGGCCCACGAAGCGCTGCACGACACTGATGTCCACTCCGGCTTCTAGGAGGTCCGAGACACAAGACCGGCGTAGGTCGTGCGGGGAGAACGCCTTCACGTTGGCCTTCTTGGAACGTGACCGGAGGATGGCGTAGACGGCCTGGTCGGTCATGGGACGGACGGTGACCTCGCCGGTCTGGGTCACGGGGCAGAACAACGGCCCTTGCACATCACCCCGGACTCCGAGCCACACCCTCATGACATCAGCCGCACCGTTGTCGATGTATGCGACGCGCTCCTTGTTCCCCTTGCCCTTAACTGTGATGGCACCGGTCTCCGGCTCGTAGTCGGTGACATCGAGGGTCACAACCTCTGCACGCCGTAGCCCGGCTGCGTACAGGACCGCCATCAGTGCGGCATCTCGGGCGTCGGCCGGGGACCCACCACGACACGAGTCGAACAGGGACCGCAGTTCGCCACGGGTCAGCCCTCGACCTCGCGGTAGTCGCTCACCTCGGACCGCCGGTAGGTCGATAGCTCTGGCGAGGTCCTCGGCGTTCATGAGCCCGAGCCGCCACGCTTCACGGAGCACTCCCCGGAGAGCTGCAAGGTGGCGGTTTGCTGTCGCGGGGCTGTAGCGGTCAGCAAGAGCTGCACGCAAAGCCTGGGTGTGCTGGTACCGCAGCTCGGCCCAGGGGAGCATCTCCGTGTCCAGGCGACCGCTCGTGAGGAGCTGGGCCATGGCGTCCAGGGCTGCGGTCTGAGACCGGCGGGAGCCTGGGGCCAGCCGGGCTAGGTAGACGGCCACCGGGTGTCGAGAGGGGTCGGTGACCGGCCAGGCGTCTGGGCTCTTGCACTGCCCTCGCCGCCACCGGGCGCGCTCGGGTAGAAAGTGAACAATACGTGAACGAAAGGTGAACTTTAGGTAATCTGCAGGCATGGACGAGAACGGAACCATCGCCTGGGGTTGGCATCCTGACCAATACGGGAAGCACGAAGAGCGCTACATCTCGGTTGAGGGGATACCCACCAAACTTGTGAGAGACGCCGGACACGAGTCGTACGACCCACCGCCAGAGGGTGCTGGTGTCGACAAACTCGTCTCGCCTGGCTGATCGAGGCTCTTCGGCCACCGGGGAGCCAGGGCCTCGACCGGGAAGACGCCATGCGGCCACTGAACGAGCTTCAAGAGGTGGAGGGTCGGCTCAAAACCCTGAGGTTTGCGTTGCGGGCCGTCCTCGGTGACGGGGCCTTACTTCGCTGATTGACTGGTGCGAATCGTCTGAACTCTTTTGGACAACCAAGGGGGGGCAATGAACCCTGGTAACCGCATGATCCGTGCAGGCGCAGCAGTCCTAGTCATAGGTGTTACCTGGACCACCGTCCTCACACTTACGGGAGGTGTCCGTGGCCAGTTTTCAGTCCCCGCTTTTGGCCACCAAAGTCCCCACCCCTCGGGGTGAGTTTTCAGTTTCCCGAGCCTAGGTTTTCCTCCCCTCACGCGCCTCTTTCATCCGGAACGACT
>Ga0181530_10005134_pt1 | contig 13510 bp, 6 predicted proteins | sample PEATcosm2014_Bin_42_FD_119769 | JGI IMG/M metagenome (GOLD analysis project Ga0181530, IMG submission 119769) | Peatland microbial communities from MTU Mesocosm Facility, Houghton, MI, USA - PEATcosm2014_Bin10_60_metaG | ecosystem: Environmental > Terrestrial > Soil > Wetlands > Peat | place... | reverse complement strand
CGTGTTGGCCAAGGGGGACGGCGAAAAGCGCAAATCAGCCGATGAGATGGATCAGGCCATCCGGCAAATCATTTCCCGGGCCGTCGCCTCAGACGCGGTGGTGGACATTTTCGCTGCCGCCGGTTTGAAAAAGCCGGACATCTCCGTTCTCTCTGATGAATTCCTGGCCGATGTCCGAAACTTGCCACACAAAAACCTCGCCGTGGAGACGTTGCGGAAGTTGCTCGGCCAGGAAATCAAGCTTCGTTCGCGCAAATTTCTTATTCAGTCGCGTTCATTTGCCGAGATGCTCGAAGCGTCCATTCGCAAATATCAAAATCGCGCGATCGAAACGGCGGCGGTCATTGAAGAACTCATCGCCTTGGCCAAGGAAATGCGGCAGGCGGCCAATCGGGGACAAAAACTTGGCCTGACCGAAGATGAGGTGGCTTTTTATGACGCATTGGAAGTGAACGACAGCGCCGTCAAAGTGCTTGGCGACGAGTGTTTGCGGTTAATTGCCCATGAGCTGCTGGCGACGATCCGAGCGAACGTGACGATCGATTGGACGGCCAAGGAATCCGTTCGCGCCAAATTGCGGGTCATGGTCAAGCGCATCCTGAGGAAATATGGTTATCCCCCTGACAAGCAAGAGCAGGCGACTCGGACTGTCTTGGAGCAAGCCGAGTTGATTTGCGCCGAAGTGGCGACCTGAGTGAGAGGCTGACCACAGCCCGAACCGCGAACACCAGTAAAAACGCACTGCGGCGGGCGCGCACAAACCGATCCCGTGCCCTTTTTTTTCAATTGCGAGTCAGCGTTGAATGGCCTTCCACAACGAGCGGTGTTGCGCATGTCCACATCGCAGCAGAGGGCGACGGCGATGAATTGTTCATGGTTCAGACGGCGTGGCCGGCCCGCGCCACACGCTGCCGCCGAAGGTCGTCACATGGATTACGGCGTCGTCGGCAGGATCAAACTCGACATGCTGGATGTTCGAGAACGGCAGTTCGTCGAAGGCTCGCCAGGTTTTCCCGTTGTCGCGCGAGAGCCAGAGGCCCGCCCCGGGCGCGTCTTCGGTCAGGGTCATATAAATCCAGCCGTCGCGCTTCGGGTGGAAATAGCCGCCGAAAGTTTGAGGCCCTTCGCGCCCGATGCGATGCCAGGTTTGGCCGCCGTCCTCCGTGAGATAGAGGCCGCCGGATTGGTCGCCCCGACCGGCGTCCGCCGCGCCCAGCAGGATACGCCGGCTGTCGCGGGGATCAACGGAGAAGTCCTTGGGGTAGAGCAAAGGCCTGGAGGCATTGATCTTTTCCCAGGTTTCCGCACCGTCTTTGGAACGATAGAGGCCGGTGCCTTCGGACATAAGAGGCTGGCCGGACGCGGGCCGCTTGGCGCAGATGACGGCGAACAGTGTGCCGTCGTGGTGGTGAATTACACGATACACGCGCATGTTGTCGGGATGGCCCAGGCCGCTTTCCTTGAGTGTCCAAGTCTTGCCGTCGTCGGTGGACTTGAAGACGCCCTCGTCAAACACGCCGACGTAGAGCGTGCGCGCGTTTTTAGGACTCGTAGGATCGAGCACGATGGAGGTCACCGGTTTGCGCGGGAGTCTTTCCGTTTGGCTTTTCCACGACGCGCCGAAGTCGGTCGAGAGGCAGACACCGCCGGGCCCCAGATGGCCGTGGCGCTCGGAGATAATGTTGTCGTTGGGGATGTCATGCACGTCGGAGAACGCGCCCCAAATTTTCCCGGGCGTTTCGGGATCAAACGCCATCTCGTAACAGGTGTTCCGCCACGGCGACCACGACTTCGGGTCCCACCAAATCCAGCTCTGGCCGGCGTTGGTGGAGCGGGCCATCCCGATGTCGGTGTAACAGATGAATTGGCGGTTCGGTTCGAACGGATCAATGTAGAAATGCCAAGTGGTGGTGACGACCAGGCCGTTGCAAACCCAGGCGGAACGCGGGCCGGGCTTTTGGCCGGGCGCCGGATAAGTGTGCCCGCCGAACCAGGCCGCTCCTCCGTCATGGGTGATGTGCGCCTCGTTGCGCACGAGGATCACCCGGTTGGGATCGGTGTTGCATATGGCCACGCCGAACGGCGTCTCACCGCCCTTGAAGCATTGCCCGCACGAGGCGGTTTCCCAATCCGGGGCCACGTTGTAGCTCTGGAAACGCGGATCCTGGAAGTAAGTCGCGCGCCATGTTGCGCCGCCGTCGTCGCTGCGATACACCGTGTCGCTGTGCGGCGGGTTGAAGCCGGTGCTGGTGTTGAAGGCATAGACGGTGAGCGGTTTGGCGTCGGTCGCCAGCAGTTGGTTGTATTGTGAAATGGAACCGTAGGCCCACTGGTCGGCCTTCTTTGTCTCAGTGTTGAGGCCCTGGCCCATCGCCGATTCCCAAGTCTCGCCCCGGTCCCGAGAGCGGTAAAGGCCGCCTCGGAACACGCCGTTCTCGTCCTTGCTGCGGATAGAGCAGTACAGCATGACAAGCTGACCCGCCGCGTCCGAGCCGCCGGCGAAACCTTGAATCTCCTTCCACGGCAGGCCCTGGTTTTTCTCCTGCCACGTTTGCCCGCCGTCGTCGGATCGCCAAATGCCTCTGTCCGTGGCGGCGAACATTGAGCGGCCCTGCCGGGTGCGATCAAAGTGAAATGCAATCACCGGGCCCGTCGGCCCCGGGCACGCCGCCCAGGTTTCCCCCGCATCACGCGAGAGCCAGCAGCGGCCAGTGCGCGAGCCGGCCAACATGATCTTTGCATCCGATGGATTGATCGCGATTTCTCCCGCCAGAGCATCCTTGAGATTGCCGATGGGAGTAAAAGTCTTGCCCTGGTCACGGCTGATCTTGAGCCGTCCGCCGGAGGAGGCGTAGAGGATGTTCGGGTCGCTCGGATGAAAAGCCGGACGGCAGGCCGTGTCGCTGCGAAGCTGCGCGTGGGCCATCATACGCCAGTTGCGGCCGCCGTCTTCCGAGATGTAGGCGGCGCTCATGTCACAGTTGAGCATCATCAGGTTCGGGTCCGCCGGAGAAATGGCGGGCGTGAACATGGCACCGCCACCGGAGATGCCGATGGGTTGCCAGGAAGGGGACTGGGCTGGTGAGTTGGCCGGGAGGAGTCCGATGAGCAGGCAAAGCCGAAACGAAAGGCGCTTCAAATAGAAATAAAAGGTCCGAGATGTCATTTATTCTCCTTCACTTGGGCATGCCATCGGCACGAAATCCATCCGGCGGTACCGTCTCTCCAGATGCGAGACGAAAGGGCGTGGTCCCGAAGTTGACGGTGATGGTGACGCCATTGGCAAAGGCCGTCTGCTGGACGTTTCGATCTGCGGTTAGGAAACGGTGGTCCGTCATTTCCACGTAACCCGTGGCGCGAACGTAGGGACAGGTGTTGGTGTAGCTTTGCATGAACCTAGCCTTCTGGGTTTCCCAGAGTTTTTTGTCGAACATGAACATGGGCGGCGTACCGTAAAGGACGTTGAACAGATCCCGCTTGTCCCACAACGACGGCAATTTGTTGTTGTAGTCGCCCCAATACCACTGCGCCACGACGCAATCGTGATAAACCAACTCCCAAAGGGGCAACCGATAGGCCTGGCCAAGCTGGAACTTGGCGACCCGTTCGGGCGGGTCATTCCATATTCGTTGCATGTCCCGCCCGGCGTCGGGCACTCGGTACGGGCCGAGGCTGAGCATTCCCTCGAAATAATCCACAAACGGCACCGCCGCATCGTGGCCGGTTTCGCTGCCGGTAACCAATTTGCAGTCGCGCGAGACGTAATCCAGCAGCTTCATTTTCCACTGCCGGCTCTCGGTCCGGGTCATCGGGTGATTTGTGTCGTAGCACTCGTTCCACGGCGAAGCGGTGGTGGTATCAATAAAACGGCAGAGGTAAGGGCGGGTGGCGAGCTCCGCCGGGATGCGCGCCCGGGCATAGTCCAGTGCGCGGCTGTCGCAGAGAACACCGCAATCGTACATGATGCCGTTGGTGCCTTTGACCGCCCAACCATGCTGCCAGTCCCCATTGGCCTTGCGAATAATATCAGCCGGCCACGCGGCGGTCGTCCAGTCCGGGTGAATTCCCGCCAGAAACGGGAAATTGGACGGATTCATGGTGTCCTGGTAAATGTCGTAGCGGCTGGTGAGAAATTTCATGTCGTTCAACGTGCGAAGCGCGTTCGACGAACCGCCGCGGCTCCACAGGATGCGCTCCATGCCGGCGGCCCGCATTTGTGTGGCCAGTTGAACGGGGTCTGCGTCCCAGTTCCAGATGTTGACCGCGCCGACCAGAAGGTCCACGTTCGGGTTTTCGCCGCGTTTTTCCGCCAGGGTTTTCAGGAGGCCCTTTTGCCGCGCATATTCCCGGTATCGTTTGGCGATGGCCACATGCCCGCCGCCGTCGAAAAAGACATACCGCAGCCTTCGTGCGTAGCCGAACTGCCCCTTTTGCGCGTCCCACTCCGGCGCAATCGCCAGACGGTCATCGAGGCGCACCAGGTGGATGGCGGCATCATCGGGCGTTTCGATGATGACGCCGTGTCCCTGCCGGTCATCGGTCACGCCCCAAAACGCCATGCAAATCCCATGCCCGCCATAAGCAATCAAACGGAATGTCTCGATGGACTTGTCCTCGACGGGAAAGGAAATCCCCTCATTCATCGGCACCACCAAGCGGTCTCCCGGCTCACTCACAAATGGATAGGGATAACGCACCGGGCCGGACAAGGCCCCCTCCCCAACCAGGCTGAAGGTGAACTCCGGCTTGGCCGCCTCCATCACAATGCGTGCGTTGAGGACCAACCCCGATGGAACGTGGCTCAGCCCCAGATCAATCTCGTTGGATCCCGTGTGCGCTTCCGTGACAACGACTTCCGCACGGCCGGCTCGCTGGGTCCAAAGCCGTCCCGTCCGCCGGTCGAGCGCCGAGAGGGTGGCGTTGGAGGTGTTGACGCTGACCACCAAGGCCGCGTTCGTCAGTGCCAGTTGACTGTCGAGCGCCTGCGCGCGCGAATACGCCAAAAGGAGGGCGATCATCCCCAATACGATTGTTTTCTGAAGCGTTGTCATTATTCAGGTCTTTCTCCTCTTGATATATTCGTCCAGTGGTATTCAGCCGCGCCGTTGAGCGGCAAACGCCATTGCAAGCCGGTCTGCACGGGAATGGTTTCGGACGCCGTCCCGCCGGCGCATTGCACTTTGGCGGGTTGAGCGAAACGAGTCTGATCAAATTCGAGGGTAAAATTGCGCTCGCGCGGCCAAGTCTTGAGAACCCAGACGTTGCCTTCACGATGCAGCCAGATACTTCCGTCGGTTCGCGCGCCGCCAAAATCCACCACATTGTTCGAGGTGTTCAGGTGCCGGCCATACCAGGCGGCGGGATCGAAAGCGGGCCTATTCGTTTCGGCCGTGAACGTAACCATCGTGCCGGCGTTCGCCAGATGCAACACCCCCAGGCGGATGCGCAAAGTCCCGTCGTCCACGCCTTGCAGTGGCACGCGGTGGCCATCGCCCCCGGCATCGAACAGGCCGATGAGCCAGTCATAATCGCCGTCGGGAAGGCTGCCGGGCAGGGTGACATTCCACGAGCCGTCGTTGATGGCCTGGCCGGCCTGCCATTGCGAGGCGGGCGGCGAAATGGCGTGATCCTGCTGGGCGCAAATAATTCCGTTGGCGCAAAAATGAACGAAACAATTGTAGTTTTTGGCCAGCCGATCCTGCACATCCCACTTGTAGCTGACCAGGAAGGCGCGCGCGCCGGTTTGCTCAAATGACGCGATGCTGGGATGCACGCGATGGTAGCTGGTCAAACTCCAGTCGGCGGCCGCCCGGGCGTCCAGAAACAGTGTATCGCCGGTGTCGGCGAAGTCAGAAATTACGCCATCGCGCACTGTCGTGCCGGCAGTGATCCCGGCGCCCTCAGCCACCCAACCCAGGTCCGGCAGAAGCCACGGGCCCAGGGCCAGGGCGTTGGAGTCACCGTTCGCGGTAACAACCAGGCCGTTTTCATACCGGACCCGAACTCGGTTCCATACACCGGCATCGTCGAGCTTGGCCGCCGCAGTGGCATCAATCCAGGCGCCATGGGTTTCGTAAAGAATCTCCTGGGGCCGCGCCAGCGCGTAACGGGCCATGACGGGCGAGAGCAAATGGTGTTCCAACCACGCCAACGGAATGTCGGCATACACGGAGGAATCGAGGAACCCAGCGTGTCCATAAGTCACTTCCTGCATCCGGTAGCGGTCCAGCACTACCATCGGGGCGGGGCCGGCCCAATTGGTCTGGTAAGACTCGCTGGGCCACCAACGGCTGTAGTAACCCATGCCGTGGTTGAATTGGAGTGGATGGATCTTGAGCAGGTCGAAATCCACGGCCAGAGGCGCGGTGAATCCGCCGTTGCCGGGCCAGCCGCTCCCGAACTGGGCTTCCACACCGTCAAGGCACCCGCTCCAGTACCAATGATTGTTGCCTTCCCCGAAGACAGGACCGTTGTGCGTGTCGCGTTCGTAAGCCCAGAGTTGCCGGTGAACGTCCCACACCCGGCTGAACTGGCCCGCCCCGGTTTCGCCGGCACGGTCATCCACATGGAACCACGGCGGCACCGCGCTATGCACGTCAAGGTAGTCGGCCAGCGTGTTGTAGCGGCGATGAATCTCCGGCGATTGGGTGGCGGCAAGGCGCAGAATGGCATCGGGCTTGACGGCGAAGGATTGAATACGGGTGCCGGGATTGTACCAGGCGTGTTGCAGTTGGCCGGCCGAGTCGAGAGCGATGTCGTTGGTATTATAGAAATCGTAGTTCGGGTAGTAGTCCACGTAGTTCTCATGGAGCGCGCACCGGATGCCCAGACGGGTGCCGGTGGCGACGAGGTTGCTCATGGCGGCATCTCCCCCATAACGCGCGTTGGCCGGGTAATGCATTGGCAGGGCATTGTCATAGCCGCTGCGCTGCCAATCGTGAATGAGGGCCACGCAATTGGTGATGCCGTAACCGGCCAAATTGTTCAGGTTGTCGGCGATGTTGGCAAATGTGCCGCCCCAGATGTCGAGAACGATCTTGTTGGCCAGAAAATCCCGCCAGGGCGAAGGCGGATTCGGCGGATTTGGCAACACTTCCGCCAGGTGCCAGGCGGCCGTGAAAATGGCGCGTTCCCGCAACGGGACGCGCGTGCCGTCGGTCAGCGCGTCGTAGCTGGCTTTGGTCCCGCTGTATGATGTGGCGGAAGAACCGGTCCAGTCGAGCAGCGAGCCGACGAAGAGAGCTTCATGCGGGAGATAATGGACGGCACCGGGATAGTAGGGCACCACAATCTGCCGTCGCCGCACTACCGGTCCCCAAGCGCCGGGATCGAACGCAGTCACCCTGGGTTGATCGCAGGTGAGAGCCAGCACCAGGCTCTTGCCCACCAACTGCCCGGTGACACGAACGGTGGCCACAGTCGAGCCAACATTGAAGGTTCGCCAGAGTGTGCAGTCCTGGTTGGTCTGGATCCATCCGCTGGCGACCGGCGAAGCCGGGAGGCTCCACGAAAGCGCCGCCGAGTTTGCCAATGGCACCGTGACCGGTGTATCGCCCGCCATCTGCGCATTGAGCGTGAGACTGCCGAAAAGACCATCGTTGGCCGACTGCGGGCCCTGCCATTGGTATTCAAGGACCCCATCAAGACCGGTGTAACGGAAGCGGGCCACGCCGTTGGACAGGCTCACCGTGGAAGTCCCGGGGAACCCGCTTTGGGGCGCTACCTCGCTCGTTTGCCCGGCCCACAGGTTGGAGAGCACCAGCCTCGGGGGCGCAGGGCGGGCTGGGACGGGCGGGGTAAAACCTTCCAGCACGAGTTCACGATTGCCCCAGAGTGAGTAATCATAGGAAGGATTGTTTTTGGGGCCAGGATCCACCTCGAAGCGCACCGTCAGGTTGGACCCGCGCCGGGCGCTGAAGTCGAATTCAAACTGGCGCCATACGTCGTTGGTCTGGTGATAATCGAACAGCTTGACGCCGTCGGCGTAGAGTCGGAAAGTGACGCCGTCGGAATTGGTCACGTTCTGCGAGCGCATCGCGGTGGCGCCCCGCAGCAGGATGCGTGTCGCCCCGGCCGGAAGGCGGATGACAAATTGCTGGAAGGCGACGCCGGTGCCGTTGCGCCAGGGGCAGTGCAGCAGAAATGCCCGCTCTCCATTTTGCGCGCCGAATGGCTCGCACGCCACGCCCGTGCGGTCCTCGAAAAACCCCGACCAGCCCAGTGGAAACTGCTGCTCGGCCTGGCCGCGGTAGGCATATCCGACGGCGTAAATTCCCAGTTCATCGAGATCCATCACCGGCAGGTCGGGACTGACGGCTGGTTGCGCCTTGGCCGAGGCGACCAAGACGGCGGCGCTCAGGAAAAGCAGCGCCCGGCTGATAGGCTTCATACGATTCGACGCCAGCCTATCCCTGCCGGCAAAGGGTGGCAAGAAAGGAGAGGTTTACTGGATGCCTCCGAGGCCATCCTGAGCCAATAATCGAGCATACGGTCGCAGGCGACGAGCTGTGACCCAAGTCCCCGCAACGCGTCAACCGCAGAAGACCAACTGAGAAAAACCACAGCGATGGAAATGCCCCAAGCAAAGGCAGCAAAACCGAGAAACATCCTCAAGATTCGAAGGCGCGCATCAAGTTCGATCAAGTCATTGCCAGCGCATAAAAACGACCGGGGAGCGGAATCATGGATTGTCGGTCGGCAGCGTAATCTCCAAAACTTGGTGGGTTTAGGATCAGCCTCGATCCAGGTGCGATTCCCCAAGTGCGCCATCACATGGATCCCGCCGGCGGTGACCGCGAGGTCGCCGGGTTGGCTGCCCCAAGACCAACGCCCTGCACAAACCGACGGAGGACTTGGATTAGGGCTCCAGCCGCGCTTTCAGGTTTGGAATTGGAGACGCTGATTTCCTATAATCCCCATAAAACCGTGGCTTTTTGTTATCCAAAACGCGATACACATACTCACAAAATCCCCAAAACAGGCATGGAAGAGTCAAGAGTGGGATGCCTTTCCGCGTAATACCAGTCTTGAACGGGTCGCCTTGCGAGGAGTGGCTCTGGGTTTACCTTATGCCGATGGCCATGTGCGGGTCTGCCATGGGCAACATGTCCTTCCCAAGGCATATGTGGTCCGCAAGCGCATCTCGCTGCCGGGCACCTCGGATTTCCATTCACAGACTGGTTCTTTTTTCAGTACGCCAAGGCCGCCCAATAGGCGTTTGAAATATCCCAACCGAGGGCAGGAGCGGTCGCTGGTGGTTGCTGAAGATACGTCAGCATGGCGGTCATTGTTTGCTTTCTGCCCCGGCGGCTGAGTCGGAAACCTCTGCCGGGGGTTGGCCATTCGAATCGGGCTCCGCAAAGGGAGGAGCATCGAGCTCGGTGTGGGTTTCCGTCTTGGTGACTTGGCGCAAATCCTTTGTCAATACTTCCAATGGCGTCTGCTTGAGGTTTGCACATAGCCGGGCGACCTGATGGGGATTCGGATCGCTTCCCTCCAGCAGGGAACGCAGGGCCCGGTGGTCCAGACCGCACCGTTCAGCGAACGCGGTTGGCGCCAAACCGGATTGGTCAAGAAGGAACTGGACATTGATCTTGAAAAACGGTGTCACCTCCGTGACGGGTCGCAATGGGTCCACCAACTTTGCCAGGGTTATCCCCAGTGAGTCCGCGATTCTCGTCAACAATGGCCTGCGGATTCTTCTCGACCGTCCTTCGGCATAGTTCATGGCAGTGCAGAAACTGACGCCTGAATTGCGCGCGATTTCTGCCGGATACAACCCGCGCTCCCAGCACAAGCTGCCGAGGTTTATGCGGACAACTGCCGAATCAATCTTGGGAGCGGCGGGAAACATCGCCGTCAGATCCTCCGATACTAATTGCCGCAACGAGAAAGCCCCGTTTTCGCCTTGCACAATGCGATGTGCCTGTGCGGACGAGATATTTCCTGTCGCAAGAACCTTTTGCATGTTTCTATCATCCAGTTTCAGGCGAACGAAGTACGTTGAGGCTGCCAACCCGCTGTGCGCTATAAGGGCCTTGAGATTGGCGATTAAGACCAACGGGTTAATGACAAGGTTCTTACGGTCTGGATCAAAAATGTCTGTTTCTTTCACTTCCAGCGCCTTGGCAAGTTTCTGGATGCTGGCGTCCGTTGGAACGAATTCTTCATGTGTGGATCGGGCAATAACCGAATGAGACGAACCGGCTTTGTGGGCTAAAGCGTTCGTTGTCAGATTATTCTCGAACAACATGCTGGTCAGATTTCGGGCCACGACTCTCAAAAGTGCGGCTGGATCTTGCCGAGTAATAAGGTCGCCGATGGTCGGTTCCGGTGCGGACTTGTCGGCAGTCTTCTCGGACGACACAGGGTGCGCGCCGTTGGTTTCTGTGGGCTGCGGTTGGTCTCCGGGTACGGATGGCGCGGCAAGGTCGCAGTTCAGGAATTCGTCAAGGGTCACACCGAAATATGTGCATAGGGCCGGCAAATAGCGCGCCTGAAAATCTCCAAATTTGGACGCAGTGGCGATCGCGGCTTGTTTAATGCCGGTGGCGGCGGCAATATCGCTGTGATATACCCCCTTTTTCTGAACCAAAAACTTCAGATTGTTCTTTATCAATGTGGGCGTCGATCCGCCAGCAATGCGCACCAAATTGGACCTGTATATTGGCAGGTTTTCCTGAGCCATGCTCGGTAACTGGTCCAAGGCGGCGTAATCGTGGCAGTCCAACTTCGATTCAATCCAGAAGATGCAATCGAGGGCCTTTACGGCTGCTGCTTGGGTGGAGCTGAGAATCCTCTTCAGGACCTTCTCTGCTCGCACGGTGGCGGCGGCCAGACTTTTACCTGCGCTTGCACCCGGATACATCTTGAGCGTGCTTGTGGTCCCTTGCAGGTGCTCAGTACAAACCTGCCGGTAAACTGCCAATAGCGTCTTGCCCCCGTCACGATGGCACATGAGATCGGACACCGCGAGGGGGTCATGGGTTTCCTTCAGGCCGGTTGTTCCAAACCACTTGCGACAAGCCTGATGGTACCAATTCCCGAGTCCGACTGCCTTTGCTGCGCTCCGCAAAGCGTTATTGTTGTTGCGTGTCTGCCATAAGGCTTGACCCTCCTTGAGGCCCCGCTCTTTGATATACCGCTCCATTATTTCCGCCAACTCGGACACCATGGGGCGCCATTCTTCTGAAGGATCATGAGCACGGCCTTTGAGGTTGGTCAGGTAAACCTCGCCTTTCTCAAAATTGAAATGCTCGACCTTCATCGCGTTGACGGTAGCTTTCCGTTGTCCCGAGAGCATATATGCGTCGAATTTCGGTCCGGTTTCACCGCGGCTCTTTCCCTGGCGGACCCGATAAAGGCGAAAGCGCATCGCTTTCAATTGGTCCGCAGTAGGCATCTGCACTTTGCGCGGCGGAACATATGCGTACTTAAGCTTGTCCTTGAGTTTGTGGTAAAGCTCTTGGCTGATTTTGCCCTCCTGCTTGAGGTAGCGCAGAAGTAACGCCAAAGCGCTTACGTAACCGTTATATGTCGCCCCCTTCACAATCGTCCCTGGCTTAACTAAATTCTTGGCTTTTGTCAGCAAGAACTTAACGATGCCATCCATCGCTTTTGGCGTGATCCGGGACAAGGACAGCGTCCTAAAGCCAAACCAATGTTGCCCAATGCTATCATATGTCCTGCGCAGGCCAGTAATCGTCCCTGGTTTGATTTCCTTGCGAACGACCTCGACCGACCGGGAGCTTAAATACGGTTCCACAAAGGAGGCCAACGATTCTTTGACAGCGCAGGCCTGTTTGATGGATTTGTGCAATTCCGCCACCCAAGTGGCCTTCAGTCCCCGTGCTCCGGCTTCGTCCACTGTATGGAACGTGGCGTTGTGTTCTTTTCCTTTGATCTTGGCCCTCGCGTGGATGACCGTCTCTCCTTCCAGCCGGCGCAAGCCCCCTTTGAGATTAATCCACTTCTGCACCCGTTTCTTGATTAGTCGTTGGGCGACGTCTTTATCAAGGGCTGCCTCCAGGGCCAGGCGGTTGGCATGCACGAGGGCATTGGCCTGCAGGGCCTGGCCGATGCGTTTACGCAGCTTGGCCGACATCGGCACGTCCGCGAAACGTTGCTTATCATAGATGGCCGGCCCGTTCATCATGGCGCTGAGGTCTTCCGCCAATGTCGCCGACAGCTCTGCGGCCACGGAATTGTCAGCCGGGTAGGCGGTCAGCAGGTCACGAGTCTTATTGCTAAACCCTGAGGCAATAAAATGGAGGGCCGGGTTGGCCAGCTTCACCAGTTTCGCGGCCAGCGAACGTAAATTGATAATGTCCTCAGGGATGAACTTAAGATTGCTTGTTTTCATCTTTGCTTTCGTATTGGAGTCCTTGGTTAATGGTGTTACCGCCGGCGTTACCACCACAGGCGGTTGTCTGATGGTTATTTTGGGTGGGTTTGGAAATGGGCCGAAGTATTTCAATACGTATTCCATCCTGCAGAAAGGGTGCTTTGCCTTGATTCTGAAGACTTTGTGACATGTATTTGAAGTTTGGCAAAATACTGATTTGGATCGTGCGTATAAAAATTGTACATAATGACAATCCACGGAAGTCGTTGCTGCACAGTGGTCTGCGCATGTTGTTACCACCGCCAGTTACCACCACAGCCCCATTTATGTGTGCTGGCGGACTTGGACAGAAAGGAAGGCGTTTAGGATTATCGCTAGAAATGATCGTCGTGTGTTGCATGGAAGTTAGTTGTTGTTTGTCGGCCCTACGGGGGATGGGTCAGTATTACCCGCCGCGCCATCGCCATCGGCGGTTTTCTCTTCCGGCACCAGCGTCACTGTTCCGTTGTTTACGACGAAGGTTCCCCCGCACTGATAGATCCAGTTCGTAGTGGCGTGCGCGGCCCTGCTCACATGCCCCAGTGTTTTCAGTAGCGCCGGCAATGTTTTCACGAGCACGCCTTCAGGATGTTTCAGCAGGTATTCCTTGAGCAGGTCGGCCCTCGAAGCCGGACACAGCCGAGCCGGAGTCTGACTGTCACCCTCAAGAATCTCTATCGCCTTTCTAATTTCGGTCACTTGGCGCACCAAGTCCGCTTCCTCTTTGTGCAGTTGCTGCATGGTGATGTTGCGATGTTGGTTCATCGTATTGATGTCGCCGACGGCGAGGTCTCCACTTCGTTCGGATTGGGTCCGGCGGTGGCATCCGCTCCTGGAGTGTTGCCATCCGTGGGCCGCGGTGTCGGCGGATTCTTTGAACAGGTCGGATTCATACGTTGCCGCCGTCTTCCTCGCCATCGCTGGACGTCTCCCATCGAGATTTGCGCCGGAATGCTTGCATGGCATCGTCACACTCCTGAGGGTTGAATCTCACGACCGCGCCGTGCTTGTAGAAGGGAATCGTCCCGTCCTCGCACCAGTAGTCCACGGTCCTTACACTGACCTGGTACCGCGCGGCCATTTGGTGGCGTGTCTTCAATAGTTGGGGTTCGGGTGTAACCGAAGCCT
>Ga0181530_10005133_pt1 | contig 13510 bp, 14 predicted proteins | sample PEATcosm2014_Bin_42_FD_119769 | JGI IMG/M metagenome (GOLD analysis project Ga0181530, IMG submission 119769) | Peatland microbial communities from MTU Mesocosm Facility, Houghton, MI, USA - PEATcosm2014_Bin10_60_metaG | ecosystem: Environmental > Terrestrial > Soil > Wetlands > Peat | place... | reverse complement strand
CCTGGCTCATCAGACCTTCACCGACACCGATCATCTCGACCGTGCCGTTCATAACGCCGTCACTGAAATGAACATCGAGCGCCAACGGTTACCGTGTACCTACCTGAGAATCGCTGCTTAGCCTGGTTGAGGAAGCAGCCGGTCCATCCCATTAGCAGTCGTCGCTCGACGCCAGCCCAGATGTCTGAGCAAAATCACCAGCACGACCCGCTCGTGGGTGTTCATCGTGATCAACGAAGAGCATCCATCCAATTGCGGCAGTCGGCAACGGCAGCTCATCGCCGGGGATCGCGCTGATCTAACATTAGTCCATACATCAGACCTCGAGCCATTCCTTTCGGACGTCGGCGTTGGCTTCGATGTCGGCGGGGGCGCCTTCGAATACGATGCGGCCGTGGCCCATCACGTAGAGCCGCCGCGAGATGCGCATCGCAATGGTCAGCTTCTGCTCCACCAGCAGGATCGACACGCCCCGCCGCGCGATCTCCTCCAGCAGCTGGCCGACCTGCTCGACGAGCATCGGTGCCAGACCTTCGGTCGGCTCGTCGATCAGGATCAGATCCGGATCGCCCATCAGCGTCCGGCACATGGTCAGCATCTGCTGCTCGCCGCCAGACAGCACGCCGGCCAGATTATTCTGCCGCGCCGCCAGGTTCGGAAACAGCTTAAACACGTCATCGAAACTCCAGCGCCCGAAGGCGCCAGCCCGTTTTTGGCCGAGCATCAGGTTCTGGCGCACGGTCAGCGTCGGGAACACCAGGCGATCCTCCGGCACGTAGCCGATGCCGGCCCTCGCCACCAGATTGGCGCGCAGCCCGGCGATGTCCCGGCCGCGATAGCGCACCGTGCCGACCGGTTCGACGAGGCCCATGATCGCCTTGCAGGTGGTCGACCGGCCGACGCCGTTGCGGCCGAGCAGGCTGACGATTTCGCCTTCGCCGACCGACAGGTTGACGCCCTGCAGGATGTGGCTCTTGCCATAAAAGGCGTGCAAGTCGCGGACCTCGAGCATCATGCCGCGAGCGCCCCGAGATAGGCTTCCTGCACGGCGCGATTGGCGCGGATCTCCGCTGGCGGGCCGGACGCCACGACCTGGCCATAGACCAGCACGGTGATCGTATCGGCGAGGTCGAAGACGACGCGCATGTCATGCTCAACCATCACCAGCGTTTTGCCCGCGGTCAGCCGCCGGATCAATGCCACGGCGTATTCGGTCTCACTGTGGCTCATCCCGGCGGTCGGTTCATCGAGCAAGATCATGCTGGCACCGCCGGCGATCGTCATGCCGATCTCCAGCGCGCGCTGCTCCGCGTAGGACAGGAGGCCCGCCTGCACGCCGCGCCGTTCGGCAAGGTTGAGATCCGCCAGCAGCCGCTCGGTCTCCTCGTTCAAGTCGCGCTGCCTGCCAAGCGCGCGCCAGAACGAATAGCGGTAGCCGCGGCTCCACAGCAGGCTGCAGCGGATGTTCTCGAAGACGCTGAGCTGGTGGAAGATCGAGGTGATCTGAAAGCTGCGCGACAGGCCGAGCCGATTGACACGGTGCGGCGGCAACCCGTCCACTCTTGCCGCATCCAGCCTGATCTCGCCCGATGTGAGCGGGAACCGGCCGCTGATCAGGTTGAACAGGGTGGTCTTGCCGGCGCCGTTCGGCCCGATCAGCGCATGACGCTCGCCCGCCGCGACATTCATGCTGACGCCGCGGATGATCTCGGTCTGGCCGAACTTCTTGGTGACGCCGGTAAGCGAGAGCGCGGGCGGGTTCACGGCGTTCCGCCGGGCTGAGCGATTTCCATCAGGCCGTCCCAAATGCGCTTGAATTGTCTCGATTCGCGGGCTAGCCAGAAGCCGCCGCCCAGTAGGCAGACCAGACAGATCAGCCACGGCACGGCGCTCTGAATGTCGAGCGGCTGGCCGAACAGCTCGAGACGCTTGCCCTGCGCCCGGCCAATCGTGAAAAAGGACAGCAGCTCCACCAGCCCGATCGAGCCGAACAGCACGATCACACCGGGGACCAGGACGCGCGAATAGGGCAGCACGAGGCGGCGCATCAGACCGGCCCGCATGATCGGCGCGTGTTTCAGTATAATGCCGGTGATGCCGGCTGGCGCGAAGATCACCATCGTGATGAACAGCACGCCGACATAGATGAGCCAGGAATTCGACATCAGGCTGACGACGCTTTGCATCAGCGTGATCAGGATCGCGCCGAGGACCGGTCCGACGAAGGTGGTCGCGCCGCCGATATAGGCCATCAGCAACGCATTCGCCGCCAGCGGAGCGGCGACCGCGTCGAAGGTGACGATCTCGTACGTGATGGCGAACAGCCCCCCGGCGATGCCGGCATAAAAACCGGCGAGAGAGAATTGCAGGAAGCGCACGATGCGCGGGTCGTAGCCGACAAACTGTGCCCGCTCATGGTTGTCGCGACAGGCGTTCGCCATCCGGCCGAGCGGCGTGTTGGTGTGGAAATACATGCCGATGGCGGCGACCAGGGTCCAGGCCACGATCAGGTAGTAGACCTCGATCGCATGCGCGTATTTCAGGCCGAACAGGCTGTTGTCGATCATGCGGTCAGTCTTGACGCCGCCCTCGCCCCCGAAAAAGTGGTGGAACATCGTCGCCGCGGTCGTGACGAGCTGGACGATGCCGAGCGTGATCATCGCGAACGCGGTAGAGCGCTGCTTGGTCGCCATGTACCCGAACACAGCGGCGAAGCCGAGGCCGCTTAGGCCCGCGAGTAGCGGGATCAGCTCCATCGGCACCGGCAGCTCGCCAGCGCCGGCGGCGTTCAGGAAATGCACGGTACTGTAGCCGGCAAGACCGAACAGCACCGAATGGCAGAACGATAGCAGGCCGGCCTGGCCCATCAGCATGTTGAACGACAGCGCGAAGATGATCATCATGCCGGTCTGGCTCAGCACCGACACGATAAAACCGGCGTGCCGCGCGTGCTGCCAGTCGTAGAACAACCACGGCAGCACGACGGACACCAGCAGCGCCGCCAGCCACGGCCAGTAGCGCAGAGTTCGCGCGGCGGCAGGCCGTGCCGGCAGGATGCGAGCCTCTCGTGCCTGCGTCGCCTCGCTCATGTCTCGCGGGTGCCCATCAGCCCGCGCGGCCGAAACAGAAGGATCAGGATCAGCAGCGCATAAGGCACCAGCGGGCCGATGCGCGACATCGGGATCGTGAGGATCTCGCCGAGGAGGTCGTTCGCGGCGAGCGTCACCCCGAGCGGTTTGAGGGCATCGGCGAACGAGTAGTCGAACACGACGGAGAAGGTCTGCACCATCCCCATCAGGATCGACGCGGTGAAGCAGCCGGCCAGCGATCCGAGGCCGCCGAAGATCACCACGACGAACACGATCGGCCCCATCGCGTCGGCCATGGCGGACTCGGTGGTCAGGTAATTGCCCGCGATCACCCCGGCCAGGCCGGCGAGAAACGAGCCGCCGGCGAACACGGTCGTGAACACCAAAGGCACGTTGTGGCCGAGCGCGCTCACCATGCCGGGATGGGTCAGCGATGCCTGGATAATCAGGCCGATGCGGGTCTTTTTCAGCAGCAGCCAGGTCGTGAACAGCATCCCGCCCGACACCAGCAGCATAAAGCCGCGGTATGCTGGGAAGTTCTCCCCGTAGAGCGAGAACAGCGGGAAGTCGAGCCCGGCCGGCACGCGGTACGCCATCGGCAGCATTCCCCATATCATCTGCACGCCGCGACCGATGATGAAGACCAAGCCGAAAGTGAACAGTAGTTCGGCGATATGCCCGTTGTGATGGACGCGCCGGAGCCCCCAGACCTCGATGGCGGCGCCAATCGAGCCGCACAGCACAGGCGCAATCACCAGAGCCGGCCAGAAGCCGACCCATTGGTCGATTTGATAGGCGAAATAGGCGCCTAGCATATAGACGCTGGCATGCGCGAAGTTCAGCACGCCCATCATGCTGAGGATCAGCGTGAGACCGCTCGCCAGCATGAACAGCAACATGCCGTAGACGAGACCATCCAGCAGCGAGATCAGACCGACTTGCATGGCGTCATAACCCGGTCATTGCCAGGAACGAAGCGGCGAAGCAATCGCGACGCGGGCGCTTCGCCGCCGTCGCAATGCTCCTAGGATTCCGGCCGCTTCATAGTGCAGGTGGTCGGCAAGGTTTCGTCGGCCACCGTGGTCTTGAATTCTGTCTTCCACCCCATGCCGGTCTTCTCAACGTCGTATTTCTGACCCTTGGTAAGCACGGCTTCGTAGTAGGGGTTCAGGAGCTGGTGGTCGTCCTTGCGCATGATGTTGACGGCACCGAACATGTCCTTCTGCTCCATGCCCTCCAGCGCCAGCGCGACCTTAAGCGGGTCGGTCGAGCCAACCTTTTCGATCGCCCGAACGAGCATGTCGAACTGGGTCACGCTGTTGATGGCGATGAAGCCGAAATCGTGCGTCGTCCGCCACTGCTTTACGAACTCCTCCTGGGCGGCGTTGTTCTCCTCAACCGAGATGTTGTCGTGGATCTCCATCACCGAGGTCAGCCTGCCGTCACCAGCGGCACCGATCGCGGTCGGCGCGCCGATCACGTGCCCGAGATAGGAGTCGTAGCGGATGTTGAGCCCGGCATCGACGCCCGCTTTGATCAGCAACGCGAGGTCCGGGCCATAGTTGCCGGTCAGCAGAGACTCCGCTCCCGACGCCTTGATCTTGGTGATGTAGGGAGAGAAATCCTTGACCTGCATCAGCGGGATCATCTCGTCGCCGACAATCTTGATGTCGGGGCGATAGAGGGCGAGGAATTTCTTGGTGTCGTCGCGGATCGACTGGCCGAACAGATAGTCCTGGTTGAGCAGGTACACCGTCTTTAGCGAGGCGGGCAGCGACTTGATCCGTGCCACCGCACGCATCTCGACGCTGCCGGCGAAGCGAAAATGCCAGAAGCTGCATTGCTCGTTGGTTAGCTCGGTGGCAAGCTGGCCGCAGTTCAGCTGCAAAACACGGTTGTCCGGGTTGCGCGTATTGTGCTTGTTGACCGCGTCGATCAGCGCCGACCCCACGTTCGATCCGACGCAGGACATGACGAAAGGCAGGTTCTGGTCGGTGACGCTCTTCAGCGCGATCAGCGCCTCGGCCGGTTGCAGTTTGTCGTCGAAGGTGACGAGCTCGAATTTCTTGCCGAGCGCGCCGCCCTTGGCGTTGATGTTCTCGATGATGAACTGGAACATCTTGAGGCTGGCGTCGCCGCCGGCGGCGAACGCGCCGGAGAACGGGTCGATGTAGCCGATCTTGATTGTGGCGTCGGCGGCGCGAGCCCCCGGTCCCCACAAGGCCACTGCCAGCAATGCCAGGAAAATCCTGACGAAAGAGCGCGGGAACCTCACGTTTCCTCCCTTAGCCTCAAAAGGTTGCTGATGCTGGCATCACCGTCAGGTAGTTGGGAAAACCATATACCGCAAACTGAAAAGCTTGGACATGCAGGAACGGCATCGGCCGCGCAATACGCGCGCGAGATTCGTAGTCGCTTTGCCGGATAGCACAGCAGGCGACAACTATGCGCACGCGCGCGCGGAGCCCGGTGGGCAACGCATAGGGTAGGCGTCAGGGCCGGTGCTGAATGATGCGCGCCGCATAAGGCACAAACGTCCGCTTCTCGCGCTAGAGCCGCCCTTCGCCACCGTCCGGGTTAGACCCCTGAGCCGTCGCTCGTCAGGGCTATGGGGTCGGCCGGGTTTGCCCCAAAGCGGCCGGTGACGATTCTGGCAGACACTATCAGGCTGGTCCGCAACCAGCCCGATTCGCTTTTCCCCGTCGGGGAGCGGGATGGTTTCTATGCGGCTGCGGGCAATGCGAGGCTTGTGACCGTCTCAGGCCGCTCGACTGTCCAGCGCGCCACGGGTTTCCCGGTCGCCGGGTCGACAGTCCACCTCAGCAAGCATTTGGCGCGCGCGCTGCCGGCTGCGCGGGTCTTGGTTTCGGTTGTCTGACCCTCTGTCATCGCCTTCTCCCGTTTGCGATCCACCCGGCTTAGCCGCCGTCTTGTTGCTAGCGAACAAACCCCATCTCCGGTTTCATGTCTTGACACCTAGCTGAAATCGTCTTGAAATTTTTCTGAAACAATTGTCGTAGGGCGCTCTATGGGAGCGGGAGATTCTGCGGCATACGCATTTGGCCGCTTTATTTTGCATCTTGACCGCGGCGTTTTGCTGGCGGACGGCATGGAGTGCTCGCTGCGCCCCAAATCCTTCGCGCTGCTGCGGCTTTTTGTAGAAAACCCCGGTCGCCTCATCGACCGCGACGAGATCATGGAAACGGTCTGGCCCGGCGTTTTCGTCACCGACGACAGTATCGCCCAGTGTATCAGCGACATTCGCCGCGCCCTTGGCGACAGCGATCAGGGACTGCTCCGTACCCTGCTGCGGCGCGGCTTCTTATTCACGCCTCCACCGTCGCGCGGTTCAGAACTGGACAGCTCTGGTGGGGCAGCGGTGAGCGCCGATCCCGCACCGCCTTCTACACCCCTGCCGCTACCGCCTGACAAGCCGTCGATCGCGATATTGCCATTTCAGAACATGTCGGGAGACCCGGAGCAGGAATATTTCGCCGACGGCATGGTCGAAGAGATCACGACCGCGCTGGCTCGCATCCCCTGGCTGTTTGTCGTGGCGCGTAATTCGAGTTTCACCTTCAAGGGTCAATCCGTCGATGTGAAGCAGGTCGGACGCGAGTTGGGCGTCCGCTACGTGCTCGAAGGGTCGGTGCGAAAGGCTGTCGGGCGGGTGCGCATCACCGGACAGCTGATCGACGCGGTGAGCGGCGCGCACCTCTGGGCTGATCATTTCGACGGTTTGATGGAAGACGTGTTCGAGCTTCAGGACAAGGTTGCCTTCAGCGTCGCTGGCGTCATCGAACCAACATTGCAGGCGGCCGAAACCGCTCGCTCGGCGAGCCGCCCGACCGACGATTTGACCGCCTACGATCTGTATCTGCGCGCCTATGCGATGGTGCTTGCGTCGACGAGGCAGACGCCTGAGGCCCTCCGCCTGATGGAGCAGGCGATTCTGCGTGACCCGCGTTACGGTCCGGCCCTCGCTTGGGCAGCGTATTGCTGTTTCCGCCTGGTCGGAGACGGGAGGAGCGACGATCCGGGCGGCGACCGCCGCAAGGGGATCGATTTCGCCCGGCGAGCCCTGGAAGTCGCCAGCGACGACCCAGGTATCTTGGTCAACGCCGCCCTCGTTCTCGCCTATTTCGGCGAGGACATCAGCGCCGCGATTGCCTTGGTCGATCATGCCCTGTCCCTCAACCCCAGCTTCGCGCGGGGCTGGAACATCAGCAGCTCTTTGCGAAATTGGGCCGGGCAGCCCGACGTCGCGATCGAGCACATGGAAACGTCGCTGCGTCTCAGTCCGCGCGCTCGCGTCGGTACGTCGCTGGTGGGGATCGGCTCCTCTCATTTTGTCAGCCGGCGTTTCGATCAGGCGGTGCCGATCCTGCTGCGCGCAATCCAGGAGGACCCGAGCCACCCGCTCGCCTACCGCTATCTCGCGGCCTGCTACGCCCATATGGGCCGGCTCGACGATGCGCGAGACATCGTCCTTCGACTGCGTGCCGTGACCTCTGCTGTAATCCCCGACCTCAGCTATCTGCGGAACCCCGAGTACCGCGATCTATTTCTGTCGGGCCTGCACCTCGCGGTAAACGAGGCTGACCGACAGGCTGCAAGCGGAATTACCTAAGCCCCGACGGCGTACTCGAAGTCGATAACCCGCGGCGCCAACATGGAGTCCTCGGAGCATCACATCATCCGGGAGCTTGTCATCCACGGGGTCGCTTACTGCGTAGCAGCCGGACTCGGCGCGATTATCCTCGCTCGATATTATTGGCTCTTCGAGCGATATACGGGCAGCCCGAGTGGAGCGCGGGATGCGTTCCTGACCTGCACCGTCATTGCCGGTGCCATCGGTCCGGCCATCACACTCCTGCTCTTTTCGGCCCACAAAATGATCCGACCATCGCGCAGCGGCTAATCTGCGCAGTCGTCAGATCCGGCCGATGGCCACTATCGGCGCATCGCAGCCGGCGACCACGGAGACGGGGACGGTCCGCCCTCCCAACCGTCTGTGGCTCCTTGCGACGACCGCTTAGCACGCGTGACCTGACCTTCGCCAACGAGCTAAATCGACCCGCATCGGCACGTTCACTTCAGCGGCAACCGCGGCAGTTCGTGCCCCATTTGAGACCTTCACACCGCTCAGAGGGAAGGTCGGCACGGGGTGGTTTGCAGACTTTCCCGACTTGCGCGCCTGTGATGCCGATCCCCGCAAAGCGGTCATTTACCGGTCGAATGGCGACAGGGTAGGTTCGTTCAACTGATCGCTCTCAACGCGAAGGTGACTGAGTGAAGAGGCGGGAGCTTATTGCGCTTCTCGGCGCCGCGGCGGCGGCTTGGCCGGCATCAGCCCGCGCCCAGCAAAAGCCGATGCCGGTTGTTGGATATCTCCACCCGGGTTCGTCGACCGCGCGACCGGAAGAGATCGTCGCCTTTCGCGAGGGCCTGGCTCAAGCGGGCTATGTCGACGGCAGCAACGTTTCGGTCCAACTGCGCTGGGGAGAGGGCCGCTACGATCGACTCGCCGAGATGGCCGCCGAGCTGGTTCGCGAGCGCGTAGATGTCATCCTCGCCTATTCGGTGATTTCGGCCGTTGTTGCGACAAAGGCGACGACGACGATCCCGATCGTCTTCCTGACCGGCGACGATCCGATCAAGCATGGGCTGGTCGCCAGCCTCAGCCGTCCCGGCGGCAACGCGACGGGGGTGAGCATGCTCACCGCCGGCCTCAGCTCGAAGCGCCTCGGGTTGCTACGCGAGCTGGTGCCCGGCGGCATTCCCCTGGTCGCGGTGCTGCTGAATCCGCGAAATCCAAACGCCGACGCAGTAATTTCCGAAGCGCAGGATGCCGCCCGTGGCATCGGTCAACCGATCGAGTTTTTCAACGCCAGCTCGGAAGGCGAGATCGACGGGGCCTTCGCCGCAATTGACAAGGCTGGCGCCAAGGGTTTCCTCGAAGGCGCCGATCCGTTCTACAACGACCATCGCAAGCTGATCATCGACTTGGCCGCGCGTTACCGCATTCCCGCGATCTACGAGTGGCGTGAGTTCCCCCAGGATGGCGGGCTGATGAGCTACGGCACCAGCCTCATTGAAGTGGTCCGCCAGCTTGGCCATTACACCGGCCGTGTCCTCAAAGGGGAGAAGCCCGCCGATTTACCGGTTCTGCAGCCGACCAAGTTCGAGTTCGTGATCAACCTGAAAACCGCGCAAGCGCTCGGCCTCACCATGCCGCAATTGCTGTTGGCGCAGGCCGACGAGGTCATCGAGTGAGGCGGCGGGAGTTCGCGGCCGGTCTGGCGCTGGCGGTGGCGGTTGTGTCACGGTCTGACGCGCAGTCGACGAAGCCGTTGCTCGCGATCCTGTCGTCCTCTTCGGAGGGCGCCGACGCGCGGGCGCAACAAGCGTTTTGGGACGGGATGCAGGCGCTCGGCCGTTTGCGCACCGATCTAGCGATCGAGGCGCGCTTCGCCGAAGGGAATAAGGAGCATCTCACGCAGTTCGCCGCGGAACTGGCGCAGCTCGACCCGAGGGTCATCGTCTGCTACGGCTCGGAAGCCGGTATGGCGGCCAAGCACGCGACATCGGCGATCCCAATTGTCTTCGCCGTCTCCTCTGACCCGGTCGGCATCGGGCTGGTCGCCAGCCTCGCGCGGCCCGGCGGCAATGTTACCGGCCTGTCGCTGGCCTCGCCCGATATCGCTGGCAAGCACGTCGAACTGCTGAGGACGATCGCGCCGCAGACCCGGCGCATCGCCGTTCTGGTCAACCCGAACGACCCGACCCATGCGGGGCGCGCCGAGGCGATCATTAGGGCCGCCCGTTCGATCGGCGTCGAGGCGTTCGCGCTGGCGGCATTGACGAGCGAGCAGATCAACAGCGCTTTCGACCAAATGACCCTTCAAAACGCCGATGCGCTCATTCTCTTGGGCACTCCGCGGCCGGGGCCGACGAGCGCCGAGATTGCCGATCTTGCCCTCCGGCACAAGGTGCCGAGCCTTGCCGACACTGGTAACCAATTGACCGCGGCCGGCGGGCTGATGAGCTACGGAGCCGATATAAACGATCTGTTCCGGCGCGCCGCAACGTATGTGGACAAGATACTTAAGGGCGCGAAGCCAGACGACCTTCCGGTGGAACAGCCAACCAAGTTCGGGCTGGTCATCAACCTGAAAACCGCCAGCGAGCTGGGGCTCACCGTGCCGCAAGTGCTTCTCGCGCAGGCCGATGAGGTGATTGAATAGCGGCGGGCGAAGGGCAGCTTTCGGCGGATTTTGTTGAAAAAGTCGGGTTGAACGCGGGAGTCGCCCGTGATTCCCTTTTGTTTGGGGATCGGGGGGTGGCGGCGATGATGGGGCGACTAGGAGAGGATGAGGCGAAGCTGTTCTACGAGTTTTGCCTTGAGGATCGGGTTCCGGCCGATCACATGCTGCGCAAGATCGATCGGTTTCTCGAACTCAGCACTCTACGCCGAGAGCTGGCGCCCTTTTACAGCTCGATAGGCCGCCCCTCGATCGATCCGGACCTGATGATCCGCATGCTGGTCGTCGGCTATTGCTTTGGCATCCGCTCGGAGCGTCGGCTGTGCGAGGAAGTCAATCTCAACCTGGCGTACCGCTGGTTCTGTCGGCTGGGATTGGAGGGCCGTGTTCCCGACCATTCGACTTTCTCCAAGACGCGCCATGGCCGCTTCCGCGACAGCGACGCGTTCCGTCGCCTGTTCGAGATGGTGGTACAGCGCGCGATAGCTGAGGGCCTGGTCGGCGGTGAAGGCTTCGCCGTCGACGCCAGTTTGATCGCCGCGGACGCCAACAAGCAGCGCTCTTTCGCGAGTACGGATGAGGTCGATTGGCAGGAGCTGGCGACGACGCGGCGCTCCGTACGAGAGTATCTCGACACCCTCGACGAGACAGCCTGGGGTGCGGCCAGTGAGCTCGCTCCGAAGTTCATCTCGCCATCCGACCCGGCGGCGCAGTGGACTGGGGCGCATAAAGGGCACGCCTTCTTTGCCTACGCCGACAACTATCTGATCGACCTCAAAGCGGCGATCATCGTCGATGTCGAGGCAACCCGTGCCAGCCGACGAGCTGAGGTTGGCGCGGCCAGGACAATGATCGACCGGGCTGAGGCCTGCTTCGGCTTAAAGCCGCAGCGGCTGAGCGCTGATAGCGCGTACGGATCGGCGGAGATCCTCGCCTGGATGGTCGATGAGAAGAATATCGCTCCGCATGTTCCAGTATGGGACAAGGGCGAGCGTGCCGATGGAACCTTCAGCCGCTCCGACTTCGTCTTCGACACGGCCTCCAACACCTACACCTGCCCGGATGGCAAAATCCTGCAGCAGTACCGTCGGCCATTCACCATCCCGCGGGCCGGCGTCACAAAACAAAACATGAGGCTCTATCGAGCCAGCCAGTCCGACTGCGCGGCGTGTGCCCTCAAGGCCAGATGCTGTCCCGGACAGCCGCATCGCAGGGTGCCACGAAGCGTGCATGAGGTGGCGCGCGAGATCGCCAGAGGCTTCGCCGGCACGCCCGAGTATCTCCAGTCACGCCGCGAGCGGAAGAAGGTCGAAATGCTGTTTGCCCACCTCAAGCGCATCCTCAGGCTCAATCGCCTTCGACTGCGCGGCCCATCGGGCGCCAAGGACGAGTTCCTGCTCGCCGCGATCGCACAGAATCTGCGCAAGCTGGCCAAGCTGGTCCAACCGTCGCCGGCGTGCGCCATACCCATAGGAGCATAGCCTCGCAGGAACCCATCGGCAGATCAGCGACCGCCGGCCGCCCAGTTCGCCGGTCCGGTCACGGCTCAGCCGCAACTTATCGGGCGCCGCCAATGTGGCTAAAATCCTTCCAGCGCCGACTTCTTCAACAAAATCCGCGCATAAGCGACAGCGGCTCGTGGAAAGGATGGTCCGCTCGCCACCCAGCACGGTGGTTCGCACCGGCCGCCATGGACGCCGGGTTTGCGCCGGATTGCAGCCGCTCGTGTGGCGACGATGGGGCCAAGGTTTCGACCCTGCCGAGCCCTTGGGCAACGGCGGTTCATCACCCTAGGACAGCACCTACGCGGGGCCAGCCGAGCCGAGATTGGCTTTGCCCGCGCCCGTCGTTTGGGAAACAATCGCTTCCGGCATAGCTGGTGGTTTTGCCTGGTTGTTCGCTTCGTGGTGCGCGAATCTTGGGAGGAAGCGATGTCTTTAAAATTGCCCGAAAAGACCAAGGCCGAAGCTTGCGATAGAGAGATCGCGCATTACGAGCTCGTCCTCGATAATCCGAGTACCACCATCACACGCTTCAAGTTTCGGCCGGGGCAGCAGACCGGGTGGCACCGTCATGAACACAACTATCTCACAGTTCAGCTTTCAGAAGGTAAGCTAAAGGCGATAAACGCCGACGGCTCTGAAGTGTTTGTTAATTACAAGCCAGGCACCACGCGATACCTCAAGGCCGTGATCGAGCACAACGCGATTAACGTTGGTGACTGTGATCTCGAAGTACTTGAAATTGAATTCAAGAAGTAAAGTGCCACATGATCGCTGACGCGCGAACCTGTACGATCATCCCTGGGGATCGCCGACAGTGCCGGCGAGAGCGACATTTTATCATCGATTTTCTCACTTAACAGGGAGCCAAACATGCGGATCGCAATCATCGGCGCTGGCAATGTCGGGCAGGCGCTTGGCCAGGGATGGTCGAGGCGAGGTCATGAGGTTCGCTACGGCGTGCGAAATCCGGCCGACGCCAAATATGGCAATTATAACCTTTACTCAGCAAGCGCCATTTGGTAGAAATGCTCTACCAAACAGGGATTGCGGTCATGGCGAAGGTCAACCAACTCAACAACGAAACCTTTCAGGATGAGGCCAAGGCCCGCGAGTGGCTGGAAAGCCAGCTTTGGGCGGACGGCCCGATCTGCGGGCATTGCGGCACCGAGAACCAAGCGACCGCGCTTGCGACGCGCCCCGGCTGGTATCAGTGTAACGCCTGCCGCGCTCAGTTCTCGGTCACGGTCGGAACGCTGTTCGAGCGCTCGCATATCCCGCTCAATAAGTGGTTGATGGCCGCATTTCTTCTGTGCGCCAGCAAGAAAGGGATGAGCACGCATCAGCTACACCGTATGATCGGCGTTTCTTACAAATCGACCTGGTTCATGATGCACCGCATCCGCGAGGCGATGCGCGAGGGCACGTTTCCCGGCGGTCTCGGCGGCGCGAACAAAGTGGTCGAAATCGACGAAACCTATGTCGGCGGCAAGGAAGCCAACAAGCACGCGTGGCGACGCAAGCCGGGCAGCTAAGCAAGATTCTCACGGTCGGTCCACATATGGCATAATCCGGAACCGGAGCTACCGTATGTGGGGGGATGTGATGCCGGGTCGGTCACGGATTGACGTAACACGCGAGCAGCGCGAGGGGT
>Ga0181530_10005131_pt1 | contig 13513 bp, 14 predicted proteins | sample PEATcosm2014_Bin_42_FD_119769 | JGI IMG/M metagenome (GOLD analysis project Ga0181530, IMG submission 119769) | Peatland microbial communities from MTU Mesocosm Facility, Houghton, MI, USA - PEATcosm2014_Bin10_60_metaG | ecosystem: Environmental > Terrestrial > Soil > Wetlands > Peat | place... | reverse complement strand
GAGGGCAGCGCCATGCTCGGCGCTCTCGAACTCGTAGGCGGCGGTCTGGTAGATCGGCACCGCGACGGCCCGCGTCGTCGGGTCGCCGTCATAGCCGCCGTGGATCGCTATGGTTTCGCTGCGAAACAGATCCATCGGGTTATCGGTTCGTGCAGAACTGCGCTGATCTGCCGTCCTCGCCGCACTCACCTTCCCGCCCTTTCGTTAGTGTCGGCTCTCCCGCAAACCAGCATAGAAGTCTCAGAGCCGTTGTGAACGTCACCTCACCATGGAAACCAGTTCGCCCGAGCGAGACGCCGCCGAAGCCGTGTTTGATCCAGACCTCGACAGGCCCGGGGCCGCGGTAAGCAGCAAATCGTGAAAGGCGCTCCAAAGCGGCACGATTGAGTCGTCGGCAAGGAGGTGCCTGCTCAGCGCTCCGTGCCCAGAGTCACTGTCCGAATCGAATTCGATATGCCTTTCAAGAAAGAACTTAAACGCTTGAAGAGCCGGTCCACGCCAGTCTGTCGCTCTCAGGATAGATGAAAATACCCTGCTCAAACCATTGTCTTCATAGCTTGCAATACTCTTGGCCCTACTAAGTAGATCGATGGAGCGGATATTGTAAAGATAGGAAGAGCCTACCGAGTCCAAGTGCGTCGATCTGGCTTCCCCCTGCAGTAAAAGTGCTCTTTTCATGAATTCATCATGATTGAGCTTTTCATTTACCATTGCAATACGCGGCCACGGCGATAGATTATCGGTATTACACTCTTCCGTATGAAGGAATCTTAATTTTTGGTCTTGAGGATAAAGCGCCAGGGCAATCTCTAGATTTTCTCTAAACTGTATCGAGAAATAGTAATAACTTTGAGAAACATAAAATAACTCGCGGTGATCTATCGCATTCCATGCCAGAGAGCAGATATCATCGATGATTTTGGTAAATTTATGATCGCCGCCCGTAAATGGAGCAGGATTGCGGCCTTCAGATCCCGACCGGATTGTTCCTTTATCGTCCATGGCGCTGTTGGATTCCCTAATACTGATCAATCATCAATTAGCCGAAATGTGACCCCGCTGCATTTGGGTGTTCGGATTACTCCTTTAGGCTTGAGCTGGGCCCCCGATTCGTTAAATCGTATCCAGATACGAGCTGCGGCAAGTTTGGCCCCGGCAAGGTAATTATCGGGGCATTTGTCGTATCGGGCGGTTACGCCTCTGAAGTGTATTTGCCTGTTGAAGACCCCCTCGATTGCGGTAGCGATAGACGAAGGGACTGAAAGCGGGGATGTTCGTCGCCATGGCATCCCTTGGTGTCGCCCCAGGGACCGCGGTCTGCGAGGTTCTGGCGCAGGGTTCCGGTCGGCCAGGAGCGTATTCCCGCTCGCACGCTGTCGAGCGTATCCCGGGCGCTTCGTCCGACGTGGGCCTGGACTTCGGTCAGCTTGAGCATGATCGGCAGGCCAGCGCCGTCGACCATGACATGGATCTTGGTCATCATAAGCCTTTGACGCCGCCTCTAAAAGCCGATCCCACGCCCCTGGCCCGGCGCCACCGGTTGAAGCTATTGACGGAGGTCGTGTGCGGGCGGTATCGATCCGGAATGTCCGCCCGCGGTGCGCCGGTTCGACCCACTTGATGAATGTGTGCCGGAAATTGGCCATGTTTGTGTCCGCTCTGACTGGGTCTGTGCACTAAGTCGTTTGGATCGGCTTCTTTCTCGCCGATCAACAGCGGAGAAGATTCCAAGGAAGTGACTATCGAAGGGGTTAGCTCAACTGCACGAATTGTGTATTGGCCTTGAACAGTTTAACTGGAGTGGGGTGGGTGGCCGAGGCGGCACAAACTGCATCCGGCGTCCTGGTATTTGAAGCCACCACGGCGGCTGGCGCCTCACACGGATCGGAGGGGACGACGCCGAACCAACAGGTATCCTTGACAAGGGCAGACGGGCAATGACCGGGAACGGCGCCGATCCAGCTTCTCTGCGGGCGCGCGCAAGGCATTACCGGGATCTTGCCATTCAAGAGCCTGATCCCGATCGGGCTGCGCTGTTCAGGGAATTGGCCAGAGCGTTCGATCTGGAGGCCAAGGAGAGCGAGCGGAACGACGAGTGATCGAATGAGTGCCGATTCGGGCCGCGAACAAACAAACGGGCTGTCGCCCGCCTTGCCGTCCTCCTGAGGTCTCAACCGTCACGGTACTTCCGTTGGTATCAAAGTGGGGCGCGCCGCGCTCGACGCCCGCCTCAGTCCCGCCGGCATGCCAATCGACGCAGATCGCGGAAACGGCCGGCGGCATCCTAAGCAGCGCATTTTCAAAATGAGCCGCCATCGCGGGCGGCTTGGAGGTAGTTGGCGCGCTCGTCGGGGCTGAACTGGTGCTGGCGTCGGTTTCGTCGATGAAGACGAGCTTGTCAGCATCGACGAAGGACTGCGACTGCGACTGCGCCGCCCGCCAGATGCGGCGCCGAGTGGCGACGTCCGGCCGGTCCTGTCCGCGGCGCGGAGTGTCTCTTTTTTAAATTAAACGACAGCCCCAGGCGGCCGACCGCCGACCACATCGCCCCGTTGCTCAAACCGCACCGCATGCTCGGCCGTCAGCCACGCTTGCAACGCCGCCAAGGTGACGTCCGGATGGGTCGCGATGTGGGCCGCCAAGGTGGTCTCCTGCGCGTCAGCGTGGATTTGCGCGGCCGATCTGTGTTCGGTAGAACTCGACAATATCCCTTGGTTTGATCGACACGGTGGCTCGCCGGCCATAGAAATACACGGCACTTGAAGCATCCGCGCCCGGTCTTCCCGTGGGAAGGAAATCTGCAAATCGTAGCCAAAAGCACAACATCTGCACGGCTGTTCCAATCTTGTCGCTCTTAACGACAGATCGGACGAAATATCGAACCGTCCATAAGGCGGCGCTGCCCGGCCCGCCGGACATTCCGGCATCGATCAGCGAGAAGTGGCGGAACAGCCAACGGTGGCCACTCAGGGTGAACCGGGTAAAGTCGTATGGCCCTTCGTGCACCTGTTGCATGAAGGGAGTATCCGCGAAGACCAATCCGTTTGGTTTCAAGACCCGATGGATTTCAGCAACCACCTGTACCGGATCGAGTACATGTTCCAATACGGCTTGTATCCAGACTGCGTCGATGGATGCATCCTTCAAAGGAATGCTATGGCCGTCCGCGATGAAGCTAGTATTTGGCGAGGCGTAGATATCCGTGCCGACAAGATCGACTTCCGAATCTTCGTAGAGTGCGGCAATACCCGCCCCAATCGCCCCGCCTCCGATAATCAATATCAGGGGCCGGGCGGAAGTTGCCTTGCCGCTCATGATGTTGTCGGTATGTGTCCTTTTTAGGTCGGCGAGAAACCGAACTAGCATCCGCCGGGCAACCCGGTTATTACCAAACAGATAGCGAAGCAATTTGGCTTTGAGTGATTCAGCCTCATCTCTTTTCCATACGGATTGACCATCGTACTGTTGAAGCGTGCAGCGGTCGATGATGCTGTTGTCGAAGTCGATCAATACGGGCTGGCCCGCAATTGTTAGGTAGGGGCCGCACTGCGCACAGGAGGATCCTTCCCCCTCAACCACTAGCGGGGAGTGGCATTTCGGACAGCACAAAATATCCGAAAGTTTGTCGGTCGAAACGAGCATTTAGTTTGCCCGTCGAATGATTTCGCCGACGTGTGTTTCGCGGTCAGAATGCCGGATCACGGTAGTGTAGATGTCTAGAAGCTGCTGCGTGCAGTCTTCCCAATCGGAAAGCGTGACCTCGGGTTGTCGGCGGTCGTCAACGGAAAGTTCGAGAAAAATGGCCCCGGCGATCATGCCGACGGTCGCATCAATCGGTACTGACCGACAGAAGCCGCGTTGGGCCAGTTCTCGGAGCTCGGAAGTATCTGTGACCAGTACGGGCCGGGGCTCGCCGACAGCGCCTCGTTTACCTCGATCCCATGCTTGCGGAGAGCACGCTCGTACGGCGCGGCGCCGACGATCATCACGCGCGCCTCCGGACGATGACCTGGAGTTAGCGCAGCGCCTCGATACTCCGCTGGTTGCACTTTTCATCGGATTGTCGATCAAGCCATTGAACAATTTACCGTAGACTTCGGTATAAACATCAGCGCGATCGGTTGTCGTATTCCGAAGCTGCCTCGCTAATTCCCGTTCAAGAAGATAATGCACTCTTAGTCGATCTGGTGAACGATTGTCGCACTAATAGGCTTGCGTCGCCTTGTAGCCAGCACAAAGCTCTGGCATTTGTACCGGACGAAGCGGAACCTCATCGGTCAGGCGTCTGGGTTGACCTTCACAAATCGTCTGCGACAATTTCAGTCGTAATACGGTTGGTGGGCTCGGCCCGAGCGATTGCAATGGGATTGGAGGCTTCTCCGATCTTCGCGGTTGGCATTTCAAGACCGATTCTATCAGCGAGGTCCCTCGCGCTCAAGAAGGTCCACAATCTGTTGCGCAGTGGGCGATCCGGAGAGTCGGACGACACCGGAGCAGCAAAGCTTCTGGAGCGTCCGCAAGACGTTCTGCTCGCCCCTCGCTCACCGATCGATTGAGGCCCACTCTGCGATCGCTTTCCGGTGAGGCGAATGCGCCGCTCGCTCTGAGCGCTCGCCGCCTCAACCGCGGATCGCACGGATCAAGGCGGACGTCGCTGGGTATCACCCCTCATTGCGTGCGCACCGCGACCGAGGTTTCCCCACGCAGCACCCCGCTCGCATCGGTAAAGGTCACGAAGACGCGGTTGGTACCCGGGTTGTCCGCCACAGTGGCGCTACCGGTTACGAAGATGCCAAAGGTCGGCGTCGCGTTGGGCTGGATGTCTGTGGTCACCATGGCAGCCGGGGCTGCCATGCACACACCCGTCGAGGAATTGGTCTGGCACACTGTCAGCGTGACCGGCAGATTGGCTACACCCGTGTTGGCGGCCGCAGTGATCGTCGCGTCGCTCCCAAGATTGACTGTCGCGACTGCGAAATCTCCCGTTCCCGTGGCGCCCGGGACATCGACATAACCGGGGTCGCCCGAGGCTGCCAAGGCGACAATGTCGGGGACCGGGGTCGTCGAGGCCGACAGATTCAGAGTATCGATCCCTACGGTCGAGGCCGCCGGGCTGGCCGCGTTGGCGCAGGTAAAGGTGAACGCGACATCGGTCGGCGCGAACGGCGTGGTTGGCGTCAGCGCGATCACAAAGCTTTGCGACTGCCCGGCGGCGATGTTGGCGGGGGTGTTCGCGGTGCCGGTGAGCGCGTTGGTCGTCGGGTCGGTCGTCTGGAACTCAAAACCTGCCGGGATGGTGGTCGCCGGCGCGATCGTGCAGGTCGAGCCATCGGCCGGCCCTGCATTGATCATCGTCGCGAAGGCGGTCGCCGTGGCGCCGACCTCGACCGAGCGGCTCGTCGGCAGCACCGCGGCGACCAGGGTCAGGTTGCCGGCGCTGTTCGCGACAAAGCTGGCAGTCACCGTGGTGTCGGCGGTCAGCGTCAACGCACAGGGATCGATGCCGCTGCACCCGCCGCCCGACCAGCCGGCGAAAGTCGACCCGTTGGCCGCCGCGGCGCTAAGGGCGATCTGAGTCCCGGTATCAAAGCTCGCCGAGCAGGTGCTGCCGCAATTGATCCCCGATGGCGTGCTGGTGACCGTGCCCGAGCCGGTGCCCGAGGACACCACCGACAGCATGTTGGTCGTCGGGCTCAGTTTGAAGTTTGCCGTCACATTGGTATCCGCCGCGATCGTGACCTGACACTTGCCGGTGCCGCTGCACCCGCCTGACCACCCGGTAAAACTTGAGCCCGCGCTCGCCGAGGCGGTCAGGGTCACCAGCGTACCGTCGCCGAAGCTCGAAGAGCAGTGGTTGCTCGACGCGCTGCAGTTGATGCCGGCGGGTTTGCTAGTGACTTGGCCAGTCCCCGTCCCGGCCTCGGAGACGCTCAACGTGAAACTGATCCCGCTGAAGTTCGCGGTCACACTTTGGGCCGCGCTCATCGTCACGATGCAAGAGCCGGTCCCAGTGCACGCGCCGCCCCAGCCAGCAAAGGTCGAGGTGCCGTTGGGTGTCGCCGTCAGCGTCACTTGGGTTCCCTGCTGATAGCTGGCGCTGCACATCGCACCGCAATTGATCCCCGACGGGCTGCTGGTCACGGTACCCGACCCGGTCCCGGACTTGTTGACCGTCAGCAGCTCCGGGACCATGGTCTGGTTGAACACGGCGGTCTCGATGTCAGCTCCGGTCAACGTGACCTGACAAGGGGCGGTGCTGCCGTTGCATTGGCCATTCGACCATCCGGCGAACGTCGAGCCCGCTGACGCCGTCGCGGTCAGCGTGACCGGAGATCCGGTCATATAGGTCAGCGTACAGGTCGTCCCGCAATTGATCTGATCGGACGGATTGTTAACGGGAACGGTGCTCGTCACAGTGCCGCTGCCGCTACCCCCTCCAGGCTCGGCGACTGTCAGAAGGGCGGTCTGGAAGGTGCCGATCTGTTTGACATTGTTCTCGGTGAACCAAAGCGCGTTGTTGGGACCAACCGTGATGCCGATAGACGCGCTGAACTGCGTATTAGTCGGGAATTCGCTAATCGTGTTCGGCACGCCCGGTATGATCCGCCCAATGGAGGTGGTGCTGTTGGTGCCATTGTCTTCGGCAAACCACAGTGCCCCATCAGGACCGGCAGCGATCCCCCACGGGAAGACCCCCATCGTGGGTATCGTAAATTCAGTAGTCGTTCCCGCCGTCGTGATCTGCCCGATCCTGTTGCCAAATAGCTCCGTGAACCACAAGTTCCCATCGGACCCGGCAGCGATATTGAGCGGGGCGCTGCCAGGGGTCAGCCCAGCGGCGTTGACTCCAGCGATGAATTCGGTAATCACGCCGGCCGTCGTGATCATCCCGATCCCGCCGGGTGCATTGAACTCGGCGAACCACAAGTTCCCATCGGGACCGACGGTTATGCCTGCGGGGCAGTTGCCGGTCAGCGGGCCGAATTCGGTAATCACGCCGGCCGGCGTGATCATCCCGATCTGGTTGCCGAGGCACTCGGCGAACCACAGGTTCCCATCGGGACCGGCGACGATCCCTTCGGGCCCGCTGTTGGCGGTCAGCGGACCGAATTCGTGAATCACGTGTGTACTCGCGTCGATCCTAGCGATCATATTGTTTTGGTATTCGGTGAACCACAGGCCAAAATCGCCGGGGGGACCGGCGGCGATGTATTCGGGCTGGCTATTGTTAGTCGTGAGAGAGGTTTCGCCTACAAGGCCGCCGGACGGCGTCATCTCTCCGATTTTGCCGGGGACATCGGTAGGCGTGCAACCGGCAGTAACCCCATTCGTGCCAGAAGGGGGGCACGGATTTTCGGTGAACCACAGGTTCCCATTTGGGCCAGCGGTTATTCCGAAGGGCGTGACCGTGGGCCCCACGTGTTCTTGTACCGTCTGTGCTGCAGCAATTCCAACGGAGCTGAGCAAAATAAGTATGGCGCCAACAAGACTTGGCGCTACGCCAAGACGCCGATGTGTTTTGGTCATGCTGCGCTCCAACCCCCGGTCGACTGTTAATGATCTCTTTTCGGAACCGAAAATGAATGTTGGGTAAAGATCAAAACTGTGTGTCGATGTCAAGCGATTCACCCTAAGACGTTATGATTAGCTATTTATGGCTGCTGCTCAAATTATGGCTGCTGCTCAAAGAACTAGCCAGACGCGCTACATCTTCGCGCTGGGCGCGGTAGACGGCATTCACCTGATCGATCGCCTCCGCGGACTCGGCGAGGCCAGGCTGCCGATGGCGTCATCGCCGTCGACCATCATCGCCCCACACGGCCGACCCCCGTCAGGACGATTGGCAACAAGGTATTGAGGCGGACCAGCCTTTCGCTGTCGTCGCTGCGCATCGCGACGGCGGATAATATTACGCATTGGCGCGAACCAATTTGCCCGAAGCAGCGACCGGGAGCGCCGGCACGAAGCGGATTGCGGCCGGCACTTTGTATCGTGCCAACGCGCCGCGACAGGTCTCTAGGATCTCATCTTTGAGCGCGTCGGTTGCGGCGGCGTCCGGTCTCACGACGACATCGGCAACGACGATCGCCCCGGTGACCGGGCTTTTGCGGGATTTGACGAGCGACATTCGGACCCGTGGATGGCAGTTGATCACCGCCTCGATCTCCTCGGGGTGGACTTTGTGCCCGCCGATATTGATCACCCCACCTCGCCGCCCGACGAAGTGATACCGGCCGTCGCGCAACTCGATCATGTCGCCGGTATCGACGAAGCCCTCAGAATCCATCAGCGGCGGTTCGCCGCCCATATAGCAAAGCGCAGTGCGCCCTGATTTGATGCGCAAAGAGCCATCCTCGACTCGCAGAGTCACATTCCCACAGCGTCCGATCAGGCGTTCCGGGAAGCCCGAAAGTCCATCGCCGACATCAAATGCGACCCCGGCTTCGGTCGACGCAAAGGCATGGGCGATGTCAACATCGGGATAGGCCGCGCGCAACGCGTCGAGAATCGCCTGGTCGGCGATCTCGCCGGACAACCGTATATAGCGCGGCGACATCCGCGCGGTGGCCTGGCTCATCACGGCACCGCGCCAATGCGACGGGGTACCTGAGATGTGCGTTACGCCGTGTGCTCCGACACGGGCGAGAAAGTCGCCGACCGACTCTCCGTCGCTCGACAGCACCATCGAGCTGCCACCGAGCATCGCGCGCAGAAAAATCTGCAATCCGCCGTAACGGCGCATGTCATAAAAGGTGCTCCATACCGAGTCGCGGCCCAGCCCCGTGCCGCCGGTCATCGCGCCGGTCAACGTCTCGAAGGTATGGACCACCAGCTTCGGCACACCAGTCGTGCCGGAGGTTAAAAGGATCCACTCCGTGCGTTCTTCGATGCAGCGCTGGACGTTGGTTGGAACAAGGCAGGGCGTGTAGGCGATGAATTCGGCACCGTCAACTGCTCGTTGCGGATCGCCGACCACGACATCAACGGACGCGGTCGCCATGACCAAGGGCAGATGCTTGACATCCAAATCCGGCGGGCAAAGCACCATTCGGCGGGCGAGGCCGTCGAGCTCAATGAGCGCCAAGGCCGCCGGCAGCTGATCCCTACTTCTGATCAGCACCGACCGGCCGCGCAGAGACTCTCGCGGCGCACAGAGGCCCGAGCCGTTCGCCAGCTCAACGAGAGCCACGCTCGCATTCGCGCTCCAAAGCCAGCGATCGGTCAACCGCCCCGCCGTGCTCGATGCCTGCCAGAGCGAGTGCGGTCTAGCTTGCGGCATGCTCGTAGAGCTCAATGAAGTCGCCAATGGTCAGCGGAAACCCAGCGGCGTCCTCGGCACTGAACGGATCGAGGCCAAACCGATCCTCGAGGCGGGCTACGATGATCGCGAAGCACAGTGAGTCGAGCCCCGATTCAAGCAATCCCAGATCGTCCGAAAGCGCCGCCAACTCCTTGTGCTGCTCGTCAGCGACCTGCTCGAAAACGGCAATAACCTCCGATCTGACCGACATCTAATCCCTCCCTTTCTGTAGGCAAACGGAGTTCCTGGTAGGCATCGCTGGCGGAAGCAGCACTACTCCGCCGGGCGACGCCGTGATCTGGTCGCGCCGCATGCCTAAATGTGAGGAACCTTTCCCAAAATCTCGGAACTAACGATGCCTCGGGCGGCGCCGCCCGGCAGCTCGCCGTTGGGGTACACACCGGTGGATGCGTGGTCAAGACCGACGGGGGTTGGCGGGGTGCCGGCAGGGGATTGGTCGTCTGGGCCGCCTTGAGGCGAACAGCGAGTCAGTGCCCATGTAGCCGCTTGGGTACGGTTTTTGACGCGGATCTTGCGGAGCACGCTCTTGACGTGGACTTTTACAGTCGCCTCAGCAATTTCGAGCTCGCGGGCGATGTGCTTATTTGACGCGCCATGCATAAGCCGCATCAGGATCGCAGTCTCCCTATCAGATAAATGGCGCTCGGTCTGGGCCCGCCCGATCGGGGAAGCGGCATCCTGAACCTCCAAACGCTCAGCTGAACCGTGGGGTGCCTCGGAATTCGGGCCACGCGACCACTGGCTGTTCAATCGCTGCAAGAATTCCCGCGGCAACACGACCTGCCCAGACATAACCAGTTCTAATGATTTCAACAATAGGTCCGGATTTATCTTATCCTTCTGCATATAGCAATCGCCAGGCAATTCAATAACAGAAAGAAATCCTGTATGGTCGAGTTGCTCTCCTAGCAAAACCACATGCACGGAACCATGCTTTTGTTTAAAATCTGAAAGATCTTTTATTGACGATTTAACGTCCTTGTCGATACCGATAAAAAATAAACATGGGGCAGAGGGAATAAAATTAGCAGGAAGATCGCTTAATGCAGAATATTGAGCGATTACCCGGTAGCGAGTTTCTGCTAACGTATGGGCTAATCCGATGCGAAACAGAGCATTTTTATCGACAATTACTGTCGGAAATGACTGAACTCGTCGCATGACAACCCCCTACCGAACCTCGGGATAGATTTCAGGCCATAAGCTTCGCTTCCCCCAGTCCGGGAGGTGCCACCAATCCGGAAGGCACCCCATCAATTTCGAGACGGTTTTTATTGAATTTGTAATCTTATCGCTTATAAATACAGGAAAGTCGAAGAAGTCACAGATAAAATTGGGGATATTATCCTGACATGTCGGATAAAATCCGACAAATATTTTATGGATCGAGGGATGAGAATGGGAAAATACCTTGTTACCGGAGGCTGCGGTTTCGTTGGATCGCACCTCGTTGACGCGCTGTGCGCATATGAGCACAGCGTTCGGATTCTCGATGACCTTTCGACCGGTTTGGCGGTTCTACGGCCGCCGGGCGTAGAACTGATAGTTGGCAACGTTGCTGATCCGTCCCTGGTCGCGCAGTCCATGCGGGGGATCGATGGATGCTTCCACCTCGCGGCGGTAGCCTCGGTTGAACAGAGCAATGGGGATTGGCTCGGTACTCACCGGACAAATTTGACCGGTACGGTCACTGTGCTTGATGCGGCAACAAGGGCGCGCTTCAACTGTCCGATACCGGTCGTCTTCGCATCGTCCGCGGCGGTCTACGGTGATCCTCTCGACATACCAATTTCCGAGCGGACGGCGCCGCGGCCATTATCTGCTTATGGCGCTGACAAGCTCGGGAGCGAACTGCACTGCTATGTCGCAAGCCATGTTCATAGGGTGCCGACCTGCAGCCTGCGCTTCTTTAATGTTTACGGCCCGCGGCTAAGCCCAGACTCGGCCTACTCCGGAGTCATCTCGATCTTCTGCGACCGGCTCAAGAACGGCGACGCCATCACCGTCTATGGCGATGGTCGCCAAACAAGGGATTTCATCTACGTTGGCGATGTGGTACGGGCCTTGCTGGCGGCAATGGGCAAGTGCTCGCTCGACGGCGACATCTTGAACGTATGTACAGGCACCGCGACCACGATAGGCGGTTTGGCGATGACGATCGGGGATCTTTTAGGAACGAAGCCGGACATCGCGTTCGGTCCGGCGCGCGAAGCAGACGTCGGCAACTCGGTGGGCGATCCGTCCAAGGCTCAGGATGTACTGGGTTTTTCAGCATCAATCGACTTGGCGACGGGGCTCGCGTTGACCCTCGCAGAAGCTTGATGTTGGCCGCCTGTCGGGCGGGGGGCCAGCCGGAACGGCCGTCTCAGCTTTTGCCTCGACGCTTCTTCTACATCAGGTTAGTGCTCGTTTGGGCGCCTTGACATGAGCACGGTCGCTCGGTCGCAGGCCACATCGCTTCGCTCAAACGCTGCGGTCGAGAGCGGCCGGAGGCAAGCACGGCCTATGGGATCGCCGTGGAACGCGGGCGGCAACGTCCGTCTGGGGGCAGTTGGTGACAGTTACAGCCACTAAACACCGACCCGCCGCGCCTTCTCCAGGGCTGGGCAGTAGTGGTAGCGCGTCTCTGGAAAGAAGGTAGCGACCCATGATGGACGTATCCGTCGTCATCTGTGCCTACACGTTTGACCGTTGGGAGGAGCTCAAGGCGGCCGTCGCGTCGGTCCGCGCCCAGTCGCATCAACCCCGCGAGATCATTATCTCGGTCGACGGCAACGAACCGCTATGCCAGCGCGCGGCGCTCGAGATCGAGGGCGCGATGGTCGTCCTCAACACCAAGCTGCCGGGACTGTCGGGGACGCGAATGACCGGCACGGCGGTTGCTACCGCGCCGGTGATCGCATTTCTCGATGACGACGCGATCGCCGAGGAAAATTGGCTCGAGGAACTGCTGGACGCTTACCAAGATGACCGAGTGCTCGGCGCCGGAGGATACATCGAACCGCTTTGGATCTCGCCGCGCCCAGCTTGGTTTGCGCCCGAATACAATTGGGTCGTGGGCTGCACTTATGACGGGATGCAGGTCCGTGACCAAAGGGTCCGCAACCTTATGGGAGCCAACATGTCTGTTCGAGCCGATGTGTTGCGCCGTGCCGGTGGGTTTACAACCGCGTTGGGGCGCCGGGAGCAGGGCCGTTCAGCGCGCATCACCGCACAGAGTTGCGAAGAAACGGAATTCTGTATTCGGGCGTCACGCCTTTACCCGAAGGGGGTATGGGCCTACCGAGCTAAAGCCCGCGTGAAGCACAGGGTCTTGGCGCAACGGACCACTTGGCGCTACTTCGTCTATCGCTGTGCGATGGAAGGCACGGCCAAGGCCGTTCTGATCGATCTGACCGGCGCGAAGGCGGGGCTCGGATCCGCACGGCATTACGTTTTGAAGGTACTGTCGAAGGCGGTTCTACGCGAGATCGGTGGTGCTTTGCACGGCAGACTCGGGTCGGTTGGGCGGGCCGGTGCGATCTGCGCTGGCTTGGCGATCACCTCCTTTGCCTATGCGCGTACCCGACTCGCTTTGACCCGCGAGAAGTCGTGGAAGGTTCTGGCGCGCGCGCCAGCCACGCGATCGATCCGGTGAACATCCTGGCCGGTGTCCCGGGCGAACCGCCAAACGGGACCGAGGGGCAATTCGATGTGGTCGTCGCGATCTGGCTGGAGGCTCGCTACCAGCTTGCTACGGATCGCGAGGTTGATTTCAATGCGGTAGCCGGCGAGATCGACATCATGCCGCGCTCGTCCACAAAGAGCCCTCATCGTCGAGATACAAGATACGCGCGTCCGTGGAGTCTCGGATGCCCGGCCCGCGGCAGCCGATCAGGACGTATTCGTCCGCACGCTGGATGCCGCTCTCTCGTGCACCGCCTGGCTGATCGCGAAGATCCTGCGCGAGCCCGCGTCCGCTGCGCCACGCACAGAGCGAACCGGGCCGAGGATCGCAACCGACACCGGCGCCTGCAGACGGTGCCGCCCTGCGCTTTGCCGACACGGTAGCGCGCAAGTTAGTCAAGGTACTAGTACCCCTGCACAGGGATTATGACTCTTTGGCGGGGTCGGGGTAAGCACGCGCGAGTTTGGCGCGGGCGCGCTCGGTGGTGAACATCCATCTGACGCGTGCCCCTGCGGCATTACGCT
>Ga0181530_10005123_pt1 | contig 13529 bp, 7 predicted proteins | sample PEATcosm2014_Bin_42_FD_119769 | JGI IMG/M metagenome (GOLD analysis project Ga0181530, IMG submission 119769) | Peatland microbial communities from MTU Mesocosm Facility, Houghton, MI, USA - PEATcosm2014_Bin10_60_metaG | ecosystem: Environmental > Terrestrial > Soil > Wetlands > Peat | place... | reverse complement strand
TTCGGCTGGTCGAGAAGAGCCAGGTGTCCGCCCTGGTGGTGCTGCCCACGAACATGACCGTAAACCTGCTGAAGGGGCAGACCAACGCGATCGAGCTCTATGAGAACCCCGCGCAGCAGGTTTTGCCGAAAGTGGTGCGGCAGGGAGTTTCCCTGCTGGCCCTGGGACTGTCGGCAACGGCCGAGTCGCTCGGCGAACCGCTGCGCGACATCCGCGATATGATCCGCAGCAATGGCTTCCCGGCTTCTGCCACCGTGGGTGGGTTGGCATCTTCCTCCGTCGAGAAGCTCGGCCACCTGCGCTCTTACGTGTTCCCGCCGCTGATTAAGTTCGAGACTGTGCCAGCGGCGGACTTCCAGCCGTTCTCCACCAATATGCCCGCCGCACTGCCCGCCGGGTCCAATAAAGCAGCGCAGGCGTCCTCGCCTGCGAGTTCGGGCGGCGTCTCGCCGCCAGAGATCGCTGCCTTGGCCAGGCAGGACGCCCTGGCCAACCCGCAGGCGAGGACGCCTGCGCTACGCTTTTCGCCATGAGTGACATTCTGCTCAGCCTGTTGCCGGGGGCGATGTACTTTTGGGTGCTGTTCATAGGCCAGTGGCCTTTGCAGGAAGTGCTGCAGGACAAGGAAACCCGCGTGCTGCCGCGCATCCTGTCATGCCCGGTGACTCCAGTGCAGTACGTGCTCGCCAAACTGCTGCGCTGCTTTGTGCTGTGCAGCCTGGCGGTCATCCTGTTGCTGGTGGTGAGCGCGCTGCTGTTTGGCATGAAGTGGGGCAATCCGTTGAAGCTTGCGGCGGTGGTGGTTGCATGGGCCGCTTCAATGACTGGCTTGCTGGCGATGATCTTTGGCCTGTCCCGCACGAAGGAGCAGTCAAACGTGCTCTCGCCGCTGGTATTGCTCGTGCTGGCCATGTTGGGCGGGAGCATGTTCCCCTACAACAGCCTGCCGGCCTTCCTCCAGATGATCGGCCTGTACACTCCTAACCGCTGGGCTGTGCTCGGTTTGACGGCCGTCGCTCGGGCCAAGCCGCTGGCCGAAGTGGTTTGGCCATTGGTGGGATTGGCCGCGATGGGGACACTGGGCTGCGGGCTGGGGCTCTTTCTTTTCACACGGCAACTGGCTGCCGGACGCCGGAGATGAATGTGCTGCGCATAGCTGCCGCTGACCTGAAGCGCGTAGCCAAAGACCGAATGGCCCTCTTGTGGCTGCTGGTCATGCCACTGGTGATGGCTTACGTCTTCGGCAGCGCCATGCGCGGCGGCGGCCCGCCGGCCACGTGGATTCCGGTGATTGACCTGGACCGCCAGGAGCTGTCCGCGCTATTCGTAGAGCAACTCCGGGAGGAGGGCTATTACATTGAGCTCAAGGACGCGCCGGCACAGGCCGAACTCAAGGCCAAGTGGCCCTACGGGGTGGTTATTCCGGCTGGCTTCGGTGACGCCGTTTTGCAGGGCAAGCAGGTCAAGGTCACCCTCGTCAAAGGGAACGGCGCTCCTGAGGAAATCCTCGAGGTGCAATCCAGGTTGTTGCATGCGATCGTCCGCCTCACCGAAGGCCTGGCCCTGGCGGATGTGAGTCATCGGGCGTGGGACCCAGCCTCCCGCGCTGCGCTGAAAGAGGCCCTGGCCCGTCCGCAGCTTCTGACGGTGGTGCGCGCGGGGCATCGCACCTTGCGCCCGCCGCCCAGCGGCTTCAGCCAAAGCCTGCCGGGCATGCTGGTCATGTTCGTGATCCAGATGATTCTCACGTATGGGGGGACCTCGCTGGTCAAGGACAGGCTTGGAGGGCAAATGCGCCGGCTGCTGGCCGCGCCCGTGCAGCCATTGGAGGCTTACGCCGGAAAGGTCCTCGCCCGGGTTGCGATGGGTTGCGCGCAGGCGGTTGTGCTGCTGGGCTGCGGGAGTATCGCGTTCGGGCTGTCGTTAGGGGATCACCCGCTATTCCTGGTGCCCGTGGTGCTGGCCCTGGCCGCGGTCGCAGGATGCCTGAGCCTTCTGGTGGGCGTCCTCTGCAACACGGAAAAGCAGGTGATCCTGCTGGCGATATTCGGAGCGATGGGCCTCTCCGCGTTGGGCGGCTGTTGGTGGCCAGTCGAGATCGTGCCCGAGACCTTCAAGACCGTCGCCATGCTGACACCGAGCTACTGGGCGATGCACGGCTTGCAGAGCGTCATGTACTTTGGCCGCGCCAGCGAGGTCCTGAGTTTCGAGTGCCCAATCCTGCTCGGCTTTGCAACGCTCTTCGCGCTGGCCGCCGTCGGGGCGTCGCGATTGCTTGGCAGGCGGACGGAGGCAGCCTCGGGGTGAGCCCCTCACCCGGCCCATACGGCAACTGTGCCCGTGGCGGCGGACGTAAGCATTCAGTGGATACCCGTACGTGCGGCACAAGTCCTCCAATGCGCGATCCGCCTCCGGGGTGCTGCGACGACCTGCGACCAGCACGACTGTCCAGTGCGTCGTGGCGAAGATGTCGCCCGGCGAGGCGGGGGTGGAGGGCGTTGTGTGTTCCGACGTTAAGTCAGTTGCCCTCCGCTTCCACGACTTCGACTTGCGTGCGCTTGCCGGGCTGAAGAGCAATGTGGCGGAACTCAAACCATGTGAAAGGGCGCGCCTCAAACCGGAATTGCTTCACCCGGCTCAGCGACAGCCCCGGGAACCGCCCTTCTGCGGTCGCCACGTCATCCAGCGACTCTCCATAAGGCAACGACTCGTGGAGGTTTCCGCTGGTGTCCAAGGCCGTCACGCGCGTGGTCCATCCCGGCACCTTGTTGTAAGATACCGCTATGCGTGCTTCCCCGCCTGATTCCGCTGGATCGAGGAACAGTGCCCTGCAGGTCTGGCGACCGAGTGGGAAGGCGCCGCCCCCTCCGGCCTGCGGGGTCCGTGTGACCATCGGTTTCCACTCACCCCCTGCGACGCCAAGCTTGATCGTAACTTCTTTAGCCGACTGCGGCAGCACCGTCTCAATCACGTTGTGGTCGGGCAGCTCCTTGCCCTGGCGCCAGGGGTGGCTCGCCATTGAGACTTCCCCGGTTCCCGGTTCGAAACTGTACTCCAGCGTTGTATCCTGCGGAAGGCCGAGCCGCCGGAATACAAATTCAAAGCGCTGCCCTTTGGTGGGGGATTTACGGGTGTCTGGGTTGTGGAACACCGCGTTCGTCCAAGGGGTTCCGTCGGGCCGCCACCACGGCTGGTTGGTGGAGGGATGATGGGACAGCGCCAGCAGTTCAACCTCGCCCTGTGCCAGCCGCGCAATGAACGGTGGGCCATGGGGAGGGACTGACCCGGTTGCTGGTGAGGACGCTTCAGCGGGGTTGATTGTGTCGTGCCGCCTTTGGTAAGTGAACGGGGCAGTTCCGGCGGCGGTCACAGCGAAGGTTACTTCTGCTGCTTGCGAAACCCTTGGGTTAGCGGATGCCTCGGCAGCCTCTTTGGCAGCAACCGGCGGACCTTGAGGCGGTTGCTCTGATTGGGCCACCGGCTGGACCAACTTGTATCTCACCTCCCGCCCTTCTCGCAGGTTCTGGAAGTCACTGGTGGCCACAACCTCCCCAGGTGACACACCGCTTTTAACTTCAGCCAATGGCCCGGAAGCCCCCGCATTTTGTCCGCCTGTCGAGCCACCTGTGGGCTCTCTCTCCTCGATCGTTCCCACCTGCACCGGGCGCCGGCTGACCGTTCGATCCGGCCTGATTACCCACACGAAAGCCGACTCCGCGTCCCGCTGAATCGCCTCGGCGGGCACGAGGACGACTCCATGCTTTACCACCAGCAGCATACGGATATTGAGGAAGAGCCCTGGCATCATTAAGTTGTCTCCAACGGGGAGAAGCCTCGCTTTGCATGCGAGCGTGCCAGTAGCCGTATCTATGCTATTATCCACTGCCAGCAGGACGCCGTGGCCGAATACCGTTCCTCGACGGTCGTAGGCATCTACAGGCAAGGGTTCGCTGCGATCGAACTTCCTAACGATCTCCTGGACGCGGTCTTCACGAATGTGGAACAGCACGGAGTTCGATGACTGGACGGTTCCCAGACTCTCAAGATAAACTCCGATGTCCCCGCGGCGGGCGGCCAAGGCGTGAACCGGCGTCAAATGATGATTGGTGGTTGATGCCTTTCCCCCTGCGGGCCCAGATGGAGAACCGGATGCTTCGGCAGGTTGCTCAGGTGTGGCGGCTTGGGCCGGCGAGGTGGAATGGCTGCTTGCTGAGCCGATGCCGGATGCACGGCTCTCAACCAGCTTATAGCGGAGCTTCACGCCGTGCGGGTTCTCGGTGAAGCCGGTGATTTGCAGCAGGCCCAGCTTGGTCTCGCCGGTTTTGAAAAAGATGGTTAGTGGCAGCTTACCCGGGAAATCGCCGGTTTGCCACGAGCCTGGACCCGTGACACTCCCCGACAAAAACGCGCCGAGGTTGTCCATATCAGTATCAGTGATTTTTTCCCACGGGTCGCCGTCGCCGTGAATATAACGGATGGTCATGCCGGACACAGCGACTACATGTGTCTGGCCGTCATAGTGGATGGCCACGCCAGGTTTCTTGAGTTGTGCCAGATGTTGCACCCCGTTCCCCGCTGTGTCGCCCGGCTCCGGGTCGGGCACGGAATGGTTGTGGTCAAGGTCGAAGAGCGGCGTCCACCCGTCCTGGTCCATTGGTAAAGTGCATCCGGTGACCGGGCCAAAGGCTGCTTGCAGGCGTGCTTGCTTTGCCGGCAGAATCACGAACGAGAGGACGGCGGCGGCCACCATCAACGCCACAAATACCACACTCGTGGCGATTATCACAAACTTGCCCAAACGCTGCCGCCAGCTCATCAAACCCCAAACCAGTGCCAGTGCCAGTGCCACGGTGCCAATAGCCGCCGTTAAACCCTCTGCCAACCCCTCATACCAAGGCACAATTGTCATCACCAAGGAAGGGCCAAGCGTTCCTACGAGCAACGGACCGCGCGCCCATTTGCCGAAGGTGCCGTTTTCGGAGCCGGCTGGCGGGACGCCCGCACTCGTCTTGTTCACCGCGCGCCAGACGCCCCAGGTGATGAGTGTGTTTAAGACAGCACAAATAAATACCGTTGCAATCCCGGCCAGCCATTCAAACCGTGCATTGGACGCTGGCTGGATGCCGAGTCGAGCGACTACGGCGTCTATGGCGCTGAAAGTTTCAACAATGGTGCTGGCTTGAAAAGCGATAAGTCCATCCAGCGCCAGCAGCGGGAACAGCAACCCTTCGGACACGGCCAGCCACATGCCATGAAGTTTCCCTGCCGAGCGGCGGAGTCGAGACACCGCCACCCAGCCGAGAATGGCGGAAACCAACAGGCACAGGGCCGTCAATGCCGCCAATACGTTGGATGGCCCCTCGTCCAGCAAATTGCTGTCACCGATGACCGCATACAATACGAGAGCCAACAGCCCAAGGATTCCAAAGCAGCCTCCGACGATGGCCGTGCGTGAAAAGTGAGGTCTGTCATGAGCCTCTTTTACGCCGCCCTGTTTGGCCGGCGGGCCGCCCGCGCTCCCCGTTGCGCAGCAGAGCGGCCTTTTCACCGTGCCCCGGAGCGAGCATGAGCGCACGACAAAAACGATGCTCAGAGTCAGCACCGGGACCAGCATAAACGCTCCACTCATCAGAGCGGCATTAGTCACCGAAAGACTGCCGGGGCCGCGCTGCGAAAGAAGACTGGCGATCAAGGGAATCGCGGCGAGCAATGGCACCAGCAGCCATACGAGGGACCGCCAGGTCCTCACAGGGACAACTATCGGCCCATGTGCGATGCACACATCACCTCCTATGCCGGATTTCACCGCCTGTTGGATGGCGGTGAGCCATTCAGCAGCGTGCAGACGCGTATCGCCGGGCAAGCGGCACATCGAGCTTCCGGCCAGGAATACCAGACGGCGGCGCTGCCCCGCCTCATCGAAGTCCACGGCAGCGTAACGGTGTGGACCCGGACCGATCCAGAACGGCATGACGGCTTCACCGAGCACGCGAATGTCCGCCAGCGGAATCGAGCGCTGGTTGTAGCCAGACGCAATGACAAGCCGGTCCGTGTACAAGGTTACCTCGCCCATAGCCGGGTAATTCACCCTCGCACCGGAGCATTCCTGCACAGTCAGCCGCGCAGGCTCGGATCTTACGATTGAGGTAAGGAGGCCCTCGCCTGCTTTTCCGCTGGCATTTTGAGCCGCCTCACGTCGGCTGCTACCGGACGGCGTTGCCACGATCGTCTCCAGACACGTCTTCACCTCGCTGACCTGCTGGTAGCGGAGCTCAGGTTTCCGCTCCAGGGCGCGCAGGACCACCTGATCCAGGCGCACGTCTAACTGGACCTTGCTGGAGGGCGGTTCGAGCGGCTTGCCGGGCAGTTCGCCGGTGAGCATCTGGTAAAACACCACGCCCAGCGCATAGATGTCCGCCCGGTGGTCCACCTCGCCGGGCGCCTCGATCTGTTCCGGTGACATGTATTTGGGCGTGCCCATGACTTTACCCGCCTCGGTCAGGACCGGCGTTTTCCCCTCACCCCGCCTGTCGGCCACCCTCTCCCCATCCGATGGGGAGAGGGTCGGGGTGAGGGGCGCCTTCACTTCCACCAGCTTCGCCAAGCCGAAGTCAGCCACCTTCACCCGCCCACGCCGGTCCAGCAGGATGTTCTCGGGCTTGATGTCGCGGTGGACGATGCCCTGGTCGTGGGCGTATTGGAGGGCGTCGCAAATCTGCGGGACGATGGCCAACGCCTCGCGCGGCGAGACCCGGCTGGAGCGCAGCAGTTGTCCCAGGCTCACCCCGTCCACGAACTCCATCAGCAGGTAGTAAATCCCGTCTGCCTGGCCGAACTCGAACAGCGTAACGATGTTGGGATGCAGCAGCTTGGCCAGCGCCTTGGCCTCGCGCGTGAAGCGTTCTGCAAAGGCCGAATCATCGCCGCTGCGGGGGGGCAGGATTTTGAGGGCCACAACGCGATCGAGTTGCTTCTGCCGCACTTTATATACCGCGCCCATGCCGCCACGGCCCAGCAGCTCCAGGATTTCGAGGCCCGGGAAGTGCCGGGCGAGTTCCTCCAGCGTGGGCGGGTCAGGGCACGGGACCGCTTTCCCGCCCTTATCGTCCCCAGTCACCTCCGTCTGCGTGGCAAGGTTCAACGCCAGGAGACAGTGCGGGCAGAGGCCCTGCAAGGCGCCAGGAGTCAGCGGAGCGCCGCAGCGCGAGCAGGTTTTGGCCTCAGCAGGACTGTCCATCACCTCGTTCTTAAGGAAACCTGCGGCGCTTGTGACATGCCCGGCAAGCCTAACCGCTCAAGGCGGCCAGTAAATGCCGGATCTCCTCGTCCACCTCCTCCGGTGCGGCCACCGTTTGAGTGATCTCCCGGCGGAACATTTCCCGGAAGCGTCTGCGCAAACGATGCACGGCCTGGCGCGCAGTGGGTTCACTGGTTCCGAGTTGCGCCGCGGCCTCGGCGTAGGGAATGCTCCCCTTCTCGGCAGTCAGAAATCCACTCAGCACCGCGAATTCCGTGCCTCTGCCTGCTCGCTCCTGTTCTGTGCGCAGCCTTGTGAGGGCGCGGTCCAGCAGCGTCATTGCCCAATGGCGGTCGTAGAGGCGGTCCGGCGCGACGGCGAGCGCCGCATCGGCTTCGTAGCGCGTCTCCGCGATGGCGGTGTCGAGGGGAAGGTGCACGGCCCGGCCACCCCGCTTCTGCGTGCCAGCCCGGTCCCATTCATTGGCGAGGAAGCGGCTCATGGCGGTCAGCAGGAAGGTGCGGAACCGGCCCTTCTCCCGGTCGGCGTTCGCAATCCATTGCTTCGCCAGCAAGCGGGCAAAGAACTCCTGCGTCAGGTCCTGCGCGTCGGGCGGCGAATGGCCCCGCCGCCGGACGTAGGCATAGAGGGGATACCAGTAGGTGCGGCACAACTCCTCCAGCGCGCGGTCCGCCTCCGGCGTCGCGCGGCGTCCGGCCGTGAGCACGACCGTCCAATGGGTGGTCGCGAAGACGCCGCCGGGCGCGGAAATGGCAGGAGTTGTATGTTCAGAGTTCACTTGCCGATTACGAATTCTGAGGCCGTCGCCGGTAACGCATCGCCAGCCTCTGGGGGCTGATGCCCAAATGATAACCCGCAAGCATCCACTGATTACGCAGGGTGGTGCGCACAACTCCCAGCGCCTCCCAGCGCCGAGCGGAAGTCAAGGCGGCCTCGTCCACCGTGACGATCCGGCCACGCCGGCGCAGGCGGGCCGAGAACTCGTAATCTTCCATGATCGGCAGATTGGCGAAGCCGCCCATTTCTTCAAACAGGGCTCGAGTGAGGAAAAGCCCCTGGTCGCCGTAGGGTCGCTGCAGCCAGCGCGAGCGCAAGCAAGTGGCCCACTCGATGAAGGACTTGCCCGCAAAACTCCCGGCGATGCGGAAGCGGAAGGCGCCCGCGGCCACGCCGGGCGCGCGCAGCGTTCGGTGAACCACCTCCGCCCACCCTGGTGGCAGGAGCGTATCCGCGTGCAAGAACAGCAACGAGCCTCCCTCGGCCCGGGCCGCCCCCGCGTTCATCTGGCGCGCGCGACCGAGCTTCGATCTGAGGACGGTCACCTCTGCCTCCTTCGCACTTTGCACCGTGGCATCGGTGCTGCCGCCGTCAACCACGATTACCTCGTGGCACGGGCTTTGCCCGACCGCACGCAGGGTGGCGGCTAGATGGCGTTCCTCGTTCAGCGTCGGGATGATGACAGAGACCCGGCCCAGGCAGGCGTCTCCGGCTGCCGCAATTCGGCGCCAGGCGGGCAAGTCCTCAGGCCGGTCAATGTCCTCCAAAGGGTCCAACAAGGCGGGCTTGCAGCCCTGGCGCTGGAGGACGGCCAACGAATCGGCCAGCACCCGGTGCGTGCCCCAGGGGATGCCGCGGAACAACTCCGGCATCAGACGGCTCAGGCCGATGAGGTAATAACACCCGTCCCGGGCCGGGCCCAGCACCACCGGGGTCTCCGTCAAACGGGTGAAGGCCGCCGCGATAACCCCCGGGCTGAGGCCAGGACAATCGCTGCCGATGATAACTGTAGCCCTTGAGCCGGTGCGAAAGCTCTCCGCGAACGCGCCGGCCATGCGTTCACCCAGGTCGCCGCTCCCCTGCGGGAGAAAGTGCGCACTGTGTCCTACCCAATGACTCATCGCCTGCTCCGTGCCGCCCTCAAACCGCACTTCCAAATCCGCGGTCACGGCCCCGCAGGCTTTGCTTGCGGTGCGCAGTGCGCGCAAAACCAACCGCCGATGCAGCGCCGCCGCACCCTTGGCGCCCACGGCGGGAATCAGGCGGGTCTTGACCCTGCCGGGGGCCGGGTAGCGCGCGAAGAGGATCAGCCGGCGGCGGGCTTCGGTCATTCGGGGCGCCTTAACTCCGTTGCCACGCCAGCCACCTCCCCATCCACTTCTTCACCGTCGGGGTGAGCCGGGTCCGGTTGTAAGCATCGCCACACTGACGGATCGCCTCAGCCTGCGTCGGATATGGATGGATAACAGAGGCGAGTTTGCCCAGGCCGATGCGAGCCGCCATCGCCACGCCGATTTCACCAATCATCTCGCCGGCGTGGCGTGCCACGATGGTTGCCCCCAGGATCTCATCGCGACCCTTCCTGACGTGGAGTTTAACGAAACCAGCCTCCTCACTGTCAACCACAGCCCGGTCCACCTCCTTGAGTTCGCGGACAAAGGTGTCCACGGCCAGGCCGCGGTCACGGGCGTCATGTTCGTAGAGGCCGACGTGCGCAATCTCCGGATCAGTGTAAGTGCACCAGGGCATCGTGAGGGCGCTGGCTTTCTTGTGGCCGAGGAACAGGGCATTCTGAATCACGATGCGCGCGGCGAAGTCGGCGGCATGGGTGAACTTCCAGGCCATGCAGACATCGCCCGCAGCATAGATGTGCGGGTTGCTGGTTTGGAGGCAGTCGTTCACCAGCACGCCTTTGCGGGGATCATACTGGACGCCGACGGCCTCCAGGTTGAGCCCCTCGATGTTGGGCGCCCGGCCCGCTCCGGCCAGAATCTCATCCACGGCGACGCTCCCTTCCTTGCCCTGCGTTTCATACCAGACGACCTTGCTGCCGTTACGTTCCACGCGCGTGATCTTCGCGTTGAGCCGCAATGCCACACCTTCGCGGATGAAGGCCTGCTGCACGAGCGTGGCGGCCTCCATGTCCTCCCGATCCAGCACGTGCGCGTGCTTGTGGAAGATGCTGACCTGGGAACCCAGCCGCTGAAAGGCCTGCGCCAATTCGCAGCCGACGGGTCCGCCCCCGATCACCGCCAGCCTCGCCGGACGCTGGGTCAGGCTGAACACCGTCTCGTTGGTCAGGTAACCCGCCTCGGTCAATCCCGGGACGGGTGGCTGCGTGGCGCGCGCGCCGGTCGCGATGACCGCCCGCTTGAAACGTAGTTTCCTCCCCCCGACTTGCACTGTGTCCGGCCCGGCGAAATGGGCCTCGCCCAGAAACACATCCACGCCCAGCTTCGCAAAGCGCTGGGCCGAATCGTGCGGGCTGATATCGGCGCGGAGCTTGCGCATCCGCTCCATGACGGCCGGGAAATCCACCTGCACCGCCTCCACCATTCGCACACCGAAATGGCCTGCATCCCTGGCATCGAACGCAACGCGCGAGGAGCGAATGACGGCCTTCGAGGGAACGCAGCCCACGTTCAAGCAGTCTCCGCCCAGCAGATGCTTCTCGACCAGCGCCACCTTCGCTCCGAGACCGGCGGCGCCGGCGGCCGCGACCAGCCCCGCGGTCCCCGCGCCGATGACGACCAGGTTGTAACAGGGCGCAGGTGTGGGGTTATGCCACTGCGGCGGGTGGACATTGGAAACGAGGCGCGTGTTGTGCGCGTCCACCGGTATGACCAGGACGGGCTCCGTGGAGGCGCTCACGTTCTCGGCCCGTTCCTGAGCGGGCGCCTTGCTGCTGATCTTCGCCGCCAGTGCCTTCCTCGCCAGGCGCGTCACAAATACCGTCACCGCCACGGTGGCCAGCAGGCCGACCCCGTACAAGACCCACTCGCCCGTGGTGCGCTGGCGATGCGCCGCGCCGACATTGACCAGCGAACCCAGATAAACATACATCACCGTGCCCGGCATCATGCCGATCCAGGAGGCCAGCACATAGTGGCCCAGCTTCACCCGCGTAAGACCAAACGCGTAGTTCAGCAGCGTGAACGGGAAGACCGGCGAGAGGCGCGTCAGGAACACGATCTTCCACCCCTCATCGGCCACGGCCCGGTCAATGGCGGCGAACGTCTCGTTCCGCTCGATCTTCCGCGCAATGGCATCCCGCGCCAGATAACGACCCACCAGAAAGGCCGCCGTGGCACCCAGTGTGGCGCTAATGGACACACAGACCGAGCCCAGGACCAGGCCGAACACGGCCCCGGCCCCAAGCGTGAGCACCGACCCCGGCACGAAGAATACCGTCGCCACCACGTAGAGGCCGACGAAAATCACCGGCCCCCACGGCCCAAGCCTGCCAATCCGGTCCAGCGCCTCCTTCAACAAGTTCTGGACGTGGAAAAACCTCACCGCCAGCACGACGCCGACGGCGGCCGTTGCAAAGAGAACCCACCTCCAGCGGGAGCTGGTGTTGGAAGCGGTGGCGAGCGGCCGCGCGACGGCCGCGGTTGGCGGTTGATTGCTCATAAGGAGTCCGGCGTGGGGAGGGCGAGCGTCCTCGCGAGCCCTGACTTGATTGGCTCTACAGAGGAGATTGGGCTCGCGAGGACGCTCGCCCTCCCATCTGGATCTACTAACTGGCTGCCAGGCATAAATATGGGGTCAGGCGGTGACTGTCGTCTGCAGGGCCCCGCTGCAACTGCTGCCGCAGCCCGCCGTGCAGGCCAGGCAATGCTCGCCCGTCCGGACGGCCCAGCCCTCCAGCAATTCCGGCGTTACGTCCCACAGGTAGAGCGGCTTGCCGTTCTGCATCTGCATCCCGAGCATTTGGTTGAAGTCGCAGTCGTACACCTCGCCCATCCAGCCCACGCTTAGGGTCGTGCGGCACATCAAGCTCTCCACCGTGGCGGGATTGAAGCTGTTCGCCAGTAGCGACATGTATGCCTCGGTCTGGCCTTGCCGTCGCAAGTCCTCGGCGAACCGGGCGATGGGCTGGTTGGTGATCGTGTACAGGCGGTTGAAGGTTATGCCGAATTCGCGTCCGAGGGCTTCTTTGTAGTCCGCCTCCAGCTCGGCCTGCGGGGCCGGGAGCTTCGGGCCGATAGGATTATAGACCAGGTTGAGCGCCAGCCGGGTGCCATACCCGACCCCATTGAGTTTGCGCAAGGCGGAGATGCTCTTCTCAAACACACCCGCCCCGCGCTGCTTGGCCACATTCTCAGCCGTATAACACGGCAACGAAGCAATCACCTCCACCTCCTGCCCGGCCAGGTAATCCGGCAGGTCGCCATAACCCGGTTCCTCGACGATGGTAAGGTTGCAACGGTCAATCACGTGCGACCCGGCGCCGCGCGCGGTTTCGACGAAGAATCGAAAGAAACCGCTGAGCTCGGGCGCGCCGCCGGTAAGGTCCACAATCTCCGGCTGGTATTGCCGAATCCAATCACCGATGCGGCGAGCCACGGCCTGCCCCACCATCTCGGTGCGCCACGGCCCGGCATCCACGTGGCAATGGCGGCAAGCCTGGTTGCACTTGCGCCCCACATTGACCTGGAGCGTCTGCAGCCGCGCCCGTCGCAACCCCAGCCCGTGCGCCGAAAGCTTTGCCTCAAACGAATTCATGAACCGTGATAACTCGCGTGATTAGAACCGTATTTGTCATGCTTACACTAGCGGACCTCGCCCCAGGAGTCAAAGGAGCGGAGGGATGGTCGCGGGCACGCGATGGCTGGTCCGATGCAGCAAATCACCACCAGTGCTGCGCTTCACCTTGCGCCACAGCCCGTTTTCTCTCCCGCACCACGGTGGGCGGCGCGCCATTACCCCCCCTGATTGAGTAAAACAGTCCATTTGACAGTCGCCGCCGGCAAGTAGATGTTCTCCCCAGTTGACTTCCTCCCCCCGGGACAAGAGTCGAACAAACAACAAATGGAAACTGAATCGAACAAACCTCATGAGCCGAGCATCGCAACCGGCAAAAAGATAGGGAGAATTGCCCTGACTGCCTCGGACACCTCGACCGCACTCCGTTTTGAGCCGCCAGGGCCAGGCTCGTGGGCGCAAGACCCCACGCATTTCCCGCGCCCGATGACGCGCTATTTCCAGGAGACCCAACCGCCATCCTTCAAGAGGGGCACCAACGACTTCGCCCGCTTCTACGGGTTGCTCATCGACGGCCTCCAAATGGGCTACGTGAACGGCTTCGGCTACAACCAGGTGCTGCCGGCTCCGGACGGCGAAATCCCCGAGCGCTTTAAGCGCGCTGAACAAGTCGTCGCGCAGAAGCTCTGGAGGGAGCAACTTCGCGACTGGGACGAGAATTGCAAGCCATCCTCCATTGCCACGCACCGTGAGCTTCAGGCCGCCAACCCGGACGCCCTCTCCGACC
>Ga0181530_10005122_pt1 | contig 13534 bp, 12 predicted proteins | sample PEATcosm2014_Bin_42_FD_119769 | JGI IMG/M metagenome (GOLD analysis project Ga0181530, IMG submission 119769) | Peatland microbial communities from MTU Mesocosm Facility, Houghton, MI, USA - PEATcosm2014_Bin10_60_metaG | ecosystem: Environmental > Terrestrial > Soil > Wetlands > Peat | place... | reverse complement strand
TTGCGGCCCGTGGCGCCGAAGCACTTGTCGAACTTCTGCAGCAGATCGGTCAGCTTGAACGTGCTCGGCGCCTGCATCGGATCGTAATTGCGCAGCAGCGACAGCGCTACGCCGACCACCGAAAGAAACTTGCCGCGCGCCGCGTCGTTCACGCTCGCCACGTCCTTGGCGAGTTGCTCGGCGTTCAGGAACGCAGTGACCGGACGGAATTCCTTCGTCTCTTTGTCGATCATCACCGCCATGCCGATCCCGCAATTGGGGTGGCAGCCGCAGCTTAGCTGGCCCCATTCGTGGTTCGGTCCGTGCACCAGATCGGCCCAGTCCGAGAACGTGCTCATGAAGGAAATCGGGAACCAGTCGCGCGTCGGCTCGCCCATGGCGACCTGATTCTTCACGTCGTGCGCCAAGTGAGACAGCGTGTAGCGCTGCGCCGCGCGCCGCTCCGGTGTGACTTCTTCATCGCGTCCCGTGAACGAAACAGGCTGGAACGAGAGGAACGAAATCTTCTTCGGATTGTCGAGCGCGAACTGAATCACTTTGCCGACCTGCTCGTTGTTCACGCCGTTGATGATCGTGATCACGGGAACGATGTCCACGCCGTTCGAATGCAGATTCTCGATCGCGCGCAGCTTCACGTCGAACAGATTGCCGACGGCGCGATGCGAGTTGGCCGCATTGCCGATGCCGTCGAACTGGAGATAGGCGTAGCGCAAACCAGCCTCGCCGGCCTGCTTGCAGAATTCCGGGCTCTTGGCAAATTCGATGCCGTTCGTCGCCGCCTGCACGCTGTTGTAACCGACCTTGCGGGAATAGCGGACGGCGTCGAGGAAGTGAGGCGAGATCGTCGGCTCGCCACCCGAAAACTGCACGGACATCTGACGGCGCGGCTTGATCGAGATGGCGTTGTCGAGCATGGTCTGGATCTCTTCCCAGCTCAGCTCGTGCACGAACCCAACCTGATTCGCGTCCATGAAGCACGGATCGCACATCATGTTGCAGCGGTTGGTGAGGTCGATCGTGAGCACCGAGCCGCGGCCGTGCGTCACCGTGCTCGAACCGTGGTCGTGCAGTTTTTCGTCGTTGTGCGCGCGGATGTCGCGGCCGGGGAACACTTTTTCGAGATGCGCGAAGAACTCTGTGTCGATCGCCATCACGTCTTCGAAGTGCCCGTGGATCGGACAATCCTTCACCATCAGGATGTTGCCGTCGCGCTGGATGACCTGCGCCTTGATCTCACCCGCTTTTTCGTTGCGCAGAATCTCGACCGGCAGTTCACCGTTGACGATTTTGTTGCGGATTTCGGGGACGCACTTCGGACACAGCGAATCGGTCGTGCGCGGCCAGCCGAGCGGCGGCTTCTGCTTCTCCCACGACTTCAGCAGCGGCTTGTTCGACCATTTGGGCGTGAACGAAGGGTTGGGCCGGATCGAGTTCAGCGTGTTGAAAACATGCCACGCGCCTTCCGCCGCTACCGTGACCGCTTTTTCCACATACTTGATCGGTTTCTGCATGTTGTTTAGGAAGTCTCCTATACCTTTTTTCGTTTCCGAGCCGTGACCGTGAGGGAGCGGTATCCGCTATGTTATTCAGAGTACTAGTCCCCGCACAGCGGTAGCGATATGAAATCATTGAACTGCGCCGGAATGGGGCCGAATGGGGCACAGCGTGACCGAACGGGCAAAATCTACGCTAACTAGCCGCATCGTCCATGACTTAGCGCTGGATTGCGGCTTCGCTGTGGCTGGTATTGCAACGTACAGTCCGGTACCCGAATTCGCCCGTTTTCAGAGCTGGGCCGAGCGCGGCCTGGCGGGCGAAATGCGTTACCTGACCGACCACAGAAAAGGTTTGCGAAACGAACCTGAGGAACTGCTTCCGGGCCTGCAATCAATCGTTTGCGTCGGGATGGTTTATAACGGGCCGGAGCCTTACTCGACCGCTTTCTCGGATACCGAACGGGCTTGGATTTCCAGGTATGCCTGGGGTACGGACTACCATTCTCTGCTTCGCCAGAAACTTGAAGTCCTGACTTCCAGGCTATTACAAATACAAGACTTTTCGTATCGAATCTGTGTCGATACAGCGCCTCTTCTGGAACGGTCCTTCGCGCGTCAAGCGGGACTCGGCTGGATCGGCCGGAACACTTGTCTGATCAACCAAAGTCTGGGCTCGTGGCTCTTCCTCGGAGAGCTTCTTACGACGCTCGAACTTGAGCCCGATTCGCCGCCGCCGGATCGCTGCGGCACCTGCACACAATGCATCGACGCCTGTCCGACAGCTGCTATCGTTCCCTCCCCCGACGGCCAATTTGAACTCGATGCCCGGCTATGCATCTCCTATTTCACGATCGAGCTGCGTTCGTCGATTCCCGAAGCGCAGCGGCCAGCCTTGGGCCATCACGTTTTCGGATGCGACATCTGCCAGGATGTTTGTCCGTGGAATCGCCGGGCGGCCAGAACGAGCGAATCCGGATTCCTGCCCCGCGAGGTCGCGCCGCCACTCGAACGAATGGCCGCGCTGACCGAGCCGGAATTCCGCGCTATGTTCCGCGACACGCCTGTGAGCCGCGCGAAGTATTCAGGCTTCCTCCGCAACGTCGCGATTGCGATGGGCAACGCGGGCCTCGCGAAATTCCGGGCTCCGCTGGAAAAACTCGCCGCTTCGCCGGACCCGCTGGTGGCCGAACACGCCGCGTGGGGATTACGGATGTTGCCCGAAGCGGGCCACGACGGGTGATCCACCGCCTTGTCCGAACGCCAGATCGAGAATCCCGTCGCCGTTGAAATCGGCGGGTGCGACGACCCATGGGCTTCGCGCCGCCGTCCAGCCGCTGGCGTCATAGAAAACGCCGTCCGCATTCGCGACCTTGAGCAGAGGCGCTTCGCCAGGCCGCGTCAGAACCAGAGCCCAGGTATTGCCTGTTCTCGCCAGCGCGATGCGCCGAAGACCGGCGCGCGAAATCGGCAGCGGTCCCATGCGCCGATCGGTCTCATCGCGGAACGTCCCGTCGCCATTATTGATGAGGACCTGAACCATGTCCGGCTGCGTATAGCCGACGAGAATGTCCAGCTTCCCGTCGCCGTTCAAATCGGCGACGGCCGCGCAGCCGCCGAGCGCAGGCCTTCCCTTCGAAGGCGGCGCTGGCAGCAAGGCTCCATCGCGAAAGTGTCCTTTACCGTCGTTCCTGAAAACGCGCCCTCCCGCACCAAACACCACCAGATCGCGACCCACAAATACGCCGCATGGGAATGAATTGTCCTCATGCGGGAACGCCTGCGCATCGATTTGAAATCGCCCGCTGCCGTCGTTGCGGAACAGTTGCATACCGAAGCGTTCCTGAAAGACCACCAGGTCGTCGATGCCGTCGGCGTCAACATCTCCCGCCGCCGCACCTGTTGTGTGCGCGATCTGTTGCGGCAGATTGGCGCTCGCGTCTCTTAGGGCATCCTTACCCGACGGCAGGATCAACTTGCTCTGCGCACCTGGCCCGCCCGTAGTTCCGAGGTCCGGAAGGAAAAAACCCGGCCGCCCGGAACGGTCGAACTTGCCGGCGACAATGGCCGACACGAATCTCTGCGTGGGCGGTGCGCCGTCGAACTTAGCCGGTTGGAGTATGCCGCCACCGGAATTCAGAAACACCTGCACGGGATGTTCGGGCAAGGCGGGATAGGTAATGGGAGTCACAATGAGGTCGGGCAATCCGTCCGCGTTCACGTCGACGGCAAGTATGCCTTCGGCAAAACCATCGACATCGGGCTGCGCGCCGATCTGGATGGTCCGCATGCCCGAGAAGGGCGGCGGATCCGGCCGGACGGGATCGGGATCTGTCCATGGCTGCAGACCCAGCGCCGCGCCGACAGCGGGATCAATCGTGCGCGTATCGCCGGCGCGCAGCGTCAGATCGAAACCGGCGCCATAGTCCCACATGGCCCATGCGAGCTCGTAGTGATCGAGCGCCGTCCGCACGTCGTGCAGCCAGCGCGCACGGGAATCCGGCGGACTGAAGGGTTTGTAGCCGCCAAACTCATTCACAACCACGCGCACGTTCCACCTTTTGGCCCAGGCTGCCGCCAGGCCGATATCCCAATCGATGCGGCCGGCGTCCCAGTCCTCGCGCCGATATTGTTCGAGCAGCCTGCGTGCGCCGTCGTCGGTCTCGTCCCGAATCAGCCCTTCGAGTTCCGGAAGAAAAGCGGGCCAGGGAACGTTGCGTAATTTAGCGATCTCGTGCGGGGACGTCCAGTCCGCACCCTGCGCCGTGAAGGTCGAGGGCGAGTAGTAATGCATTACATAGATGACGTTGGGGTCACTGTAGGGTGTCATCTGCAGCATCGCGTCCAGGCCGCTCCAGTTGGCGGGCGCGAGCAGAACCGTGTGTTCCGGCGCAACTTCGCGGATCGCGGCCAGCACCTTCTTCTGTTCTTCATCCCACGCGCTTTGCGTGAATCGGCTGTCCGGCTCGTTCATGATCTCGAAGAACAGCAGGTCGGGATTGCGGTTCGCGTAGCGCGCCGCCAGCATGCGCCAGGTGTCGATCAGCTCCTGCGGAGCCTCAGGCGTCGAGAGATAGTAATCGAGATAGGATGTGTCGGCCTGCAGATCGAGCATGACCGCCATCCCGGCATCCAGAAACAGGTCGATGCCGGCATCCAGCCGCGTGAGGTTCCGGTCGATTCGTCCCGGCTGCCTCGCAAAATGCGGCAGCAGATACTGCGGCGCGAGAGCGATGCGAACCGAAGTGAATCCGGCGTTCTTCAGCAGATCGCGGTCCGATTCCGTAACAGGCTGCCGGCCGCCGTATTGAAACCACCGCGTGAGATTCACGCCGCGCGCCAGATGCGCGTAGCGAGCATCGCTGACGGCCGACTGTGCAGGGAGAAGCCCGACAGCGAACAGCAGCAACGGAATCAGGCGCGCAAACGTTCTCATGGGCATCGTCCGCTCGCTTATGGTCGCGGTTCGGTAATGAATTGATTTTACTGAACCGGCGAACGAATCTATTGTCCCATTCGTTATCGTGGATAGAGTGTCCGAATTCGCGATCGAGACCGAGGGGTTAACCAAAGTTTTTCGCAGCCGGTGGACCGGGCGCGAACTGCGGGCCGTCGACGACATTTCGCTGCGCGTGCGGCGCGGAACAACTTACGGGCTGCTGGGACCCAATGGCGCCGGTAAGACGACGTTCGTTAAGATGCTGCTCTCGTGTACGCATCCCACCGCCGGACGAGCCATGGTCTTCGGCCGCGATGCGCGCGAGACTGAGGCGCGCCGGCCCATCGGATACCTCCCGGAGAACCACCGCTTCCCAACCTATATGACCGGCTGGGACATGCTCGATTTCTACAGCGCCCTCTCGGGCATGGAAGAAACCGCGCGCCGCAAGCGGATCCCGGAAATGCTGAATCTGGTCGGCCTCGACGAACGCGCGCGGGATCTTCGGCTCGGCAAGTATTCCAAAGGCATGCTGCAGCGTGTGGGCCTCGCGCAGGCGCTCATGCATTCTCCCCGATTGCTGGTGCTGGATGAGCCGAGCGACGGCGTCGATCCGGTCGGCCGCAAACAGATCCGGGACGTCTTGCAAACGCTCGAACAGCAGGGCGTAACCATTTTCCTGAATTCACATCTGCTGGCCGAAGTGGAACTCTTCTGCCGCGAAGTCGCAATCATTCAAAAAGGCAAGCTGGCGCTGTCCGGGACGGTTGAGGATCTGACCAGTGGCAGCGGCTACCGCGTCGAAGGGTTAAAGGTGCCCGAGCGGCTCGAGATCGAACTGCGCGCGCGGGCGCGATCCTTCGGGTCCAGCAACGGATCGCTCCAGCTGCTGTTTGCCACGCGCGAAGAGGCGAATCAGGCGGTCGATCTGCTGCGCTCGAATGGCTGCGAAATCGAAGCGCTGGGCCGAAGCCGGAGCACTCTCGAAGAAGTATTCATCAAGACGGTGGAGGCACTGTGAATACGGCATGCTGAACACAACCATCGCCCTGATCCGGGATACATTCCGCGAAGCCTTCGCGCGGCGCATCTTCTGGGGCTTCTTCGGATGCTGCACGGCGCTGCTGTTGTTCCTGATGTTCATCATGGGCATCGACGTGGTGCAGGGCGCGATCGCGACAGTGACGATTTTCGGCCGCACCAGCCCCACGAGGGATGTGCAGGACCTTGTCCGGCAGACGCAGAGCGTGATCGCGATGGTCCTCTATTTCGCCGGAATGGCGCTGGCAGTGTTCGCATCGGCGGGACTTGTTTCGGCGGTCTTCGAGCCGGGGCGAATCGAGCTGCTGCTTTCGAAACCGGTTTCGCGAACGCATCTGCTGCTGGGTCGCTATGCCGGAAACGTGCTGGTGATCGCCGCCAATATCCTTTATCTGGTTATCGGGTCGTGGATTATTTTTGGCATCAAGACGGGCGTCTGGGGATGGGGATTCCCGCTTTCCAGCCTGTGCACGATCTTCATTTTCAGCGTGCTGCTCGCGGTTCTGGTGTTGGTCGGTGTGCTTTGGGACAGTGCGGCCGTCGCCATCATGGCGACATTTGCGATCATGATTGTGACGCCGATTCTGGCGCAGAAGGCAACGCTCGAGCGGCTGCTGGATTCGGAATCGTCGCGAAACGTGGTGCGGATTTTGTACTATATGCTGCCGAAAACCTCGGATATAAGCGTGATCATCCGGCACCTGATCACCAATCAACCGGTGGACAGCTGGATGCCGGTGTGGAGCACCGCGTTGTTCGGCGGGGTGGCGCTGGCACTCGGATTATGGCGGTTTCAGCGAAGGAGTTTTTAGTGCGGGTTATCGTTCTCATTTGCGCAATAGCTTCCCTGGCTCTCGCCGAGCCGCGCGTCGACAAGGTGCTCGCGCAGATGACGCCGCCAGGTTCCACCGTTCTTGTCGGCGTACGAGTCGATCAGATCTCCCAGACGGACTTCTACAAAAAGCTGGTGGCGGGGCAGACGCTCGCGCAGCTGGATCAATTTGCGCAGGTCAGCGGGTTCGATCCGCGGCGGGACGTTAAGGAAGTCCTCTACGCCACAACCGCAAGCGGAAGCGTGCTGATGGCACGAGGAACGTTTCACGTGAACGGCACGTCGCCTTCCGGCGCGGCAAAGGTTCGGCACGGCGAATACGATATCTGGCGCCGGGGCGCGAGCGGTTTCTGCATTCTTGACGCAACTCTGGCGGTGGCGGGCGATATGCCCGCGGTGGAAGCGGCTCTCGACGAGTGGAAGTCCGGAAGCCACACCGCCGCGCAGGCGTTGCTGGCGCGAGTGAGCGCGGTGAATCCGCAGAGTCAGGTATGGGGCATCTCGACCGGTTCAGCTGGATTCCTTGCCGATAATCTTCCGCGGAGCAGTTCGGGGCTGGACTTTTCCCATATTTTCCAGGGTCTGGAAGACACCTGGTTTGAGGCCGATCTCAGCACCGGATTGCGGGCGGAGGCGCACGGCGCCACGAAGACCGAGCAGGATGCCTCGAACCTGCGCGACGCCGTCCGGGGGATGGTTGGTCTGGGACGGCTGCAGGTACCGGAGAATCAACCCGAACTGCTGCGCGCCTGGGACGGCATCACGGCCGAGCAGCAGGGCCGGTCCATTACCGTCCGGGTGGACATCGGGAAGGATCTGGCCGACAAGCTGATCGACATGCTGAATGCAGGTCCGGCGGGCGGCCGCGGACAGAAGCGGGCTTTCCGGTAAGCGGCATTCGGGAAGATATCCTGCGCCTGAAGGTAACTCCCAGTCCAAGCAGGCCCGCGCCCAACATGAGCAGCGTCCCCGGTTCGGGCGCCGGAGCTATAAGTACGCCGGATATGGCGTAGAGCGAAAGCGGACTGGACCGCTGTAGTTTTCGTAATCGAGCCCTTGCCCCCCGTTGCCGAGGTCGGAATCTCCGATTGCGACGCAGTTGCCCTCGTTGCCCAAGGGACATGGAGCGATTTGTCCGTTTGGCTGGGTTCCCGTCCAGGCGAACAGCTGACCGCCAGTTTCGAAGTCGTCTCCATTCTCGTCGTAGAGGATCGTGTTGTACCAATCTCCCGTCACCAAATAGGGCACGTCTGAGGCAATTTCATATCCTTCCAGATTGTAAATCGGGACACCGGGATCTGCGCCGATGTTGTTTATCGCCGATACGGTGGAGGTTGATCCGAGCACCGACCACGTAGTGTCCAGGGCCGCCAGTGCTGGAACCGAGTCTGCTTCCGCCGTAACCAGAGCGTTGTAGTCGGCGATGTTACTGTCGTATGCAGAGTAGGTGTCGGCCGTTATAAACACCAATCTGTATTGGTCTCCGGGACTTAGCCCTGCCGGTACCGGCAATATCGAGCCTGCCCAGGAACGGGAAGCGATCGCCGTAACTGCTATGGCCAGGATCGCCATCGTTTTGAACCACGTTTTCAGCGTCATTTTCGTTTGTCTCTCCAATCCGGAAGATTCCTCTTCACTCGGGCAGACTAAGCGAAAGCCTCTCGGTTGACATCATCCATACGGATGAGGCGGAGCAGATTTTGTGCTATTTTCTTTGAATGTCCGGGGAGAGTGTCGTTCTTGACCTGATCGGGAGCGTTTATGACGCCGCGGCTAACCCGGAACTGTGGCCGATATTCCTCGAAAAACTTGCCGATGCCATCGGGTCGACATCGACTGCAACCTTCTTCATGATAAAAAGCGTGCCGGCGCGAATTTCTTTTCGCAGATTCGGGCGGACCCTGCCTGGTGGCGCCAGTATGCCGAATATTATTCCCAGTTAGACCCGTGGGCCACAGGCGGTTTCCGCCTCGGGCTTACTACGGGCGACGTAGCGAGCGGAGAACAACTCTGCCCCGGTGATTCCCTGAAACAAACTGAGTTCTGTAACGATTTTTTGCGGCAAGCCGATGTGTTCCACCAAACCTGCGGTGTGGTTTTGGATGAGGAGCGCGGGTCCTCGATTATTACCTGTCTGCGCCCGAAGCGGCTCGGACCCTTCGGCGAGGAGCAAATCAAGCTGCTTCGACTGCTGATGCCACACCTGAGGCGAGCGCTTCAACTGCACGAGCGAATCGTCGGGCTGGAGAACAAGCTAAGCTCCGTCGCCGAGGCGCTGAACCGGGTACCGGTCGGCTTCGTGCTGGTGGACGCCACGGGTAAGATTCTCATGCTGAACCGCAGCGCCCAGGGCATCCTCAACCTGAACGACGGCCTTGTTCTTGGCCGAGACGGTTTGGTCGCGCATCGTTCCGGGGAAAGCAATCGCCTCAGAGGACTGATAAAGGGTGCGATCGCCACCGGATCGGGAAAGGGCACGGATTCGGGAGGAATCATGACAGTGTCGCGACCGTCGCTCCGGCGGCCTTTTCAAATCCTCGTGACTCCGTTGCGATCCAGAACCGCTGCGTTCTGGCCTGAAAGTGCCGCGGCCGCCATTTTTGTGAGCGATCCCGAGAGCCGGATCGAGCCCCCGGACCAATTACTCGGAAGACTATTTGGCCTGACCCCAGCGGAAGGGCGGCTGGCGGGAGCGCTTATGCAGGGAAGCAGCCTGAAAGAAGCCGCCGGCGAATTTCGCCTCAGCCACAACACCGTTCGCTCTCAATTGCGGAGCATATTCGATAAGACCGCGACCACACGCCAGGGGGAATTGGTTCGCCTGCTCTGGAACAGCCCGGTGCAACTCAGGTGCGATTGAATTCCTGAGCGTTCGTATCGTTTGGTAACTGGACCCCGATACGCACTAACGCCGCAAACAGCGCAGTTCATGCGCTATCCATTAAAGGGCTTCCATTCACGCCGGATCGAAGAGAAGCCCTTTCGCGATCCTGAACTACATTCGGGAAGAGATCCTGCGCCTGAAGGTAACGCCCAGTCCAAGCAGGCCGGTGCCTAACATGAGCAGCGTTCCGGGTTCGGGACTTGATGAGTAGTCTACATCCAGGGTGGCAACTGGATTACCCGTCGCAGTGTTATCAAACTGGACATAGAAATACGAGTTGTAGCCTGTGCTGTTATAGCCCCATGGGCCAAAGGTAGTATCGGCGACTCCCGACAGCGTGATAGCATCCCCCGCGGCGATATCCGCGCCGAAACCGAGGGCCAGAAGGTCGTACGTTCCAGTTGGGGAATCGCCTAACGATGCTGAGTTGTCCGGAGACGTGGCCTCCGAAAAGTATCCGGACGCAGTGAAGAATGCAAAGAGGTCCGGATAGGTATAAGAACAACCTTCAAATCCACACTCCGCAGGTCCTCCAGCCCCGCAACACTCGGAGACCGGGGCACTGTTATCTGGAAAGTCGGTCGTTAGGGTAGCACTGGTGATGGTACTATCATCTGGCAAAGCCACGCCGGGGATCGTCAGGGAAAAGTCGGCGGGTACATTATCTATATAAGCAAAGTTGGTATTGCAGACGGAACTGGAATAGCCGCAGTTCGCGGTATAGAGGGAAGCCGAGCTGCCCAAATCCACGGTAGTGGACCCGGCTGAGGTTATTGAACCCGCCCAGGTTAACTGACCGCTGAAAGCGACCAGCGATAAGAGAAACAAACTCGTTTTGTACATGATCTTTTCCTTTTCTTTAGTTAGTGAAACGCTTCTGATTTCTTGGTTCGATTCGCACATCAAGAAGGGCAGACTACCGGAAACTTTCCGGTCTGGCATCATCCAAACGGATGATGCGGAGTAGATTTCTTCAGGAATTTTGCCGGAGCAGCAGAAGGCTTCTTTGCATTGGGCCCGGGTCAGGCCGCCGGCGTACCAGCGAATGAAACTCTATCGCGCGATGTTTTGAAGGAGAGCGTCGTTCGGCAGCTGAGCTGCGAGACGGACCAACACCGCAACCAGTTCAGCCTGACGCTTCACGCCTAATTTTTCAAACAGGCGCTGCAGGTGTGTTCGAGCCGTGGTGCGCAATATGCCGAGTTGTTCGCAGGCGTCCTGGAGATCCCTGCCCTCCGCCAGAATCTCCGCCAGGCGGGCTTCCGCCGGGGTCACGTTGTACGTGCGGCGCAGGATGCCGGCGATCGAATTCACCCTGCTCTCGGGATCGACCACAAACACGAATGCACCGGGGAGTCGGTTGCCTGAGAAGGGATCGGTCTGGCGCACTGGGCTGACAACTACGGTATAGGGTCGCTTGTCCGAAGGACGGTGAACGGGCAGGTATCCTCCGGAGGATAGTCCCCGCCCCTCCGCCGTCTGCGATGCGCGAGCAATCGTCGCGAGCAGCTTCTTGTCTGCGCAAACAAGCTGACCATTCGCATCGACGCCGATTCCGTCATTTTCCTGTATCAGGACCTGAGCCGCCCGATTCATGAACTCGACCTTGCCCGAGGGACTGACCAGAAACACGGCCGAGGAAAGCGAATCGAGGCAAACCGCGGTATGACTGCCGCGGGCAAAAATGCCGTGCAATCTTGCAGCGCGCTGAAAATGCGGCATCAGCAGTTCGAGGAGGCCGATCTCTTTGTCGCTAAAGGCGCCGGAAGAGCGTCCGCGGATGAAATGCACGATGGACAGCAGTGGACCGTGTGCGGCGACACAGCCGCCGACTATATGAAACCAGTCTCGCTGCTTGCTGAGAAAGTCGTTGTAATACTCCGAGGCCGGCGTCTCCCGATCGGAGCACACCTGGTGGCTCGCGATAATTCGTCCGGGGGCAAACATCGGCCGCGCTCGTTGCAGATGAAGATTAATCGATTCGTAGTGCTCGTCGTACAAACGCCGATAGAAGGGGTCCATCCCGGCCATCAGAGAGATATTACTTTTCGGGTGCTCTGCGTCCTCGACGGAAAATCCTCTGATGGGTGCGTTGAGCGCGGTACCAATCTCGTCGAGAGCGCTCGGCCAGAGAGCAGGGTCCTCGGCCGCGTCGTAAATGAATGTTGCGAGGCGGAAGGCCTGCGATTCGCTCACCATGGTTCACGCGTTTGGAGAAGTCTATCAAGATGGAAGTAAAGATGGAGTAAAAGCCCGAAAGCCGACGAAGGCGTCGGCTGCGGACCGGGTGGTCCGCCCCACCTGGTAGGCAGGCCTGTAGTACGATAAACAATTAGCCCACCTGAAAAGGCTCCCCAATGCAGAACGCGCTGTTGACAAAATTCGTTGAAAAGAACCGCCGCGCCGATTTGCCGGTATTCCGGCCTGGCGACACCATTAAGGTCCACGTCAAGATCAAGGAAGGCGACAAAGAGCGCATTCAGATCTTCGAAGGCACAGTGCTGGCCCGCAAGAACACCGGCATGGGCGAAACGATCACCGTCCGCAAAGTCAGCTTCGGCCATGGCGTGGAGCGCATCTTCCCGCTGAGCGCGAGAATCATCGATCACATCGATGTCGTCCGCACGGGCAAAGTGCGGCGGGCGAAGCTCTATTACCTGCGCAAGCTGAAGGGCAAAGCGGCACGCCTCAAGGAACGCGGTTAAGCGAATCCGAAGGGCGACCGATGGCCCGCACTGCGGTTCGCGCCGCCACCCGCGTCATAAACAAAGAGCGCTGGAAGTGTCAGGGTCATTTCGAGCGGGACCTGCGAGCGCGGGGCTACCGCTTTATTGCAGGCGCCGACGAAGTGGGCCGGGGCTCGCTGTTCGGAGCCGTCGTCGCGGGCGCCGTCATTCTCTCGCCCGATGTCCCCATCCGCGGTCTCAACGACAGCAAGCAAATCGAACCGGAGCGCCGCGAAGTGCTCGCCGAAAGGATTCGCGAGCGGGCGCTGGCCTGGGCCGTAGCTGCCGTGGATGCCGCCACCATCGACCGCATCAATATCTACGAGGCGTCCCGGCTGGCCATGAAAGCCGCCGTCGGGCAACTGGTTCCCGCCGCCGATTTCGTGCTGGTGGACGCGGTGCCGCTGGATCTCCCGCTTCCGCAGCAGCCGCTCATTCAGGGAGACGAGCGCTGCCATGCCATCGCAGCGGCATCCATCATTGCGAAGGTTTACCGCGACCAGATGATGCGCGAGTGGCATAAGTTCTATCCCGAATACGGGCTGACAAATCACAAGGGTTACCAGACGCCGGAACACATGGCGGCCATTCGCGCGCACGGGCCCACGCCGCTGCACCGATTCAGCTTCGAACCGGTGAGACGGTATGCGTTCTTTTCCCCATTGCCGCAGGACCGGCAGATGGAGTTGTTCGCGGCGGTTTGAGCGCGAGGTTTATGAGCGACGAGCCGGTGGTTGCGCCCGAAGAAGAGCAGATGGTTCCGCCAGGTCCTTCGTGGTTCCGGCGCCTCAGTTCGGTCCTGTTTATCATCTTTTGTTTCGAACTCGGCCTCTTTCTGCTGGTTTACCCGTGGACCGACGGATGGAGCGATAACTACTTCGCGTGGGCGGTCGTGGGCAGCAGGCAAACGGCCTGGCACGCGTTCTGGAACAACGCCTACGTTCGGGGCGGAATCAGCGGGATCGGGCTGGTGAACCTCTGGATCGCCATGGCCGAGGTGTTTCGCATGTTCGCGCACCGGCATCAAAGCAAACAATAGAAAGTAGTGCCGGTCCGAATTGTCGCTTAAAAATCAGGCAAAAGAAGCAAAGGCCGATGGACATAAGGCTCAGACTGGCG
>Ga0181530_10005118_pt1 | contig 13536 bp, 20 predicted proteins | sample PEATcosm2014_Bin_42_FD_119769 | JGI IMG/M metagenome (GOLD analysis project Ga0181530, IMG submission 119769) | Peatland microbial communities from MTU Mesocosm Facility, Houghton, MI, USA - PEATcosm2014_Bin10_60_metaG | ecosystem: Environmental > Terrestrial > Soil > Wetlands > Peat | place... | reverse complement strand
GCCGAACGGCATAACCCACAGTCCATCGCCACGCTCCGCATCCGGATCGCCCGAGCCCTGCTCCAGCAACTCCCCTGCTGTCCTTTTTGCTGCTCGCTCCGTTTATAACACAGTAGTATTAGGCATAGTGGTCGAGATAATCGCTTCACTGAGATGAAGGCTCGGGTTGAAGCGAAAATAAAACAGGTCCGGTCTCATGTCTTTAGCGAGGCATCTAACAGTCCAGGCGGCCATGCGCTCATAAAGACGCCAGCCACCCCGAATAGCCGGGAAAGGTAAAACCACTTCTCGGTGTAACGAGTCCTTCCACCGAGTAGCGCAGATACGCGGCCGTGGATGAACAAGAGTCACTTCGTGACCCAGCACGGTAAAGGCTTTACAGGAATTCAGGACGTGGTGGGCAGGTGCGGTCGGTTCGTTAACACGCACGCTAGTACAATAGGTAATCTTCATGGTAGATCAGTGGAAGAGTGCTCAAAGTTTCGTCTACAGTAGACCCGGCCAAGGACTCTAGAGCTGAATATAAGCTGGTCGCAGTCTGCCAAGATCGTAATAAACCAGTTTCGACCGTACCTCGGCGTGGTGCTAGCTGGGATGCAACGGTAACATCAAAGGTGTTGTCCCCGAGTGTGCGTGGGTCTTGGCCGCTTCAGGACACTTACCCTTCTCGAAGAAGGGCCAGTTCACGAATGTTGGCATCAATCATGAATTTGCAGGCCCAGTTCAGATATTCATATCTACCGTATTCAGCGTTGAAGGGGAACGCGCCCATGACTGCGCCTCTGAAGTGCGTGGGGCCGCCGGTACAGAGCGTCTTTCGAACGAAGCTGTTCACAAGCCGCGCAGCTTCCCAGTAGCGACGATCACCTGTTTCCTGATGCAGTAGCATCCAACAGGCAGCTATCTGCGCTGACCCAGTTAGGCACACCCATCCAACGGCGGGCCTCCACCCACAGTCAAGGCGCCCGGGAAGCATGCCGTTATCCCGCAACGCGGAAATTAACGCGTCTGCTGTTCGACGGCAGGCTTCCAACAAATCACTCCGATGCGGATAAAACCGACAAATTTCAATGACACCTCGTAGAGCGTAGCCAACACAATGCGTCAGTGGGCGCGTGGCATCAGACAAGCAACAATCATCGAACCAGCCGTTCGATCTCTGGCGGCTTAGCGCCCATTCCGCATTCGCCAGCGCCGCCTCAGCGTAGCCGCGCCCCGGTGACTGACGTTCAGCCGCGATCAATCCCCATCCCACATGCGTATCGTAGGCCTTTGCACCGGCGACCACAAGTGGGCTTGTGTACCTCCGCCAAGCCCCGTCAGGATCCTGAACTCTAACCAGCCAATCAGCCGCCCTTGACATTGGGGCGCGATACGTCTCACCAAACTCTTCAACGCCTCTAGCTAAGCCTATCAGAATTTGTCCCGTATTGAACACCACCGGGACAGCGGCGAGCACTCCTACGCGGCCCCCCTGAAACGCACCGTTTGGCATTTGGATGCTCAGAAGCCAGTCAAGCATCTTCCGCGCACGCTCCCGTGCGACCGCATCATGATAAATCTTCGCATACGTCAACATCGTTGGAACAATATACCCCGTCGTCTCCGGGTACGAACTGGCCCATACGCCGCTGGCGTTAACGGAAGCCGCGACACCTCCATCTTTCGATGGGGAACAGTCCTGGGCACGACTAAGCCATGCGATTCCTTCCTTAACCGCGCGTGCAGGGCCCGGATCCAAGCTCGCTAATCGATACCTGTGTTGTCTCCAGCCGCACCCCCAGTAGTGTTCTGTGCGCAGCGTTGCGGCTTTGACCGCGTTTCTTATGGTTTTCATCTGTCCCTAATCAGAGCTCCGTTTGTTTAGGTAGTCCGCACGAACCTCAGGATGAATCTCCTGATCCACGATATCCACTGAAGCCTTCTTTTCGTCACCCTTTGTAACGCCGTTAAAGCGCACCCGTAAACCCCGCAGGTAGTCGTGCGCCCATGTCTTCCATGACGGAAGGTCACCTTTCCAAAGAAAGCCTTTCTCCAATGTGGATCCGAACCGCGCTTTGAAGCGCTGAATATCGTCGAGTTTTGTTCCTGTTACATCACTTAAGCGCGCACCAGCGAAATCATACCTGCGTACTTCTTTCCCCTTCAGGAAACGAATAGTCTCCCAATGAAGGGCCTTTATCGATCCCTTGATCGTCATCTCGTCTGCCCACGCGCCGTATAGGTAATACGCAGCGTAGGTCGTGTACGGGGCGAATAGCCCTCCCTGTGGGATTGCGCCGTCATATGCTACCGCGCAAACAATGTGTTCTTCGCCGAGGGCTGTCCAAAGGTCCTCAAAGTACGAGAGGGGCTCACAGGGCATGCCTGAGCGTGCCATAGTTGTTTGATAGAGGGCGTAGAATGCGTCTAGTTCGGGCGCACCAGCGCGAATAGTGACGCCGTCCTGTTGAGCATTTCTTATATCGTACCGGTGATGAGAATGTAATGATGTCCACAGGATCTCTTCGCTCTTATGTTCAAGATCTAGGTAATAGGTCCCAAACGAGCAATGCCTTGTTCCCATGGGCGCAGTCTGGAATAACGCAAAGCTCGGCGGCACTATTAGTCGGTCAAGCATATGTTGTGCACGCATATACCCCAGGAACACTTCTAGCATTTCCAATTCTTCGTGCGCGGGAATTCGGCCGTACTCACGCACAGGTGGAAACATGAGCTGGCCTGCTTTCAGAAACCGGCCGCGAAAGAGGCACAGCGGCATAATAGCGCCACGATAGCCGACGATAACTCCTGAAGCCGACAGCCGCTTTTCGTGAAACTGGAAGTATTCTGGAGAAAACACGAACGGCAACCGCCACCGGTCTTCCGCAAAAAGAGTTGCACACTGCCGGTAGGGAAGGACAAACATTTCGATGTGCCACATGTCGCTTTGGGACGCGGAAGATGGCGTTTGCTGTCAGTCGAGCACTTTCGCCAAGAGAGCGGCCAAGCGATTACGGTTGAAACCCCAATAGATGCAGGCACCGGTAGTCATCTTGGCTGCGAGCACCAACCGCCAGTCAACACCACTGGAGTACAGGATGACCCCGGCGAACCAGGCTGCGCAGCCCATCATGACGGCGGTCGTAAGGCACGGCCATATGCAGTCCAGCGTCGCCCGTAGCGGCAGGCCCGCCGCACGATGGGCCATGTACAGAGCCGGGAATGTCAGGGTGACAAGCCAAGTGAGCGCGTTGCCAATGGCGACACCGGTGGCGTGCCAACGAACTGTGAGGGCGAAGACCGCTGCAAGGACCGAAGACGAGTATATGCCGAAGGCAAAGCAACGGCGACTCCGGCCCGCGGCAATGTAAAGCCACCCGGCAGTGTGATAAATAGGCTGAAAGACACCAGCGAGTGACAGCCAGGCAAGAAGCGGTATCGTTGCAAGCCAGCGAGGGCCGTAAACAAGGCGGACGGCTTCCGGGGCCACAACTACGAGCCCAATAGCGACAGGGAAAGCTATGAGACTGGTCGCTGCAACGGCTTTCCGGTAAGCTAGCCCCATGCGTTCAGGATCACCTTGCATCGTACAAAGCGCTGTTGTCATTACACCATCTAAGGTGTCGTGGATGAGCAACGAGGGCAGGGCGGCCATGAATGCAGCACGCGTGTAGAAGGCCAGTTCTACCGGGCCCCAGACCTTCCCGATTAGCACGCAGTCGAGGTTTCGAGCGAAGTAGACCAGAAGGTTGTTAAACAGAAGGTACATCGCGAACGTGACAAGGCTGTGTGTGTCATGTCCCCTTCGGGGTGCGGTGGGGCGGTAACGTGCAACCGCACACAGCAGGAACATGCGTGTGCTCTGTTGGCAGAGAGGCTGGCAAACTAATGCCCAGTACCCACATCCTTGTATCGCCATCGTGATGCCAGTTGCTATGCCGCAGGCATGCGACAGGAGCTCGCACGTTGACAGTTCCTTAAATCGCATTTCCCGTCGCATCAGAGCCGTAGGTTGAACCGCGATACCATTGATCAAGAAGCCAGCGCCAAGAACGGTGCAGATGGCAGAGAGCTCATACGTGCGATAGAACCAGTCAAGCAGGGGGCCCGCCGCCAGACAGACTAGCCACAGGATAGCTCCGAAGCCCGTATTAAGCCAGAAAAGGTTCGCTACCTGCTGGGTTGTGATAGATTTTCGCTGAACCGTGGCCTGGGAAAGCCCGAGATCGCCGGAGAGCTGGAGGAGCGCCGTCAACGTCGCGACCATTCCGATTAGGCCGTAGTCCCTTGGCGCAATTAGCCTTGCGAGCACTGCGGTGGCACAAAGGCTCATCGCGTTCTTGGATGCGATATAGAAGGCGGTCCAGAGCGCACCTTTTCGCGCCAAACGTCTGATCGCGATGGGGTCAGGGGCGGAATATTGTGCTATGGCTAGAGGCACCGGGTCCTAGAGAGAGGATTGCGGATCCACAACAGCACTTCCGTTCGCCTGTGAACCAGGCACCTGCGATGAACTCATGGACAGCCTCCCCCACATCTGCGGCCCCGTTGTCGTGATCAATAATGTGCCTTGAATTATGCGCGGACGTGTACCCAGACTTGCTTCCGGAATGAATGGCGGGATGATGCAGCTCATTTCGATTGAGTGGCTATAACTGCGCGATCAGTTCAGGCAGCCGGGAGCAGTCGCCCATTTCTCGATCTGGAGTGATCTGAGGGTTTTCCACCATGTAGTGCAGCCCATCTGGGCGCCTCACGCGAATGGTTATCCATCCAAGCTGTTTCGGCGCCGCGAAATCTTTCAGCGGGTTATCTGCGATGTAGGCGTAAACACTTGCAGGACGGCACTGGCTCACCAGTTCGAACGCCCTTGGGTGGGGTTTGCGAAACTCGGTCCCCAACGCTTCCGTGAGGACGATCGGTGCCGCAAATGAAGCTAGCCCGAGCGCTTCGACTTTTCGGCTCTGGCTGGCTGCGGGACCATCGCTTACCACGGCAATCGAAGTAGTGCAGGAAATCGCATTCAGGGCATCGTAAGCGTCTGCCGCGAGCGCGATAGATGGCGTGTGCGTTCGATAAACCTCGACCAGAGCGGAAAGCACTTCGGCGGTGGGCTGTTGACCGAACTCGCTTAACACCTCATCAAATATCGAGCTGCGCCTCCCGCCTAGGAATCTACCCCAGCAGCGTTCGGCAAAATCGTCGATGTGAAGCCACTTCGCCGCCCAACGACCGACCGCTTCAAAGCCGCTGTGGACGTAATCGCGTTCTAGGTACAGCGTGTCGTCGATGTCGAAGACAGCGCAAACCCTTCGCTCCATGGTCGAGTCCTGCTGCCGGAAACGAAAATAGCCTCGTCATAACGAAGCATTACAAGGTCGTCCGTCCAGTTGTCGAAGTAGGAAAGGTGCTTCCCCTCTAGTTCGTCCAGCACCCAATCTGTGAACCGGGCACCGGCGTGGTGGGTCAGAGGGTATCCCCCGCCGAAGCGGGCGTTGATCTCGATAATCGTGATTGTTCCCGATTCGTCCATGAAGCACTGCATGTTGAGTGGACCGTAAGCGCCCGGCAGTGCCTCGGCCACGGCTCGGGCGAGCCCCATTAGCCGATTGTCCTTGACCGTGATTCCCTTCGAGACTTCGCCGGCCCTCACCTCCATCCGCCAGTGCGGCACCGCACAGATGCATTCGCCGGATCTGTCCACATATACGTTGATCGTGAACTCCCGGCCTGCGGCGACCTCCTGGACAATATAGCCTTCGCCCATCTCTGCTACGGCCTCCAGTTCCAGACCTGTTTTGATGTGCCGGATACCTATCGAAGCACTGCCGTTATAATGTTTGGCAATCAGCGGAAGTGGCCAATCGGCGCGCCCAGATAAAGCGGTCTGGAGATCGGTTTGTCGGACAGTTGGAAAGCCATTCGCAACCAGCCATTCATGGGTCGCGACCTTGTTGCAGCAGACTTGCACCGCAGGGGACCGGGAAATGCATACGGTGACGCCAATGGCCGCGAATTTTTCAAATGCTGCCGCATAAACTGGAAGCTCAGTGTCAATAGTTGGAATCACAAGCCCGATTCGATGCATTGTGCACAGGCGCAGGACCGCATCCAAGAAGCCCGGATCGGTGCAGCGCGGAACGCATGCCGACTGCTCGGAAACGAAGGTCGCTGGAGCAGTTGATCCGCAGTCAATGGTGAACACCATCGTGTTGGCACCGCGCCGTTCAACAGAGTCGCGAATGCACGCCAGCAGCCCAACCCGCCGCCCCGCAGAGGATAGCAGAATGTTAGTCTTGGTCACGGTCTATTTCGTTTGCGATTCCGGCGCTGTCGATCCGGCAAATTCTGGCATCGTGGCGTGTCCATGCTGGCTGATGCCGTCCCGCTGTAATACTTTCAGCAGGGTCAGCTCTTGAATCTAGACAGGAGGCCGCCGCGTCGTTGTCATCAGCGACAACGCCAAATATCACCATGCCCGGCTCCACAAGGACTGGAGAGAGCGACACGTGGCGGATTTTGCCTTGAACTACCTGCCGCCCTACAGCCCTGAACTGAACCCGATCGAACGTGTTTGGAAGCTGACCCGCCGGCGGTGTCTGCATAATCGCTACTTCGCGAAGCTGGAGGAAGTCACCGCGGCCGTGGAAGCCGAGTTCGGAAGCTGGGTGAGGCGGAATGAAATCTTGCGTCGATTATGCGCAATTACTTAAGACGCTGTGTTTAAAACGGGAAGGATCGACCGTTTTCGTGCAGCCGCCAGGGAACGCTCAGGCTTCAGGATGGAAGAGTGCCGTTGGCTGCTGAACAACAGCGACCGTTCACGGTTCAAGCCCATCGCAGCGAAATGCTACTCGGTTGTATCCCGGTGTTGAGCCAAATAGTGAGAATCGAAGCCCGCTGGTTTGAACGAACGTGCGAAATGCCCGGGCTTCATGGAGGGGCACATTGAACTCATCGAAGTAGAGGAAGTCGCCGCTCCTGAAGTGGGGCTTGAGCCTGTTCAGAATCGTGATCGTCGAGGAATATAGGTCCGCGTCACAATTCACAATCATGAGATCGTGATTAGGCACTTCATAGGACTGCAGCGTGGCTTCAAAGAAACCAGGGAAGAACGATACTCTCGAGTCGTCGATGTTCGGGACATTCCCGCCAGTGCAGTAGCTCCCCTTTGGATAGCGGCTCACCCAGTTCTCGGGAAGACCTTGAAAACTGTCGAATCCGTGAAGTAGGCAGGTAGAGTGAGGGAGAAGGGCCGACCACATGCGCATTGTTTCACCTGTGTACACGCCAAATTCCAAGTACAGAGTTCGCTTATAAGCTCTTGCATCGGAAGCCATCGCGGCGAAGAGTTCTTTGCGGTTCGGGAGCCATGCATTGCATTGATGCCCAGATGTGGCGATCCAGCGCCCCAATTCTAAGCTGCTAGCGATATCCAGCAATCCGCTGACCGCAGCCGTTGGTAATTTCTCGCCTAGCCAGATGAAGAAATCTCTTTTTGCTATTTGCTTGCACCCTCCACGACAGTACTCTTCATAAAGAATAACCTTGCCGAAATTGACAATTAGCAAGCGGTGACGTAAACGTTATCAAATGTCCTTTGCTACCCACGCACTCAATGTTTCCCCAATTCCGTTAGCGGGGCAGTTGTGGGACCTAGGCATGACGTCCATTCGGATCGATAAAATATGCTAGTAGCATTAGCAGATATATTTGCCAATACTCGCCTCATGTTCCCCCAGTTCCGTTTGGCGGACCTTCAAGTTTTCTTGCATGAAAGATTAAGCTTCATCCCACCGGATAGCGCCCCTCGGGGTTTGCGCAATGACCGTTCCTCGGCCCGCCTTCCCAAATCTTCCTCATCTTTCTGCCACGCGGGGGCCGCCGTGAGCGCGGTCACGTCCAATCCACTGTCGCATCTCGCCACGCCAACCGAGTAGGCACGCTAACGGGCAGGGTTGCGGGCAGCAGGAACCCCGCGTAACAGCCAAGGATCGAAGGGGCCTTTGCCGCGCTCGGAAAACGCTTGGCGGTCGAGGTACAGGACACGCCATAGGCTTGCATTGAATTCCTCATCCCAAATTCTGTTCTTATTCTCCTTACGATGGAGGCCCCTACAGGTTGTGGTCTGCTGAAACAACCGGATAAGCACAAGCTCGCTAGTCCTTCTTCCCCCACCGCGCTTGTGCCGCCTTTCGGGCGACTTCAGAACGCTGTTCCTGAGTGAGTTTCTTCATCCGCGCCTTGCTACTCTTCAGGCCCCCGCGCTTACCCTCGGCCCGAAAGAATGCCAGGGCCTCTTCGCTGAGACCTTTGCGCTTTGCCATACTCGAACAAGCTTAACCCCCTTCGTAAAAAAAAGCAAAAAAAGTCTTGCAATGCTAAGGGGGTTCAGCATATAATAATCTTATGAGAACGCGATTCGACTCCGCCTCCTGCCCCACCTGCGACACGCTCTTTGAACGTCTTCCGGTCGAATACGACGAAGACGGCGGCTATGCCTTCCTGGAAATGCACCCCGCTCTGTGCCTGCTGCGATCAGTTCCACTGCGATGGATGCGGCCAGACGTTCTGCGCCGACCACCTCGTCTCGGTCCCGGACGGAACCAACCGCCCTTTGCACTGCTGCGAAGCGTGCGCCGCCGAATTTGAACCGCTCGAGCTGCCCGAGCGGATCCCGCCACAATCCGAAGTCCTGGCGCGACCGCACTTGGAGGCGGCCTGAGATGACGTCACGCTCATGGGCGCACACGCTGCTGGAACGAAGCGGCGGAAGAACGGCCACACTGGCGCCAAGAAGCAGACGAAGCCTCCCTGACGAGGGGCCGGGTGGTCACCGGCCCGAAAGGCCGCGAGACCTCGGAGGAAACCAAAAAGATATGGCAGCCCCATCCCAACGAACCCCGCGTGAAGTCGTAGACTTCCCGCCGAACACCCCGGTACCCGTGGCCCTGCAATACGGCCAAGGCAAGACCATCTCCAATCAGCACGGCGAACGCATGATGTACTCGCTCACCGATGGCCGCGTGATGTTCCTGGATCTCGCGGTCGCCGGACAGATCGAATCCGCCGGAATCAACGTCCGCGAATTGTTCACCATCACCCGCAAGGCGGATAGCCAGAAAGCCTCACCCAGCATCTGGGAAGTGGCCCGCCTCCCCGGCGAGCAGCCCAACGGAACACTATTTGTCCCCATACCTCCCACAGCCGAGACGAATGACACCGCAGCAACTCCGAAACCAGCGGCATCGGCCACCGCCGCCACCCGCGAAGTTCCGCGCCGGCAGCCGGGCCGTTCGCTGGTGGAAGATGCGAATGCCCTGGTGGATGACTTCGCGGCCGTCCTGGAGCACACGCTCAACAAGTACCAGGGACGCATCAAGCCCGAAGAGGCCAAAGCTTTGCTCATCACGGCCTACATTCAGCGCGGCAGGAACGCCGCCTAAAGATTAACGCGGCGGCCATCACCAAGCCGCCGCATCCCTTCTTTTTCCATCCTCGACCAACCATGTTCACCGAGCAACAACTACGCTCTTACCTTGCCTGGGCAGTCCACGGCCGCAAGCCTGAACGCCGTGCCTCGACGCCCACCCGCAAAGGACCACCCCGCGACGAAAACTACAAAGCCTGGATCCGGACGTTCCCGTGCTGTGCCTGCGGGGCGGTGGGCCGCAGCGAAGCCGCTCACACCGGGTCGGACGGAGGCATGAGCATGAAGGCGTCGGACTATTCCTGTGTCCCATTATGTTCCGACTGTCACACGCAAGCTCCGGGTGCGTATCACCGCGTGGGCAGGCGGGCCTTCGAGCACCGGCACGGGCTCTCGTTCATGCGCATCGTGACGCAGATGAACTTCGAGTGGTGTGGGAAGTGCGCATGAGGGGCCTTCCAGACGAGTGCATTGACTCTGGACAGTCGTTCCTACCTATGGGAACATCCAAACCTGAGGATCTTCGGCGAGACGGAAATCCGGCGATTCACGAAGAAACACCCAGTCTCGCGCAAGTCCCCGCAGCGGTTTCTCGCCATCGTCCGTGCTGCAAACTGGCCCTACTTCACAGCCACGACAAAGCGCTTGACAGATACTAGCATCTGTTGGGAGAATGAATTTGTGAGTCAGCCTCGTCAACTCCACTTCGAATGGGATGAAGCGAAGGCGCTTTCTAATGTGCGCAAGCACGGCGTGGCGTTCTTGTCGGCCGTAACTATCTTCCGGGATCCCCGAATCGTGACCATTTTCGATCAGGACCACAGCAGCAGCGAAGAGCGCTGGATTTCGATTGGCATCGCGTCAGATGGCGTATTGCTTGTGGTCGCGTATCGATGGGCTGAAGTGGACGCCGCCAACGTGAACGTGCGCCTCATCTCGGCTCGGAAGGCAACCAACGCAGAAGAGTGCGCTTACCAGGAGTCACAATGAACCCCAACCTAGACGATGACATGAGCCCCGAATACGACTTCAGTCGTGGCGAGCGGGGCAAACATTATGTGGGACCTGATGCCGTGTTCCACATTCCGGTGTATCTGGACCAGGACGTGCAGAGGTTCTTGATGGAGAAAGCGGCCAGCAAAGGCGTTGAGCTTGACCGCCTGGTTAACGATTTGCTGAAGAACGACATTGAGGCGTTCCGTGTGTTCGGCTGAAGGGAGACTGCGTTGAAACCCTGGACCGCCGAGATCGATCCGACCACCATTCCTGATGAGATCCTCAAGTCCGAACGGGCCCGACGCAACGCGCTCAAGCGCGGGTCATACACCGGAGGGGTTTTGTGGAAGCGGCACAATTCCCAAACGCCCCGGTGCCGATGCAGGAGGTGCATGAAGAAGCGGCAAAGTGACTAGCTGGTACCCCGTCGCTATCGGCAAGGCGGCGCGAGGGCCGCAGCGAAGCCGCGCATACTGGCAGTGACGGAGGCTGAGCCCGTCGGACTATTCCTGCGTCCCATTATGCTCGGACTGCCACACGCAAGCGGCGAGTGCCTACCACCGCGTGGGTAAACGGGCCTTCGAGCAGCGGCACGGTCTTTCGTTTGTGCGCATCGTAGCGCGGCTGAACATCGAGTGGCTGGCGCGGTGCGCGTGAGCATTCGCTTGCTGCCAGTTATCATTGGGTGATAACCTTATGGGAATGGAATGGCATGATCGGGATACCGGCGCAGAAGTGCTGCTGGAACTTGATAGCCAGGTATTCGTAGTCGATATGAAGGGTGAATACTGGGTTCGGTTCTCCGTCAGCCAGGTAGTTTCTACTCCCGAGCGGCCACATGGGCTGAACTACTCGTTGACACTGCATGGTCCGGGTGGCAAGCGGCTGGTTGGATTTGACAACGCTCATCCCGTCCGCGAGTCTCACGGGCCCGGCGGCAAAAGCCGAGGTGCTCTTGATCACAAGCACCGAATGGAGACCGTTCGACCTTATCGGTTCAAAGACGCTGCCACGCTGGTGGAGGACTTTTGGGCCGAGGTAGATAAAGTCTTAAAAGAGAAGGGAGTCATCTAATGAGGACGCTGCGAGTTGGGATTGCCAGTTACGCGCTGATGAAGGCTCGGACGGTTGCGATCGCTCGGGGCGAGTACAGGCCGCCGGCTGGCGAGCCGAAGGTGTGGTTCACATCCGCTGAGAGCTTTGCCAGGGTTCTATCCGAGCGCAACCGTGCCCTGCTTGGAATCGTCGCCGAATCCAGACCCGAGTCGCTCACACGTCTGGCGGAAATAACTGGGCGAAACAAATCGAATCTGTCCCGGACGCTGAAAACCATGGAGCGATACGGCTTAGTTCATCTTAGCCGCGGAGCGCGGGGATCGATCATCCCGCGAGTTCCGTACCAACGGATCTCGTTGATACTGCCCTTGTCAATACCGGGGCGGGAAGGGACCGAAGCCGCATGAACAGGATTCTGACGCTGCCTTGTGTCAGCACAGCAAGACTCCGGTGCTATCCTGGCGCAACTGAATCGCAAACGGCTGGTGCGGTGCGCGTGAATTGCGGACGCGTCCATATTCTCTCTTGATGTTTATCGATTTCCGATATACGATATATTCATGATTCGCTCTTTTCGAGATACCGAAACGGAAAAGATCTTTCGGCAACATTTCTCGAAAAAGCTTCATGGCATAGAAAAGACCGCGCTTCGCAAGCTCTTCCACTTGAACCGGGCAACCACGCTACGCGACTTGGCCTTGCTTCCCGGCAACCGGCTGGAAGCGCTCGAAGGAAGCCGCAAAGGGCAATACAGCATCCGGATCAACGATCAGTACCGCATCTGCTTCGGCTGGAAAGAGGAGGATGCTTTCGATGTCGAGATTACCGACTGCCATTAAAAGAAGGAAACCCTAAATGCCTAGACTGATTCCCCCCCCACATCCCGGCGAAACAATTCTGGAGGACGTTTTGAAGCCGCTGGACATGAGCGTGAACCAGCTTGCAAGCAACTTGGGCATCACGGCAACCCGCCTCAACGATATCGTTCGCGGCCGGCGCGGGGTCACCGCCGACACGGCCCTGCGCCTGGCCCGGTATCTGGGGACATCCGCCGAATTCTGGCTTGGCCTGCAGTTAGAGTATGACCTGCGCATAGCCAAACAGGCGAAAATGAAAGAGATCGAGCGCGCCGTGCGGCCGCGGTCCGAAGCGGCCTAAATTTCTCCCGTCTCATCCTTCGTTGTACCTGTTCAGGAATCGGAAGGTCCTGGGCGGCGAACTGGAGATCCGCGCCGTGTTCCCGGAGGGGCTGCGGATGTCGACACCACTCCGGCCATGTCGGGATTGATCTTCCGCCCTACTCCCTCACCTTCAATGCGCGGGTCCCCGCCGGCGAACTTGGTTCCGCAGCCGTCCTTCTCCCGCTTCCGGCGATTTGCCCAACAGAATCACGCCTTCGGCATCTGCAGCACTCCGAAGTTCCGTATCAAGCGTGGCCAGCGGCAGTCCCCTCCGTTGCGCCAATTCCAGGTATGCTGCGTCGTACATCGTCAACTTGTGCCGCTCTGCCAAATGCACGGTAGCACTCCAGGCCTGCCGGTCAGTTTCCGGATCGACGCTGATCGGCAAAAGGACCAGGTCGGCTAGCGTCGCAGTTGTGAAAGCGCGGTCATGACGGCCGCGCCGGACCCCCATTTCCAAAACATTGGCAACTTCAAGCTTCCACAGCCCTGGAACCCAGGCTCCTCTTTCATTCAGGCGGGCTAAGACCTCGCAGATCGCCTCCGTGGTTTCATTGCTGTACACCCACGCCAAAGTCACCGAGCTATCCAGGACCAAACTCATGGCCGACCCGCATCCCGGTCCGGCTTGAAGTCGTCCCAATTGAATCCGCCGACGTTCAGGCTTTGCACTCTAGCTCGAATCCGTTCGGTCGCCGCCCGCGCCTGAGACCGGTCGATGCCTCTGGCGTTGGGCACCAACCGCGCAACAGGCTTGCCGTGTCGGGTAATCACAATCTCCTCACCTTCCTGAACGCGATCCAGCAGAGTTCCCAATGTGTTCTTTGCCTCAAACGCGCCTATTTCTTGCATACCGCCCTGCTTTCATTCTAGCTTAAGCTAGCTTACAAT
>Ga0181530_10005108_pt1 | contig 13554 bp, 9 predicted proteins | sample PEATcosm2014_Bin_42_FD_119769 | JGI IMG/M metagenome (GOLD analysis project Ga0181530, IMG submission 119769) | Peatland microbial communities from MTU Mesocosm Facility, Houghton, MI, USA - PEATcosm2014_Bin10_60_metaG | ecosystem: Environmental > Terrestrial > Soil > Wetlands > Peat | place... | reverse complement strand
CCGTCCTCAAACGTCACGGTGCCTGTGGGTGAATTAAAGAAGCCTCCGTTGCTCGTTACCTGGGCGTTGAGGGTAAGGTTCTGCCCAAACACAACGGGACTTGTCGCGGTGGCGTTTAACGTTGTGATGGTTGTGGCCTGCGCCCCTAGCAGCAAGGTTACGTTGTTGCTCAGGCTGTTCGCGACGGCCAGGTCCAGCTTGCCGTCTCCGTTGAAGTCACCCAGAGCCAACGACCTGGGCGCGTTCCCGGTTGTTGCGAAGGTACTTCCCGAAGTTGCCGCAAATCCGCCTGTACCGTTGCCCAGCAAGACAGTTACGGTGTTGTCGCCAAGGTTCGCAACGGCCAAATCCGGCTGACCATCTCCGTTGAAGTCACCCACCACAACGGAAGAAGCATTTGTTCCCACCGGGAATGGAGAACCCGACGCGGCAGTGAAGGTTCCATCTCCGTTCCCCAAAAAGACCGCCGCGCTATTATTGCTGCCGTTCGCTATCGCCAGATCCACTTTGCCATCGCCGTTGAAGTCCCCGACAGCCACCGACTGAGGAGAGCCTCCCGCCGCGAAGGGGCTGCCGCTGGCAGGCGAGAACGCGCCGCTGCCGTTACCCAACAACACGGTGACGGTATTGTCGCCAGAGTTCGCGATCGCGATGTCCAGCTTGCCATCTCCGTTGAAATCGCCAATGGCTACCGCAATGGGACTGTTCCCCGTTGGGAAGGGGCTGCCGCTGGCGGGGGAGAACCCGCCGCTGCCGTTGCCCAACAACACGGTGACGGTATTGTCGCCAGAGTTCGCGACAGCGATATCCAAATTGCCATCTCCGTTGAAATCGCCAACGGCGACTGAATCAGGATTGCTTCCTGCCGGGAAGGGATTACCCGGAGCAGCTGAAAATCCGCCGCTGCCGTTACCCAGCAGCACGGTGACGGTATTGTCGCTGGAGTTCGCAACAGCGATGTCCAGCTTCCCGTCTCCGTTGAAGTCCCCCACTGCCACTGAATTAGGATTGTTCCCGGTCGCAAAGGGGCTACCAGACGGGGACGAGAATCCTCCGCTGCCGTTACCCAGCAACACGGTGACGCTATTGCCGCCAGAGTTCGCAATAACCAGGTCAAGATTTCCATCGCCGTTGAAGTCCGCCGCTGCTGTTGAATGAGGATTGGCCCCTGTCGCAAACGGACTGGCGCTGGCAGCAACAAGCGTGCCTGAAAAAGAGGGAGTGCCGACTGAAAAACTATGCGTGACCGGTGTAGCCGCGTTGTAATCCGCATTTCCGGGCTGGCTGGCTGTGATGGAACATGTTCCCTTGCTCACAAGGGTCACCGTCGTTCCCCCAGCCACGCAGACTGCGGTCGTGGGGGACGTGAAGATGACCGGGAGACCCGAGCTTGCTGTGGCGCTTACGGTGAACGGCGCGGCGCCGAAATTCTTCCCGGTCAAGGATCCGAATGTAATGGTCTGCGATCCCATGCTGACGTTAAAGCTGACCGTCACGGATGGCGCGGGTATGTAGGTCTGGCTACCCGGCTGAGTGGCGGTAATCGAACAGACGCCTATGCCGATGATGCTCAACGTCGTCGTATTGGAAATCGTGCAAACCGAGGTGGTAGTGGACGTCAGAGTGACCGGCAAACCAGAAGTAGCGGTTGCGGTGAGCGTCAACGGCGAAACGCCGAATAGCTGATTCGAGGGAGTGTTGAAGGTAATCGTTTGGAGTATCTGGTCGACCGCGATTGAAACCGAATTGCTGCTCGACCCTACGGTGCGGGTGTCGCCCGAGTAGGTCGCAGTAAAGGTATGGGGCCCCTGAAGCAGGCCCGTCGCGGTGAAAGTGGCCACGCCGCTCGTCAAGGGAGCGTTGCCGAGCGCGTTGGCTCCGTCGTAGAAAGTGACGCTGCCCGTGGGCGCATCGAAGTAGCTGCTGGTATCCGAAACCTGAGCGTTCAGAGGAATTCCCTGATTGAGTTGAACCGGACTGATGGCGGTGGTAGTCAGGGCTGTGCTGGTCGTGGCGGACGCCCCCAGCAGTACAGTCAGATTGTTATACGCTTCGCTCGTGGTAACTAAATCGGTTCTGCCGTCGCTGTTGAAATCGCCAGTAGCCAGGGCGGTGGGACTTGTTCCGACCGCGAAAGTAGCTCCGCCTGTTGCAAAGTTTCCCGTGCCGTCACCGAGCAGGATTGCCACGATGCTGCTGCCGGTGTTGCCGAAAAAGCTGGCAGCGGCGAGATCGAGATTCCCATCGCCGTTGAAGTCCGCAAACGCCAAGGCAAAGGGCGTCGATCCAACTGCAAAAGGGCTTCCGTTGGCTTCTGTGAAGGCCCCGGTGCCGTCACCGAGCAATACAGCGACAGTTGTGCTGCCGAAATTCGCGTAGGCCAGGTCCGGTTTGCCGTCTCCGTTGAAGTCTCCAGTCACGACAGAAGTAGGGCTGGTTCCGGACGTGAACGGACCCCTTGTATCTTGCGTAAAGTTCCCGGTGCCATCCCCCAAGAAGACATTGATCGTGCCTTCCCCATTGGTGATGGCCAAGTCCGGGTGTGTATCCAGATTGAAGTCCGCGGTTGCAATCGATGTCGGAGAACCTCCTGCGGAGAAGGGGCTTCCCGAGGCTGCCGAAAACCCGCCGGCGCCATTGCCCAGTAAAACTGTTATGTTTTTGCTGCCGTTGTTGGCGGTGGCGAGGTCCATCTTGCCATCGCCGTTAAAGTCCGCTGCGGTTATGGAGTAAGGATTGGTTCCGACGGAGAACGGGCTGCCTGTTGGCTGCGTGAAACCGCCGGTGCCGTCTCCGAGCAGGATTGTTACGGTGTTGTCGTTAGAATTCGCGATGGCAATGTCCGGTTTGCCATCACCGTTGAAGTCGGCCACTACCAGAGCATCCGGGTGCGCTCCCACTGTGAATGGGCTGCCTGTTGCTTGCGCGAAACCTCCCGTCCCATCACCTAGGTATACTGTTACGTTGTTATCGTCAGAGTTGGCGATGGCGACGTCGAGCTTGCCATCTTTGTTAAAGTCCGCGACGGCCGCCGCGAACGGCGTTCTTCCAGTCGGGAAGGGGCTTGCTGGGGCGGGAATGAGCGTGCCGGAGGGATTCTGCGCGCCTGGCATCACTCCGCACATCAGCAGGACCGCGAACGCGGCGACGCCACATCGCAGACCAGGCCGGCGCTCCTTGAAATCGGAAGCAGCCCGCTCGATCTTTATCTTCGAGAGTTTCCACGCCATTTGAAAGACTCCTCCTAAACTTGTAACCATAAGGTGACCAAGTCGAGTTACTTTTCCGCCCGTGCAAAATCAGCAGATAAAATGAGGTAGAAAGTTCCAGTCCACTACAAGCATAGGCAATCCCCAGGCCAGGGGGGGACCTCTACAGGGCCTTAGTTTTCTGGGACTTGGCTGAGGAAAGGGTTTGGGACTGGATCGCTCAAGTGAACCTTCTTACTCATAGGTGGCAAATCATTTCGGCGTCGAGATGCTGCTCGATGTCAACTTGTGGCAGTTTACTGGGGCGCAAGGATTATGTGTTCCTGGAAGGGCATTATTCCAGACGCCGGCGGAACAGATTTTCCGGTGGGGTCGTTGTTTGTGAAGGCTATTTCAGGTTGCAGAAACGCATCCAACGAGAAACGCTAGGCTTATGGTGGCACCCAACGTGCTGCACCACACGTGACAATAGATGTCTCAAGCCCCTTTTCTTCCGGGTTTTGCAAATCGCCTGGGACTCAAGAAACAGAGGTTTGTCCGATGGTCTGCGAATCTGCGTTTGTTTGAGTCAGCGCAACTGACCGAACACTTCGAGTTATGGAACAAATGACCAAGCAACCACTCAAGGTAGCTGCGCTCATCAGCGGGGAGCCGGGAGCCCAGGAACTGTGGACTCTCCGGGCGATGGCATCCGTCGATTGCGAGCTCCGTGTCGTCCAGGCATTGCAATCGACGACAATCTCGAAGCGAAAACGCGTCCAACGCATGATCAAGGAAAGCGGGGTGGTCAAGACCGCTTTGCGTTGGGCGGGTAGCGCGATTGGCTCAAGAGTCGCCAGCCGGGATCAGCACGTTCTCAACGAGCTTTTCGATTTTGCCGAACTGTGCGACTGGTGGAAGAATTCCGGAATTACTCCGCTGAAGGTGAAGGCCCTCAACCATGCGGAGTCGCAAGCAGCTCTTTCAAGTCTTTGCCCGGACGTGATCGTTCGCGTTTCCGGCGGCATCTTAAAGCCGCAGATTTTTTCTCTGGCCCGGCTGGTGACATTGAACGTTCATCACGGACAAGCCCCGCTGATTCGAGGCATGTGGAGCATCCCGTGGGGCGTCATCGAAGGCCGAGAAGACTGGATCGGCGCCAGCGTTCATGTGATCGACGAGGGTATCGATACGGGAATGATCCTGTGGCGCGGAGGGCCTCAACTGGCACCTGGCGACACTACAGTAGACCTGTTTTTTCGCACACATCTTGAGGCGATTGCAGCGCTGGTAAAAATTCTGACCGAATTTGCCAGCGGAAATGAGTCTCCGTCCGGCTGGCCTATTCCCAAGGGCGAGACTTCCACGTATCGTTCCGCAGCGTCGTTGTGGGACTGGCTGAGATTGTTATATCTGGGGCGAGGCCGGCGCGCGTCCGTGTTAATTTCGAAGGGAATCGAATGTTGAATGTAAGTTCCGCCGCTCTTGCCCTGGCGGCTCGATTCAAATCGGGCGGGATCATCGTGAACGAGCACACGCTCACGCGGGAAGAAACCCGCAGCCACGTGGAAGCGCTGCACCGGCATTTCGACTTCATACACTTAAATGACCTCCCGGCACGATTGAAGACTCCAGGAAAGAAGCCTTTCTGTTTGCTCACTTTTGACGACGGGAAGCGCAGCAATGCGACTGTGACAGCCCCGGAGCTTGAGCGCCTGGGCGTACCCGCGGTGTTTTTTGTGGTGACGGGTTTTCTGGGGAGCGATAAAGCGCTGTGGTTCGATCGGTACCGCCTCTTGCAGAACAAAGGAGTCGTGCCGGCCGGTCTCAGCACGCGTGTCATCAAACAGCTGCCTCATGATCTGTTGGCGGAGCGAATCGAAAAGGCATGCTCTCAGCACACTGTAGCGATCGATCCGAACGACGAGGATGTCGTCGCTATGACGTGGGACCACGCGCGAAGTCTCCACAGGCGAGGTTTTGCGATTGGCGCCCACGGCGTCACGCACGCAATTATGACGCGAGAAACGAAACAGGAAGCATTCAAGAATATTGCCGCGAGTATCGAGCGGGTAAGCGCCGAAACCGGAGATCCCTGCAGGAGCTTTGCGTTCCCCAACGGAAACTACACCGCGGAGCTGGCCCGGCACGCCATGAGCTGCGGCGCCCAAACGGTGATGACAACCGAGCCGACGTGGGCGGACCAGAGTTTCCCGCTTTGGCGTCTCCCGCGGATTCAGCTATTCGGTCCACAGAATCGCGCACGAATAGAGCTTAAGATCGCGGCGAGCGCGATGGGGCGGATACTGGAGAATCCGGACGGGACAGGCAGAGTCTATTGTGCGGTCAATCGGTTTGCAAAAATGAGTTCGAAAAAAAGCATAGGTACAGTTCAGCCGGAATCGAGCCGGATCGTTGAGTGAAGGCAATATGACGAGCCAACTGACGGCACCCGGTTCATTACCAGGAATTCCGCGGAACCCCGCTCTATTTTCAACTCCGCACGAGCGCGAAACGGGGCGAGCAGAGCGGCAACCCGTGAGAGTAATGCATGTGATCGACACGCTGGTCGCTGCCGGCGCCGAGCGCGTCGCCGTGAATATCGTGAACCATCTCCCGCGCGACAGGTACGTGGCCTATCTGTGCACCACGCGCAGTGACGGGCCTCTGGATGCTCTTGTGGCGGAAGATGTGAATCGACTGCGGCTCGAGCGCCAATCGCGTTTTGATTGCGGAGCGGTTCTCCAGCTGCGGAAATTCATTCTCGACAATGACATTCGCATACTCCATGTTCACAGTTCCGCTTTGTTTATAACGAGACTGGCCGCCTTCGGGATGGGTCCAAGAATCATTTGGCACGCCCATTATGGCCGATATGCGCTGGAGGACCAGCGAGCCTATCACTATCGAATTGCGACGTCGGGAATCGGTGGAGTGATCACGGTCAACAAGGACATCGCCGATTGGTGCTCGCGCAGACTGGGAGTGCCCTCCGCATCTGTCTGGTACTTGCCTAACCCCGTATCCCTGGGCGACGGGAATGTCCGGGCAGCGAGTCTGCCCGGTTCGCGCGGATCGAGGATCATCTGTCTCGCAAATTTTCGTCCTGAAAAGGATCATCTCACGCTGGTCCGGGCGATGGCTCTTGTCGTCAACAAAGTGCCGGAGGCGCAACTCCTTCTCGCGGGTAAGACAAACGATGAATCCTACAAGCAGGCTGTACAAAAAGAGATAGCCGACCGCCGCCTCGAATCGAATATCTCGATCTTAGGCGAGCGGCACGATGTTGCTGAAATCCTGAAGGCGTGCGATGTGGGCGTGCTTAGCTCAGCGTCAGAGGGTCTCCCGATGTCGCTGCTCGAATATGGGGCAGCGGGATTGCCGTCTGTTGCGACGGAAGTCGGGCAATGTCCTGAGGTGCTAGACCACGGACGCGCAGGCATTCTCGTCCCGCCTGGAAGAATCGAGGAGCTTGCGAACGGATTGCTCTCGCTCTTGCAATCGACGGAGCGGCGCGCCGCGCTCGGCGAACGGTTTCGCGAACACGTAAATGGTTTATTCAGCGCGGAGACGGTTATAGAGAAGATGAGTTCCATCTATGAGACCGTTGCGAAAAGAGCAGGCAAGGCGTAAGGCTCCCGAAAGCAAAAAATTATCAGGGTAAATGACAATGAGCAAAACCCAAGTTCCCGCGAAAAAAGCAAGCGAACTGTCTGCTGTGATTCTGGCCGGTGGGAAGGGCACGAGATTAAAGCCTTTTACCATGACGATTCCCAAGCCGCTTCTGCCCCTCGGGGACACGCCAATCCTTGAGATCGTCATTGAACAGCTTGTTGCTGCCGGCGTTTCTCGCATCGTTCTGACGCTGGGACACATGGCTCCGCTGCTGATGGCTTGCATCGGTGACGGGGCGCGATGGGGAATTACCATCGAACCGATCCTGGAGGAAGAACCGCTCGGCACGGCAGGTTCGCTGCGCGCCGTACCGAACCTGGAAGAAAATTTTATCGTGATGAATGCGGACCTGCTCACAACCCTGGATTATGAGGATATGTTCGCTTACCATCTCCGGCGCAACGCCATCGCGACCATCGGACTCTCCAAGAGAGAGGTCTTGATCGACTACGGCGTAATTCGCACGTCTGCCGATGGGACGCTGGAAAATTACATCGAAAAGCCGACCATTCCTTACTCGGTAAGCATGGGCATCAACATTCTGTCGAAGCGCTGCCTTGAATATATCCCGCCGACGGGCAGGTTCGACATGCCGGATTTGATGCTGGCAATGCACCGGGCGGGCCATCCGGTGCACTGTTACGAAACCGATTGCTATTGGAAAGACATCGGGCGCTTTGACGACTACCAGGCTGCGAGTGAAGATTACGTCAAGAATCCGTCAGGCTTTCTTGGCAACCGGGCAGCGATCCATCCGTGAAAGCCCTTGTGACAGGAGTCGGTGGATTTTGCGGTCCTCATCTGGTCGCTCGCCTTCGGCGCGAAGGAAACATTGAGATCGCAGGCGTGGATCAAATGGCTGCGGAGCCGCATGGACTCAAATTAGACGCCTATTTCTCCTGCGATGTGAGTGAGGGCGGGCAGGTCTCTTCTGTTGTCCAGAAATTCCTGCCAGACGCCATTTTTCACCTGGCGGGACTTTCCGGGCGCTCCGTGCCGGCAACCCTTGTTTATCGAGTGAACGTGATGAGCGCGGTCCATCTGCTCGAGTCGGTGCGCTCCCACGCGCCGAACTGCGGCGTGCTTCTTGCAGGTTCGGCGGCGGAATATGGCCCTGCCGACATTTCGGCGATGCCCCTTGTGGAGACGTCACCGTGTAAGCCGATCGGCGCTTACGGACTGTCGAAGTATGCCGCGACATTAATTGGGATGGACTATGCCCGGGAGTTCGGCCTGAAGGTCGTTGTCGCCCGGCCTACGAATATCATCGGGCCGGGACTTCCGAAGAGCCTGGTGGTGGGCGCCTTGATTGATCGCGCCCAACGAGCTTTGGCTAGCTCCGATCCGGTGGTGGAATTGGGCGATTTTGACAGCGAGCGCGACTTTGTCGGCGTGGCTGATGTCGTTGACGCATACGTCCGGCTGGTGCAGGCCGAGCTCTCCGGCGAAATTTTCAATTTGTCTTCTGGCCGCGCTTTTCCGATACGAAAGGTGGCGGAGCTTCTCCTGGCGAATTCTACTCGTCCGATAAAATTGAAACTCAATCCAGATTTGATTCCGGCATCGCCTATTCGCTCTTTGTACGCAAGCTACGAGAAGGCGGCTAGGGCAATTGGGTTTCACCCTGTAACGTCGCTGGAGGACGCCCTGCGAGCGGCGTGGTCGAGCGAAATGGAGGTAAACGTCGTTTGAGAATAGCGATGCTAGTCAGTCTCGCCGTCTCCTGGTCCAGAGAAGCTGCGTTGAGACTCAGCGAACTCGGCCACGAAGTCCATGCGATCGACTTCGAATCGGAAGTGACGGGGAACTACCTTCGCGGCCGGAACGATCTGTACGGCGATTCGATCGGGAAGTTGGAGGAAAATCTCGCCGGGATTCACATCATCCGGGGACACGATATTTCTCAGTTTCGCTACCTGCGTTATGCGCCGCAGTTGCGCAAGATTTGTAAAGAGATACAAGGTGACGTTCTTCTGAGCCTATGGGGAGGCGGATTCGCGATGATTTCCTGCGTAAGCGGAATCCGTCCTTACGCGGTTTTCCTGGGAGGCGGAGACGTGCTGCGTGTTTCCGGGATCCAAAAAACGCTGAGCCGGTTCGCCCTGGACCGTGCCGCGATTACTTTCGCGAATGGTCAGTATTTCGGGGAACGGGCGAAGGCCTTTGCGCCTCGTGCGGCGATTCATCCAATTTATCTTGGTGTCGATCCGAGCAGGTTTACACCCGGGGAGCCGCCTGCATCACCCGTGGTTATCCTGTGTACGCGCGGGTTTTCCCACGTCTATAACAACGGCTATGTCATCGAAGCTTTGTCCTTGCTTCCTGCTTCGATCCCGGATTTTCGGGTTGTTTTTACATCGGCGGGCGAACTACTGGAAGAAACACAGGCCTTGGCCGACCGCATCCTCTCGCCCGAAGTGCGACAGAGGGTGAGCTTCCTCAACGGTGTAACGGATGAAGGCATGCTCGAGAACCTTCAAAACGCGCACATCTATACGTCCCTCTCCCGATACGACGGGACCTCCATTTCGTTGCTGGAGGCATTATCGTGCGGTTTGTTCCCCATTCTGTCGGACATCCCGCAGAACCGGGAGTGGATTGATCCTCACGTGAGAAACGGAATGTTAGTGCCCTTGGATCAGCCGGCCACCTACGCGCAAAGACTCGAAGAAGCGATTCGAAATCGCGCGCATCGGAACAGTATGGGGCCGTTCAATCGCCGTCTGATTCTCGAACGCGCGGACGGACGAAAAACGATGGCGCAGGTAGCATCTTTATTGGAGAGTGCAATTGGTTCCCGGAATTCCAAGAACTAGTCTGGTCCTGCCCATGGAGGAGCTGGCGTCGCTTGCAACCCAGCGCCAAACGGACCTTTTTGAGGGCGATCTGAAGCGCAACGCTCCCGAGATTCGCGAGCGCTTCGAGGACGCCCGTGTTTTGGTGCTAGGCGGAGCGGGAAGCATCGGATCGTCCACGGTTGAATTGCTGTCTCGCCTTGGCGTGAAATGCCTCCACGTTGTCGATCAGAACGAGAATGCACTCGCAGAGCTTGTCCGGTGCCTTAGAAGCCGGGCCGGAGGACTTGGCGTTAAGGACTTCCGCACTCTGCCGCTGGACCTCGGTTCGCCCATTATGCGGCGGTTTCTCGATAGCGAGGCTCCTTACGATTGGGTGCTCAACTTCGCCGCCATCAAGCATGTCCGCTCGGAGAAAGACATTCCCTGCCTTCTGCAGATGTTCGATACGAACCTGCTGAAGCCGCTTCATTGCTGGCAGTGGATACTCGATCGAGGCACGCCTCCTTCCTACTTCAGCGTTTCAACCGACAAGGCAGCCGAGCCCGTGAACCTCATGGGTGCGTCGAAGCGCATCATGGAGCACCTGATGTTCTGCCCGGGTGGTCCGATGTCCGCGGCGAAACGCTCGACTACGGCCAGATTCGCGAACGTTGCCTTTTCAAATGGCAGCTTGCTCGAAAGTTTTGTGCGGCGATTTGAGAAAAACCAGCCGTTGGCTTGCCCTCGCGACACACGGCGATTTTTCATTTCGCTGCGGGAAGCCGGACAAATCTGCCTGCTTGCTGCCGCGTGCGGCCCAGATCGGCATATCGTGATCCCTCGCCTGGATGCGGAGACAGACACTCGCAAATTGGAGGATATCGCCGTGGCGTTCCTCCGTCAAAAAGGTGTGGAGCCCAGAATTTATCACGACGAAGAAGCGGCGCGGAACAATGTGACGGGCGATCTGTCGCTCGGCCGCTATCCCTTGCTCTTGACCGATCTCGATACGCAGGGCGAAAAGGAATGCGAGACGTTCGCGGCCCCAGAGGAAGAGGTTTCAGAATTCGGAATGTCGGGTGCGCTGGCGGTTCGCTATCTACCCATACCGCTGGGCACACTCAACGACTTTATGCGCGACGTAACATCTTTTGTTTCAGATACTAACAGGGCTATTGACAAGCGACGCCTCGTGGAGACCATGGCAATCGTTCTGCCTGAATTCCGCCATATGGACAGCCCCGAAACTCTCGATAAGCGGATGTAAAGCAATGGCATTCCCGGCATTTTTCGGGAAATGTTTTTCCCAACACCCTGTATCTACAATGAAAATAAAGGGGTTGCAGCGGCTAGGAACGTGCAATTAGTTTGTTCAGTCCTGAAAGCCAGTCCCAGAATAGGCTCGTCTCAGCTTGTTCTGGGCGTTCTTGGATTGGTCGAGGATAATGGGAACTGAAATCGCATCCACGATGTACGAGACCGCTGGCCAATCCGACCCGATGATTCCGTCTCGGAGCGTGGTGGAAAGCCTATCGCTCGCCGCCCCGGCTTATAACGAAGGGCAGGGCATTACGCCGGTTGTCACCCATTGGCTCGATTACTTAAATAGCAGGAGCGACCTGAAGCGCTTTGAAATTTCGATCTGTAACGATGGCAGCCGGGATAATACGGGTCAGATACTCGAATCCATTTCTGAGAAGCACCCTGAGATAATTGTCGTAACCCATGTTGTGAACCGGGGCGCCGGCGCGGCCCTTGCCTCGGCGATCTCAGCCACCACGATGGACTGGGTGCTTCTCATAGACTCCGACGGACAGTTTGCGATCGAGAATTTCGACCTACTTCTTGATGCGGTAAAGCGAACAGGTTTGCCGGCGGCGATCGGTGTCCGGACCACAAAGCTTGACGGGGCTTTCGCGCGATTTGGCTCCTGGGCGAGCGGATTGCTTTGCAACCTGTTTCATCGCACCCATTACCGCGATTTCAACTCCGCCTGCAAATTGGTCAAGGGCGATCTTTTGCGGTCGTTGCGGCTGGAATGCAAAGGGCTGAACTACTCCACGGAAGTCACGTCGCAGTTGATCGAACGCGGAGTCCAGATTGCGGAAGTTGAAATCGTCCATCTGCCAAGGGCTGCCGGCACCAGCAGCCTCCGCAAGTTTCGCGGCGCCCGCGATCGGTTCTTGTTCGTCTGCTATCTGGGTTTCCGGCAGCTCTTGCTGCGCATGGGCATCCTCCGGGAGAACAAATATGCAATCAAGTAACGGAACTCTTCGCGTATCGATGTTCTGTGGCGGGCGGGGAAGCACGACGATCACCCGCGAACTCCTTCGCTGGCCAAACGTGCAGCTCAACCTCCTGGTCAACGCGTATGACGACGGCCTGTCGACCGGCGAGCTCCGCGACTTCATCCCCGGAATGCTTGGCCCTTCGGATTTCCGGAAGAACCTGTCGCATCTTCTGGATTTGTATTCCAATCAGCAGCACGCTCTGCAGCGCGTTCTGGAATACCGGCTTCCCCTCGACTTTTCGGAGCAGGACCTGGCGGGACTCGAAAGCTATGTGGTGAATCCGCGCCAGCCGGCGAAGCTCACCCCTGACTTGACCGAGTTGTTCTCCATGCTGGATCGCGATCTGCACGAGCGCCTGCTCTATTATTTGGGCAGGTTCTTCCGCTACTACCGGCAAAGTCAGAAACAGTTTCGCTTTCCGGACTGCTCGCTTGGAAACCTGCTTTTTGCGGGGGCTTATCTCCATCATCAGGGCAGTTTTAACGCAGCCACCAAAGACCTCGCTGTACTCTTCGGGTCTCAAGCCAGGCTCATCAATGTGAGCAAGGGTGAAAACCGCACCCTGGTGGCCCTGAAACAGGATGGCGAACTACTGTGCAGAGAAGCTGAAATTGTGGGACCTCAGAGCAGCAGCCCGATGGATTCCGTTTATTTTCTGCCGGCGGCGCTGACGCCGGAGGAAAAGGCCGATTTCGCACGACTGTCTTTCCAGGAGAAGCGAGCGCGGCTCTCCTCTATGGAGGCACGCACGGAAATTTCCGACGAAGCCCGGGATGCTCTGCTCTCGAGTGACGTGATCATCTATGGCCCCGGCACCCAGTTTTCATCGCTGATACCGAGTTACCGGATACGCGGTACCGCAGACGCGGTTCGCTCCAGCCGGGCCCGGCTCAAGGTCATGGTAATGAATCTGGCTTCCGACAACGATATTCAAGGGATGGAAGTCAGCGGCATCGTCGACAAATTGCTGGAATCGTTTGAAGACACCGACAATGAAGCAGGTTTCGTCACCCACATTCTCTACAACCGGAATACCGAAGGTGATGCGCTCAAATTACCCGAAGGACTTGCGGCCGCCGGTAACCGCTACAAGAACGCCATGGTTGTCCAGGGAGAATTCAACAACCCCGCTCGACCCTCGGTTCACAGCGGCCACGCGGTCGTGCGGAAGGTGATCGATCTTCTCGAACGCCAAACCGGCAATCGGAAGCAGGATACCCTTGATATCTACGTCGACTTGCTGTCCCGGTCCATCGCGATCGACTCGATCCTGCAGGAACTTCTCGAGTTACCTTGGCAGCAGCAATTCTGCAAGGTCCGCCTGCATGTGAACCGGCTGGAATTGCCCGAGATCAAGAAACTGCCTCAATATCTGGAAATCAGGAATACCGACTTTCCGGGTGCATTCACCGAGCAGAAGATGCTGGCCGGCTGGATCAGGAGCGGCGACAGTGAATACCTGACGACGCTGACGGGAGACGGCGAATACCGGCTGCGTGACATTTTCGCCGGCATCACCGCTCTTAAGAACGGCTCGTTCGGCGCCGTGCACGGGTCACGGACTCAGAGCCGCAAGCAATTCGCGACCTCCCTGCGATCCGCCTACGGCGAAGGTACAACCCT